>WNFY01008734.1_pt1 | contig 12258 bp, 10 predicted proteins | sample 5400091 | NCBI WGS metagenome assembly WNFY01 (sample SAMN13153364, study PRJNA577476) | soil metagenome | isolation source: 60 cm soil or saprolite under grassland replicate 1 | place: USA:California | collected 2016-06-15 | reverse complement strand
AAAATCGCAAATAGTTTTATCAGCGGGAGGAGAGTCGTCGGAGAAGAAAGATTGTTTAACAAATAGCTGAGCGAAGGAAGCCTTATAACTTCTGAAACTCTATCGGCACTATCCTCCTTCAGAAACCTGTACCGGCATCAAGCCCTTATCAGCATTCACCATTTTTATTTTTCCCTCCGTCCTAGTCTTTTGCGAAAATTTTTTCTCGTACATGGCAATCCTTTTCATAAGTGGATTGTAATGTGCTTCAGATAAAAGGCCATCACCGTAAAGGTCGATCACTTTTTCTTTCAGACCTGAAATGCTGGAACAAGCTTCGATATTTTCTTCAATTGTCTTTCCGCAATTGGCGACAACTTCATCAATTTTTTTATTGATAGTCCACCTTTTCCAAATATATTTAAATACGCTCACTGACCTGAAGACCGGGAAAAACAGAGTTATGATCGATAGAAGAAAAGCAATCACTTCTTTTGATTGCAATTTCATTGAAGCCTCGTATTCATCATTAAAAGCATTGAAAAATCCAAACTCAACCAATGGCAACCTATAATTGAAATCGGCATTTTTGCAGCGTTTAGTAAGATGGATCAATGAATGGTGTATCGAATCTTTTGAAATATCAATTTTTTTCAGCAGTTTGAGTACGTCATCGTCCCCGATGGTTTTTGAAGCGATCAAATAGGTAAGCGTTGCGATGGTGCTTATATTTTTTGTCTCAGCATATTTCTCTTTGAAATCCGCTACCCGTAAACCCAGGTTGAATTCCTTGTTCAGTAAAACCACAAAAGAAGGATCAATAGACATCAGTTCATATTTGCCAGAATCCAATACATTTTTTATCCGATCGGTGGGATCAGCACTCATGTAAAACAGGATATCTACCGAAGAATCCGTTTTGGCTTTATACCCAAGCATCTTATTAAATGAAGACAGAAAGGATTCATTCAATTGCCTGAACTTTGGGGTTTTTTTTTCGAGCCTTTCTTTTATCTGTTTCTCCACTAATGCCATAACATAGCTTGCCAGTATCCGTGTGCCACTCCCAACCGGACCCACATTGATATTCCTGGCAGAATCGCTAAAGCATTGCAGAACACAGGAATCTGTATTGGCTGATAATTGAACCTCCCTTCCGAATTTTTTTAATAAATCTTTCCGGTAAAAAATATGCATCCTCTCCAGTAAAAGCGGGGTTACGATCCTTACATTCTTTTGCAGCTGATCATCATGGGTAATAATTTCTTCCTGAATGAGACCAAATGAATTTTCTTCAATGGTCAATTTCAGGGCATTTTCACATCCGCCTGAAGTCGGACAATTTTTTACTGAGTCCCCGTCTGAAAACTTCCCATTGACCGCTTCACCAATCGCATAATAAGCGCCTCCCGGTTGCGATGTATAAAAATTATATTTCTTGTTATGTTTAACTCCCAATTGGGATGATAATTTATCAAACAACTTAAAATTGGGATATAGCTTACCGAGATAATAACAAAAAAGACAGGCAAGAATGACCACAAGCCCGATTGATAAAGCAGTAGCTTGTGGATAACGGATGAGACGATACCAAATGGTATTGATTTTTTTATTTCTCTTTGGTCCCTGTTTCATACCCGCGGTTTTATGATTTTGAAGAATTCCTTTTCCGTTCCTGAGGTGGCATTTTGTAGCGATTCATGTCCTGAAATATAATTGGACGTAATAAAAACGTCAACGGGAAACAGTTTTGAAATTCTCTGCTCATGCTGAAACTGGAGGTTTGTTTTATTGACAGCCCGCATCCGGCGAAATGCGGCATTACTTTATTTTACTACGGACACAAACTATGGCCGCAGCCACTACTGTTTTTATCTGCACACTGTAATTTTTTTAGTTGTGGTCTGATTAGCTGTGGTAATTTGAATAAAAAATACTCCGGTCTCACGAAGTTGTAGAAAAAGATTTTTTTCGTTTGACCGCTTACGATAAATAATTTGTCCAGCCGCGTTTGAAATTGTTATTTCATCAATTATGGCGGAACTTGTAACGGTGATTTGACCATTGCCCGGATTGGGATAAATATTAATTGAAAAATTGCCTGGCGCCTGGCTGGTTACCGCAATGATTTGTGAGTAAGTGAACGTACCGTTATCGTCGGCTTGCCTGAGTCGATAGTAATTCATTCCATTAAGCGGGTGCTGATCAATAAAATAATAAGAGTGTGTTGGTGCTGAACCGGCAGCCCCATTCACAATGTCAATCGCTTCAAAGTTTCGGGAATCATTACTTCTTTCTATTTCAAAGTAATCAGCGTTGATCCCACCTGCGGTTTGCCATTCCAAAAAGTTATAACCCCCTTTATTTTTTGCCGTAAAAGAAAGCAACTCTACCGGCAATACTATGCAACCAATAAATCCTCCTGTAACTTTTCGAATGCGATTATTATAATAATCTGCGATATACATGCTGCACTTCGGCTGATCAAAAAGTACATAAAAAGGATAATTCAATTGAGCGGTGGTAGCAGGGATTCCGTCTCCATTATAGCCTTGCGTTCCCGTTCCCGCAATAGTAGTGATGATGCCGGTACTTTTAATTATTTCCCTGACACGCTGATTGCTGCCTTCACCGATAAACATATTTTCTGCAGCATCAAACTTTATGTAGGCACAACCACTCAACTGCGCTGCCGTAGCAAGGATCCCATCTCCATTATAACCAAAACTTCCAGTTCCCGCTATGGTACTTATATTGCCGGTGCCGATGTTTATTTTACGGACCCGTGCTCCTCCGTATTCCGCTATGTAAATATTTCCTACATTGTCAAATATTATTCCGCAGGGACCATTTATTTGCGCAGTAGTAGCGGCAATTCCATCACCATTGTAACCAGCAGTTCCTGTTCCTGCAATCGTGCTGATAATACCAGTGCCCTTATCTATTTTTCGAACACGGTTATTGAACCAGTCCGCGATATACAAATTACCGCTTGCATCAAAAGATACTTCATTCGGACTATTTAATTGGGCAGCCGTAGCCACGATCCCATCACCATTGTATCCTCCAACGCCTGTTCCTGCTACGGTGGTGATAATGCCTGTGGAAGTTGTTATTTTTCGTATACGACTGTTAGACCGGTCAGTAAAATACAGATCACCGTTGCCGTCAAAAGCCAAAGCCGATGGAATATTTATTTGTGCAGCCGTAGCAAGTATTCCGTCTCCATTATAACCTCCCGTTCCCGTTCCTGCAATAGTGGTTATGAGGCCGGTACTTATGGTTATCTTTCGAATACGGTTGCCGACAATATCAGCTGCATAAATATTACCGGCCCCATCTAAAGCCAATCCCTGCACGCCATTGAATTGAGCAGCTGTGGCAGGTATTCCATCTCCATTGTAACCTGCAGTTCCCGTTCCTGCCACAGTGGTTATATTTTGGGCAATGATAAATTGCGGTAGAAAAATTAAAAAGTTGATGATGACTTTTATTTTAGCCTTACCCTTCATTCTCCGGCCTGTAAAAATGCCATGGAAAAAATTACCGGCAGGAACGCTTACAGAAATTGTAGGAGTCGTTGGCATTGGCTTGTGGTGGGTACCGGTTTTTTCATATTGGATTTTCTAACATAATAACGGAATTTTCCTACTGTTATTATTCGTGATATGGCTCTGCTTCAGTTGTTGGTCATGAGGCCAACAACGGCAGTGGTAGGAAGAACGCGACACGCAAGCGAACATTAACAAAGCGAAATGACCAGGCCGTTGTTTAAGGGACGAACATTTAATTCTGCGCCACCATATTTTCCAGGGCTCCGAATGCATGATCTATGACAATTTTCCAGGTACCGTCCGGTTGTTGTTTCATTACTTCAATGCCTTTGGCGCTTACTTTTATTTCATTGCCATCCGTAATGTTCCATTCAGATCTTCCTACGGCAAGGTTCCCTGTTTGAAGACAATAAACCGTCTTAATTTCCATTTTGCCCTTGATAGATAAGATGGCTTTTATGGCCTCTTCAAAATTTTGTCTACCCGAAACAGGTTTCCCCGGTTCAGGCACAATAATACCTGTAGTATCATACATGCTCATTACTGTATTCACATCTCCTGTGTTGAAAGCCGCTGCAAGTGTTGCGTGAGCATCTTCTGCTCTTTTTGGTAGATTCATTTTGTTGAGTTTTTATTTGTGATTAAATGTTTTGGATGTGTTACGATAAGAATTCTTATCAGAGAACAGGGGAAAAGTTTTTCTTTGTAATGATTGCCTCGGAAAACAAGGCGGCATCATTATAAATTTTATTAAATAAAAATGGTCCCATGCTTACCCGCTTTACGCCCAGTTTATTTAATGTTTCAAAATCAGGAAGACCTGGAATGCACATCACGTTCAATGGCAGTTGAGTGTTACTTACCGCTTCTGCAATATCATTTTCTGCACTGATACACGGCAGGAAAATTCCGTCTGCTCCGGTTGTTTCGTAAATCTTTAGTCTTTTATTTGTTTCTTGCTGTTTGTTGGCAACATTCAGAATAAATGTGTCGCAGCGAACATTGATAAATGGATTTAAATTTTTTGATACCAGTTTATTTTTGACGTATTCAATCGTCTTTGCGAATAGTTTGGCTTCTTTCAAAACCCGTCCTGAGGTAGTAATGATTGAATCCTCGATATTAATTCCGACAACGCCGAGCTCAATAAGCTTTATAATATTTGCAAGAATTTCTTCATCAGATCTACCATATCCCATTTCCATATCTACCGATAATGGAATCCTGACAGAAGATAATATGCGTTTAATCACAAAGAGATAATCGTCAAATGGCATTTGTTCTCCGTCTTCATAGCCAAGACTATTTGCAACGGCAGCACTTGATGTAGCTACAGCTGGAAACTTTTTTTCCTGGAAGATGATTGCACTTTTTGCATTCCAAACATTTGGCAATACAAATAAATCTTCTGCTTGATGTAAGTTTTTGAATTGTTTATATGCTGAAGACATGATTTTTCTGTTTAAAATTTTATTACTTATTATTAGAAACAAAATTATTCCGGAAAAAAATCCTGGAATTGTACAGAACGGAACAGTCTCCAGATCCTCTGCGTTTAATTATTACGACCGAAGTATTACCACAACTCAATTATTTGCAAATGCAACGGTAATCGGAGAACTTTCAAATGCATATCCGGAGGGAGTGAAACCGGTAAAAGACTTGAATTCTCTTATGAAGTGTGACTGATCGAAATATCCACAGTCATAAGCGATAGAAGTTAACGATGTATCCTTTTTAGTAACCAGGCGGAGGCTGTTTTGAAAGCGGTTTATTTTACTGTATAGTTTTGGAGTAAGTCCCGTGTATTGTAAGAATAGCTTTTGCAGGTAGCGGGATGTGATGCCGTACCGTGAAGCAACGTTCTCAATGTTATCAAAGAAATCTTCCCCCCGCAATTCATTCATAATATTACTCACCACGGCCACCTTACCAAGTTTTCTTTCGGAAAAGGAAAGCCTATGTGATAAAAAATCTTCAACGAGCTTAATCCTCTTATTCCACGCCGTTGTTTCCAATAGTTTTGAATACAATGTTTGCACTGGACTGCCAGATAGCTCTCTAAAATCAACAACCTGGTTATTAAACAGACCCACCTTATCGTTTAAAAAATAAGCAGCGGCATGAGGATAAAAACGAATGCCGAGCATGGTGTTCTTTCCTATAGATTTGACAGCTAAGGGCTGGGTAATCTGTCCCCACAATTCAATGGATGGATTAGTGACAAAGACATCTCTGTTCGCTATTTGCCATTTACCAGTTCCGAGGTTAAATATAATTTCCATACAGCCGCTTGGGAAAACAGTGTCTTCAAATGCCGCCGCTGTTGCTGATTCATAGATGTAATAGCATTTTACATACTGTTTCAATCTTTCTCCCGGTATAATCTCTTTATATTTCATAAACCTTTCGGTAAACTTATCCAGTTGCTAAATTATTTAATCATTACCTGCAAACGATCTTTCAACGATTAAATGCAAAAATAGTTTGGAGGTTAAACGAGAAATTGTATAAATCGGAACAAATCAAAATAAAGTAAATTAATATTTTTGTCGGTGTCGTTGTTGTGTTTTCATCAACAACATGATCTGTGGCTGGGCTTCAGTTGTTGGGCAGGACCAACAACGGCAATGATGGGAGGAACACTACAGACAACGGAACACCAACAAAGGCGAAAGGTTCTTTTTATTTACCGAATACCTGCCTGCCGACAGGTTTCGGACAACGGAGGGTTGCGATCCCCAGATAATATTTTTACGATGTTTTTATTTCGTGTATATACGAAACAAGCTGGGACAAATCGTAGGTAAAGAATCCGTATTTTCTTTTTAAACCAAAATGAAAAATATAACTCTAAATTCCCGTTAAAGGTTTACTATTTTTATCGCACAGCGATATGGCTTAATGAAAACCTTTAGCCTACGTTTATTTTTAATCTTTTTAAAATTCGTATCCAATGAAACACAAATCAAGCATTGCTTTCCTTTTCATCCTGATTGTAACCACAGTTTTCTTTAGTTGCAAAAAAAATAAAAACACTGAAGTGACTACCGGTCAGTTGAAAGGCATTGTAAAAGATGCAACCACTTCATCTCCCCTGGAAAATGTGAGTGTTATTATTTTTAATGCCGATAACAATTCTCCTATTGGTCAAACGCTGAAAACCAATTCTGGTGGTGAATTTTCAGCTGACCTGTCGCCTGGTAACTATTTTCTCAAATTGTCCAGGCAGGGTTATTACCCAGTTCCTCCGCCAACATTGGACGCTGTGCCATTCGGTATCAGTTTAGGACAGCTTACTCAAAGTGATGCAGCAATGTTTCCGTTTTCGACCAGTAATGCTGGGTGGATAGTGGGAAAAGTTACAAGCAGTGGTAGCCGGGTGCAAGGAGCTTTGGTTGTTGCTACAGATGGTCAGAACAAGATTGCTTTTTCCACGAGCAGCGATCAAAATGGCGATTATTCCATTTTCAATATACCGGCCGGCTCTTTTAATGTGCAGGCTTACCTCGCTTCTTATAATTCAAGTAGCGCTGTAGCAGCCGTTACAACAGGTGTTGGTACTACAGGAATCAATATTGATCTGCAAAAAAACGGGAATGCAACTCTCTCCGGCAGCATCCGCAATCTTGCCATCGACAATAAAGATGTAGACATTACTCTTGTACACCCGATTACAAAAGAAACAATACCCGGCTTGACAACCTCAACCAGTAATCTTGTGTATTCATTAGCCAACATTCCCAATGGGATTTTTATTGCAAGGGCTTCGTATAAAAATGACATGCGAGTGATGGATCCGGACAGGATCGCTAAGTTTGGTGAACCGGTGGTGACAGTTTCAGGAGGTTCATGTTCTCCTTCTACATTAACTTTTGATGTAACAGGGCCGGTTACATTAAATGCACCCACCAATTCTTTAAGCACTACCGTTCCTGTTGCTGCTTCTACTAAACCCACTTTCCAATGGACACCTTATCCAAGCACTACAGACTTTGTAATAGAAGTGATGGATGCTTCTACAGGACAGGTGGTGTGGGGAGGCTTTGATAAATCGGGGCCATTACCTGTAAAGAAAATAATCATACCAAGTAGTCAAACATCCATAGTGTACAATGCCAACGCAACGGCTACCATCGCCGATCTTGTCCCTGGAAAAATATACCGTTGGAGGATTTATGCCAGTAAAAACGACGTGACCTCAAGTACGGGCTGGACGCTTATCTCAACCAGTGAAGACCAGGTTGGGTTAATCAAGATCGTTGCCCCATAATCCATTTATAAATTATAGTAACGCCGGCTGGTTGGCGTAAATAGATAAAACTAAATAAACTAAAGGAGGTAAATTTTTTTACCTCTTTTTTATTTCTCGACGCTGTTGTTGGTGTTCACGTCAACAACCGATGCCAAGGTGCGTGTCTTCACGCACCTTGTTAAACTACTTCCCATAAATCTTTCAGAAAATAAAAATTCTTTTCATCTAATTCATGATACCTCGCTGAGGAATATTTGTAATCGGCTGGATCTTTTACCAGGTTCCGGTGCTCTTTTAATGGGTTATTGTGAACATAGTTGAGCTTTTGCAAAGCAACTTCACGGGTAAATAAGGGAATTGCCAATGAATCCCGCTGCCAGAATTCATAATTCTTATTTTCTGCATCAACTTTGTATGCAGCCAGTTTGCCATTACCTTCATTCTGTAGAATGCATCCGGGCTAATACCTTCCTATACTTTTATTTTATCTTTTTCAGCGTCGGCATTTTTTGAAAAGAGATTATTGATCTTATTTCTGAATTCTGCTACCTTTCTTTTCATGTTTTCGATATTGAAAAGTGGTTCGCCGGGTTTTTCTTTTTTTTGCTTCCAGATAATAACCACTAATAAAACAGCATTCAATAAACATAGTGTCACGATCCAATTATAAAGTTCATTTCCATGAATAAAGAATAAGATCACAGGAGCGGCTATTATTAATAAAGAAAAAAGAATCAATAAATATCTCTTCAGAAAAATAAAGTTTACAAGAATGGCAAAACCTATTACAAACAGGAGTTCAAATAATCCACCATCAAAAAAAGGCTCCATAGAACTGAGTTTTGAAAAAGTTAAGAGTTCAGAGTTAATGAATACCCGGTGGCACAGAAAAGCTTAGTATTTGCAAAATTCCTTCTGACAGTTAAATAATCTCCCCACTTATTATCAGCCGGGCCACGGGTGCTTGCGAATGTAATTCGGTGCCGGCGTGTACCGGTAAGAATGCTTACAACATGTGTTGGGAATTTTGGACCACCCCCGATCATATAAGAAGCGCCGACCTCATCATTTATATTCGTTGCCATCCCTGCATAGCAAAAGGCATAATCAGGATTCCACAGATTAATGTTTTCAATTAAAGTCATCGTCGTGGTATTGATGCGGGCCATCTGAATAAACGGATGAGGCCGGGCATTGGCTCCTCCTTTTGCTGAACCCCATGCGACCCAAAGTTCATTGCCAGCCAACGTTGCTCCCGTATGACGACCATCTGCCCGTTGCAACCAATTACGACCATCAGGTGTTGTTGAACTATATCCTGAACTGGCCCATGATGCCACCGTGATAATAGTTGACGTGGGTGATGCACTCGTTTCAGGCCATTTAAATATAAGTAGAGAACTTGTATTGCTATGCGCTATAAAAAAGGCAGTGGTTCCGCAATTTTGTGCTACCCGAAGACTCGGATGCGTCGTAGATACAGACCGTGTTGCACTCAGCGTTCCTGAAGTAAAACTGGATAACCTGATCCTGACTACTGCTGAACCCCGCCATGTTCCACCCTGGAAACAATTACTTGTCATGTATAACATATTTCTTCCATCAGCCACGTCGGGAAAATCAAGCCAGGTACCAGCGCCAAGACCAAGCATTGCAGGCGTGATATCAAAAAATTTCCAATTACCTGTTTTTACTTTTGCGGTTGTAGCATACGCTATGCGTTGAATATTCTTGCCTGAAGCATCTCTTGAGTATTGAAGTAACCAGATAAAAGTGTCAATGCTTTTGATATAGTGCACTACCTGGTCACAGCAAAAACCCATTCCCGGCGGATCCGGAAATGTTGAGAAAGGATCAATGAATTTGAAAGTGCTCCCTCCATTAAGTGATACGGCCGCAAACCAATTACCGGTATAAAATATAATATCGCCATTGATAGCAGCACTCGGTTCACACACATGTGATGCTGTATCCATGGTGGCGACATCGTTTAGTTGTACATTTTTTACCAGAGTAAGAGTATCAGTTGGTGTTAACGGTACGGTCATGGCCGCGGTAAATGCTCTTGGCCCCGGCATATCTTCAAACGATAATGCCATGGTGGGTATGCGATCCATTATTTTTTTCCCTTTCGGGACTTTCGGTAAAACTTTGCGGGGATGAATTTCATCTTTCTTCCTGGCCTCTGAAAATTTGTAAGCTTTAGAACGATACTTGATCTTAATCTCAACAGCTTTCTGAGGTTTTAGTTTTTCTGTTGCAAAGTTTGGAGAGGCTGCAAATGGTCGTGGCGACTTGATTTTTACATCGGGAGCATTTTCAACATCTTTTTTTGGAGTTGTTTTGCGGGATTTTTTTAATCCCTTTTTTTTAGTAGCCATAATAATTCCCTCCTTTTATTAGTTAACGATAAATGATTTCTGAAAAACAATGATCGTTGGAGTGATGTCCGGGATCTCTTTGCCTCCTTTTACAGGCGGAATAGCCTGGCGGGGATGGATCTTTTTGTCCGGTAAAGGTAATGGAGGAAGAGAATGAAAAGAAATTTTCTTTTTCTTAGAAGTCTGTTTAGGCATCTCTCCTGATGACATTGCATCAGAACATTCCTCTTTATCTTTTGATTTTTTTTTCTGTGCCATTCCCCTACATTTTACTCATTTCAAAGATACAAATTTCAAGCCGGGACGATGATAATTATGAGTTATGAATCGGGAGAAATCATGAATTATGAATTTAGAATTAAGAATTGAAGACAGGCAAGACATTCATAATTCATAATTCCAAACTCAAATATTAAGCTTCTTCATTTTGGAAACAGCGTCATGCCACCTCGCAAAGCTCGGGATGACAGAAGAATCTAAAGATTCTTATGGGTTGCTGGTACGCTATGCACAAAGTTCAGCTGCATATCAACAACGGTCTCCGCTCCGATGCCAAGGTGCATGTCTTCACGCACCTCGTTAAACTGCTTCACATAAGTCTTTCAGAAAATGAAAATTTTTTTCATCCAATTCATAATATTTGGCTGAGGAATATTTGTAATCGCTTGGATCTTTTACCAGGTTCCATTGCTCTTTTAATGGCTTATTGTGAATGTAGTTGAGCTTTTGCAAAGCCACTTCACGGGTAAATAAAGGAATTGCCAATGAATCCCGCTGGGGCTTTTGAGCTCATTTGTTGCGGACACGAACCAAGGCGGAGGTTTTCACCAACAACGTACAGGCCGGCTTTCAGTTGCTGATCACAACTTGTCCCGACTCTTCGGGAAGACCAACAACGACAGCGGTGCGAGGAACATGCACAAGGCGAAGAGTTTCTTTTATCTACTGAACACTGGCGATAGCTGGGCAATAATACCAACAAGGCCGAAATATTGTAAATTTGAAACCTAAATGTAACAGCCTTGATTTTAACTGCGGCGATTTACTATCATCTAAATACTGTTTTTTAAAAAATTTTCTTACGGGAACTGCATATGGGTAAATTTCTTGTATTTACTTATACTTTCGCACTCTTAGTGATAAATGCACGAGCCCAGAATTGTGAAGTAGCAATGGACTCGCTAAAGGGTAAATATGAAGGGCAATGTAAAAATGGCAAAGCCGAAGGAATAGGTAAAGCACAAGGAACAGATACTTATGAAGGCGAATTTAAAGCAGGATTGCCTGGAGGTAATGGAAAATATACATGGAAAAATGGTAATTGGTACGATGGGCATTGGTATAAAGGCAAAAGAGAAGGGGAAGGAAAAATGCTATACAGATTAGCTGATAGGGACAGCATAGTTAGCGGTTTCTGGAAGAAGGATGTGTATGCAGGCAAATACGATAAACCTTATATCATTCATTACAAAACTGTACATGTAACTAATTTATCGGCTAGAGTACAAAATAAACTACTTAACCAGATAGACATATTTTTGGGTAGCGAAACGGGAAATTCTCCTGTCGGGCCGTCGAATCCGGGAGCATTGACACCCAAACTTGAATTAACTGATATGACAGTTACTGAAGGAACTTATTTAAGAAGAACTCAGAATGATAATAACGGTAAAAAAATCCAGTACAACTTAGAAGAAGTTACCTTTCCATTCCGTGTAGTTTTTACAATGGGAAATGATTCAGTGGACCTGGAATTTTTAGAAGCGGGAAGGTGGATTGTTGAGATTAGGTTAGCGTATTAGTTTTTGTTTTTTCACACCGTAGTTTGTATTTTCTTCCAGGCGCTTAAGCGATTCTCAGCGATTCCAAAGAAATACCTGGTTAGCCTGTTCTCTTTCTCCTAGCACCGAATACTGAAGAATTACACGGCAGGCAGGCAAGCACCGGGGCTTTTGTTTTTACGGATACGAACCAAGCGGAGGGTTTTCTTGCTATATCAGTTCACCTCACCAACAACCAAAAATGTTATAAGATTGAGCTGTTGGCGAGAAATCCTAAACCAGAAAGAGTTTGTTTATGAACACTAACA
>WNFY01021050.1_pt1 | contig 12259 bp, 8 predicted proteins | sample 5400091 | NCBI WGS metagenome assembly WNFY01 (sample SAMN13153364, study PRJNA577476) | soil metagenome | isolation source: 60 cm soil or saprolite under grassland replicate 1 | place: USA:California | collected 2016-06-15 | reverse complement strand
CGACGCTTTCCGAAGCGCACGCCGCATTGGGTAACACACTGACTTCTTACGACTGGAATTGGACAGAAGCTGAAAGCAGTTTCAAACGCTCGCTCGAACTCGACCCCAACAGTGCATCCGCACATTACCGCTATGGGACCGAGTATCTCATTTCGGTAGGTCGCTACGACGAGGTAGTCACTGAAGTAAAACGCGCTCTGGAGATCGAACCGCTCGACTTGACATGATGACGAATTTGGCGCGCGTCTATTTGTACGGAAGAAATCCCGACAAGGCGCTGGAGCAAGCCAGGAAAGCATTTGATCTTGAGCCTAAGTTTCTCGTGGGCCGGCTTGTTCTCGGGAAGGTGTATAACGGTATGGACTTGTACGATGATGCAATTCGACTGAGTGAAAATTCACTACAAACCGACCCTAGTAACCAACATATGCTTTGGATTGGCGGATACGCTTATGCTAAATCCGGTCGCCGCCGCGAAGCTGAGGAAGTCATTAGAAAATTCGGCGATATAGAGAAAACGCAGTATGTCGTGCATACCTTTGTTGCCTCAATTTATGGTGCTCTGGGTGACAAGGACAAGGCCTTCGCCGAGTTGGAGAAGGCGTTCGGCCAGCGGGATGCGTGGCTTAAGTGGATAAAGAGTGACCCAATGATGGATCCCTTGCGCGACGATCCACGGTTCATTGCCTTGCTGAAGCGTTTGAATCTCGCGGAATGAATTTGGCTCAAATTAAGGAACGCGCCGCAATCTGCGCCAACAAACTCTTGATTTCCGGATCGGCGTTCCAAGAGTTGGAATGGTTGAGGCGGTGAAAAGAACTGGCTGATTCTGAGGTGATTTCTAGTGAGTATGATTGGTCAATGAGACTGCTCTTTGTAAAGCCCAAGAAGAACTCAACGCGTTTTCTGCAAGTCTATAAATAACTGCATTTAGGGGACTTACGAGCGAGTGTTAAATTGCTGAGCCAAGCGGGCGTCTACGTTTTTTAGAATCAATAGTTTACACGGATTCTTGGACCATCGGATATGCTGGAATCGCCGAGAATGCAGGCATTTTATCGGATCATGCCCGCTTGCGCCAGCAATAGTGCAATCTAAAGCGGAGTAGCGTTACTGACCTCCGCGTTGCGAATCGGACTACCGGCAAAACGCTAAGTATTTGCCTTTTCTAAAGTTGCAGCCACCAAGAGAAATCAATGGTTTTCCCGTTCTTTCCCATTCCTTACCATCGAGTATCGGTAGCGTCCTGTTTTTTTTGGCCACGTATTGGCCATTAGGAAACTAACATCCAAAGCCTCGCGTCCATCGGATCAGTCCAACCAAAATTTTCTGGTCAACTGCAGCCTTTGCACTCTTATATCAATTACAATCAATTACCAAAAAAATCTTTCAAAGCCGCAGATGTCTCGGCCGGTTTCTCTTCCATCAGCCAATGCCCTGAAGCGAATTTTATGGCCGTGACGTGGTCCGATATCAGCGCAGCTTGAACGGCGAGCACGCCATTCATTCCCTTTTCACCTTCAATTACCAGCAGAGGCATCGGCAGTTTGGTCCTGGCGAAATTACGGTTGTCTGCGGCGTCCGTTGGCTCGAACGCTTTGAAATACTCAAATGCATCACGCATTACTCCGGGCTGAGCATAGCTCAGCGCGTACATACGTTTTTCTTCCTCTCCAAATTTCGCCAGGTCGCCGCCGAATGATTGCCAGACGTGTTCGAGAAAGATGCGCTCGCGTCCGTTCACCAATTCAAGCGCAATCGGACTGTTCACAAAATGAAAATGCCAAAGTGCGGGAGTTGTGTAGATCTTTTCCCAAACATCGCCGACGCCAGGGATGGGCGCGTCCAGTAGGGCGAGCTTTTTGACTTCGGCGGGAAATTGCGCCGCATAAGCATAGGCCACCATCATCCCGATGTCGTGACCGACGAGATAGATATCTTTGTACCCAAGGCTCTTGACCAACTCATGGAGATCGACGGCTGCAGTTTTTTTGTCATAGCCAGTTTTTTCTCTGGACGATTGGCCCAGGCCGCGCAAATCAGGAGCAATTATTGTGTAACCTTTGCCAAAGTCCGCGAACAGAGGAAGCCACATCCGGGCATCGTCACCGAAGCCATGAATCAGCACCAGCGGCGTCTTGCCGTTTCCGGACTTGAGGTAATGAATGCGAACGCCATTCACATTTGCGAAGAGTGAATCGTAGTTTGGTTTTGCCGGAACGCTTGCAGTGCCGGCCTCAACATATTCTGTTCCAGTTGGCCCGTTACCGGTGATCTGAAGCACCACCGGTTCGTTACCGGTCTTCGCGAAATGTGCGACACTCGGCGGCTCGGTATAGAAGCTGCCGGCGGTCAGCGCCTTTAACTTTGCCTCGTCAAACTTCGCGCCGTAGCCGATGTACCACGTTCCAGAAATAACGGTCGCCCCGCGATCGTCAGGATGGGTGTGGGCCTGTATCCTGACATTAGCCGGAATAGTCAACTGGATTGTATAGATTCCTGGCTTTGTGGCATCACCCTTCAGGGTGCGAGTTTGGATCCCACTCACTCCGGATGTCCCGGCTCCCGCGTTAACGCTTGTGAGCGCATTGATATCCGATGGTGACAACCGCAATTGTCCTTCCTGTGCGTGGACCAAAGAGGTGGCGGCCGCGATTAGGAAAATAGTAGTGAATAGAATCTTCATCAATGTCCTCCGCTACTTAGCTTGCATGTTGCTTCATATCTATCAAACCTGGAGCTCACACACGCTATTGCTGTCGCCAGGCCTGCAGGCTGCCCCTTGGGTTTTCTTCCTGTCAATCGTCCGGATCTCGCTCTTTGATTTCTGCGTCTCGCCATCTTCCGAAACCGCGCCGATGTGATCCTCAGATGGATAAGACGATCTTGCCTCCGACATGTCGACTGCGACTGAGTTCCAGTGCCTTTTTCGCATGTGCCAATGGAAGAACCTTTTGAACGAGGGGTCGCAGTTTGTCATTGTCGATCATCTTTCCGATCTCCGCGAGGCGCTTGCCATCGGGCTTGACACCAATCATCGTAGCGCGCACGCCGCTTTCCCGTGCAAGGTCCTGCCGAGGTTCCTCCAACAGCGCCACGAGAATCCCGCCCTTTTTGATGACAGCGAAAGATCGCCGGTGCGAATCAGCACCCAGAGGATCGAGCACAACGTCTATGTCGCGAACGTAATCTTCAAAGCGAGTCGTCTTGTAGTCGATCGTTTCGTCGCAGCCGAGTTTTCGGATCAGATTGATGTGATCGGTGCCGGATGGCCGCCGCGGCGGGGAAATCGAGCCCGCTGGGCTTTAATGCCAAATCGATTTCGTCGCCAACGGCAAACTCCGCATCGGCGCCATCTCCCGACAGATGAAGCATGCCGAAGACTTCATCGCCGAGCTTGAACCGTCCAGCATCATCACCTAATTTCTCGACGATTCCAGCTAACTCCCAGCCCAGGGTCAGTGGTAGTCGGTGGTCGAGCCAAGAGCGGGCCTTGCCTTCGGCGACCATCCAGTCCAGCGGGTTCACGCCAGTTGCTTTCACTCGGATCAGTGCCTGACCGCGCCCCGGCTCGGGTCGAGGAGCCCGAACAATTTTGACGCCGGTCGGATCGCCGTAGGAATGAATCCTCGCGGCGCGCATGGTTGCCGTCGGATGCTTATCCGGTCGTTCGCTTTGTTTCGCGGCTTCGGACAACTTGCTGAATGGCGTGCCCCGCTCGCGCCATCGGCCCCTGACGACCTTTGGACATTGCGGTTCGTGTTCTGATTCGAGCCATCCGCCCTTGAACCCGGCCTTCTGCAATCCTCGCCAGATGTATGGACTTCGTCGCATGAGATTCCATAGAAGACCCGTCCGGTGGTTCTCGATCATCATCACGATCGGGCCCTGATCCAAGCCGTAATTCAGCGGACTGACCCAATCGCCGAAGGTCGGATTAAAGCTGGCGCGCAGACCATATTCACTGCGCAAGGCGGGATGCGCACGAACCAACACTCGCAGCGTGTCAATGACAAGCTCCGGTGCAAAGGGTAGCGATGCTGCGACGGCGCCGGGCGCGAGCGTGCCGTCATCGGGTCCGTTGGGTATGCCACGGGCTTCGTACATCCAGAAAACTCGATCGACTTTATCGATGGTTTTCGTCGCAGGGCCGGGGCCATCGCTGGCACTTACACCCCAGCAGAGCGGTCCATACCCTCTGAAGTTTTGCGGATTCTCCTCGGCGTAACTGCGCTGCACCTTCGTGGCGCGGCGACTGTTCTCGAAATAGTCGAGTCCCTTGTCCTGCATGAACCCGTCGACAATTCCGCGTAGGTCGAGCCAACTGTGGCTGAGCTGGTGGATAAAGAGCGGCCCCATGTGAAGGTATTCGATTCCGTAATGCTTTCGCCAGTCGAACGTTTTCTGCCAGGCGCGGTAGCACTCCGGAGGAAGCGCGAAGGTTGTCGAGCCAAGTGCCAGCACGTGCATCAGCAGCGATTCATCGTACCCTTGGTATCGATAACTAATGAAGCCGTTCTCGGGCGTGCCTCCGTGCACTATAGTGACATCTTCGACGCTCATAGTCGGCCAGCCATTCTCGTCGCTCGGCACGCCGTACAAGGCCCACTGCCAGTCGGCGCGCCTGTACAGGGCGTCGGCGGTTTCGCGGATCTCACGCTCAACCGGCGCGTCCGCGTCAAAGAACGTTCCAGCCAACAGCATCCCCGCCAGCAGAAACGCGCTATCCACTGTCGAAAGCTCGCACCGTCCGGCGCGACGACCATCTTTCATTTCCAGGAAATGATAATAGAACCCCTTGTACCCAGTCGTGTCGGGCTCGGGCCCCTGCGGGCTGTGCTCAAAGAATCGCAGCGCCGTCAGAACGCGTTCGGCCGCGTCCGCACGTTTTAGCCAGCCATTGTTCACGGCAACCGGATAACAACTCAATCCCAATCCCGTGGCCGCAATGCTGCATGCTGAACTTTCACGGGTGTTGTCGGCCACTAGCCCGTTTCGAGCATTTGTGTGATCCAGAAAATAGCGGAATGCCAATTGTTGAAGTTCAAGGATATCGTCTGGCAACTCGGACATCTTCAGTCTCCATGCTGGCTTCTTCAAAAAACCAGAGCATCCTCGTTTTTCTATTCTTTCCCGATCTCGCCAAAATGGAGTTTCACCAGATCGGCAATGCGCTCGATTGTGTAGTCAGCAGATCGGTAGCCGCTCATTGCCTTGTCGTCATGCGCGTAATGGCCCTGTCGCACGAATACGGTCGTAATATGTTCATGCCAGACATCTTTAACTGCAGCCAGGATACGTAGTTTGTCATCCACTAAAACGTAGTGATCTGCCGGATAGCGCTGGGCGACGTCCTTCAATTCGGACTCTTTGTGGACATAGATCAGTACAGCCCCTTCGAAAGCATCATACAGTCCTGAGCGGCGAATCTTATGCGGCTGAAAGACGACATCTCCATCCGAGAGAATTGCCGGTACTGCATACTGATTGACACTATTCACAACCTCAAGCGCATTAGGAAACAGACGTTCATGGAAGGGATATTCGAGGAGAAAATGCGAAACCGTAAGAACGTGCAGGTCGCGGGGGTAGTCTGCGCGGTAACGCTGCAGGGCGCCGAGGTAATCTGCGTACCCAACTTCTGCTCGCAGTTCTTCGAAAATCGACCAGTAGCGCTCTTGCCGCTCGTGACCGACCTCACGTTCCAAATGATCTCTCAGGTCGGCGGTCACGCGGTCGTTGTCGAGCAGCGTGTTATCTACATCAAATAAAACAACTGTCTTCCTTCTCATCGCCGTGTTCGTCTGGGCGAGCGATCCCAAAGACGAAGATCGCCCTTCCTCGCGTCTTCGTTGTTACCGCAGATGGTTTCTGGCGGCAAGCGCAACCGCTACTTTGTAGTACTGCTCTTCGTAATCGCTTCCGACATTTCATTGATGGTTTCAAGATTGGCGATTATCTCTGTAGGAAGTTTCAATGCTGCAGCTTCAAGATTCTCGCGAAGATGTTCAAGTGAAGATGTGCCGGGGATCAATAGGATGTTGGGTGAGCGCTGCAAAAGCCACGCAAGCGCAACCTGCATCGGCGTAGCTTTCATTGCCGACGCGGCTCCGTCAAGCGCCGAAGACTGCAAGGGAGTGAACCCGCCAAGCGGAAAGAACGGCACATAAGCAATGCCTTGCTTCGCGAGATCATCGATGAACTTGTCATCACTCCGGTGTGCCACATTGTAGAAGTTCTGGACGCAGACTATTTCGGTGATCGTCTGAGCCTCAGCCAACTGCCTAGGAGTGACATTGCTGAGGCCGAGATGACGGATCAATCCTTGCTGCTTGAGTTCGGCAAGCACCGTCAGCGGTTCTTTGATCGATCCTTCCGACGGTTCCGATATTCCTCCCACTCGAAGATTAACCACATCCATCGCGTCGAGCCCGAGATTTCTCAGGTTGTCGTGGACGGCATCAATTAATTCCTGACGCGAAAGCGCATGCAGCCAGGACTTGTCCTCACCACGGCGAGCACCCACTTTGGTGATGATCACAAGACCGTCCGGATAGGGATGCAGTGCCCGCTTAATAATCTGATTGGTCACATGTGGACCATAGAAATCGCTGGTATCAATGTGGTTCACGCCCGCCGCGACTGCTTCTCGGAGAACCTCGATGGCAGCGTCGACATCGCGAGGCGGTCCCCAAACTTGTGGACCAGCGAGTTGCATGGCGCCATAGCCCATGCGCTTGACGCTAATTGATGTGTCCGGAAGAGTGAACATTCCGCCAGGATCTATCTTCTTCGTCATTCTTGTTCTCCGCTAATGGTTGTCAGATAATAATTCCCACGCCTTCAAGGATTGGCGCCGACCAGCTCTCAACACCAATAAACGCATCCTCTCATAGAAGCGTGCAGGCCTCGCTGAATGCCAGCCGTGGCCCTCTCGGGAAAAGTTTCGACTCATCGCCATAGCCAAGACTTGCATATGAAATTCGACTTGACGTGACCTGAGGGAAAAAACTCCTGTTCACAGCCTTCGCATTCTTCGCCCGCGCCGAAAAATTCCTCATCCACCTTCGCGTTATCAAAACCTGACATTGGGCCACAATCGAGCCCAAGTGCACGCGCGGCGATGATGAGGTAGGCGCCCTGGAGGGTAGAGTTGCGCTTAGCGGTCTCCTCGATAAGCTGCGGATTCTGCGCAAACAGATCACGCATGCCGGGCGCGTGAGGGAATAGCTTCGGCAGTTTCTCAAAAAACAGCAAATCGTAGGCGATGATCGCCGTGATCGGCGCGGCAATCGTCTTCTCCACGTTTCCCGGAGCCAGCGCCGGACGCAGGCGCTCTTTCGCTTCTGGAGTGCGCAGAAAGACAAGTCGCCCTGGGCTACCGTTGGCACTGGTCGGCCCCCATTTCATCAAGTCATACAGTTGACGAAGAACCTCACCGCTCACTGGTTTATCGAGCCAGGCACCGTGGGTGCGGGCCTCGCGGAATATTTCATTCAATGCGTCATCTCCCAACGCCTTTTTCATTTCCTGCTGCTCCCTTCTAGCTTCGGCCAGATCCTTGCGCTGCCATTTCTGTTTCACTGCCGCTTGATAGTCAACCTTGTTCGAGAGTCGAATTAGCAACTTGCGTTCCGCTTCTCAGTGAGGCGGACGCAAGGTGCTCCATATCGGCGGCGTGCTCGGCACAGTCTGCGAGGGCCCGCACCAAAGCCGCTTGGGCACGAGACTCTTTGCAGTTCGACACTCGGGAACACATACTAATACTATTGGACTAGCGAAAACGACACCGGTCGCTTTGCCGTTCGGCGGCGGCCTAACAACGGGAACGAGCCATCAAGAAGCGTGACCAAAAAAGGAGGCGCAGATCAGGTTGTGAAAGACGTTTCCAGCGATCATCAAACTGGAACCTTTGCGGTGCGCGTCGCCCAGTCGGACCCGCTAACGGTCGGTTTATCTGATCATTTCGATAGCGTCGCTCAGAAGCATCTGCCGCTTGGCGCGGAATTACAGCTGGCTCTTAATCTGATTCCGGCACATACCTGGTACGCGTCACCGTCCGGGGCGCTCACTTTCCTGAATGAACGCGGTTCAGATTACCTCGACCTCCCGAAAGACCATCCTATTCGGCTCGGGATCGACACTGGCGCGGCGTGGGATTCCCATATCCCTTTTGTGCATCAGGATGATCGGGAAGAGACACGCAGAGTATGGTCGGACTGCTTACGCACAGGCTGCGCCGGTGAGGTGAGTTTTCGCGTGCGTAACGCCGAAGGAGGGTACTGCTGGTTCCTCAGTCGCGCCGAGCCCGTTCGTGATGCTAACGGGAACCTGCTGTATTGGATTGGGGTCAATCTCGACATTTCTTCAAAGGCACGAAGCCAAATGGCGCGCATCCATTGCAAGTGGCGAACCTCATGAAAGTGAAGTTCGCTTTCGCGGAGCAGATGGGGAATATCGATGGCATCTAGACCGCGGGCTGCCATTGCGAGCTGAGGATGGAAAGATAATCAAATGGTATGGCGTCGTCACTGACATCGAAGACCGTAAGCGAGTCGAAGAAGCGCTGCGGCGTAACGAGCACTGTCTGGCGGAAGCCCAACGACTGAGCCACGTCGGCAGCGTCGGAATGGAAGTCAGTACGAAGCGGATATTTTGGTCCGATGAGTCAGCTCGGATCTATGGATACGCACCCGGGACGGTACCGACGCCCGATTTGATACTGCAGCGAGTTCATCCCGAGGATGTGGGCCTTGTTAAAGACGCCATTGAGCGCGCGACGCTGGGCGCAGATGACTTTGACTATGAGCATCGGTTGCTGATGCCGGATGGTTCGATAAAGCATATTTACAACCTTGCCCATTGCTTTAGGGACGCGACCGGCAACGCAGAAGTTCTCGGCGCGATAATGGATATCACGGAACGTAAAGTTGCAGAAGAAGCGATCCGGCGAAGCGAGGCATATCTCGCCGAGGCCCAAAGGCTGAGTCATACGGGCAGCTTCGGGTGGAAACCGGACGACGGAGAGATTGTCTGGTCTGACGAAACCTATCGCATCTTCGAGTACGACAGCACACTAAAGCCAACAGTGGATTCAGTGGTACAGCGCGTACACCCTGACGACAGGGCCCTCGCACAACAGGTCATCGATCGCGTATCCCAGACTGGCACAGACTTCGAACATGAGTATCGGTTGTTATTGGCTGACGAGCGAGTCAAGCACGTCCACGCGATAGCTCACGCGGTACAGGGAGCATCCGGTAATCGCGAGTTCATCGGGGCCGTGACCGACATTACTGAGCGTAAGACGGCCGAGGAAAAGATCCAGGAACAGGAAGCAGAACTTCGGCAGATGCTGGACTTCGCGCCTCAGCTCATTGCGGTATACGGACCCAACCGCGAACGTTTGTATGCCAATCGCATGGCGCTCGAATACGCCGGCCTTACTATTAATGAGTGGCGACAGACAAAAGCTCGAGGCGCGTTCATTCATCCGAACGACCGAGAGCAGGAGGCTGCTTATTTCGCCCGTGCTCGGTCTGACGGTTCTGCTGGCCAGTTGGAATTGCGATTGCGCGGAGGTGATGGAAGTTATCGTTGGTTTCTCGCTCGTTACAACTCGGTGCGTGACGATGAGGGACAAATCACGCGTTGGTATGTAGCCTGTACGGATATTGAAGACCGCAAGAGATCTGAGGAGAGGCTGCAGCAGGAGAACGCCGCTCTCCGGGAAGAGATCGATGAAACTTCCATGTTCGAAGAGATTGTGGAAACCTCCCCGGTCTTGCAAACTGTACTCTCGGGCATTTCCAAAGTTGCGCCAACCGAATCCACAGTTTTGATCACGGGTGAAACGGGAACAGGCAAAGAGCTTGTGGCGCGAGCCATCCACCGACGATCAGGTCGCACTTCTCGCGCGTTCGTCAGTGTGAACTGTGCAGCAATTCCCCGTGACCTGATCCCCTCAGAGTTGTTCGGCCATGAGAAGGGCGCCTTTACGGGAGCCACCCAAAGGCGGCTTGGCCGATTCGAACTCGCCGACGGCGGAACCATTTTTCTGGACGAGGTCGGCGAACTTTCGCCCGACACTCAGGTGGCGATACTGAGGGTGTTGCAGGAACGAGAATTCGAACGAGTCGGTGGCAGGCAACCGATTCATGTCGATGTTCGCGTCGTCGCCGCCACAAATCGTGATTTGAAGGCCGCCGTGTCTAATGGAAGCTTCCGCCAGGATCTGTTCTATCGGCTGAATGTATTTCCCATTGAAGTGCCGCCGCTTCGAAAACGGAAAGACGACCTGCTAATGCTGGTCGAGTATTTCGTACAACGTTACGCGAAGCGAGCGGGTAAGAACATCCGCTCGATCAATAAGAAGGCGTTGGCTCTGTTGCGATCTTACGATTGGCCTGGAAATATCCGTGAGTTACAGAACATCATTGAGAGGGCCGTTATTCTAAGTTCCGGTGGAGAGTTTTCAGTTGACGAATCATGGCTTTCAGCAGAACCGTCTCCACCAGCATTTAGGATTGATGGACCAGTACAATCTAGAAGTGCCGCTGAGCCCCGTACCGAGCGAGAGATTATTGAGGCAGTGCTGGTCGAGACCCGGGGCCGGGTTTGGGGACCGACGGGAGCGGCCACCAAGTTGGGAATTCCACCGTCCACTCTCGACCGTAGAATCAATGCGCTAAGAATCGATAAGAAGCAATTCAAGTATCCGCTGAATACAGATCAGAACCACCAGAATCACTAAAGCCACCACTTCCACCAAATCCACCGTTTCCACCAATCCAAGTGCTTAGCTGAATTACTCATTCCCGGCAGTTTCACACAACCTGCGAGTGGCCGAAGGCTTGCCAAGGAGATCTCCGTTCCTAGGAGGGCCGGTGGAATGATCATGCGTCGCACGCAATGCTGCTGGTCGCAGGTATTCGAGACGCATTGGCGCGTCGTGATCATGACGAAACCAGCAAAGCTGGTCTGATAGGCACTTGAGAAAAAGGAGTATTCACCAATGACCGCAAATGAAGCAGCAATTCGCAAAGCGTACCAGGTCGCCGAGGAAAAAGACGTTCCAGGATGGGTTAACTCGTTCACCAAAGATGGGACGTTCACGGATCAGTCGATTGGCGTTATCTATCGCGGGCCAGACGAGCTCGGTCGCACCGTCGAGACCTATGCGAAGGCGTTTCCCGACATGCATCGCGAACTGTACAGCTTTTACGTCGTCGGAGATACGGTCGTCGTAGAGCTCGCCTTGCAGGGTACTCACAAGGGGCCGCTGGCACTGCCGCAGGGAACCGTGCCGCCGACAGGAAAGCGGATGGATGCACCGTGCTGTGACGTATTTCGTCTGAATGACGGCAAGATTCAATCCTTCAACTGCTATCCGTCAGGGACCGTGATGCTGGCGCAACTGGGTCTCCTGCAAATCTCGACCGTGAATCAAGGAAACAAATGAGGTGAGACTCGGACGGGACCGCGAAGCCTGGACGACTTCAGCGACGTGATCTGGATCAACTCGCACAGCGGTCAGCGCCAATATCCTTTCTGAACGAAAACTTATTCCTTAGATTGAGGAGATAAACATGAAAATCGGTGTGAGTGGTGCGAGCGGTCATTTGGGCAAAGCCACGGTTGCGGAACTGCTGCAGCGTGCCGGCGGGCACGAGGTAGTGGCGATCTCGCGCACGCCAGAGACCATCACTGCGCCGGCTCAGGGACGATTCGGAGACTACAACCAGCCGGAGAGTCTTGCGGAGGCTTATGCGGGTCTCGATCGTCTGCTCATCATTCCGAGCCTCGATGCCGGAAAGCGTGGGGCGCAGAACGTCGTTGCCATTGACGCTGCCGTGAAGGCGGGCGTCAAGCATATCGTCTTCATGTCGGCGGCCGGTGCACGCCAGGCGGAGGGGCCGGTGCTCGGCACCCCGTACTGGTGGGGTGAGCATCGTCTCATCGCCACGGCGCCGGCGTGGACGATCCTACGCATGAACTTCTATGCCGAAAGCTTCGCGCAGCAGGCGCAGATGTCGCTGGCCCAAGGCGTGCTGGCCGGGCTGGCCGAGAACCGTGTTGCCTTCGTTGCGCGCGGTGACGTAGCGGCCGCCGCGGCCGGAATTCTCATCGGCGATGGCCATGCAGGCGCGACCTACAACGCGACGGGTCCCGAGCGCCTGTCGGGTGCGGAGCGCGCGGCCCTCATCGCCCAAATCACTGGCCGGCCGCTCGCGTTCCTTGTCATCACGGAAGAGCAACT
>WNFY01014493.1_pt1 | contig 12259 bp, 10 predicted proteins | sample 5400091 | NCBI WGS metagenome assembly WNFY01 (sample SAMN13153364, study PRJNA577476) | soil metagenome | isolation source: 60 cm soil or saprolite under grassland replicate 1 | place: USA:California | collected 2016-06-15 | reverse complement strand
CACCCGTTCCAGCAGCCCGCCCACCTGCGCCGGGGCCAGCGGGGTACCCGGCCTGAACGCCCAGAACTCGACGGCGACCAGCACCAGCGTCACGAGCGCAGCGACGAGCGAGTAGGTGCCCCATCCGCGCCACTGGGAGGTGCGACGAAGCCCAAGCCCGATCACGAGGGTCGCCAGCGAATGGATGGCAACGGTCGCGGGCGCGTCGGTGAAGATGGCCGTGGTGACGTTTGCAAGTCCGCGCAGCCCGAGCAACACGGCGCCGACCCACCGCCACCCCACGGTCAGCACCTGCCGCATGAGAAGCGCGAACCCCACGGCAAAAGCCGTCAGCAGCAGACCATGCAGCACGGCGATGGCGTCCAGCAGCGATCCGTTGGGCCCCACGCCCAGATCGCTAATCGCCTGGTGAATCGGGGAGTACCCAGGACGCAGGAGATCCGCCACCGTATAGGCCAGCACGAACGCGATCGGGTTGATCACTCCCCCAATCAGGGCGAGCCAGCGCGCCGTTTGATTCCACCGCGGCTTCAATGAGGTATGTTGTAGGTTTTCTTGCATAGGAGAGCTTCCTTTCTGCCGATGGGAGAGGTGAGATGCACCTCTCCCATCCTCTTGGAGGAGCAAGGGGAGGCAGGCCGCCATCGGCGGCCCGAGAGCCGCGTTACTGGGTGCTCGACGCACCGGTTTTCGCCAGCGCAAACCCCGCGGCGATGAGCCAGACGAAGGCCGGGAACCTGGTGAGCGGGATGAGCAGCGGGATGGGGTTCGTCACGGGCAGCAGGACGTTCAGACTGCTCACCACCCCGATCGCCGCAAGCAAGAAGCCGGACCAGATGATCCATTTGGGCAAGAGGTGCAGGGAGCCGGCCGCGATGGACACCCCGGCCGCAAGCAGTCCCATCGGCAGGGAGAAACCCGGCCCACCGAAGGCGTATTGCAGGTAATAGGGGTATAAGCACGGTAGGAACCAAAAGTCGGAATAGCAAGTTAAGACCGCTTGTAGAGCGGATAAGGCAAACTTTCCATCAGAAGAGAAAGAAGCAATTTTCAGAGGAACATCTCTGTGAAAAAGTCGTTCCTTCCGCTTTCACCTCTCAAGTGAAATAAAACCAGCAGCATTCTCTTCTCTATTCCGACTTTTGGCTCCTACCGTGCTCATACCCCGATCTCTCCCGGGTGTGATGAAAACGCCCCTGACTCCGTGGTTCTTTGCTCTCTCCCGTCCTGTGCCGAGCCTCGAACGAGACAAGCGAGAGGCGAGTTCCAACCCACATGAGATCCGCCTACCGGACTTACTCAGAGACGATCCGAACCCGGCTGAATAACCGGTCGGCGAGGTCTACTCCCACACCCGCGCTCCTCGTGTCGCGGGTGAAGAAGCCGCCTTGTCCCTTGAAAGCGCCGCTGGTGATGATGTACTCATCTTGGGAGCCTGCCAGCAGGCCGAAATCGAACGGCGCGTGGTCCGGGGGCAGTTCTTTGTCGGCAGCCGCACAGATCTCTGGTTTCATCAGAACTCCAAGTCTTCGCCAACATGCTCTCTTCGCGTCATGCGGCCGCCGAAGCATCGATAATTCGCACGGCCTGAGCTTTTGCCGTGGTATGAGACGAGAAGGTTACGCGAATAGCCGTTGAATACCTGCAGCGGCATCCCGGCCGGCGCGAACAGGCCCTCACGAATGGGTACAAAGCGCCGAGGCGGCATGGCAGACAAGCCTCCTGAGAACCTGGTAAAGATCTGCTTCTGTGCGTCGTCGAGCGGTTCGTAGGTCATGCGCTCTTCGAGTTGGCCGTCCACGACACTCACCTCAGCGCGAAGCTGGTTCGAGCGGTACACGCCCACATAGGGAGTGAGATCGCTTACCGAGGTCGTGCCTGGTAGGAGATCTGGGACCTCGACATGAAGGTACGAACGCAGGAGCCAAAGCATCATCTGGTCATGAAGCGCCATCGCTCGTGGATCATTGCCAAAGGCCGCAAAGGCAAAATCGTGTTCAGGTACCACGGCCAGAACGGCGACTCCGCCGGCCGATGCTCCTGAATGGGAGAGGACGGTCGTGTTTCCAAACGGCATGAGCAGCCATCCGAGCCCGAAAGGTGGAACGTTGGGCGTTCCCATGTCATACGACACCGCTTGCATGCGTGCCGTTAACTCACGCGAGAGCACGCGTTTCCCTGACGGGGAGACGCCGCTAGCGAGATGCGTCCGTGCGAATGCAAGCAGGTCACGGATGGGACCGATTGCCGAGCTTCCAACAGGCGCCCAGGTTTCCGGCAGCATGAACATGTCGGTACGCCGAGCACCTTTCGTGGCTGGGTCGGGGAAGTGACCAATGGCGGTACTTCGAAGGATCGCTTCCTCAGCAGAGGTGCACGAGTCATCCATGCCAACAGGTGTGTAGACCTCGCGCTTGAGGAGGTCATGATACGGGGTACCGGTGACGACTTCGAGAAGTCGCCCCGCCACGATCATTCCGCCATTGGAGTAGCTGATGTACTCGTCTGGACCAAAGAGAACCCCACAGGACTGTCCAAGCCCTTCGACGTAGGCCGAGAGCGCATCATGACCCCTGGCATCAGGGAAAAACAAGTCGGCGTCTATCCCATTCGTATGCGTCAGGAGATGTCGGACGCGGATCTTTTCTGCGGCTTCAGGCGTCGTCAATTTGAACTCCGGCACATACGTGATGACTCGCTCATCGAGGTCAATGACCCTGCGCTCGACTTGTTGGAGCACAAGGGTCGTGGTCAGAAGTTTCGTGACGGAGCCAAAAAGGAATCCGGTGTCCTCAACCATCGGTGCCCCGGTGACAAGATTTGTGACTCCGTGGGCCGTGACGGCCTGCTCACCGCCGTGGTAGACGCCGGCCAGATATCCAGGGATCTTGGCCGAAGCGCAGTAGGCGGCTGCCTGTTCGCGAATATGCGTCGCCGCGTCTGATAATGGACTCTGTGACATGGAACTCCTCCATTTTTGGTCGTGCTTGATCACCAAGGAATTGGCCCCGATGACCGGTTTGTCGTCAGATGAATGTCTTACCATGCTACCTTGTACCGAACGCGCTGTGGCCCTGTCCGCTCCCGACCTGCTACAGCCCCTTCACCGATCCGCGCTTCATCGCAGTCATTCGGCCAGGCATCGTTTCACCCCTTGAAGAACTCCTCCAACACCGGAGCCAGAACAGCCGGAACAATATCGTGCGTCTGACCGGGGAGGGTGTGATACGAAGCTGTGGGAAGAGCATCGGCGACCGCTTGCGCGGACTTCCGCATCCTTGCCTGAACCGCGCCACCGCTGATCACGAGCGTCTTGACCGTGATGGAGGGCAGTTGTTCGGAAAGCTGCGGCATGTCGCCCAGAAGCGTCGCTTCATAGACAAGCGTGTGCGCGATGGCTTCGAGCGCAGGCCAGAAGGGAGCCTGTCGCAACTGGGCCACGACTGAAGTGGGCATACCCAACGCTTGCGTTTGAAAGAGTTCAACCGCCTCGCCTCGATGATCCGCCGCGATCAGTTCGGCAAGCTGCCCCACCAGTTCCTTGAACCGTCGAGTACTCTCAGCATCAACCAGGAAAGGTGGATCGTACAAGGCCAGCTTCGTGATGGGAAGGCCGCGAGCCGCTGCCATCAGGGCCAGGATCGCCCCGGAGGAATAGCCGAACACAGACGCCGATCCTCCCGCTTCAGTGATGAGGGCCTTGAGGTCTTCAATCTCGCGCAGGGTGGCATAGGGAACGGTGTCCCCGCTCGCGCCTCGACCCCGGCGATCATAGTTGAATAACGTGAAGCGCTTTGAAAGCTGAAGAGCTAATGGGGCACCGGTGGACCGCTCGTTGAATGCACCAACCACCAGGATAATGGGGGGTCCCTCACCCGACTGATCGAAGGCAATCAGAGTGCCGTCTTTGGAAATGACTGTTTTCATAGTCTGCTCCTTTTCTCCGCGAGTGATCTGTTCCATGAATCCGCCCGCGGGCTAGTGAAAATCGTCCCACTGTTGTCGCCGTTGCCATTCCGGGCTGGCGATACCGTCCCTGCTGTCCGCCCCCCAGCGTAGAGCCGTGAGAGCAAGAAGAATCAGCACGAGAACGAAGAGCATGAGTTCCATAGCGCTGTAAATCATTTTATTCTATGGGCGAAAATTGGATAAGTAAGTGGGCGGTAATACGGTTAAAAGGAGAGAGGAACGGCTTCTACTTATCATTGCAAGGGCCACTCGTCCCCCGCTGCTGGCCGTTTCTAGCTTTCCTCGTACTCGCCCATTTCCTTATCTAATTTCGTCAGAATCCGCCCCTTTAATTCCAAAGAAACCATGCGGCATAGCCGTACCACCCGGCATGAAACCGAGGAATCTAGTACTGTTCACTTTTTCCCCGGCGGTTTCAGACGAGATTTACACTTCGGGTACGTTTAATACACCAAATGGTGGGTGTAACGTTTTTCGATGGTATGATAACATCTATGAATGTTCTGCACGAATATATCCTGAGTTGGTTTAAACTCCTTTTCTCATTTATAAATCTTAACACTCTTATCATGCGTTAAATGAGCATTTACCGTTTATTCATATATCGGATGCACCAAGAGTGGGCCAGAGCCATAATATGGCGCAAGTTGGAAAAGATTCAGACTATCAGTCTCGCCCAACCATAGCGAGCAGTTTTGTCTGCGGACTGGCAGAGCTTCCAACTTTGACTGCGGGTGGAAAGAGGCCCAGCTGTCTGTAGCTTTCAACGACGGGCGTGAACTCCTCTGTCAGCGCTTGCACAAAGTCGTCAGCCAGAGTGAAGTCTGCACCGATTAACTTGGCAATGTCATAGGACCAAAACGCTCGAGCGGCGACGTTCTGTTGGAGATACTCTCGTGCTGGAAAATCTCCGTAGGTCAGGTGAACGAGACGATCCAGATCCTGGAAGCCACGAACAGCAGCGATGGCACGCTGGTTGTATCGAGCGAAATTGCTTTTGAGTTCCTCGCTCGTCAGCTTCAGCAAATGGTCATGGCTGTCACCAACTTCTTCGATGGTCTTACCGGCTAGACCATCGGGTATCCAAGCACTATCCCACACATGGTAGCGCACCACTTCCAGAAGGCTCAGAGGTGTCCGCGTGATCTTTTCCGGCATCATCAGCTCCCACTGATGGTCGGCAATGTGTTCGACTACCTTTTGCTCCGTCTCATTCGACGTAATAAAGAGTTCCTTAATCGTCATCGTGCTTCCTCCTTCGTGAGTTTCTTTAAACAATGTACGTAACGCAGGGGCAAGAGCGGTTGGCTTGACGTTCTGTGTTTGGCCTTTGAGTCTCCCTCCTGTGAGTTTCTACCATATCATGGAGTATTTTCTCTTTCTCACTCAAATTTCTTCCCACATACCTGCTAGGATGAATCTTTCCACGCGATTTTAAGTTCCTCTTTGATTTACACTTTAGAGACGATGGATAGCCGAGAAACGAGCAATAAGCACCTCTCCGCCTTTGGTTAGTGCTGCCAGAACGAAGACGAGAAGCGGATGGTAGGCCTGAGCCAGGAACCCACCTATCACGGCTCCCAAAGGCATTGTCGCTGTTGAGAGAAGGCGAGAGAAACTCAGCACCCTTCCCAGGAGTGGTCTAGGGATACGTTCCTGACGGGCAGAGGTGCTCAAGATGACCCAGGCCGTATCGCAGGCAGCCACGATCCCCAGGCCCAATCCGGGCACCCACCACCAGGGCAAAACAGTCCCGCGAGTTGGGCTGGAAGTCGAAGTTGGGTGCGCAGATAGTAGAGGAGGACAGCACTGACCATTCCAAGGCCGAGATTGCCCAGCATGGCTTGCACGCTCAACATCTTGATGACCGGCTCTTTCCAGAGCCAATGCAGCCCTTCCTTCACCTCTGAGAACACCTGCCTGACGTGTGGCTCGCGGGTCTGTCCTACAAAATTGGGTACACGCCAGATGACCAAAAAGGTTCCTCCAAAGGAGAGTGCATCAAGCCAGAGCGTGTGAAGAGCTCCGAGTGTGGCGATCGCGAGACCTGCAAGAGCGGGACCAGCGAATTCAGCCGCTTGCATGATGAACTGATACGCGGCATTGGCTCGCGTCGTTTCGCTCTGCGCGAGCTCTGGGAGCACGGCGGTCGTCGCGACATCGCTGGCAAGCGAGAGCAGTGCCAGGCTAAAAGCCAGCGCATAAAGTTCCCAGATCTGGAGGTGTGCGAGCAGGGAGAGGAGTGGGACCACTGCTACCAGCAAAACCCGCAGCAGATCGGCTCCCAGCAAGAGGGATCGCCGGTTCAAGCGATCCACATACACCCCGGCAAACGCGCCAAAAAGCACGACCGGAACGATCTCGGTCGCATAGAGCGTTGCGAGCACGACTGAGGAGTGGGTCAATTCATAGGCCATCCAGGGCAGGGCAAAGGTAAAGAGGGCATCTCCCATCCGTGACACGAGGGAACCGCCAAGGAAGGCCACAAAGGGGCGGGAGAAGCCGAGCAGAGAAGTGGTGGGTTCCCTTTCCCAGCAGCATGGGGACGTCTGCGTCATGGACATAGACACTCAGATTCCTTTCCTTTTTCTGAAGAACAAAGAGGACCCACTTCCTTTTTGCGGTTGATGACAGCAACCTTTCATGGGCTTTCTCCCGGCTGGTCCTGCTCTTGACCCTGGCTCGTCTCCAGAGCCAGCAGGGGCAGCCCGAGGCGCCGAAGGGTCAGCAGCACCCCGTAGAGCGCGCCCTGGTCGGGCAGGTGCCCGCAGAGGACGGTCGTTCCAGAGGCCTCATGGGTGATCTGCAACTGGTCCAGCCACGCTTGCCAGGAGGGGTCAAGCTCTCCCTTGATGCGAATGCGACAGTGCATGGCCTGCTCTCCTTTCTCCCACGAGTGCTTCATGCTAGGAGTATACCCAAGAGAAGGGTGAGTTGCCGTCACCTCTTTGTGGGATTTGGGAGGGTGAAAAAGCGCACGGGCGGATTGGTTGGGGATTAGAGCAACTGCCGCTCGTGCGCCACCACTGTGGCCTGGGTACGGCTGTTCACCTGGAGCTTGCTGTAGAGATTCTTGAGGTGGGTTTTGACCGTATTGACCGAGACCACCAGGCTCGCCGCGATCTCCTGAGTGGAGCGACCGGCGCAAAGCTGCCGCAGCACCCGCTGTTCCTGCGCCGTCAGCGGTTTCAGGGGAAGAAATGCTGACGAAGCTGCCTCGCCCGCTCGGGCAGTGGCCGCCTCTCTGAGAAGTGGTGCCAGCTCGTCTTGACGGGCAAGCTTGTCCTCGGCTTGCCCTGCGCGCTGGTGCTCCTCCTGCTCGAAAGCTGCTAACAGACGTGAGATATACGAGCATGAAAGTGCACCCTCGTCCTCTTGCTGGTCGGACGAGGAGCTGAGCAAGCTCTGGAGCGCTTGCTTCATCGGTTCGCCCTCATCCAGGTACACGCGGATGGCGCCTGTTGGCTCAGTCAACGCAAGTAAACGCACCGTGGCGCTCTGGGCCTCCTCTCGCTTGTCTGCCTGGCGCAGGGTCACGACGTGCAGCGCCAGCCACTCCATCGCGGTGAGGGTATCACCAGGCTGGTTGAGCGGCCCTCGGAAGCGTTCCAGTAGGTCGAGTGCCTGGAGGTACTGGTGCTGCACGAGTTGCACCCGCACCCGCATCAGCGCGGCCCATTTGTTATTGCGGTCCCACGGGTCGAGGAAGAATCCCACCTGCTCCGCCCAGTGGCGCGCCGCCTCCAGCTCTCCCGCGGCGAGCCAATACTGGACACGGAACGCCGCGACTGGGGAAGCGAGGTTCGCAAATGGTTCGTGCTGGACCAGGGCTTCTACCTGCGAGAGCGCCTGGTCGGCAGCGGAAAGCACGCCGCGGGCGAGGGCGACCCGTGCCACATTGAGCTGACCCCAGACCAGCAGATCGATCTGCTGCCAGTCCTGTGCGATGCGCAGCATCTCGTGGACGGCGTCTGCTGCCTCCTCCAACCGATTCCAGGCGTAATACGCATCAGCCAGGTAGCACTGCCAGTAGCCAGCCGAGGCGCTGCGCACCCCACTCTGGTCAAGCAAGGCAAGCCCCGCCAGGCATTCCCGCTCCACCTGCGGCCACGCTCCAGTGCGCAGATACGCATAGGTCAGCCAGTCCCTCACTCTGATGCTCGTCAGCAGGTCTCCGGCCCGCTCGGCCTGCTGCCTGACCTCCAGCAACCGCGGGATCAGGAGCGCGCTCTCGTGCTGAAACCCCTCGGTCAGCCAGAAGTCGATGGCGAGTGGAATCAGCTGCCAACTCAGGTCCTCCTCCTGGGAGAGGCCCTCCAGTTCTGTGGCCAGTTGTGCCAGCCGTGCGCTCTCGCCACGCCGCAGGAGCGCTCGCGCCTCGATCAACGCGCGCAGCAGACGCAGGTGCCGCCCGATCACCAGGAGCTCCTCCGGTTGGTCCGCGCCTTTCGCTTGCTGGCGTAGCAGCGCTTCCAGGCGCGCAACCAGTTGTTCCACCAGAGCCTGGGCACGGGCAGAAGACGCCTCAGTCGTCGCAAAGAGGGAGTCCAACACGCGCAGCGTCGCCTGGAGGGCGAGCCGCGCGTGCGGCCACAAGACGGCATCTGGCAGGGTGCTTATCCAGGTCTGCACGGTCCGGGCTTCCCCGCTCACCCAGCAGCGGGGGGCCGCTCGTTCCATCAGGCGCACGGCGTAGGGAAAGTCTGGCGCGGCCAGGGCATGGGCAATGGCCTCAGCCCACGCCTCTTGTGCCTCATAAAAGCGGGCAGCCCGGTGGTGCAAGAGCGGCACCAGTTCCGGGTGGCTGGTGTGCAGACGAACCAGCAGGGCTTCGCGAAAGAGCTCATGCAGCCGATAGCTGCGCCGCTCTTCGTCCAGGGGCACCACAAAGAGGTTGGCTTGCTCCAGCCATTCCAGCATCTGCTGACTGACCGCTCGGGTCTGTGCGGCGGTGACGGCCTGGCACGCGGCAGCGTCCAGGCGCGAGAGGATGGCACTGTGCAGTAAAAAGTCGCGCGCGGGCGCGGAGAGAGGCGCCAGGATCTCCTCCTGTACGTAGTCCAACAGATACCGCTGGCTACCGGAAAACGCCTGGAGAAAGGCCGTGCGATCGGTGCGCTGGCGTAAGGCGAGGGCGGCCAGGTGCAAGCCGGCGATCCAGCCCTCCGTGCGGCTCACCAGCTGGTGCACCTCTTCTGCTGAAAGCATGGGAGAGAGCATCCAGCCGAGATACTGGCTCGCCTCCTCAAGGCTGAGGCGCAGATCAGCCTCGCGGATCTCGGCTAGCTGTCCTCGTACCCGGAGCCGGGAGAGCGGCAGGTCCGGGTCCACCCGGCTGGAGAGGATCAGATGCACCGAAGCCGGCAGATGCTCCAGGAAGAAGCTCATGCCCTCGTGAATGGCCGGCTCGTCGATCACATGATAATCATCTACCATGAGCACGAGGGGGGCAGGAGGCGCCTGGTGGCTTGCCAGCTCATTGAGTAGCGTGGTGAGGATCGTGGAGAGTTCCGGCGGCTGGGGCGATTGCAGCAGCTCCATAGCTGTTTGCCCAAGGCCGAGGAAAGTCGGCACGCCACGGCGCAAGGCCGCGATCAGCCCGACCCAGAAGCGGGTTGGACTGTTGTCCAGTTCGGAAAGCGAGAGCCAGGCGATCTGCGCCTTGCACCGGCTCACCCAGGCAGAGAGCAGGGTGGTTTTGCCCCAGCCCGCCGCGGCCGAGACGAGCGTGAGGGGGTGGGTGAGCGCGGCATCCAGGCGGATCAGCAAGGACTCCCGCTCCAGCAGCGAGGCAGGCAACGGCGGGGGAGCGAGGCTGCCGGAGAGCAGCGTTATTCCCTGGTCGAGCGCCTGGGCGGGCGAGAGTACCCTGGCCGTCTCCTCCAACTGCGTCAGCGAGAGATGCTCCATTCGTCCGAGATAGCGCTTGCGGGTGCGGCCTCCGCTGGTATGGTAAGCATACCAGTACGTTCCCCCGCGTGGCCTCTGCTCTCGGTAGACATTGAGCGAGCCGCTTGAGCCGTGGAAGGCAAAGGAGGATACCCCGCGCAGCCAGGCCAGCCATGCGGCTTCTTCTGCTGATCGAAAACGCTGCTCCAGCTGGCCCTGGGTGTACAGCTCATATAAGCTCTGCTCAGCGGACCAAGTGAGCGCGTGAAGAGGTGCTCTCGACATCGGGCCTTCCCTGTATCTGCGTTGTTCCCAATTCCCCCTCAATTCCTCCCAACATCAAGAAGTATAGCAAAGAGGAAGCCACCAGGGCAAGGGATGCGCGACGATCCACTCGGTCAATGACCGCTCGTCTGCATCCTGCGGCGGAGGCTTTCGATGTGCTCCTCGATCTCGTTCCTCCGACAGGGAATGGTCCCGCAACGGGTGGGCAGCAGCCTTTCCACCTGGATACCAGGGGAAAGGAGAACGAGATGGGCCACACACCGCTGAGAGCTCCCCTTATCGGCAGCGTAACCCGCCAAAAACAGGCCCACAGTGCCGAGAAGGTGTTGCGTTTTGCCCCGTTCTTTGCTATTCTAACGCTGCCGATAAGATGCACCGGACGAAAAAGATCCGTCAATGACCCGACGAGGGAACGAAACACCGAAGGTGTAGCATGTTCGATCACATACTGGAGCAATACGTGGCGCAGCTTTCCACCGCTGGCAAATCCCCTGCGACCCAGCGCGCGATCCGCTCTGACCTCCTCCAGTTTTGCACCTGGTGGGAGCAGATGCACCAGCGTCCGTTCGACCTCACGCAGGTGGTAGAGCGGGACCTGCGCGCGTGGAAAGTCTTTCGCCAACAGGACGAGGGTACGGCCCCGGCAACCATTAATCGCGGGCTTTCGACGCTGCGCCGTCTTTGTACCTGGGCGGTTGAACAGCGGCTGCTCACCGAGAATCCCGTCAAGGAGGTTGCTGACATTGCTTCCACACCCGTCTCGCCGCGCTCGTTGCCGGATCAGGCCGTCGATGCTCTGCTGCGCGCACCCCGCGTAGAGCCTGATCCCCGGCTGCGTTTGCGAGACGAGGCCTTACTCGCGTTGCTGGTGTGCGCTGGGGTGCGTATCCAGGAAGCCTGTGATGCCCAACTTCGCGACCTGGACCTGGCGTCAGGAACCCTGGTGGTTCGCAGTGGGAAAGGAGGGAAAGCGCGCCGCCTGCCGCTCCATTCTGAGGCGCAACGGACACTCTCCCGCTATCTTCAGGAGGTACGCTGCCCAGATGGGCTTCCTCCCATCGGTAGTGAACAGGAGCGCGCCCCATTGCTCGTGGGGATGCAGCGCGCGGTAGCCGGGCGTCCGCTGGTTCCGGGGATCAAAACGCGGGTGGCTCGCCAACGGATTGCACAATTGGGCCAGATAGCTGCCACCCAGCTTGAAGAAGCCGCCATCCGCGAGCGCGACCTGGCACGTGCCGAGCAGCTCCGTGCCTGGGCGCGACAACTCGCCACCGCCTCACCGCACCAACTGCGGCATAGCCTGCGCGGCGCATGCTCAAGACAGGGGCGCAGCTTCCTGAAGTGCAGCGGATGCTTGGCCATAGCCGACTCTCGACGACAGGGATCTATCTGACGCCTAGTGAGGAGGATATCAGAGCAGCGGTGGAGCGGGCCAGTCTGTAATCCACGGTACTGAGGGGAAGAGGAAGAAAGGTGGAACGGGTGGACGTAGAAAACGTGGAGAAAGAAGAAGAAACGAGTCAAGCCGAGAATCTGCTCGCGCTGCGGCGGTTCAAGGTGCTCGATGGAGAATGGGCCTCGGAAGAATTAGGACGCTTCTTCTGGCTGACACCAGAAGATATACTCCAGGTGAAAACCTGCCGCGGCGCGGCCAACCGCCTTGGCTTTGCCCTCAACCTGTTGCTCATGCGGCTGTTGCATTGCCCGTTTCCGGAGACGGGGCAGATCCCGCCTCGCATTGTCCAGTTTGTGGCGATGCAGCTCAATATGCATCCCGAAGCACTTGCTGAGTACGCCGTGCGCCGTCCCCAAACCCGCGTCGAGCATTTAGTGCAGATTCGGACGCATCTGAAGATTCGCCCGTATGCGCACACCCAGGATCAGCCTCGGCTCACGGACTATCTCCTCACACGTGCGTTGCAGCGCGATGATCCAGCGGTCTTGCTCGAAGAAGCGGAGGAGTGGCTGAGGGATGAGGGTGGAGTGAACCCTTACTGCCAGACCACTACTTGAGTCAACATTGTACATCTTGATAATAAGCCATTTCAAATTCGACTGGAGGCATATAGCCAAGGCTAGAATGCAACCGTTTGGTGTTGTACACATCATCGATGAA
>WNFY01004852.1_pt1 | contig 12260 bp, 14 predicted proteins | sample 5400091 | NCBI WGS metagenome assembly WNFY01 (sample SAMN13153364, study PRJNA577476) | soil metagenome | isolation source: 60 cm soil or saprolite under grassland replicate 1 | place: USA:California | collected 2016-06-15 | reverse complement strand
CATCAATCGACGCTGTTGCCGATCCTGGTGTGACTGGAACTTGAATAGAAATAGAAGGTTCGGCAAAGCTTGCTGTAGTTGTACCAGCAGGAGCAACAATTGTTGCGTCAAACTCTGGAACCGGAGCGACAGATGAGGCTGTTGCGTTTGCCCCAACAGCAATAACAACAACAGATATTGTCGGTACATTTGCGCTCGCTGTTGCGGTTTCAGTAGGCGCAACAACACTGACAAAAGCGATTGGACTAGAAGAAGCTGCTGTAGCCACTCCTGACGGGGCGACAACAAGAGCACCTACGAACAGAGTTGGAGGATCTGCTGATGCTGTCGCTACACCGGCAGGAGCAAGAAGCGTAGCGCTCTCCACATAAATCGGAGCAGAAATAGAAGCTGTTGCGAGCGCAACAACAGAAACAACAGAAACAGAAAGAACAGGAGCAGAAACGCTAGCTGTTGCTGATACAGCCGGTGAAACAACTTTTATTAAGATGGTTTGCGATGAACTCGATGCCGTAGCTTCAGAAGGAATTGAAGTAATTGTCGGACTAAGAACAATTACAGGAGCAACAACAGAGGCAGTCGCACTAGCTGGTGGTGCAATAATTTTTGTATCGAGAACAGGAGGAGGCGCATTGGCCGTGGCAATACCTGCTGGCGTACCAACAAGAATCGAAATAACTACAGTAGAAATTGATGCTGTCGCGATCATTGAAACAACAGGAAGTGTCTCGCTCTCTATGTAGATCGGAGCAGCAATTGAAGCTGTAGCGGATGCTGCTGGTGAAACAACAGCCAAAGTGAGAACGGCGGAAGTTGAGCTTGCTGTTGAAACAGAAACCACCGAAAGTATTGTTTCCAGAATGTTTGGCACAGAAGAAGAAGCCGTTGCCAATTCGTATGGCGAAACAATCGTGAGCTTCACAACCTGAGCATTGGAGGCTGCTGTCGCTGTTCCCGCTGGTTCAGCAATTAGAATCTGAATGACTTGCGGCAAAGAAGAAGCCGTTGCTATGGCTGGTGTTGCCACCAATGTTCCTGCTGCTGCGCCAGACGAAGCAAATTCAGGATCATAAAGAGCGCCAGTGGCAAACTCTGGATCGTAAAGCTGTTCTTTGTATGTCTCTAGATCAAACATTTATGTTCTCAATTGAGTTTTAGGAAACTTATCACGATTAAGCTTTAATAAACCAGGCGCTCTACTGCTTTGGTATAAGGAAAGCCATTGCGCTGCTGTAACAAGACCTTCTACCATAAAAAAGTTAGATAAGTTTCCATTCAAATAGACTGTATCAGCCCAAGAGCCAATTTGAATATTGTTTGTAGTGTTTGCGTATGCGGTTGTATGTGTCACTGTTCCTAAAGTTGTTCCATTTATGTAAGCTTCCGAGACATCCGTTGTTTCGTTGTACGTCCAACCTAAGAATACCCACTGTGCCGCACCGGGCCAGCCGTGCGTCCAAACGAAATTAGTGGTACCCCAATCAGGTGAAAATTCAATATCATCGTTATTAGAAGCGCCACTACCAAGACCAGCTTCAATAAATGTATATCCGCCCGCGCCTCCGGCTGAACCCAATATTCCATCTCTATTGGAAAGAGAAGTTCTCCAAACCCAAACACCAATACTTCTCGTGGTTCCATTTACAAAAGGAGCATATGTCACTGCCGAAATAGTTTTTGAAGAACCATTAAATGATGTTGAATTTGCACAACTATCAACAGGGGAACTATTGTTATCGCCTAGACTAACTCCTACCAATGTCCCATTTCTTGAATTTCCAGAAATATCTGTAGCCCCATCTAAACTATCTAAAATCCAATAGATAGACGGGGATAAGGATAAAACTGATGATCGGAAGCTCACGGCTTATTGGCAGACCACAGAAAGAGTAGTTGTGTCACTATTGCCGCCGTTTGACTGTGCTTTCCATCCTATAGGTGCATCTGTTCCATTATAAAGCGGCCAGTCCTGCACCTGTTTGCTAAAGTCTGGTGCTCCAAGAGAGCCATGAGTAGAAATCTGAGCACTACCACTAACTGCCTTGGTAGTTCCGGTGGCGTCGGTTGAACAATTAACACTCAGGTTTGCTGCACCTGTTGCAGTTTTTGTAACCGTTTGTCCGCCTTGCGCTTGTTGCGTCAAATTAACTGTAGACACATTCCCGGAAGAATCTTTCATCGTTACTTGGAGTCCTGAATTAGTATCGTACCAAACACGAGCTTCACCGTTTGCCATATCGACAGGATCAGGAGCATTATGGGCTAAAGTGGTAAATCTGCCCGCGCCGTCAATACCACCAGCAAGACTGTCATCCAGATTTCTCACAGACAAACGCGGAGAGTCACCATTTACGTAATAGTTGTATGACTCAATTTCACCGCCAGCAGAAATCGCAGAAACAGGACTTGATCCAATAAGCGTCTGCATTACATCGCCGTAATCACCGTCATATCCATTCGAGCTAAGAACCAATCTAGGATCATCTACACCTGTCGCGTGCGACCAGATTTGCCCGTCTTCTGAAACTGTAAAAGCTGTAGTTCCGTTGTGGTCATTAGTCTGAATAGCTCCATAACTGTATTGCGGCGCGTTAACTGTTAAGCCGACAACACCGGCAAATGAAGGATTTAGAACTACATTTCCGTAAGGACTGTCATATGGAACATATCCGTAGTCAGCGGCAGAGACTCCTGAAACAATACCCAGAGCAGCTACCAGCGCGATTGCAAACCATACAATTTTCGACTTCATTTTACTCCTTTATTTAGGCCAATCTTTCTGCGTCTGCAATTGATGTCATTACAGCAGAAGCACCAGGGGTAATATCTACATGAAGGTAAGGCGTTGTTGCCGTGGAATCGAACGCAGCAGTAGAAGTCGGGTTAATGTTGATCTTTCCTAGTCCTGTTGCGTTTGTTAGAGTGTTAGTGTAAAAGGCAATACAATTCCATGTTCCTGTTGCGCCTAATGTTGCGACAACAGCTTCAATAACAAGAGTTGCTTGATCGATTGCAGCCGTATTTGTTCCGCTTGTCCACGAGGCAACAGCAGCATCCGCTGTTGTTCCTGCTGTTCCGTACTTCAAAGCAACTACCCATGTTGCTGTACCGGCGGCTGTTTTATCGACACAAATCTTGAATCTGAATCTGCTTCCAACACTTAGATTTGATGTCGGAAGCTGAACCAAAGAACCAGTGGCTACATTAGCTGCCGAAGCGGTAAGAGACTGAGCAGTTGTAGCTGGTGTTCCAACGCCGCCTAATGCGACAGTTGGCACTCCTGTAATCTTGAAGAAGCCGATGCCTTCAACGAATTCGAGTGTGTCCGCTGGTGCTAAAGAAATTTTGATTAACTCATATTGCGTTCCGCCTCTGTTCAGGACAACAGTAACATTACCTGTAAGAGTCGCGTGCTTGTTTCTGACTGTAATATGCTTAACATTTCTTATTGTTGATGCAGCAGGAGTCGCCACAATATCTGTTGTGGTTGCTGTGGTAATGGCTGTTGGCGTTGTTCCCGGCGTGGGAGTGCCCGAAAGCCAATCCACCCAAGAAGTCACAACATCTAATGTTGTGGCGGCGTCAGTTATAAGTTGTAGCTTGTCTGTGCTTGCATTGGTCAGATTGAGCATAACGCTCCTAATTTATTCTTTTATTACTTCTGAAAGATTATATACTTCTGTTTGCTCCTGGTCAGCAATATCTTCGTTCAATTTCGTTACAACCTTTTTGGCTTCTTTCTCGTCCTTAGCCTCCAAAGTTGTAGAGCGACGAACTCCATCCTGACTAAGCGAAAGAACAGTGTAAGTCGGCATATTTCATTTCCTCCTTAATCCCGTGCCATTACAGCAAGGGCAAACATCTTTGACTCGCACTCCTGGCGTGGAGTGCCCTGAAATCCAAAGTTCCAAATTTCTGATCTTGTTGTCTGTTTTATTTCCATTTTTGTGATGAACCTTCTCGTTAGGCTTGAGCATTCTGCCAAGTTTCTTCTCCATAACAAGACGATGTTCTGGCATGTAATGTCTTGTTCGTTTTCGTCGTTTTCTTTCTTCGAGCGAAATCCAAATCTCGACATATCCAGCCTTGTTGATCCTTCTTCCACCCTTCCAACGCTTACCGTTTGGACCCTTGTTGTTCGATCCAACCTCAATCCCGGCGCACCTTCTGGAACAATACTTCCTAGAACCCTTTGGGTACTTAGGAAATTCTGATCGACACCGGGCGCATTTGACAATAATGGAGCGAACACGTCTATCACCGAAGTAATACCACCATTGTCCAGTCGCATCTTGCCTATATTCAGCCATGCGCCCACTGTATCACAGATGTAGTAACCTTTAGGCTGCCGTGACCTTAAGCACTCCCGTTGCATCCCACTGAATCGTAAAGTTTCCTGTCGAAACAGTTTGATCGCCACCAAAGTTAACATATCCCATTAGTGGAGACGTAGACGCTGTACCTGTTGACTTGTAAGTAACTGCATATCTAGCTGTAAATGTAGCAGATGTCCACGCTGCGTCGTCAGCATCGAGACGAGTCTCGTTTGAAGCTGTATCATAGGTCAATGTTTTAGTGGTTAGTGTTACTCCACCTGCGGTGTAGCCTGTTCCAGAAACTTCGTTCGTAACATCATCGAAGAAGTCGTGTGTGTCTTGGTTGGGCGTATAAGTCACAGTTGTCAAAGCAACTTTGATTGTGTCGGTAAGGTAATCTACTCTGTTTCCAGCGGTTGTATTCCACTGGCCCTTTAGAGCCAAACCAAACCAAAAGGCGGTCACAGCTATATCTACTGCTCTCCATTCTTGAGCAAATAATTTGCTGCCGCGATCAGATTTTCGACGCTATCATCGACAAGTCCGAGTGCTTTATTGCATCCTCCACAAAGGAGGCCGCGAACAGCCCCAGTATTGTGATCGTGGTCAACACACAGGACTCCTGAGCTTGACTTACGCTTTTCATTGATAGCGGGCCGATCACCGTGCTTCCCGCAAATCGCGCAACAACCTTCTTGCTTTTCGTAAAGAACAACTAGAAGATCAAGTTCCATTCCGTATCTCGTTTTGAGAACCCTTGCTCGGTGCTTTTCTCGTTGCTCGGGAGTCCAGTTTTTGTAGTAGCCAGCAGCTTGTTCACTCTTGCAAGTCTTACAACGATGATGCAACCCATCGTCTCTACTGTTGTCCTTATGGAATGCGTCTAACGACTTCTCGACACCGCATTTTGAGCAAATTTTTGTTGCTAAGACTTCCATTATCCATTCCTGCCATCAATTGCAATTAGGCTTGGTGCTCTCCGCGAAATCTTGGCGACAACATTCCCTACTGCGTCCTCCCTGAGAACAAGTTGAGAACCTTTCACCCTTTCGATCAATTCTCTTGAGACAAGAACTTGATCTTTTCCTTCTTCATCATTCATGATCAAGAGACATAAGGCAATGTTCGCCATTGTGCCCGCGACATCTCTTATCGTTTCGAAATCTTTCTTGAAAGCTCGCATCTCTTCGGAAGTCAGAAGAACTGTTCCGTTAGGTGTGGCTGCTGGAACCTCAATCACTTTGTTTACCGCCACGGGGCACCTTCCTTTCTATGGTTTTCTTGACCAAGCCATCTTCATCTCTCTCGAACTCTCGTTCGACATCAAAATCGTCCTCCTTTTGCTGTAAGTCTACCTGAAAATTGGTGTCCTTATTGGCGATTCCTTCGATTTTTTCAGAAACACGCTTCAACTCTTCGAACATCAATTCCATTCCTTGTGGGTCAGGCAAATCCTCGCCTTCATTGGTCAAAGCTTTAGACATCAAACCAAGCATATAACCTTTCACTTTGTCAGGATCTGCGTCTTTTCGAACATACAATATCCGGGTTTCTGCATCGAAGTAAGCCTTTGGTCCATCTTCATCCGCTGGAAGCTCGTCTACACGTTCCACGAGATATGGGGTCTGCTGACCCAAAACGATTCTATCTCTAGGCTCGTAGTATAAGCCTTGTGAGGTTACTCCAGCCGACCGGTTTGGAACTGAATCTTGAGGAGCAGGAACAGAAGCCTCAGCTTCTGCCGCTGCTTTAGCTAATCTTTCGTTCATTTCTTTTCTGCTCACCAAAGGGACTCCCATTCGTTCTAGAAGCTCACGCTGGTCAACCAGCGAGAGAACTTCTCGTTGCCCAATTAGACGAACAATTTCCTGCATGGTTTCGATATCCATGGCGTCGAAACCGGTGGTGACGATCTCCGCTTTAGCTGCATCTGCACCGAAATTGAGATTTACAAACTGAGGAATAACCCATCTATTTAAGTGGTCATCTATCTCTTCTTTTACAACAGCTTGGGACTCCTGGAATAGCTCTCCGAAGGTCGCAGCTACATTACGTGAGCTTGTTCCTCCTTCTCCTTCAACCAATGCTTGCTCTGGAACCATAACTGAACGAAGCTTCTGAACATCAAGATAAGAGAAAACCTCTTGAATTGATTTGAAATCAACAGAAGTCTTCATTTGTTCAATTGACCATTCTCTAACATTGGTTGCTTTTTCGTCCAAAGTGGAAACAACTGATGAAGGCATAGCGACATTAGCTCCATTTCGAGCCGACTCAGCCAAATAAAGCGCCTTGTCTGTGTAATCGATTGGATTTCCTGCATTGTCAATAGCAAGAGGATCGTTAGGATGATAAACAATTACAGGTGGATCGCCCCACTTCTCGAATGCTCGGTCAGACACTCCAAATCTATACCAATACGCCCACCAGAATCTGTATGCGTACCCTATTCTTGGATATCCCCAATAACTTCCGAATACGGAATCTTTTTCATTGGTCGCCCATAATGCCCAATCGAGAGGAATGTCTGCAATCTTTCCTTGAGTCGGAGTGATTCCTGGAGTCATTGGATATCCAGAAGTAAAGAATGGACTCATCATGGACTGAGAGGCAAAATCAATTCCATTAAAGTTTCCTTTTGAATCCCAATGTGGTGCCGCTCTTCTCGGATTGAGAGCAGTGAAAGGCTTCCAGACAATAGGTTTAACTGTCTTGTTATCCCAAACAAGCTTCTCTTCGGCTAGAGAGTTATCATTAGGGACGTAAACCCAATCCGGATTTTCTTCATAATCAAATCTTTTGACCATAGGAGAGAAACCGAAATCAAAAGAATTACAATAAGCGAGAATAAATCTGCCGTAAATCTTTCTTAAAGATGCATCTACAGCAGCAGCAATACGCGGGTCCGAAGATTTGATGTACCAGGGCGCTCTGATGAGAGGAACCTTGACAAACATCAAAGCAAATGCGAGAATAGGATCTCTTCGCATTTGTTCCAACTTCGCCAAAGGGATTTTGGCGGAATCCCAGGGCTGTCCCAGAACATTTGCTTCTGCGGTCCAGTCAACCCATGTTCCCGACGAAGCAGCAGCGCCTGGTTGACGGTCTTGAGTAAGTCTTTTCGCGGCTCGTTGACGAGCCTCTAAATCAGAAGCTCCATTCTGCGCTAAAGCAATGCTTAGGTGGTCATCATGCTCAGACATTCATCTCCTATTCGAAAACTCTTCCTGCCAATGGGTGTTTAACTCCTGAATCTCCAGATCTTGAAAGATATCTACTTTCTCCAGCGCCAGAACGAGGGTTGTATTTCGTTTCTCCGACTGCTGGTCTAACAATTCCTGATGACTTAATACGCTTACGCTCCATTACATGTAAATTTATCATACAATAGCGAAAATTAGACATAACGTGGTTGAAATCATCTACAGGAATTTCCGGGTCATCTTGTCTTTGCGAAATTCGTTTTGGATAATGATAAAACTCAGCTTCTTCACAAAACATTTCACAGCGAGCAACATCAACCCTAATTCTGTTTTCTCTGAACAATTCTCTGCACACTTTAATTTGCTCTTTAACATCTCTTGTTGCGAACCAAGATGTTAGAAGTGGAGGATCGTGTTGCGCCCAATCGATTCTTCCGGCTCTGTTTTGAACATCCGCAAATCTTCGGTTTACCCGGAAATTCGGATGCTTTTTTCTCCACAAGTTTTCTCGCTCCACCACGGCGTTTGCTAATCCGACATTTCCCACATCAGCAATGTAAAGCTCATCGAAACAAATTTTTGTTCCTTCTGGCAAAAGGGCTTTGGGATCCTCATTTCTCTGCTGATAATAGCCGTAAGCATAAACATCGAAATCGATAACCTGATACCAATTAACAGCCGAAGGATTTGTGCTTCCGTAATCTACGCTCTGGTAAATAGCCCCAAGACTTGGGTCCGGATCCCACCATTTGATACCATGACGCGCTCTCTCGAAAAGCGGAAAAACAAGTCCAGCCGTCTCGGGCTTAGTACAAAGCTGTTGCGCTTCATAGATTTCTTGATTGGTGTTTCGGAATGTCTTGTGAACATCATGCAATGACAAGAAACCGTCCGATTGCGAGAGTCGTCCTTTGCAAATGTCAGTAAACCTGCGTGGGGAGCCGTCATCCCATGATCCTTTTACAACCCGGTCACATGGGCAAGGGGAGTCGCAACCTGGGTTAGCAACTTGGCAATTCGGGACCTTAGCGGCTGTCTCGAATATACACCAAGTGTAAACGGAATAAGGAGGATCGGCTCCCGCACGTTCTGCCTCGATGTTTTCATCGAGAAGTTTTTGCATAGGACCGTGGGCAGTCTTGCGAGTTGAAGTGATCCAATCTTGCGCAAGAATTCCATTTTTTGATTGACTCATATTTCTAGATTCTTGGAAAGCATTTTCGTCCATCAATTCAACTTCATCTGCCGCTACTTTGTTTGGGTGAGGCCCATTAACTCCCTCTGGAGTTCCAATAAGAACTTCAACCTTTGATCCATTGTTAAATTCTGTTTCTCTTTCTACTGATCTGACCAACATAGGATGTTTCATGAAGTGATCTACTCTTCCGTGGTTCTTGAGAAGAAGCTTCATATTTGTGTAAGCTCTTCTTGCCTGAGGTTCAACCGCGCCAACTTGAGCAGACTCACATCCTTCATGGAAGAGAGAATTGAGCAAATGCAAAATAGCGCTAATCATTGTTTTTGATCCTCCACGATTTCCAATTCCTATTGCTGTTGTAACTCTTTCGAAATAGATATCCGAAAGGAATTTGAATGGGGCATCGTGACCTGGACAAACGCTAACTCTAGGAACATCTATTCCTAGCTTATCTATGATCCAGGAATGCAATTCATCATCAGTTTTGGGGCCATTTATTACCGGCTTCTTTAGAAGAGCATCAGTTGCTTTCGCCAGATCCAATAGCTTGTCGCTCTTCAACAATTTCACCGTCGATAATCTCTCCCAAATCAATTTGTCCTCCTCGGACAAGTTCAAATAGGTTTCCGATGACAAGTTCGGCAAGTTCATTGTGCTTGAGTTGCTCATATCTCACCTCCTCTTCAACCTCAATTTTTCTTTCTTGTTCTTCCATAATCCTAATCTCTTTGAAAGCATCAAGAAAGATTTTATTTGACTTTTCTTCGTAAAGAATAAGTCTTAGTCTTTCCCAAATCTGTTCAGCTTCTTTTTGAGCTTTTTCAGATAGAATTTCAGATATTCTTTTCTGTTTAGGTCTTCCACCTAAACGACCAAATTCAGAACCACCAGCACGACCTTCTGCATGAAGTCGTTTCATGTTGTCAGAACGTCTTTTGCGTTCTTCTTCTGTTATGTCTAAAGTTCCCATACCCAATATAAGAGTATAGGTTTTTAAGGTCTTTGCTCATGGCATATCTTACTGACTTAGAATATAAGAATCTGGCTAATTCTACCTATATCTATCTTTATCTCTATTAGTTAATTAGAACCACATGGTGTCACCGCGCACGCGTATAGATAGTGTAAGGCACTATGGCATCGAATTACGCTATAAAGTAATTCGATTCTATAGCAATTTCAGCCAACAACAAAAGTCGGGAACAACATCATGGCTCTGGCGTGCTATCGTGTGGGTTCCACTAGACAAGGAGGCACATGGATATTGAACGCGTGTACCTCTCGAAGCTAGCTCAGACAGGCCAGATCGAAAACGCTCTCGGCTCTGGAATCCGTGAATCTCATTTTGAGGATGAGCAGCTTAGAGATATCTATTCTTTTATGGCAGAGCACGCCAGAAAGTACAAAGGTGCTCCGAGCTTAGACATCCTGCGGGAGAGATTCCCTGGCTTCAAGTTTGAGACAACCACAGATTCGGGGAGCTATCTTCGAAATAGATTTGTTCGCAATGTCAAAAGAAGGTTCGCTGGCAACTCTCTTCGTGAACTTGCTCAATTGCTTGACGATCCAGAATCCGCTGACAAGATCGATGGGTTGTTCCTTGAGGAATCTCGTCGCCTGGCGACACTCATCCCAACTTCCGAGGTTCACAAGTTCAGCGATATCGAAGATCGTATCCAAAGATACGAGAATGGTGAAGCGGACACCGTGGGTATCAAGATGGGGATTCCGGATTTCGACAGATTGACCATGGGAGTCCAGCGCCATGAATTTGTCTCGATTGTCGGTTGGCAAGGAACAGGCAAATCGACATTGACCCAGTGGATTCTTTTCAATGCGTGGATGCGCGGATACACAGCCATGTGTATTTCTCTTGAAATGGAAGCAAAAGCTCTCATGCGCAAGTGGGACACCATGCTGACAAACTTTGAGTACCAAGCTCTCAAAGCCCACGAGCTTTCGGCTAGCGATATTGAGAATTGGAAGATAAAAGCTCAACAAGTAAAAGATAAAAAATGTGACATCATTGTAAAAGACGATGTGCGAAATTGCACAGTTGATTATGTGTATGCAGAGGCCATGAGGTACCAACCTGACATTCTCGCCGTGGATTATATTTCTCTTATGGAGGCCCCGCGTGGAGCGGGAAACCAAATGTGGGAGCGTGTGACTAACATCACGCAGACCCTCAAGCAGATAGCCCGCACCACCGGAATTCCTATCATTGGCGTGGCGCAAACCAATATAGCTTCTGCTGATGGTGGTGCCAAGCTTGACAACATCGCTTACTCTCGTTCTATCGGTCAAGATTCTGATATCGTGTTGGGACTACATCAGGATGACGATATGAAGGAGAACCAGCAAATGACTGTGAGAATGCTCAAGAGCCGCGATAGCTCCGGCGCGGTTACGGATTTGCTTTGGGATATGGACCATATGCACTTCATGCCTTGGAACGAAGTTGAATTTTTTAAGAACAGACAAAAACGAAGAGAAGCAGAAGCAACAAATGATTGACCGTATTGGAGTTTTGGATCATGGTTAGCTTGAGAGAGGCCGTAGACCGAGAGCGTGAAACAAGACATTGGACGATTGAACAATGGCAAAATGAATACGGAAGCGCTTGGCCAAGCAAAAGCGCTCGCATTAGAAGAGAGGCAGACAACGCCGTGGATGAACTTTTCAAATTAAATGAGGCAATGTTAAGTATCGTTAAGCCAGAGGAGAGCTATGAAGGTTAAAGAAAATAGAGAAAATAAGGTTGAGTTGATTGGTTTTTATGGTGGTGATGAAACTCACGCTCTTTCGGCCTGGACTTCAACCAAAAGAGATTTGACCGAAGAAAAGTCGGCCAGAATGGATAAGTTGCTTAAATTTCTAGCAGAGCATGGTCATCATACTCCGTTCGAAAAATCATATTTGCACTTTTTGGTAACGTGTGATACTGCGTCTCACATTCATATCATTAAGCACAGGATTGGTGTAAGCGTGAATGCGGAGAGCGCACGATACAAAGAGCTTCACGATGATAAGTTCTATATCCCGCCCGACTGGCCTCAAGATAAACAAAAAGATTTGGAAAATGCAACCGCTCTTTGTTATTCCGCTTATCACGCAGCAGTTAAGGATCTTGAGAATCAAGGATATGATAGAAAAAGGGCTAAAGAATCAGCTAGATTCTATCTTCCGTATTCAATTCAAGTGACAATGGATGTTGGCTTCAATTTTAGATCATTTATGCATTTTCAGGGGTTGCGAAACAAACCAGATGCACAATTGGAAATCAGAGAGATTGCTCAAAGCATGATTCAGTTAGTTCGGGAAACCGACAAATTTAATTTTTCTTTGGAGGCGTTTGGATATGCTTAGACTCGAACACCCTGTCGAGTTGTTTCGACTCGATGATTTAGGAGCAAAAACATTTAGGAGGTCTTACGCTTATGATGAAGATGAAACGTGGGATCTGGCTTCTCGCAGAGTTTCTGATCACGTTTCGGCAGCGGAGGATCCAGAGAAAAGGAAACAATGGTCCAGGCGTTTCTA
>WNFY01004846.1_pt1 | contig 12271 bp, 8 predicted proteins | sample 5400091 | NCBI WGS metagenome assembly WNFY01 (sample SAMN13153364, study PRJNA577476) | soil metagenome | isolation source: 60 cm soil or saprolite under grassland replicate 1 | place: USA:California | collected 2016-06-15 | reverse complement strand
GGTCGTCGATGACATGCTGCCACTGGATGATTTCTTTTGGAGTCAATTTGACGCGGCGATTGATCTTCTTCCATTGCACCGGATGATTTTTCTCCAACCAGTCTCTTAATTCCAAAGCTGCCTGCATGTTCCAGCGAGCGAAGGCGTTGGTGTAAACGTTATTATCCACATGGTCGTGATACTCATCGGGACCAATGATGTCGCTGATCTCATAGCGCTTCAGTTCTTCATTCCATTCGGCGCGGCAACTCCAAAAGCGGGCAGTTTCCAAAATCACTTCGGCGCCGCGCTCGAGCACAAAAGCATCGTCACCGGTTGCCTGCCAGTACTTCCAAATTGCAAAGGCAATATCGGCAGAGATATGAATTTCAATATCGCCTGTCCAGATGCGAATCAATTTCGTCCGATCGCGCCAATCAGGGATCCAGGTCGGCGTGACTTCTTCTCCAGTCGCGGCGCTTTCCCACGGATATTGCGCGCCACAAAATCCATTTGCCAATGCTTTGGCTTTGGCACCCGGTAAGTTATGCCAACGATACGAGAGCAACAAGCGGGCGATCTCTGGGCGAACATAGATGAAAAATGGAAGCATGAAGACTTCGGTGTCCCAGAAGGAATGTCCGCGATAACCGTAGCCGCTCAGAGTCTTCGCGCCCAAATTGACATATTCATCATGGCGCGGCGCGGCGATCAAGAGTTGAAACAAATTGAAACGTATCGCCAGTTGCGCTTCGTCGTCGCCTTCGATCAGAACATCCGAGCGATCCCATTCTGATTGCCAGGCTTTGCAATGCCCCTCCCAAATGTCTTTCCATTCCTTCCACACAACTTTTTTCAAAGTCTTGCGGGCGTTGCTGAGAGGATTCTTTACATCGCGACTCGTGAATTCCGTGATCCACTTGGTGGCTGTTGCCGTTTCGCCGGAATTGACATCAGCAAAAGTAACCAGCGTTGGATGATTGTGGACATCCCAGCGGCTCAGGCGGGAATTTTGGTCTGCTACCTTCATGGACAGATGCATCGCCACTGCCAGTTCTATCTTCGTGGTGCACGTCTGGCAACGCAGCCAGGCTTCCCGTCCGCGTAAGCCCTGATCGATCCAGTCCCAATGTTTGAGGCCGAGATTATCCGCCTCGCCATTGATTCCGGCGCGCACTTCGATTCGACCTGAATAATTTTCAGGAGTAATCATCACTCGAATGGCACAGAGATGTTCATCTTCCAAACTGGCAAATCGTTCGAAGATAAGATGTGTAATGTTTCCACTGGGGGCGCACCAGCGCAGGTCGCGCCTCAGAGTTGCAGTATACAGGTCAAGGGTCCGCGTGAACGAGAGCAGTTCTCCCTCCGCCAAGTTGAATCGCTCTCCATCCAATAGGATCTCCAACTCAAGCCAGTCGGGAGCATTTGCGAGTTCCGTGAATACGACCGGCACATCGTCAAAGACTCCATGTAAAAATGTCGCCCGCCTCTCATCGAGGTAATGTTCTTCGAATGCACCCCGCGTCGAAAGATAACCATTGCCGATGGTAAAAACTGTTTCTTTGTGATGTTGCTTCTCGGAATTGAACGTTTCTTCAACGATTTTCCACATACGATTTTTTCGTAAAAAAATTAATTGGGTAAATCTTCCAATATGGCATGATTGCTGGCAAATGCAACGAATGCACCACCAAAGACAAAGGTCAACATGAAAGCCAGCGTACCGAGCATCAGGCTGAGTACCAGTAACAACGCTAATGTTAAGACAAGAATCAAATTTCTGCGAATAAAGAGCATTGAATTTCGCAGCGCTTGAATGACAGATGGCTGCTCCTGCTCAAAGAGGAAGGGAAGACTAAAGATTTGAAGCAATATCCAGACGCTCAAAAGCGTAACATACAAACCCTGGATCAAATGAACGGCGTTCGAATCATTTGCCAATTTGCCCGTCAGAAAGTAATCGCCAATGAGCAATGCGATCACCAACAGATTCATAAATCCCCAGCGCCAGGCAGGTTTCCAATAATATCGGATGGCATTTAGGAAATCGCGCTCATTCGCAGATTCTCCGTGAGCGATTCGGTTGCCATAGAAAAATAAAGCTACTGTCACGGGTGGACCCGTGATGATCAGGAGATTCCCGAATAGAAAGATCAAGTGAACAATTAAGATTGTCCACAGTTCCTGCCACACGTCGCGAAACGCTAATCCTATCGTTTTCAGTGCTGTACTCATCTGTCGAATCACTCGTTTCGATTACCCTTTGATGCCAGTGTACGCGACACCTTCAACGAAATATTTGCTGAAGATGAAGAATAGAATCATGACCGGAATGGCGTTGAACATCGCGCCGACCAAAGTCAGATTCGATTGCGCTTTGAATTCCTGCTGGAAAATACTGAGAGCAACATTGAGCACATATTTATCAGGCGTATTCAGGTACAAAAGTGGCTGAAGGAAGTTATTCCACATCGCCTGGAATTGGAGAATAAATACGGTTAAGAGGGCAGGCCGCACAAGCGGGAGAATGACTTCGCGATAAATCTGCGAGTGCGTAGCTCCGTCAATCACAGCCGCCTCTTCCAGATCCTTGGGGATCGCTTTAAAAAACTGCGTCAGCATAAAGATGCTCCCTGCATTAACAGCACCCGGCAGGATGAGCGACCAAAACGTATTGATGATATGCAACTTTGTCATCAACACATAAGCAGGAATCAGGGTCAGCGCGGCGGGAATCATGAGGGTTGCCAGCATAAAGTTGAATACCGCATCCCGACCGGGAAATTCCATGCGTGCGAATGCGTAAGCCGCCATCGAGCAGAAGATGACTTCGAGAATTGCGATAGTCACAGAAAGAAATGCGGTATTGAACAACCAGCGCGGAAAAGTCCCTCCCCCGCCGATATCTGTGTGCCAAACCCTTGGCCAGTTTTCCACCAACCACTGTACCGGAAAGAGTTTCGGTGGGAAGGCTATAATCTCCGCGTCGGTTTTGAATGTGCCCAACGCTGCCAGAATGAAGGGCGTGAACAGCACGATCCCAATCAAAATTAGGAGCAGATAACGCAGGATGGTTCCCACATAATAAGCTCCCGGCCGTTGTGGTTGTTGTGCACTGACTTGCTTGAGAGTCTCAACTTTTACCGCCATGGGAGCCTCCTAATACAATTGGGTTTCGTTGGAGATGAAACGGCGCTGTAAATACGTGAAGAAGAAGATCAGCACAGCCAGGATGAACGCCAGCGCCGCAGCATATCCCATTTGAATGGGACCTTGAGCTCCTAGCGCCTCGCGGAACACGATATAGACAGGCGTGAGCGATGTCCCCAGCGGTCCGCCCTTCGTTGCCAGATAAACCTGGTCAAAGACCTGGAAAGTCCCGATCGTTCCCAGCACGACGACCAGCAAAATAATGGGACGCAGCAGAGGCAACGTGATCTTCCGAAACTGCTGCCAGCCATTTGCTCCATCGATCGCAGCCGCTTCGTACAAGGCGGGGTTGATATCCTGCAATGCCGCCAAAAACATGATCATGAACGTGGGGGCAGTGGTGAAAATATTCTGGAACATGATCGCCATCCAGGCAATGCTGGGACCTCGCAGGTACCATTGCGTAGATGGAATTCTTACCCCAAAGGGCGCCACAATCAATTGGAACAAACCACGCGGATCACCCAACCAGTCCACATTCTGCCACTGTAAGCCGAAAGCTCCCCAGAGTTTTGCCAGGAAGAAGTTGATATAACCGGTCTTCAAGTAGAACCACATAAAGATCAACGTGATCACGACCGATGAGGTCACACTTGGAGCATAAAACAACGTGCGGAAAAATTGTTTGAATCGAATCGGGGTATTTAGCAAAACAGCCAACAGAATCGCGATCGTGGTTTGTATTGGCACAACGATGACGGTATACCAAAACACGTTGTATAAGGCTTGTACAAAATCCTTTTGAGCAGGGGTATAAAAGCCACGGAACGCTTTTGCATAATTGGCTAAACCCACCCACTTTGGAGGCGTAAAAATATCATAGCTGTTGAATGAAATGTAAAAGGCAAACAATAGAACGCCGAGCGTAAACGTCATCATGATCAAGAGATAGGGCGCGAGGAAAAGATAGCCCATGATAAGGTTGTTGCGGCGCTTCGGATTTGGCCACTCTCGATAAACCACTCTCGCAGCGATCGAACCCAGGAGGACAGCTGCGACCCCAACCGCCACGAGGAAGGGCACCGCAGTGCGCTGAACCTCTTGAAAATATGTACTCGCGGATGCCATCACCTTCGGACCACCCATCGTTGGAGCATTCAAGAGCCCGATCACCATTAAGATGATCACAATTACAAAAAAAGTAAGAACCGCTGCCTGGGTGCCACCAGACTGTGTTTCTGTCGCTTCATTCGTTGTCATAGCACGGCCTCCTATTTCTCTCGATCAAAAGCATGATCTTAACACCTCCTTCCCCGTGATAGGGGAAGGAGGTAAACAAAATGAAAATCTTATTGTCCTGACAATGCAGCTTGAGCTTCACTCTGTGCTTGAGCGAAAGCTTCGTCTACAGTCTGGTCACCAAGGAAGACACGATCCAGGGCTTGCGATACGGCATCTTTCACTTTAGCGGTATTTGGCCCCCAGTATGCTACGCTTGTATCTGGAAGAAGACCACCTGAGGAGATTGCCTTGTCATTGGGATCCACAATTAGATTAGCCTGATCGGGATGAGTGCTGTAGGCAAAGCCGGTCTTCACAATCTCCCCTTGATTTTCCTTACCTGTCAGGTAGATGGCCAATGCTGCTGCCGCTTTTGGATACTTGGTCGCGGCATTCACACCGATGGCGTTGGTAAAAATGATATCGGCGCGGGTCTTCGGTCCACTCGGGATCTGGATGGCTTTCCACTGCACATCGGCATAATTCTGCTTCATGAAGTTGACCATCCAGCCACCTTCCGTGGTCAAGCCGACCAACTTCTTACCGATCGCTTCACCGCACCAGCTTGCGCCCACATCGGCAGGCTTGACGAGCGATTTCTCCTGGTACATATCGCTGACAAGGGTCGCCATATCTTTGACTTCAGGAGTGTCTAAAGTCGCGGTCTTATTATCTTGGCTGGCAAAGCTGCCGCCATTTGAGAAAACGAAAGGAGCAAAGCGTGCCCAGTCCGCGCCCATACAGAAGCCGCCATACTTTCCAGTAGCCTGTATCTTCTGCGCGGCAGTACGCAGATCGTTCCACGTCCATTGATCTGTCGGTTCAGGGATGCCGGCAGCCTGGAATGCCTCCGGCAGATACACTAAACCTAACGTGCCCCAATCTTTTGGCAGACCATAGGTCTTGCCATCTTTGGTGAAGATCGTGAGCAACTGAGGGATGAAATCGTCGCGTGACACACCAGCCTGCGACATATAATCGTCAAGCGCAAGCAACTGACCAGAGGGTGCAAATACGCTCATCAATTGATCATCTACATAGAAGACATCGGGAGCAGTACCACCCGCCATCTGGGCTTTCAATTTATCTTGGAATTTATCGGGAATTGGTTGATAATCTACTGTCACGCCTGAACAAAGTGCCTGGAAACGAGCAATCGAGTCACGATAAATTTTCTGCTCGGTCTCATCTCCCCAGCCAGAGAAGGTGATCTTGGCACCATCTTCTACTTGTAGAGGACAACCAGTAACAGGCACTTGGGCGGCCGATGTTGGCGCTTCGGTCGCAGCTGACGTTGCCGCAGACGTGGGAGCCTCTGTTGCTGCCATGGTAGGTGCTTCTGTTGCTGCACTCGTCGCTGGTGCGGAGGTGGCTGGCGCTTGTGTGGCAGTCGGTTTTGCTCCACAGGCAGACAGAACCATCACAGCAATGACCAGCACCGAAAGAATAAGGAAAATCTTTTTCATCTTCTTCTCCAGATTAGATTGTGAATTTGCCGAATCCTGGAACATTTGGCAGTGATATACTTAAATATGGAGGCGCGAATACAACGCCTCTCTCTCTGAGCCGCTGCTGTTTTCCAGGACACTGGCGGCTCTTTTTCTTTTCTTAGCGCATGTGATCAATATTCATCTGTATATTGTCAGTTTTAGGACCACCTCCTATCTGTCTAACGAACAAGTTACCTTAATATTCCATTCCAACACATTGCATCATTTGTTCAGTGATTAGCACTTATTCCCAATCGTTCCGAACTGAGGCTTTCTATGCTGAAGCCCGGAGAATCAATTCTGGTTTTAGTAACATCTGATATTCCTCCGGTTGTACGCCCTGGATGAGGTTTACTAGTAATTCAACACATTTATGTCCAGCCGCGCGAATTGGCTGGCGAACAGTTGTAAGGGGGGGAAGCAAATATTGAGCCATAGGCACATCGTCAAAACCGATAACGGCAATGTCCTTGCCAACGCTTAATCCTTGTGATTGCACAGCATGGATCGCGCCAATCGCTTGCGTGTCATTGAAAGCAATGATGGCTGTGGGACGTTGATCGAGCGGAAGTTGCAATAACTCCAAAGTTGCTTGATATCCAAACTCGAATGTACCTTTCCCATAATAGATCCATTGCGGGTTCAACTCTACGTTTGCAGCTTGTAATGCTTGTGTATAACCCAGCATTCTCTCCTGCCCTACGCGTGAGATATTGGGCCAGGCAAGTACTGCAATTTTGCGATGACCTCTCGAAATGAGATGTTCCATTCCTTGTCGGACGCCGTCAGCACCATCCACATCAACAAAGGCGAAATCCAGTCCCGGGTTGGTGCGACCAAAGGCGACAAAAGGAAACCCGCGCTTTAGCAGAAATGCTATGCGCGGGTCGTCGAAATTTACACTGGAAAGAACAAATCCGTCCACATGACCTGTTTCGATTAGTTCCCTATAATCATCCACATGGTCGTCGCCATCCCGATATGGGAAAGGCAGGAGGTTATATCGGGCCTGTACGGCTTCCTGGACCATACTCGTGAGGAACTGATCTAAGATGTGATTAGACTGATCAGGCGGAGTTGGAACCCAGGAATAACCAATCATAAAACTGCGTCCCGACCGCATATTGCGCGCAAACCGATTTGGACGGTAGCCCAACTCACGCACTGCCTCTACGATCCGTTGCTCGGTTTCCTTGGAAACCTGTGCCTGTTTATTGAGTACTTTGGAAACAGTTTGGTAACTGACACCGGCATGCGCAGCAACTTTTTTAAGCGTCACTTTTGATGCCATGAAAGTCTCTTCTCTGAGTAAGCGAACGTTCGCACGAACGTTCGTCTAATATTATAATGATATTGAAGGCAAAGTCAAGCATCGGATCTTAGATCGAATGACCAAGCTCCATGGCCGTTTCCGATTGGATCGTATTTCTTAAATTTGCCTGTTGAGGTCTATCGTTCTAGCGCGAACGTGATCGCCCCATCCATCGTCAGCGCACGGCCCTCCGCCCAGGCTTGATCAAAAATATATTTATCCATATTCACGCGCAAATCGTTCACTTCTTGGTCATATTCAACGCGCTCAGGAGGGTTCATCGGGATGGCAATGTTTTCGCGCAAGGCTTCAGCCGCGCCCAGGAGGCGAACCGCGCGCTGATCTTCTTCCTGTGCCTTCGCAGTGAAAGCGAAGCATTCCAGTTCATGGGCTACCGCAGCGCGGTGTCCAAGTCTTTGCCATTCTAGAATCGTTTCTCGATAAATAAATTCTGCCCTTTCAACGCGACCTTCTTTCCGCTCCACGTGTGCCAATTCACTTCGTACCATCGCAAGACGATGCCTATCTTTCATTTCCCTAAACAAGGGAAGACAGGATTCAAATTGCGAACGTGCTTCGGCATAATTTCCTCGACCTTCATTAAATATGGCAAAACCAAATGACGTCATCGCGATAAACCAGTGGCTTCCGGCTTCCCTCAATAGTTGAATACCTTCTTCATAATAGGGATTTGCCTTTTCGAGATCCCCTTGCGTGATAGCTAATACACCGGCCAGATTAGCCAATGCCGCCCCCCGGACAGATTTATCTTGGACTTCATGTGCAAGAGTGATCGCCTCTTCGGCAATTTTGTAAGCGGCTTCCCGATGACCTATGAATGCCCTACTCATTCCACTATAAGCAAGAGCCAGAACTAACATACGGTTCTCTCCAATTTTGCGGAACAGGGTCACTGACTCTTCGAACGCTTTCAGAGAAGCCAGATTGTCTCCTTGCCCAAAGCATAAAAATCCAAGAGCGTTTAATGCTTTGGCTCGATAGAAGATGTGCTCCCGTGTTACTTCACTTTCTCTTGGTGATCTGGTGCGCAACAGGACTTCAGTGATAAAGTGGCGTCCTTCGACCTCATAACCGTTTCTTTCCCAGAATACGTGTAACGCACCGCCCAAACGCAATGCCTTTTCCAGATCATTTTCCATTGCCCATTCCAAGGTAATACGCAGATTATCATATTCGGCATCCAGCAAGTTTCTCCATTGCAGTTCATATGGACCATTCATATATGTTTCCGCTTCTTCAACAAATTGGAGAAAGTAATCCAAATGTCGATTGCGCACTTGTTCCGAATCACCCACCTCGAGTAATTTGTCGCGCGCATATTGCCGAATCGTTTCCAATAAACGATAACGGGTAGGATTTTCCTGTGCATTCTCATCTACCACCACGAGCGATTTATTGACCAACTGTGTCAATAAGTTGAGCACATCCAAACCAGAACAAACGTACTCTGCAGCCCGGAATGTCCAGCCGCCGGCAAACACGGAGAGTTGACGGAAAAGCGTTTGCTCTTCTTCAGAAAGCAAGTCATAACTCCAATCGATCATCGCACGCAGAGTTTGCTGGCGCGGCAAAGCGGTTCGTTTGCCGCCCGTCAATAATTTGAAGCGATCGCTGAGATGAGCGGCGATCTCTTCCGGTGAAAAGATCGCGATGCGTGCTGAGGCTAACTCCAAGGCGAGCGGAATTCCGTCTAAACGGCGGCAGATCTGGGCGATGTGTGAGGCGTTTTGATCCGTCAACATAAATTTGGACTGTGCAGCAGTGGCGCGCTCCACAAAGAGGCGCGCAGCTTCAGACTCCATAGCCGTCTCAGGCGTGACTTGATTTGGATCTGGCAAAGACAGCGACGGCACACGATAGACAGTTTCTCCGGCAATGCCAAGCGCCTCGCGACTACTTGCAAGGATTTTCAATTGAGGGCACACACGCAGCAGATGATCCGTCAGTTGAGCACATGCTTGAATTAGGTGTTCACAATTATCGAGAATCAACAGCAATTGTTTTGCACGCAGATAATCAACAATAACGTTGATCAGCGGCATATTGGGTAGCTCACGCAATTCCAATACGCCCGCCACTGCTGGAGGGATAAATTCAGGATCTGTAAGCGGAGCCAGTTCTATAATCCAAACTCCATCGGCAAACGATCCCAGCAGGTCTTCTGCGATTTTCAAAGCAAGCCGCGTCTTGCCCGTCCCGCCTGGCCCAATCAACATAAGCAGACGCGTTTTCGAGAAAAGTTGTTTTGCTTTGTCAATCTCCCGCTCGCGTCCAACAAAACTCGTCAATTGAACCGGCAAGTTATGAGGAAATGATTGCAATGTTTTCAACGGTGGAAATGCAGAGGGGAGATCGGCAACCGAGGCTTGATACAAACGGATCGGATGCAGCAAGTCCTTGAGACGATGTTCCCCCATATCCAGCAGAGATACTTCTGCCGGGAGCTGTTCCCATACCAGATCACGCGTAATTTGTGAGAGAAGAATTTGTCCCCCATGCGCAGCCGACATAATCCGTTGTGTCATTGCCAAAGTCGAATATCCTGAATATGGTCCCTGAATAGAAGGGTCATGCGCCAATTCTGCAGCCCCTGTATGAATTCCCATTCGTACCTTGATCGGTGCCGGAGACCACTCTTCATTAAGCAATAATCGCTGCGCCTCCGATGCAGCGTTCAGGGCGTTGATGGCAGTATCAAACGCGGCGGAAAATGAGTCGCCCACGATTTGAAAAAGGAATCCACGGTATGCTGCAATGGCTTGTTGCAGGAGCTCTTTATGCCGTGCTAATAAGGTCGGCAATTCCTCCCGATATTCCTGAGCAAGTTTTGTGCTGCCTTCAATATCGGTGAAAAGAAAAGTGACCGTTCCGGTGGGAAGTTTAGAATTCATACCTATGTAAAGGAATCATGTGAACGAATATCAATTCAATTGGCTCACTGAGTAAGCAAATTGAATGCATGCGAATCAATAAGTTTTCTGATCGGGAGCGATGTTATCTAGAAATGATTATATATCAACGAGTTTTCATTTTCAACGAGACCTTCTCCCAAAGTAGTCATAGTCCCGTCGAAGTAATGAATTTTGCGGCGTCTACGCAAAGGGAGGCTCGAAACTACTAAGAAAAAGACTCCCTCGGGCTGGGAGTCTACTTGCATGGTTTTCGGGTTGCCAAGAGTTAAACTCGAAACATCACGATACCAATCATGCGATCCGAGCTATCGCAGGGTTGCTAAATGGCTTGTATCATTCAAACTCTTGACTGACGTATACTCTTCAGCGATCAATATTTCGGAAAGGCTGGTATGTTGCATCTCAAAATAGCATCGCTTCTCGCACGATAAATCCAATGCCACCCGTAAGACTTCACTCAATGACCCACCGTGCCCCACCAGCAGCAAGGTTTGCTCGTCATGCTTTTGTTTGAGTTCATCCAGCAGGGAAACAAGACGCATATGCATCATATCAATTGTCTCTGCGCCTTGTGGAGCCTGGTTAAAATCCTTCAACCAGGCAGCGATCATTTCCGGATATTGGGTTTGCGCCTCGTCAAAGGTCAAGCCCTCAAGCACGCCGAATTTCAGTTCCCGCAGTCGCGGTTCAGAGAAAACTTGCAATCCGTGCTTACGTGCAATGATGGTGGCCGTTTCAAGAGCACGTTGCAGATCGCTCGCGTATACGGCATCGATCTTCTGACTGACGAGACGCTCTGCAATACATTCTGCTTGCTGTCTCCCAAGGTCCGATAGCGGGACATCGGAATACCCCTGATAGCGGCGCTGCGCGTTCCATTCAGTCTCGCCGTGGCGGACCAGGAGCAAGTGCAACATCTTATTTCAGCTTCATTGGAATACCGGCAACGAGTAACTGCACTTCGTCGGCGTGACGCGCCAGAATCTGGTTGGCGCGCCCTAGGATATCGCGATAGGCGCGTCCCAATTCATAAGGCGGGACAACGCCCGATCCCACCTCATTGGAGACAGCCAGCAACTCGACCTCCGACTCTTGCACATACCGGACTAACGCCTCAACCTCTGCGACCACCTCCGCTTCGATACGTGGGTCGAATGGGTCCGCGCTCGGATCGTCGAAGGGGTCATCCTTTGGAGCGGCTGCATCCATGAGGTGATTCGCGACCAGGAATGTCACACAATCCAACAGCACAACGTTTGCCGCGCTGTTCTTCTGACGAAGGAGATCCGCGACGTTTCGAGGAGCTTCCAGCGTTTCCCAGGCAGACGGTCTGGCAAGGCGATGTTTCTCGACCCGTTGGCGCATCTCCTCATCCTTCGTTTCCGACGTCGCGATATAGAGGACACCCTCGCCGCCCAGTTCCCTTGCACGCTGCTCGGCGAAGGAACTCTTGCCGCTGCGTGCCCCGCCTAGAATGAGAGTCAGCTTTCCCATATAATTCTCTCCAATAGTTTCATATTTAGCGTTTGCTCCAATGTATTCGCCAAACGGGTCAACGAATCGACAAAACGATCTGAACTCGCATACATATCAGCGGCGGTCCATCCCAGCTCCGCCAGCCATGCTCGCCGGAGATTCTCGTTGGCAAACAAGCCATGAAAATAGCAGCCCCAGAGTCTTCCATCTTCACTTGCTCCACCATCTGCCACCCGCACAGGCTGACCGTTACGCTCTGTGATCTCCAACCAAGGACTCGGACCCTGCGTGCGGCCCATGTGAATTTCATAACCGTTCAGCATCTGCCCTTCGAGCTTTGCCAACCAACCCGATCCGTTATGGATTCGTGCACGAGCCTGGTGAGTATCCTTATCGCCTGCGAAGACCGTTTCCATCGGAAGCAGACCCATACCAGAGGTACTCTCCAGGTTTGATTCCACGTGCATGGGATCCTGTATCACCTCTCCCAGCATCTGGTAACCGCCGCAGATGCCGACCACTGCCCCGCCATCCTGCGCAAACCGTTGAATAAAATCGACGAAACCCACGGAGCGCATCCACGCCAAATCCTGGACTGTACTCTTTGTGCCCGGAATAATAATGGCGTCCGGCGTACCGATCTGTCC
>WNFY01007625.1_pt1 | contig 12273 bp, 9 predicted proteins | sample 5400091 | NCBI WGS metagenome assembly WNFY01 (sample SAMN13153364, study PRJNA577476) | soil metagenome | isolation source: 60 cm soil or saprolite under grassland replicate 1 | place: USA:California | collected 2016-06-15 | reverse complement strand
CGCGAGCAGCTTCACCACCGCCGCGACCTCGTCCGCCGGCGCGTCGACCGCGGCGGGCAGCTCGGCGAGCCAGGGCGGGGTGAGGCCCCCGCGCGCGAGGGCCGCCGCGACCTTCGCCTTGAGCGCGCCGCCGGCGGCGCCGCTCGCGGCGTGGTGCGACGGCGCGCGGACGTGATCGCCTTCGGTGACGAGCTCGCCCTTCTCGACGAGCTGCGCGAGGAGCCGCGCGAAGAGCCGAGGGTCGGTGACCGGCGGGAGCTTCCCGCGCAGCTCCTCCCGCGAGATGCCGGCCGCGAGCGGCTTCGCCGCGTGCGACGCGCGGACGGCCTCCACCAGCCGCGCCGCGAGCGCCCGCGCCACCTCCCCCGCCACGTAGGCGCGCCGCTCCCGGTCGAAGAGGAGCGCGCCGCCACGGGCGCCCAGCCGATCGAGCGCGGCCTGGAGCGCCTTCGGCGCGAGGGCGGTGCGGCCCACGAGCGTCTGGGAGGCGAGCCCGGCGGGCCCCGCCATCGCGAGCACCACGGCGATGCGCGCCTCGGCGTCGCCGCGCGCGAGCGCCTCGAGCTGCGCCAGCTCGGCGGGGCGCCCCCGCTTGCGGCGCCGGGCGGCGACCGCGAGCACGCGCCCGCCGGCGAGCGTCTTGCCGCGACCCTCCAGCACGGTGAACCCGCGCAGGATGAAGCGCTGGCCGGGGAGCGCGGTCGCCGGCGCGGCCAGCCGGAGCTGCGCCAGCGCCGTCTCGCCGGGCGCGAGCTCGCCGCGATCGAGGAGCGCGACCGCCGCGGGCACCTGCGCCGTCCCGACGTGCAGCAGGAGCTTCGCGCGGTGGCGCAGCGGCTTCGGCGCGGCGGCGAGCAGCGTGAGCTCCACGTCGAGGGCGCGGCTCACCGGGACGACGCCGGCGTGGACCACCACCTGCCCGCGCGAGATGGCGTGCGCCTCGACCCCCGGGAGGTTCACCGCCGTCCGCTGTCCGGCGAGGCCGCGCTCCACCGGCTTCCCGTGCACCTGCACCGACCGCACGCGGAGGGGACCCTGGCCGTGCGCCGGCGGCGAGAGCGCCACCTCGTCCTCCGCCGCGACGGCGCCGGAGAGGAGCGTCCCGGTCACGACGGTGCCGAACCCCTTCAGCGAGAAGGCGCGGTCGACGGGCAGGAAGAGCGGCCCGTCGGCGGGGCGCTCCGGGACCTCGCGCGCCAGCGCCGCGAGCGCGACGACGAGCTCCGGGAGCCCCGCCCCCGTCCGCGCCGAGACGGGGAGGATGGGCGCCGCCTCGAGGAAGGTGCCCTTCGCCGCGGCGCGCACGTCCTGCTCCAGCAGCGGCAGCCAGTCGTCGCCGAGGTCGGGCAGGAGATCGGCCTTCGTCACCGCGACGACGCCGCGGGGCACGCCCAGGAGCCGGCAGATGTCGAGGTGCTCGCGCGTCTGCGGCATGACGCCCTCGTCCGCCGCGACGACCAGCACGACGAGGTCGATCCCGCCGGCGCCCGCGGCCATGGCGCGGACGAAGCGCTCGTGCCCGGGCACGTCCACCACGCCCGCGACCGTGCCGTCCGGGAGCGGCAGGTGCGCGAACCCGAGCTCGATGGTGATGCCGCGCCGCTTCTCCTCGCGCAGGCGATCGGTGTCGACGCCCGTGAGCGCCTTCACGAGCGCGGTCTTGCCGTGGTCGATGTGGCCCGCGGTGCCGAGGACGATGCGCTTGGGCACGTGGCGACTGTCCCGTCAGACCCCGACCTCGCCGGGATCGCCCGAGCCGGTCGCGCCGCCACCGCCGTGGAGCTGGTAGTCCCAGCCGAAGACGACCAGGTCGGGCGTCTCGAGCGCGTGGAAGTCGGAGTGTTTCCGGCGCGGGCGGACGACGAGCGTCGCCGTCCGCAGGTCGCGCGCGCCCGCCCGGCGCGCGACGGCGCAGGCGGAGGCGAGCGTCTTTCCGGTGACGGTCACGTCGTCCACCACCAGGACCGCCTTCCCCGAGAGGTCCCCCGTGGCGGGCGCGGCGCTGCGCCGGCCGTGCTTCGCGACGTGGACCGGGCGGAACTCCGCCTTGAGCGCCACCGCCAGCGCGCCGCCGAGGAAGATGCCCCCGTTCTCGACGCCGAGGACGACGTCCGGCCGGAACTCGAGGCCGATGCGGTCGGCCAGCTCGCGGGCGAGCTTCAGCGCGAAGGCGTCGGCCACGCCCGCCCCGAGCGGCTGCTCGGCGCGTACGCGGGGGCGGCGCGCCGCGGGGCGGCGCTTCCGGGCGGGCTTCGAGCGGCGGGAGGCGGCGCGCGGCTTGGCCGCGGGGGAGACTCGGGTCTTCTTCTTCGTGCGCGTCGGAATGGCTCGCCTCGTGTTCAAGGGCGCGCGAGCGCCGGAGCGGGACAGCATGGATCTACCACGCCCGCACGCGATGTCGTCAGCCGTCGCGCTCCTGTGCCTCCGCCAGGCGCCGCGCGAGGTCGCGCAGCTCCGGCTCGGCGACGACGTAGCGCTCGCGGCAGAACTCGCACGTGATGACGGCCTCGCGCTCGTTCGAGAGCACGTCGAGGATGCCGTCGCGGCCGAGCGCCGAGACGGCGACGCGGGCCCGCTCGAGGCTGCACCCGCACCGGTAGGCCACCTCGAGGTCGGCGAGGAGGTCGAATCCGTCGCCGGCGACGGCGACGATGGCGTCCTGCGCGCCCGCGCCGCGCGCGACGGCGTCACGGAAGGCGCCCGACGCGAGCCGCGCCCGCGCCGCAGCGAGCGCCGCGTCGTCGCCCTCCGGCAGCCGCTGCACGAGGATCGTGGCAACCTGCTCGCTCTCCGAGAAGTAGCTCCCGAGGTCCTTCGAGAGCTCCATCGCCCTGAGCTCGACCTGCCCGCGGTAGAAGTTGCCGCCGCCGAGGTCGCGCATGACGGAGAGGAACCCGCTGCCGCCGAGCGCCGCGCGCGCGCCGGCGGCGGCGTCGCCGGGGAAGTGGACGAGCGGGGCCCGCACGTAGCCGCGGACGTTGCCCTCGGGGTCGGCGTCCACGAGCAGCCCGCGCACCGGACCGTCGCACTCGACCTGGAGGTTCACCCGGCCGCGGTCCTTCTGCAGCGAGGCGACGAGGAGGCCCGCCGCCATCGCCTCGCCGAAGAGGCGGGCGGTCGTGGGGTAGAGGCCGTGCAGCATCCGGGCGATGCGGGCCGTGTCGGTGACGCGGACGTGGACGGCGCGCAACCCCTGCGACGGCAGGAGCCCGCGCACGAGGCGGTCGGGCATGCAGGCGCGGTTGTAACGCGGAAGCTCTACCCGGGCAGCACCGAGATCAGCGCCAGCGCGAACTGCGGCATGGGGGGGCGCGCCGTCGCCGCGTCGCCCGCGAGCTTGAGCGTCGCCTTCGCCACCGCGGGCATGGCCGTGCCGCGGGTCACGCACCCGAGATCGCCCTCGTAGTAGCCTGGGCGCTTGCGCGTGAGGTCGAGCGAGCAGGCACCGACGCGGCCGCTCACGGTCCGCGGGCTGAGCTCGAGCGAGATGCGCTGGCCGAAGTAGGTGCCGCGCACGGTGGTCTTGTCGTTCGAGCGGTCGACGTGGAGGTCCACGTTCGCGCCGCTGAGCCTGGTGTCGGAGACCTCGAGGTCGATGTTCTGCCCGCCGAGGTCGCCCGCCCAGCCGCCGTCCTCGCGGCGGGACATGTTCACCGTCGGCCCGACCAGCCGGTCGGCGTCGTAGGAGGCGCCCGCGGACTGTGCGCCGCGAGCGACGAACAGCAGCTCACCGCTCGGATCGAAGGCGAGCGCGGGGCCGGCGAGGAAGGAGGCGACCGCGAGGCACGTCACCGTCAGGAGGCGGATCATGGGGGGCACTCCTCTCGGCTCATCATAGGCGCCCGCAGGAGGCGGGTCATGGCGGTCCGACGGGTCGCCTCACGAGCCCGCCTCACGAGCCCGCCTCACGAACCGAGGACCGACCGGATGGTGTCGCGCAGCGAGTGGCGCGGCGCGTAGCCGAGGTCGCGCGCCCCGCGAGAGCCGTCCACGACGCAGAGGTACTGGATGTGATCGACCTCCTCCGGAGGGAAGCTCGTGAGCCGCGCCTCGAAGGCCCGCCGCAGCATCGCCCGGACGAGGAAGTGGGGCACCGGCACCGGCCGGCGGCCGAGCTCCTTCAGCACCGCCGAGAGCGGAACCTCGCCCGGGCCGGTCACGTTGTAGACGCCGCGCACGCCGGGCCTGAGGGCGAGCGCCATGGCGCGGCACACGTCGTCCTCGTGGATGAGCTGCACCATCGGGTCGAACCCCAGGACCGTCACCGGGCGCTCGAGGCGCAGGTAGTTCGATGGCGCGTTCCGCACCGTCGGCCCGACGATGTGCACCGGGCGCAGGACGACCGTCTCGATCTCGGGGTGCTTCCACAGGAAGGACTGCGCGAGCATGTCGACCTCGATCAGATCGCGCAGGTCGGAGTAGCGGTCGGCCGCCATGAGCGGCGTCTCCTCGGTGAGGAAGTTCGAGTTGTCGGGGAGCGGTCCGTAGACGTTGGCGGAGGAGAGGACGACCACCTTGCGGACGCCGTGCTGCACGCACAGCTCGAGCATCTTCTGGGTGCCGAGGATGTTGAAGCTGTGCGCCTCCGAGAACGGGGTCCGCGGATCGTGCATGATCCCGAGGTGGATGAGCGCCTCGACCTGGCGCCTGCGGAAGACGTCCTCGACCTTGCGCTTGCGGAGGTCCACCTGGTGGTGCTCGACGTCCTTGGGCCGGTCGAGGAACGGCCGGCGGTCGATGCCGGTGATGCGCGTCTCCGTGTGGAGGAGGCGCGCCAGCGCCTTCCCGAGGTTGCCCGCGATCCCGGTGATCGCGACGAGCCTGGGCATGCCCGGGAAGCTCACCGGCTCGGCGGCGGGGGCGGGGGAGGTCATGGTGGTCACCAGAAGACGTGCTTGCGCTCGCGCACGCCGTCGTCGAGGAGCTTCTGCAGCGCGCCCTTCACCTCGCGCACCTTCTCCTCGAGCACCGCGTCCTCGTCCTCGGCCGAGCCGGCGAAGCGCATCGGCTCGCCGAAGTGGATGCGGTAGCGCGTCGGGAGCGGGAGGAGGGTGGGCGTGAGGGGCAGGGCGGGCATGGCGAGCAGGCGCGCGAGCGGCTTCAGATCCAGGAGCGCCGGCGACTGCTCCTCCGCGCCCACCACGGCGATGGGCAAGATGGGCGCGTCCGCCTCGAGCGCGAGTCGCATGAAGCCGAGGCCGAAGTCCTGCAGGCGGTAGCGCTGGCGGAAGGGCTTGTTGAGCCCGCGCACGCCCTCCGGGAAGACGAGGATGGCCTCGCCGGCCGCGAGGAGGCGGCGGCAGTTCTCGGGCGTGCCGACCACCTGCCCCAATCGCGCGTAGAAGCTCGACACGAAGGGCAGGGTAGGGACCCACTTCTCGACGAGGGCGCGCGCGAAGCGGGGCGGGTCGAGCTCCACCAGCAGCGACAGCCCGACCATCACGGCGTCGAAGGGGAGCTGGCCGGAGTGGTTCGCGACGAGGAGCACGCGCCCGTCGCTCGGGACGTGCTCGATCCCGTGCACCTCGACGCGGAAGTACTTGCGGTAGAGCCAGAGGAACGGCGCGATCGCGGAGACGGCGTAGTCGATGTCGAGGCCGTAGGGATCGACCCCGTACTCGTTGCGGGGCGGCGTGAGCTTCTCGAAGCGCTCCCGTGTGCCGGGCCCGCCCAGCTCGAACGTGAGGGCGCGCAGCCGTTCCCGCAGCGCCGCGCCGAGCTCGCTCATGGGAGGAGGCTTATCACGGCCGGGGGAAGCCGGCAGGCGTCCGCGCGGGGCCGGCGGCGAGCCGCTCGGCGGCGTCGGCCAGCGGCAGCCACGCGCGCCGCTCCAGGCGGCGCACGAACGCCTCGATCCGCGCCAGCTTCCGCGCCGCCGGCACCGCGAGGTCGCGCTGCCGCGCCGCCAGCGCGGGCGAGGCGTCGGACGCGTCGAGGAGGTCCACCCCGTGCAGCTCGAGGACGAAGAGCGGCAGGCGCCCGGTGCCGAGCGACAGGGCGCGCAGCGCCCACGCTGGGAAGGTCGCGACGAAGGTGCCGATGAGCGGAAACCCGAGGAGCCCCGTCGTCACGGGCAGCTCGGCGATGGGCAGGGCGTCCGGCGCGACGCCGCGGGCGTACGGCTCGCCGGGGCGCGGCGCGTACGGGGCGCGCGGCGCGAGGAGCACGCGGGGACGGTCGAGGATGGCGCCGGAGGGGCGCCCGGCGAGCGCGAGGATCCCCATCACGGCCGCCTTCCCGAGGTAGTAGGGCAGCGCTGGAAACGCCGAGCTGTCGTAGCGGTATCCGTCGGTGGCGAGCACGGCGAGGAGCGGCGGCGACAGCGTGTACCCGGGCGCGCGGAAGCCGGCGGGCCGCCGCCCGGTCACGCGCAGGATCGCCTCGGCCCCGCCGCGCACCTCGGCCGCGATCTCGGCGGGAGGCCTGCGCGAGAGCGCGTAGTCGTGCGACAGGCTGTGGTTGCCGATCTCGTGCCCGCCGTCCGCGAGCCGGCGCACCGCCGCCGCCGCGCGCGGGTCATCGAGGTTCTTGCCGATGGCGAAGGCGGTGCCGCGGATGCCGAGGCGCGCGCACAGCTCCCCGAAGCGCTCCACCGCCTTGCCGTAGACGGGGTCGTCGCCAGGGGGCGGCGCCGGGAGGCCGTGGATGCGGTGGTAGTGCTCGAGCCCGTCGAGGTCGATGGACAGGGAGGCGAGCACGGGAGAGGGTTTATCACGCCGCCATGGGTCAGGTCGGGATCGCGCTGCTGTTCCCGACCCAGAGTAATCGGCTCGTGCTGTACCCGACCCAGAGTAATCCGCTCGCAAAGTGCATCGCTTCACGGGGTCCGGCCCGTGGTCGTCAGCTCCCGCAGCGCTGGCGCACCCCGTCAACGCGCTATGCCGCGCCCGACGCCGCGCACGAGGCGGCGTTGACGAGACGGACTCTGACTCACGTTTCGCCCTGTTCGACCGCCGCGGTGGGGGGTCTGGGGGGAGCTGCGCTCGCTCCCCCCAGCTGAGGTCACGCTACGCGAAAGCGCAGCTCGACCGGAAATCGCTCTGACTCGCCGAGAACTGCGTTTGCGAGCACGAGAAACGGCGAAAGGCGAGTCTGAGCCTTCGCGACCCGCGAGAAGCGGACGGCAAGGCGAGTGGAGATACGGCCGTAAGCGGCTGTCCCCGACATGGATGAATCGCGAATGTCGTCTCGATTCTTTTCCGGCGGCTCAGGATGGCGCAGCGCAGCGGACCCCGAGCGAGACCCGGAGCCCATAGGTGCCGCTGGGGAAGATCACATCGCGGACGCCCTCCCGCATCGCCTGCCAAGCGATGCGGTACGACGTGAGGAACTCCTTCAGGCGAGAGAGCGCCTCGATCCGTTTCCACTTGTCACGACTGGCGATCCTGGGCCGAAGCTGGCCGAGGGGTGCATTGGAGGCTGGCCGGGTCGTGGGCTTCTGAGCCAGAACCTTCGCCTTTCCCAAGAACCCGACACCTTTGTTGACGATGGCAAGGGTGGCCCGCTCTTCGAGGACGGCGAGCGCTGCGCTGAGCCTCTCCCGGAATTCGTCGGGTGATTCGAAGCCGGGCGGCGTGCTGAACTCGAGGTCGACCGTTTCCGGCATCGGGCCGTCGGCTCGGAAGAAGGTGCCGGGCCTCTCGAGTCGGATGGAGCCGGCATCGATCTGCTCCGGAGTGGACCAGAGCCCCGGCCAATCGCGGCCGTGACGAACGAGCCCCGCAGCGACGGGATTGGCCAGCGTATAGGCGGCCTTGGCGACGATGTCGTCGGGAGAGGACAGCGCGACGGCGCTGTAGCTCGACGGCGCCCAGAACGATTCGGAACGATCGAGGGAAGCGTTGAGGGCGCGCGCGACGAGTGAGTCCAGGTACTGCTCGAAGGCGGGGAGGCGACCGCCGGGATCGGTGACGACGAGGTGGAAATGGCTAGACAGGACGCAGGCGGTGTGGACCCGAACGCCGAAGCGTCCGGCGGCCACCGCGAGCACGTAGGCGAAGACGCCGTTGGTCGTGGCCGAGGGCCTGAGGAGGAACTGCCGCTGAGAACAACGCCGCGTGACGAGATAGGTCGTGCCCGGAAGCACCTGGCGCGGTGCGGTCATGAGCGAGGCAAGAGCAGACGCCGTGCCGCAGGTGAGGTGTTGCAGATTCGGGCGCTTGGCCGCTGTCGGGCGCGCAACTGGGGTCCGTGGTTCAGCCCGGACGTCCGTGGAACTACTCTGGGTCGGGAGAAGGGTCGGGGAGATGGGAGAGCGGGGGGTCGAAGAGAGCGAAGCGCTCCACCACCTCGATGGGAGGGAGGCGAGTACGCCTCGGGCGCCGCACCCGTCACGGGACGGCGCGCTTGGAGTCGTCGCCGCCTTGCGACGATCCGCCGCCGGTCTCGCGCTGCGGCGGCGCCTGCACGCGCAGCACCCAGAACAGCCGTCCTACCTGCTTCAGCACGTTCGGGACGCGCTTGAAGAGCGCGATCGAGGGCGGCCGCTTCTCCTCGAGCGTGATCGGGATCTCGACCACCTTCTTGCCCTCGAGACCGGCGCGCAGCACGAGCTCGCTCGCGAACACGTCCTTGTCCACCACGCACCGCTCGGCGGTCGGCGCGATGCGCTCGCGGATGAACGCCTTCACGCCATGCGTGTCGGTGCCCTGGAACCCGAGCGCGATCCGCAGCAGCGTGTTGTGCACCGCGGTCGCGGCCCGCCGGTAGACGGGGCGGTGGTCCTGCGAGCCGGGCGCCCGCTTCGACCCCACCACCATGTCGGCGCCGCCCGCGTCGAGGACCGCGAGCGCGCGGTCGTAGAAGCGGACGTCGCAGAGGTCGATCTCGTCCGCGACGACGTAGGCGCCCTTCGCCTCGAGGATGCCGCGGCGCAGCGCGAGCCCGTAGTTCGGCTCGTCCGAGTGGATGAAGCGCAGGCGCGGCGTCTCGGCGGCGAGCGCGCGCAGGATCTCGACGGTGCGGTCCTTCGAGCCGTTCTCGGTGATGACGATCTCGTAGTCCCAGCCGCGCTCGTCGAGCAGCGCCATGAGCTCCTGGCATGACTCGCGGAGGATCGACTCCTCGTTGTAGACCGGGATGACGACGGAGAGCTTGGGGGCAGCCATCTAGCCGGCCTTTCTCGCGCATTCGCGGCCGGCGAGCAAGGCGTCCTCCATCGAGGAGTACTCCCAGCGGCCGTACCGGCCGGCCACGAGGATGTCCCGCGCCTCGAGCCAGGACACGATCTCGCGCTTCGCCGCGCCATACCGGTCGTCGTAGATGACGTACGCGTGCGGGATGGCGCGCGCCTCGGTGAAGAGCACGTCGTCGCGCCCGCGCAGGAACCCGAGCTCGAGCAGCGTCTCGATCGCCTGCCGCTCCACCGTCGCGCCGTCGAGCGGCGCCCCCGCGCTGAACTCGACGTAGAAGCTGCGGCAACCGGCGGGCGCGAGCGACGCGACCGCGGCCGACGCCGAGCCGACGCGGTAGGGCGCGTAGCGCTCCTCGGGGAGGTAGACCCAGTGGAACGGCGGCGCGCCCACGTCGCGCGCGGCGACGTTCACGTAGGTGACGGTGGTGGCCCGGAGCTCGCCGGCGGCCTCGAGGACGGCCGCGGGCGCTCCCGCGCACAGCCGCACCAGCTCGGGGAGCGCGATGGTCGCGACGAGGCGGCGCCAGCGCACCTCCTCGCCCGTCGAGAGCCGCGCCGTCTTCCGCGCGGGGTCGATGGCCGTCGGCTCGACGCGGCACTCCGCGGGCCGCGGCAGCCGCGCCGCGAGCGCCCGGACGAAGGCCTCGATGCCACCCTCGCTGGGGTAGATGAAGCTCGCGTTGTAGCCGGCCTGGTCGCCCTCGAGCCCGAGCGCGCCACGCACCACCTGCTCCACCGTCGGACGCGGCACGAAGCGGCCCATCCACTCCGTGCTCATGTCGCGCGGGTGGACGGTCCAGAGCTTCGCGTTGTACGGGAACATGAAGTTCTTCGCGAAGCCCTCGCCGAGGTGGCGCAGGATGAACTCCGCGAACGTGCGCGGCTCGCGCTCGCGCAGGCTCCTGCCCTTCTCGCCGAAGTGCGCGTCGATGAACCCGAGCACGTTCTCGGCGACGACCTCCGCCGGCAGCCCGTGGGTGTTCACCTGGTACGGGTAGCGCGTGAACCGGCCGTGCGACCAGATTCCCGCCTTGCGCTCCACCGTCGTCCAGCCGCCCGGGAGCGCCTGCTCGGCGAGCGTGCGCATGTCGGGGTCGCGCAGGTGGAGCCAGTGCCCGGTCGCGTCGAAGCAGAAGCCGCCACGCTCGTCCGTCTTGCACAGGCCGCCGGCGCGCTCGCTGCGCTCGACCAGCCGGTAGGGACCCTTCGCGTGCAGCGCCGCCGAGATTCCGGCGAGGCCGGCGCCGAGGATGAGGATGTCGGTGTCGGACATGCGAGAACCCGGGCCACCGATGGGGAGGCTCCAAAGGCGACGCACCCTAGCATACTCGCAGGATTCGACGCGATCCTTGCTGCGCTCGGAAATCGAGTGTTAGGCTGCCATCAACACTGAGGTTTTTGTTTGCGCGTCGCCTGCCCGACCTGCCACTCGGAGTACAACATCGACGAGCGGCGCGTGCCGCCGGGTGGGCTCAACGTCCGCTGCCCGAAGTGTCAGGGCGCCTTCCCGGTCCGGCCGCCGCCGCCCGGCGCGGGCGCGGTTCCCCTGCCGGCCGGCGCGCGGCGACCCGCGCGGCAGAGCGGCGTTCCGCTCCCGCCGCCGGAGAGCGCCCCGGCGGGCTCGACGATGCGTTTCACGCCACCCCCCGCGCCGCCGCCCGTCGCCGCACCGCAGGCGCCCGCGCGTGGGATGACGATGCTCTTCGAGAAGCCGGTGCCGGACGGTGCGCCGGGCGCCGCGCCCGGCGGCGATGTCTTCGCAGCGGCCCCCGACGAGAGCCCGTTCGCGGCAGAAGCCGACGAGAGCCCATTCGCGCGGCCGGGGCAGGGCGGCGCCGCAATCGGGCCGCCGCCTCCTCCGGCGCCGGCGGGCGCGGTCGGGACGCCGCTCGGCTTCGGCGAGATCGACATCGACGGCGGCGCCGCTCCCGCGCCGCTGCTCGGCCACGCCGACGAGCCCTTCCCGTTCGACACGACGGAGGCGGCGTCGGCGAACCCGTTCGCCACGGCGAGGGAGGACCCCTTCGCGAGCGCGGCGCCGCGCGCCGACGACGACGCGCCGTTCGTGGAGGCGGAGCCAAGCCCCGAGGCCGCCCCCGCGAGCCCCGCCGCGCCGGCGGCCGGAAGGGCGGGCGGGCTGGGCGCGCTCGGCGCGAAGGAGACCGAGGAGCTGGAGATGCTCTTCGACGACGGCTCCGGGAAGAGGGCGCGCGCCCCTGCCGCGGCGGGCCGCGGCGGCGCGGGCGTCTTCAAGGTGCGCCGCCGCTCGGGCAAGATCTTCGGTCCCTTCACGGAGGCCGAGGTCATCGAGATGCTCGGCCGGGGCGAGCTGCTCGGGAACGAGGACGTCTCCCCGGACGACGGCGCCACCTTCGGCGCCATCGGGGCGATGCCCGCGTTCGGCGACGCCATGCGCCGGCTCATGGAATCGCCCCAGCTCGTCGCCGGCGCCCGCGTCACGCCGGTCGTCGAGGCGCCGCCGCGCGCGAAGCCGGCGGACAGGGCCTCCTTCGTGAGCCGGATGGCTCCCGCGCGCTTCGTCGAGGGCGCGCGCGCGGCCGCCGGCTGGCGTCACGCCCGGCTCGCGGTGGCGGGCGGCGCGCTCGCGCTCGCCCTCGCCGTCGGCTTCGCGGCGGGGCTCACGCCGTACGGCGTCTTCTTCTACCGGCTCGCGCTCGGCCACACCGGGGCGAACCGCCCCGGCGCGGCGCTCCTCGCCGAGGCGCGCGGCCGGCTCGCCGACGACGGGTTCGGGGGCGTGAAGGGCGCGCTCGACCTGGCCGATCGCGCGCTGCGCGTCCAGGCGTCGGACCGCGAGGCGAAGGCGGTCTACGTGGTCGCGGCGAGCCTGCTCGCGCGGCGGCACGGGGGCGGGGCCGACGCGTGGGCGCGGGCGAAGGCGTACCTCCCCGAGCTCACGGACAAGCTGTCCGACGACCCCGAGGCGGCGAAGGCCGTGCTGGCTGCGTCGCTCGTCGGCGCCGACCGGCCGGGCTCAGCCGCGGCGGCCGCGGCGGTGCACCGCCACGTCGCGAAGCATCCACGCGACGAGGACGCGCTCGCCCTGCTCGGCGACGCCGCGCTGGCGCGTGGCGACCTCGCGCAGGCCGCGGCGCTCTACGGGCGTCTCGACGCGGTCC
>WNFY01005413.1_pt1 | contig 12273 bp, 15 predicted proteins | sample 5400091 | NCBI WGS metagenome assembly WNFY01 (sample SAMN13153364, study PRJNA577476) | soil metagenome | isolation source: 60 cm soil or saprolite under grassland replicate 1 | place: USA:California | collected 2016-06-15 | reverse complement strand
GTCTGGGAGTCCAGCTTCGTGGCCCTCGACCCGGCCAGACAAGACGAGCTCAGCCGCATGTGGGCGGGCATGCTGCCCAGCGTGCTCGGCAAGCTCAAGGCCCTCGTCGAACAACGCGTCCAACAGCACTGACCAACGCGCCGCTGATCCGCACCCCGGGGTTCGTCGAGCAGTCGGTCGTGGAACGAGCCCAGCATGCGGTAGCAGTGCACGTGAATCTCGCGGAGGTAGGGCTCGACGAGCTGTCCGAATGCGTGACGTGCCGCTGGCCGACGACATGGTCTTCCGTGGCCCGGTCGCCAGCTTCGACTTCGCCGAGGGCTACCGCGCCATGACCCGCCAGGCGGGCGCTGGGGTCACCAGCTTCCGCGTCCGCCACCAGTTCACCGACGGGAACTTGGTGTGCTCGGTGGTCGACTGGACGATGCGCCCGTGCCGGGGACGCTGACCGCCGCGGAGGTGCTGGAGATCCGCGACGGCAGGATCGTCCGCGGCGAGCTCATCTATGACGCCGAGGAGCTGCGCAAGGCCATGGGCCAGCGCGCGACCGGGTGAGCGGGATCAATCGGTCGTCGCTGCTGCTCAGCGACATGTGGACCAGCCCGTGAACAGCTCCTCGGTGCGGCGCAGGCGCTGCTCCTGGAACGCGGCTATGAAGCCACCGCCCTCGACGATGTGTGCGCACGAGCAGGCGCCACCAAAGGGGCGCTCTTCTACCACTTCGCCTCCAAGGACGATCGTGGCGCTGCTGCGCGACCCCCTCCTGGCCCGCGGCTGCCTGCTCGGCGCCATGGCGCTGGAGACCCCACAGACCCATCCGGCCGTCGCCGGTGCCGCCGAGGCCGCGCTCGCCCGCTGGCATGCGACCCTCGCCGAGCTGATCGGCGCGGCCGCCAGCCACCACGGCGGCGAGCTGGACGCCGGCTCGCTCGCCGACGGGCTGCTCGCCGCGATCGAGGGCGGGCTGCTGCTGGACCGCGCCAAGCCCACCAACCCCTCGGCGGTGGCCGCCGTCACCCACTTCGCCCGCTACCTCGAGCTCACGCTCCGCCAAGGAGGCGACCAGCCATGATGAACGGCAAGCATCAGCTCACCACCACGATCGAGGTTGCAACCGCACCGGCCGCGGTCTGGGGCATCCTTGCGGACTCCACCCTGCTGCCGCAGTGGGCCAACGTGGTCAAGAACGTCACCTACGTGGCCGGCGCCCAGGTCGCCGAGGGCAACGCTGAGGGCGTCGGGATGACGCGGCAGTGCGCTGTCAGCTTCGGCGGCCGCGAGGGCAGCCTCACCGAGCGGTGTGTCGCGCTCACGAGCAGGATGAAGCCGACGACCGCCCCATTGGCACACCCTCGACCAAGAGCCGGGCCTGTCCGTCCCAGAAGGCCGCGAGGCCGATCGCTCCGCCCACGATGGCCAGCGGACGCCACCATCCTCACCCTGGAACCGAGGGCAAAGGCGATGGCTACCGGACACGACCATCGGCCGATTGTCCCCGACCCGGATTCTCACTGCTCAGCGCACGCGGCCCAGGTTCCTGAACCCCACGAGGCCGTGCTGATACCCGAAATGGCCGGCCACTTGCTCGAAGTCACCGGTTCGCTCAGCGCGAAGCTCGGCCACCCAGCCTCAGGAAGTCCCGCTCGGCGTCCGTCGGCGCCATGGCGGCCGCACGCTGGTAGGCGGCCGCGGCCTCGCTGGGCCGGCCCAGCCGCCCAAGCAGATCGGCTCGCGTGGCGTGGAACGGGTAGTAGTTGTCCAGGTCCAACTCCTCCACCAGCGCCAGCGCGGCAGCGGGGCCCTGCACCTCGCCGATGGCGATGGCGCGGTTGAGGGCCACCACCGGCGTGGGGGCGACCGCAAGCAGGTGGTCGTACAGGGCGACGATCTGCGACCAGCCGCTCTGCTCGACGGTCGGGGCGTCGGCATGCACGGCGTTGATGGCGGCCTGGAGCTGATACGCACCGGGTCGGTTGCGGCGAAGGCACCGGCGGACGATCGCCAGGCCCTCCTGGATCAAGGCCCGATCCCATCGTGTGCGGTCCTGCTCGCCGAGCAGGGCATGAGCGTCGCCAGGATCCGTGCCAGCCGGATCGCCTCTGCGCTGCTCGGCGGCCTGTCGACCAAGGAGGTCGCAAGCTCCTTCCTGGTGATCCGGCCGACCTCGGTGAGGTTCCCCCGATTCCTCGCAGGGTCGCTCTTCGGTGACATCGACCTTGCCGAGGATCGGTCAGCAGCAACAGCGCCAGCAGGCCGGCCACCTCTGGCTCGTCGGGGTTGGGCGGCAGGCCGTCGCCCGGCCAGGTGCGCAGGGCGACGGCAGAGACCCGGTTCGGCTGGGCCGCTCAGCCCGGCGTTGTAGATGACCACCCGGCACTGTCCACCGAAGCGCAGGTGGCGCTCACCCTGCGACTCACCTGGCGCCGGTAGGTGAAGCCAGGCTGCCAGAAGTCTTGCCGGTGTAGTACGCCTCCTCGTACTCCTTGAGGCTCAGCCAGCCAAGCTCGCGCTGGATGCGGTGGGGGTTATGGTAGGGGTCGGGCCGGGGCGCGGTGTCGGCCTCTCGGACGATCCGTTCCCCGGCCCGCACCTCCGATGAAGTACGCCGGCGAGGAGCCCCGGCATTCAGAAGGGCAGGAGCCGGCCGGAGGGGGTGCGCCGGTCGATCGGGCTCCGCGGCCGGCGCCTGTGCTGCCGCCTGGTCACCTGGAGCTGCCGGCGCGGTAGCGTTCGACGCTCGCGCCTTGGGCTTGGAACCGCCTGCATCGCGTGCCTCCATATCGGTTGTTGGGGCCCTCACCTCAGCGCCGTGCTCGCTGGGTTTCGCCTGGGTGGTTACCAGCCACGCCGCCAGGGCCGGTTCTCGAGCTGGCCGAGCCGCTCGAGCAGCCGGTGGCTGAGCTGCTCGCGCTCGCCCGGGTCGAGCCGCCGCCTCAGCTCGGGAAGCAGCAACGCCTCACTGTCCTGCGCGTGCTGGCGGAAGACCTGCATGAGCACCCGGACCTTGGCGTCGAAGCGCCGGTCGGCGGGGATCATGGCGGCCAGCTCGACCATGATCGTGTCGAGCAGGTGGTCCTGTTCGAGCTGCCGCTGGATCTCGGGGTCGTGGTTGGCGGTGTGGGCGCGCAGCGTCGGGTACAGCAGCTCGTCCTCGAGCGCCACGTGGGTGGCCAGGGCAGCGCCGATGGCCCGCATGGCCTGGTACTGCTTGCGCTGGCTGCCCTCGGCCTGCTCGTAGAGGGCGAACTGCCGCTCGACCCGGCCGTGCAGCGCCACCAGCATGCTGCCCGCGTCCACGACGGTGTCCACGGCCACGGGGACGAGGGTCGCTGTGCCGTCGCGGCGGGCCACCCGCGCGCCGGGGGTCTGGGGTGCTTCCCGCATCTGGAGCATTGGATACCTCAATTGGTGGGTGTCTGGGGCGGCGTGGCTCTTGTGGTCACGGCCGACCGTCGGTCACGGTTCAATGATCAGCGCGGTCGCGGCTGGCGTCGTCGGCTTGGCGGCGGAACTCGCCGTACCGGACGTGGCGTACGAGCGGCGAGGTGACTGTCCCCCTGAGGCGTACGGCAGCAGCGCGTCGAGGTCCCCAAGGCGCATCGTCGCGCCAGAGACGCGACTTCGGAGGCGCCCTCGGAGGTATGGCGAAGGTCCCGGCTACTGTGCGGAGAGTAGGGGCCGCAGCTCCCTCCACTCGATGAGGGGCTGCGCGAGCCGCCCTACGCTTATGCCATGGCGCCTGCGAAGGTGAGATCTCAAGCGGGATCAGCTCCACGAACGAGCTTGATCGCCGACGGCACCCCGGCGGCAGGACTGGCCATCGTCGTCACGGTCGGCACCAATTTCGCCTCTCAGCACCAACCCGCCCGGCGACCCTTCGATGCGAGGACGATAGCGTTGGTGATCGGCGCGGCGGGGGCCACTGGCCCTGCGGCGCCGCCATCCGGTGGCCGTCCTGGCGGCGGTCTTCGGGATGCTGACGGCCATGTGTGGCCATGGTGCATCCATCGGTTCCGATACCAACCAGCACAGACCGGCACGGCCGAGCACCGACGCCAATGGAGCGCCGGCAGAAGCAGCATCAAACGGCATTGAACGGCACCGCGCGACACGGACGAGCAGCTATTGAGTCTCTCTTGAAAGGGTGACGCTGGGTTGTCACCAGAACTGCGCCGGTCATCGAGGTGACCTTGTCGAGCCGTGAGCCACACCTTGGCCGGGTAAGCGACCCTCCCGCTCGGCCTGCTCCAGGTGCGGGCGGAAGCGGTCGCCGATGCGTTTAACAGGGCCGGGACGGGACCTTGTGCCCAGGTGCCGGGTCAAGAACGTGACCACCTGACCGCCGACCTGCAGGTTGGGACGTAGGCGTTGAGGTAGATGCGGTCCAGGCAATCCAGGTCGAGCACCACATGACCGTCGAGGACATCGTTGATGTTGACCACCGCCGCCACGTGGCCACCCGCCGTGAGGACCGCCTCGGACTCCCTTCAGGAACGACGAAGCCTACGACACGGGACCACCGTGGGTTCTCGGCGGTCCGGGGCTGGCCTCACTAATGCTGCGTTCCCCGAGCAGGAGTGCAAGTGCTCGGGGCCGACCACCCCGTGGGGCCTTGACAGCCCACCGCGGCTTCGGCACTGTCGCCGCATGACCGTCTGGCTGACCCGCAACCGGACCCTCGACTACGGGCGCGTGACCTCTTGCGCCTGTCCTTGGGCCCGGCGGTCGCCTCGGATGGGCTAGCACGCGCTCCTTCCGGGCCGCCGGGCCGTCGCGCTCCTCACCAAGCTCGACCGAGGAAGGCACGCCCATGACGATGACCAAGCCGCCGACCGCGCACCCCTACGACGACACCGACGTGATCGACGCCCGCGCCCCGCGGTTCAACCAGGCGGTGGTGGGCATCGTCGGCGTCATCGCCCTGCTGACTGGCTGGTGGTGGCTGTTCGCGCTGCTCGCGCTGCAGCTCACGCTCGGCCTCACCCTCGGCAGGCGCTGGTGTCTACCGTGCGTGTTCTACTTCGAGGTAGTGCAGCCGCGTCTTGGCGAGGGCCGAGTCGAGGACGCGCGCCCGCCCCGGTTCGCGAACCTGGTCGGCGCGACCCTGCTGTGGACCACGGTGGCGGCGGACGCGGTTGGCGCGTCACTGGTCGGGATGATCCTCGGGGCGCTCGTCGCGGTGCTGGCGCTGCTGGCGGCGACCACGGGGCTGTGTGTCGGTTGCCAGCTGCACCGGCTGCTCGCGCGGGTACGCGGGATCCGTGCCGGCGCGGTCGGCGCCGTCGACTTGGCCGAGTTGGGCGCGCAGGCTGGCGATGTCGCCATCGTGCAATTCACCCATCCGCTATGCAGCGACTGTCGGGCGCTGGAGCAACGTCTGGCCGGGGACGAGCGGCCAGTCGTCACCGTCGACGTGTCCAAGCGCCCCGACCTGGCGCGTCGCTACCACGTCGCGGTCGTGCCGACTGCCTTCGCGGTCGCGGGCGACGGCAGCGTGGTCGAGCGCTTGGCCTAGCGCGGCAGCCCTCAGGAGCGGTCAGCAATCTGCGTCCGGGCTGCCAGCCATGATCGAGGCGACTGCCGGTGGAGGCCGACGATTTCTGGGTCTTGTCAAGAGTGGTCATCGACAGGTTGCGGCCTGCTGCGTCACCCACTCCCCGACGGGATGCGCGGTCACACCGAGCACGTGGACCCGCCGGGTGGCCACCTCGATCACGAACAGGACGTGCAGCCGCTGCAGGAACACGGGATCCACGGTGCGGGAAGTCCACTGCCAGCACAGCCTTGGCCGGGGCCGGAGGAACTGCGGCCAGGACGCAGAGCCCGCACCCTCGCCGTCGACGATTCAGCCCTGCGCCTGGCTGTGGGTCAGGCAGGAGAGACCGGCAGCTCATAGTGGAGCCAGCGGTCCTCGCGGATCGCCCCGAGCCGCTCATAGACGGCCTGCGCACGACCGTTGTCAATGGCCGTCTGCCAGACGAGCCGGGTCGCGCCGTGCTCGCGGCAGCGCTCCAGGCAAGCGGCGACGAGCGCGTCGGCCACCCCAGTGCCGCGCGCCTTTGCGGCCACGAACAGGTCATTCATCACGCCGACGCGAGCGGCGACCAGCGTCTGCCAGGTCCAGTACAGCGTGGCGAAGCCGACGGCCCTTGCGGCGTCGTCGCGGGCCAGCAGCTGCAGCCCCTCCCGCTGCGGGTCGGCGATCAGCGCCTGCGACAGTTCCAGCAGAGCGCGGTCGCTCGGCGTGACCTGGTAGAAGTCGCAGTAGGCACGCACCAGCGGCAGCAGTTCTGGCAGGTCGGCGGGACCGACCACAGTGATCCGCACGGGAACTCCCCTCCTCCCGCCTCCGGCCCGACCGGGTGGCGGTGATCCGCTCGGCATCAGCCTACGGCGGGTTCGCAAAGTCGCTGCGGAGCGCAAGGGGAACGCGAGCAATACCATCGACTCGATTGCTGAACGACCGTCCGACTTCGTTGACGCAACCGTGCCTCAGGTGCCCGCCGAGCGGCTGGCCACCTTTGGCGCACCACGACGACAAGGGGAGAACGAACCAATGATCCGCAACGTCGGGACCGGCCCTGGGGAGATCACGCCGGACGGCTGCGCGGTCGAGTTCTACGCGCTGCTGCCGCCCATGGGCGAGTCGGCGATCGTGCATGCCGCCGTGCCCGAGGGCGCGTCCATTCTCGAGCTGGGCTGCGGCACCGGGCGGATCTTGCGTCCCCTGGCCGACCTAGGCCACCCGGTACTCGGCGTGGACGAGTCCCCGGCGATGCTCGCCCGCGTCGCTGACCTGCCGACCGTCTGCTCACCGATCGAGACGCTGCGGCTGGACCGCAGGTTCGGTGTGGTCCTGTTGGCCAGCACGATGCTCAACACCGAACCGGCCCAGCGGCACGCCTTCCTTGCAACCTGCCGCTGGCACGTCGACCCGCAGGGCGTCGTGGTGATCCAGCAGCAGGCTCCGGTGTGGTTCGACACGGTCGCGCCGTCTGAAGCCGAGCACGACGGGATCCGACGGGTCGTCCAATCGGTCCACCGAGACGGGCAGGGGGTGGACGTCGTGGTCGCCTACCACGTCGGCGACCGGGTGTGGACGCACGCGTGGACCAGCTACCGGATCGGCGAGGAGGAACTGGGGGCCGATCTGGCGTCCACCGGGCTGCGGTTTGACCAGTGGCTGACCGATGACCACGTCTGGTTCACCGCCCACGCGACCGCTGTCTCGTCCTGACCCACAGCCGGTACAGGTCGATGCCACCGCCGGCGTGACGAACTCGCCTCGACCAAGTCGACGACTCGTAGAGTGTGCAAATGCGTTCACCAGCTCAGGGGTGTTCATCGATAGAAGAATGGCCGTGCTCGCGAGAACCGCCATAGCTCATATCAGCTTCTCGGGATCGCGAGCACGGCCAGTTGTCACAGGCCTCAGCTGTGCCAAGCTCCGTTGGCGCCGACGCTGCGGACCGTCCGCCTCATCTTCAGTGCTCTACCTTTCACCCCACGTTGGGATACGGCGCGCCGATGGCGCAGAGCAGGGTGGCCAGGGCTGCCAGGGCATACAGCACCACGACGAGCCGGGTCCAGCTGATCCGCCTCATGTTCACCTCCTTCAGGGTCCCAGCAAGGACTCACCGCGGTGGCTGTCGAACCCACGGGAGTCCGGTCTTGCACCGAGCACGGTGGTGGCTGGGGCCGTACCGCCGCGGCGGCGCATCGCCACGGCCACCGCAGCGCTGGCACCGGCGGCGATCAGCAGGTCACCAGCGCTGAGGACCTTGCCAAGCGGCACCAGCGGGATGACGTCGCCAAGAAAGGCAAGCCGGGTGCCGTCGTCGGCAGGCTGGTTCTTGGGGCCTACCGCGGTGGCGGGCAGGTGCGCTTGGACGGCGGCCTGCGGCGATCACCAGGCCGTTGCCGATCGCGCCCGCCACGATGAGCGCGGCCGCCAGTCGCATCAGGCGCGGCCAGCGGAGCAGGTTGAGGGTGATCCACATCAGCACGATGGCGAACACGACCGCGAGCATGGGGATGCCAAGGTTGTCTTGGACCAGCCGGCGCAGCCACGGCAGGTAGTACTGGGCTGCCTGGACGGCGCCGGCCAGCCACAGCAGCCACAGGGCGCGCAGCCGCAGCGACAGCAGGTTGGCGAGCCGGCCGCCGGCCGCATAGCCGATGAGCACACCGACGAGCACCGGTGTCACCAGCAGGATCAGGACTTGGAACATGAAGCCCCCTGCGGATCAGACGCGGAGCAGGGATGACGCCCGCGGATCAGGCACGTCAAACGGCTACAGATATGACGGCGCTCCGTCGGCTGATCGGTTGGTGTGGCCGCGGTCGGGTCAGCGAAGGGGCCGTTGGTCCCCAGCTTTGTTGGCCCATCGGCCCTGGCCCGAGCTGCTCACTTCGGATGTGTGCCGTGTCAACACTGGGCGTGAGCCCTGGATCGCCGTCAACGGCAATCATCAGCGCCGTCTCCCAGCCGCCGTGACCCATATCGACACCCTCATCAAGCCCCGACCAGCCGACGCCAGACGAGCTTTCCGCTCGAAACCGGACGCTAAGAGGCCCAGCCACAGGTGGATCATCCGGAAGTTGACATGAATTGGCCCCACCTTGGCCGCGGCGACCACGGCTACCAGGGACTCGACGCGAGCCGCTGGGGCCGGTGCTGGTGTATGCCAGGAAGACCCGCACGCTGGCGTGGATCCACCTACCCGGCCTGGACCGCCAGCCAGACCTACCCGGAGTGCTGGCCGCCCCACCAATGGGCCTGCCATCCTGCCGGTCCTCCAGGAGCTGCCCGCCCCGCCCACGGTGTTCACCGGACGCGCCAACGAGTTCCATCAGCTCAGTCGGTTGCTGGACCCCACACGGGCGGGGAGACCGGTGATCGTGGCGTTTTACGGGGCGGGCGGGATCGGCAAATTCGCCCTGGCCCTCCCACTGGGCCCACCGGGTCCGCGAGCGGTTCGGCGACGGCAGCTCTACGTCAACCTCCACGGTGCCACCCCGAGCCACCCGTTTAGACGAGCAGCTTCTACCGCCTTGGCTGTGTCGCGGTCCGGTGGTTCGCCCCAGATGGTCCTTCCGGTGATCCGCATGGCGCCAAAGCCGAGCCCGACACCAGAGCGCACCTCACCCCTGTAGGGTGGCAGGCGTCGCCCTCTGGCCGCCGGCCGACAGGGTGCGCAGCCTTGCGAAGGAGGACCCGCCATGAGCGAGCAAGCCAGCAGCTGGATGGTCGCCGGGGATGCCCGCGGCCAGCCCACCGACCGGACCTGCGCTCACCTCGACCAGGCACGCGACGTCACGGCCAGCACCACCGAGGGCTGCGAGGACTGCCTGCGGGAAGGCACCGGGTGGGTGCACCTGCGCGAGTGCCTTGAATGCGGGCATGTGGGCTGCTGCGACAACTCGCCCCGGCGGCACGCGACCGCCCACTGGCACGCCACCAGCCACCCGCTGATCCGCTCGTGGGAGCCCAGCGAGGACTGGGGCTGGTGCTATCCGGACGAGCTGTTCCTGCAGCCCGCCTGACGGAAGGGAGGCGAGGATGGATCAGGCGCGCGCACGGGCGCGGCTCGCTCAGGAGCGCGCCCGGCTCGAGCGGCTGCTGGCGGCCGGCTCCGGTGGACTGGACGAGGCTGATCTCGGCGACGAGGTGGACGACGCCGACCAGCGTGAGACGGAGGAGACCGGCGCGGCGGTCAACCAGCTCCTGCGTGACCGCTGGGCGGCGCTGGAGCGGGCCGAGGCGCGGCTTGCCGCGGGCAGCTACGGCCGGTCGGTCCGCAGCGGCCGGCCGATCCCCGACGAGCGGCTGGAGGCTGACCCGCTGGCGGAGCTCACCGTGGAGGAGGCAACCGCGGAGGAGCGCGGCGCGGTCCGGGAGGCCGACGGCGCGGTCGGGCTGGCCTCGGCCCGCCATCCCTTCGAGGTGCTCGACGACGCCGACATCACACCGGAGGAGCGGCTCGCCGGCGAGGAGGATGACGACGAGCCCGCGCCCGAGAGAAGCCCCGGCATCCACGTCGAGCGGGACGACCGGCGCCGCTAGGATGCCCCGATGGGGGTGGAGCCCCCGCTGCGGGTCAATGTCCACCCCACCTGTCACCGCCCGGACCAGCCTCCAGCAGCTCGCGGATCGTGGAGACCACAGATGGCGAGGCGGACTGGTTGGTCAGCAGCTCGCGCTCCCGACTCGCAAGCCGGACCGCGACCACGACCAGCAGCAGGCCGATCGCGATACTGGCGAGCGCGTCGGGGATGGCCGAGCCGGTCACCTGGTGCAGCGCAAGCCCGGCCAGCGCGAGGCAGACGCCGATGATCGCGGCGGTGTCCTCCCAAAAGACAGTGGTCGCGGTGGGATCGGTGGTCCGGCGCAGGTACGCGCCGAGCGGCAGCCCGCGCCCCGTGACTCTCCCTGGAGCTGACGGTACGCCGTTGACCAGGACGTCGCTTCAAGCGCCAGCGACACCACCAGCACGGCGTAGCCCACCAGGGGCTGGTCGAGCTGTTCGGGGTGCTGCAGGTGGAGCACGCCTTCGCGGATAGCCGCGACACCGCCCGCCACGAAGATCCCGAGGGCGGCCAGGAGGGACCAGTAGAAGCGTTCCGCCCCATATCCGAACGGATGGGTCTCGTCGGCCGGGCGACTGCTGCGGCGCAGCGCGATCAGCAGCAGCGCCTCATTGCCGGTGTCCGCGACCGAATGGGCCGCCTCGGCCACCAGCGAGCTGGAACCGGTGACCAACGCCGCCACCCTAACAGTGGAAGGCCATGGCACAGCCATTGGGCACCATCTGGCAGAAAGAGCGCTGGAGGGGCATCAGCTCAGCGCGGTCCGCGGTCGAGCGCCCGCCACCGGCGCAACCACCGGGTCAGATCCGATGGGGTGATGATCCCCACCACCTCCCCATCTTCGGCCACAAGCACCCGCCCGGCCCCGCCGTCCTCCAGTTTGCCCATCACCTGGTCCATCCGGGCATCCGGCGCCACCACGACCTGATCACCGAGCGGGAGCATGTGATCCCGCACCCGACCGGTGGGCCACAGGTCGCCCGGCACCCGCCGGACTCCCCGCAGCGTCAAAAGGCCGATCGTTCGCCCCTGCTCCTCGACCGGAAACGCGCCGTGGTCGTAGCGCATGAAGTAGTCGTCCACGGCGTCCTGCAGGGTGAGGTCCGGCGGGATCCGCAACAGATTGCTGGCCATCACGTCCCGCGCTTCCACGCCGCGGAGCAGGTGCCGGAGTTGGAGTTCTTCGTAGGAGGCTCGGGCGGCCTGGACCAGGAACCACCCGATGAACGCGAACCAGATCCCGCCGGCGAGATTGCCGGCCAGGAGATAGGCCACACCGCCGGCCACCAGCAGCCACCCCACGGCTTGGCCGGCCACCGAGGCGATCCGGGTTGCCCGACCGAAGCTGCCGGTGGCCTTCCAGATGGCCGAGCGCAGCAGCCGCCCGCCGTCCAGCGGGAATCCAGGGACCAGGTTGAACCCGGCCAACAGCAGATTCACCCAGGCAAGGTAGCCAAACGCCCCGACCAGCGGCCTCGACAAGACGTCACGGCCGAGGACATCGACGACCCAGAACAGCGCCGCCAGGAGCCCGCTGGTGAGCGGCCCCACCACCGCGATCAGGAACTCGTCGCCCGGCCCGCGGGACTCCACCCTGGCCCGTGTCGCCCCGCCGAACAGGAACAGGGTGATGTCCTGGACCCGGATCCCCCGGGCCTGGGAGACCAGCGCGTGGGCCAGCTCGTGGACCAGCACCGAGCCGAAGAACAGCACCGCCGCCAGGATGGCGATCCCAACCGCTCCCCCGGTTGACAGGCTCGGGTACACCAGCGAGAACCGCAGGTACAAGCTGTAGGTGATGAGCAGGGCGATCACCACCCACGAGCTGTCGACGCGAACCTCGATGCCGGCGATCCTGCCCACGCGCCATGATGTTCCGAACATTGCCGTCAGCTCCTCTCAGCCGGTCATCTCCCACGCAGCGCTCCCGCCTTCGATTCTGGCTCTCTGCGTCAACGCTCCACTGCTCCAGGACGTGACGGGGAACCCTCGCCTGCCATGCCAACGATCGGCGGGAAGGGCACTGCACAGAGCGGTGCGGACGGCCATGTGGCCCCAGGGCTTGCCGGCCTTGGTGCGCTGGCCATTGCGGTTGAGCCAGGTGTCGATGGCCTGCACGCCCAGCCGATGGTTGGCGTAGTGGTCGAAGATGACCGGCACTAGCGGGAGTTCCCAGCCTTCGTT
>WNFY01014405.1_pt1 | contig 12274 bp, 10 predicted proteins | sample 5400091 | NCBI WGS metagenome assembly WNFY01 (sample SAMN13153364, study PRJNA577476) | soil metagenome | isolation source: 60 cm soil or saprolite under grassland replicate 1 | place: USA:California | collected 2016-06-15 | reverse complement strand
TTTTGTGGAATTCCTATTCCATTATCTTTTACTCTCAACTCGACTTTATCATTCAGCATTTTTGTGGTCACTAAAACTGTCGGTTCAAATCCGCCGTTCAATTGTTTCTTTTTTTCTGTAACCGAGTAAAAAGCATTTGTAAATAAATTAAGAATTACTCTGCCAATATCCTGCGGAATCACGTTTATCTTTTGGACGTCGGGATCAAAGTCGGTTTTAAAATTTGCATTGAACGTTTTATCTTTTGCTCTGAGTCCATGATAACTTAACCGGAGGTACTCATCTGCCAGGACATTAATATCTGTGGGCTCTTTTTGTCCCGAACTGGTGCGTGAATGCATAAGCATTCCTTTAACAATTGCATCAGCTCTTTTACCGTGAAAATTTATTTTTTCCTGGTTCTGTATCAGGTCATCTATAACCTGGTAGATACTTTCTTTTTCCTTACCATTAAAATTCAACGATGAAAGACTTTCTTTTAATTCACCGGCCAGCTCTACACTTACTTCAGAAAAATTGTTGACAAAATTCAATGGGTTTTGAATTTCATGTGCAATGCCTGCCGTAAGCTCTCCAAGTGAGGCCATTTTTTCTGCCTGTATCAATTGAGTTTGTGTCTTCTTTAAGCTGACAACGGTTTGATTTAATTTTTCATAAGCTTCAGCGTTCTCTAATGCAATGGCTGTATAAATCGCAATGTTGCGCAGCATAAAGAGATGATAATCTGAGTAAGCATTCTTTTCAAAGCTTTGAACAGTAATGACACCTAAAATTCTTTCTTTCGCTTTTAATGGGAGATAGATAAGCGATACAGCCTGGCTGCCTTCTTTTGGCGTGGGAATGCTTTGAATATAATTCTGATAGTCTTTGCTAAGATCGCCCATGACAATTTCTTTCCCGCTGATAAAGGACAAGGCGCCAAAACGGTTTTCTTCATAAATTGAATTGGAGTAAAAAGGTAAGGCTTCTCCATTTTCATAAGTGGCGGGAAACTCAATTCTCTTCAGAGCATCATTGTAAATTCCAATTCCAAATATGGAAGCATCCATCAATACGTTCACATTATCATACACCGTGCGAATAATTGTTTCTGCGGACAGAGATGCAGTTATCTTTCTTCCAATATCTCCCAGCAATTCTATGTTCTTGTAAGATTGTTCCAGGTTATCCCGTTGCACAGAAAGCTCGTGTGCTTTATTATCAATTTCCTGTTTTTGCTTGTGTAATAAAACATTGGCCTTTTGTTTTTGGCGGTTATTGCGGAATAAGATAACAGCAAGAACAACAACTGTTGCAAGACCTCCCAAAACCATAACCAGGAAGGACCGCTCTTTTCGGTTTTCAGCCATCTGCAAGTCCTTATCTTTTTTCAGCAATGCGATTTCTGTTTGCTTTTTATCAAGGTCAAAGCCAGCTTGCAGCATGGCCGTTTTTCTTGAAGTTTCTTCACCAAGCAGGCTGTCTTTATAATGTGATGAAAGTACCTGGTATTTGTAGGCGGTATCGTACTGTTTCAATTTGGCCGCAGACTCTGCAATCAGTTCAGTGATCTCACGAAGATATAAGCGCCAGCCTACCTGATTAGCCAGCATGAGACTGTGTTTACCATAATACAAGCCCTTATCCGGATTGCCTGAATGTGTGTAGGCTTTTCCAATCACCCATTCACCCCAGGATGTCCTATCTTCAAATTTTGGTCTTGGATAACTATAACTTAAATATAAATTGATATGAGAAAAAGCCTTGGGATAATTGCCCATGCGTTCATACACATCACCGATATTGCCATGATCGATAGCAATCCCAGAGGAGTCTTTTAATCCTTCATCAATGCGTAGACCTTTTGTGTAAGCTTCTAAAGAAGCGGGATAATTACCTTGCGTTTTGAAGGTCTTTCCAATAGCATTATATGCACCCGACATTCCTATTTTATATCCGATACTTTCTGCTTGTTTCAATGCATCGGTTTGATAAGGAATTGCCTTCTCGTATTCGCCTAATATGTTGTATAGATAGCCGACCGTCCTTTCAATATCAACAGCTAATTTTATGTTGCCTGTTTGCAATGCTAATTTCAGTCCCTGCAAAAAATTGTCAAGAGATTGTGCATATTTACCATCATCCATATAGAGTGTGGCTCGTACTCTTAATAAAAACGCCATACCTTTTTTATCGCCTGCATTTTCCAAAAGTTTTTGTGCCTGCTCAAATGCAGTATACGCCGAGTGGTAATCAAGTTTGTCATAATACCGCGTTGCCTTTATCGCTAATGCGTTGCCTTTCCCTTTGCTATAGTTCAATTTGTCGGACAATGAGAGAGCTTCCTCAGCAAGGGAGTCGACCTGGGGAGATTTTGTACGACGAATTGCTCTGGCTAAGTCGATGAGCAGATTTATTTTGATAGTGTCATTCTGAGAGTGACTTTTCAGAATTGCACGCAAACTATCAGCTTCAGGAGTTTGGGCAAACAGCAAATTATACCCTGCAATAATGGTTATAATAAGTAGCAATGGTTTTTTTCTCATTGGTTAAGTTTGATATTTAATAATCAACTTTTAAAAATATAGTACCGAAATTGTAACTATGGTTAAGAAGTGTTTACGTTATTTAAGGGGTGGGATCATTCGTAATCACGGGTAGATTATGGTGTTTCGTCCAGGCTAATCAATAGTCTTAAACAATTCTGGGAGGCATAGCCTTTGAGGAGCTATTTTTCGCAAAATTCTATCAATCAAATTATGATTTTTTTTTGGGATAAGCCTAAATAAAGCAGACAAAAAATGGAGGATGACGGTGTTAATGTAAGTGCCGCCGTTTAATAATACCGCCCGACGCTTCCCTGATGGTATTGGCATAAATAAATGCTCTTGGATCGGCTTCGTAAACAAGGTTCTTCAATTTTCTCAATTCAAGTCTTGTAATAACGGTAAAGATGATGTCGCAATCAGCACTGATTTCAAATTTGCCCGGTAAAAATCCACGTTCGCCTTTATAAACTGTGAGAGCTCTGCCCAATTCATTTACTAATCTTTGTTTTATTAACTCACTATTAGCCGATATAATGGTAACACCTGTATAAGCTTCAATGCCCTCCACAACATAATCAACCGTTTTTGAAGCTGCGAAATAAGTCAGAATAGAATATAACGCAGTTTCCACACTAAACTTAAAGGCAGCAATGCTAAAAATGAGAATATTGATTGCCATGATAATTTCTGTAATGGTAAAGCTGGTGCGCTTCCATGTGTATAAAGCGAGCACTTCAATTCCATCCAACGCACATCCCGCCCGCATCGTGAAGCCGATTCCAAGGCCAAGGAAAACACCTCCGAAAATGGAGATAAGTAGTTTGTCGGAAGTAACAACAGGATAGTCAATCCATAACAGGCAAAGCGCTAAAAGAAAAACACAGAGAAATGTTTTCAGAGCAAACCGAAAGCTTATTGAAAAATAGCTTGCTACAATCAATGGCAGATTACAAAATACTATCACATATGCGAGAGGGATGCCGTACAGTTCACGAATCAATAGTGAAATACCGGTTATGCCTCCATCAAAAAACTTATTGGGTACTAAAAAACCCTTCAATGCAAAACCGGCGATCACCACACCCAGCACTATTAGAGAAATATCACCAACTGTTGATAGCAAGCCATGCTGCAAGGGCTTATCCTTTTTCATCAGGAAGTGAAGGTTTTCTTTCTTTTTTTCTCCGTACTCCTCAATGGCAGCTTTTGAAAAATAACGATGCGACCTAAAAAATTGAATTTGCTTCTTTCTCCATTCTGCCCGGTTTTTAACAAGCCCAAGATGGTTAAATTCGTAATACAAATTTTCCGAAATGGAAAAATATTCATCCGTTCCAAGATAATGGAGGTCAGCATCGCAGATAATACTTTCCAATTCACTCATGGGTGCCTGTGGCAATTTGGTTGCCATTATTAACCTGCACACCTGCGTTATTTGAATTTCATCATAGTCGAAGCCTGGAAGATATTCTTTGGCAAGCTCACAGGAAACCTCTTCATGATCTTTAGGTCCTTTTAAAAAACCAGCATCATGAAATAAAGCAGCCGTGATTAGAATTTTTAAGTTGTACGGATCTATATTTTCTTTCTCAGCTAATTGCTGTGCAGTTTGAATTACTGACTTTGTATGACGGGCAGTGTGATAGGTGATACCGGGAGGGAGTTCGTTTTCCAGTTTCTCTATTAAAAAGGAATGTGCCTGATCAAACTGCATTTTTTTTACTTTATGAAATCAAAGCGATGAAAGTAATAAATACTGATCGGAATTTACAAAAAAGATAAATCTCATTCACGTGAGATTTCATTTAAATAATATCACCGGAGACAATTTCAAAAAGATTGCGTACCGCTTTGCTTCAGCAATTATAGAAGGTTTACGTCTCTCACTAACGAAATTCAAGAGTTTTATTTGAATAGTTACTTTATCTTTTAAGAATTCATATTGCCAATTGCCCATTTTGAATTTAGATAATCCTGGGGCTGCACAGCACCGAGCCATGCTACTAATTCTCCGGGGGTTTTAACAGCTGTTCTGCTAATTTGCTGATTAGCGACGCGAAGCCTAAGTATATCTTCAATCGTCATTGTAATAAAATCAACCCTCAATAGTAGGGTTTATAAAAACAAGACACTTCCTGATAAAATTTTTTAACTTCTAAAAAAAATGCTGTTCGGTCTGAACAGCATTTTCCTGATACCATGCCGGTTATTACATACTATAAGTTGCCGGTGTATCTGAAGTTTCTAATTCACTCCCCTCTTCTTCTTCACCTTTTTGCCAGGAATAATTACCTTCCTCGTCGGCTTCAATATTAATATAGTTTTCAGCAATCTCGGTCAGCGATGCGTCAGTATCTTCTTCTTCAAGCAACGTTTTGTCTAAAACATCTGCAGCGCGATGCAAGCCCATTGTAATAGCAAGCTGTACCAAACCTCCATAAGTGGCAATTTCATAGTGTTCTACTTTTTGAGCGGCAATAATAAGAGCAGCATCTCTTGTCATCGAGCCTTGTTTAGTTTCCTTTATTATGGTTTCCGCTTCTTTCACCAGCCCATCCATCGCCTCACATTTTTTTCCTTCAGGATTTTTGCCGATAATCTGAAAGACCTTTTCCAATCTTTTTACATGCCTTTCCGTTTGTTTTAAATGATGATTAAAAGCATCTTCCAATTCTTCGGTAGTGCTGGCCTGGGCCATTTTTGGGATGGCTTTTAACAACTGCTGTTCCGCATAATAAATATCCTTTAACTGGTCGGTAAAAAACTTTTCCAGTAATGATGGCTGATTTGCGTTACCGTTACTGCCTGCAGTTCTTTTATTGGTTGGAGTGACAGATGATGCTTTAGTTTGTCTCACCTGGTTTTTATTTTTTGTGTTTTGTTTCATAATAAAAATTTTAAAAATAAGGAAATAATGACTGACTGAAGGGTTGACTAAGCTTAAAACCTACTGCTTCCCGGAAATTTTAATATTATTCTCATCTACATCTTAATTACTTTCATGAGAAGGATTATAACTGCGTCGATCTTCATCATAAATGTTGATACCGAGTTTCATCAGGTAATTTTCCGGTGAACTTCTTTTTCCAGGAGTTGTATTTGCAGAAGTGTTTTTATCAGGAGATTTTTGATTGCTTCCGCTTTTTCTAGCTGTCATAGGCGTTATGTTTAAAGATTTTAAAATCAATAACGTAAAGAATGGCGCTGTCAGATGGATCACTTGCGCCTTCAAATCTGAAGAAATTGACGATATGAGTTTGATCAGGTTTATATATTTTTTCTGTTTCCAGAGATTGGAGGCCCTGCTCAGTAACTTTAAAATTCTCGGCATAGCCATCCTTTGTTATTTTAGTAAGGCATGATGCCAGTGTTTTCTCTTCCATAAATATTTTTTTAGTTTAGATAAAAGCCGGCTTCGTGAGCCGGCGATTTTTTTCGTCCGTTGACATAAGGTTTATTCCCGTAACAGAAGAATGAGAACTATCTATTTTTATTTGCACTCCGCTGTATGTCGCGATAACTTTTGATAGTATCGTGAGAGCTTCTCAAACTGGTCTTTTCTTCCTCTACCAGTGTGCGAACATCCGGGGGCAAATTGTTATCAGGGTCTAATGCCTTTTCATAAGCCTTTTGTGCAGCATCTTCGCCAAATTCGCATTCTTCCAAAACTGATTTTCTTTCTGACCTGCTAAAACCTGATTTAATGTCCATCCAGGTACGATAAATTTTTCCTGATGCTGTGGTTCCTGATGCCGGTTCGCCACCTAGCCTACGGACCTGGTCAATAAGCTCACGAGAATAATTGCGGCTTTCCTGCGCCATCCGGTTAAAAATATTCCGCAGGTCAACATCGTTTTCGCTAGTTTCCCTAACCGCTTTTTCATAACCTTCAACCCGATCATTATTAATTCTGATCAGATCATTAAGCACTTCAATAGTTCTTTCATTTCGTTCCATAATTTTTTTTTTAAATAGTAAACATTTGATAAACCGGTTTGCATGAAGGTCGGATTAAGAGAAATAAAGAAATGTGTAGAAAAAAATTCTCAACGCCTTTTTATAAATGTTCTGCACGGTCCCTTCCTCTTATACGGGCTCACTATTGCCTTTATTTCTATTGCTCCTTCGTTAAATGCGGAAAAACTATGCCACTAAGTTCTCTTAAGTGACAAATTCAGTTGGCATAATAATTAATAGATATAGGTAAAACATTAGTTATGGCAAAATATTCAAAGGGCGCACAGAAGAAAGTAAAAAGAGCGATGCACGAGAAAAAGGCGGGTACATTAAAAAGTGGCCGTAGTGGTAAAAGAGTAAAAAGTCGTAAACAGGCCATTGCAATCGGTCTTTCGGAGGCTCGTAAAAGCGGTGCAAAAGTTCCAAAAAAGAAATCTGCATCTAAGGGCGGCAGAAAATCATCCCGCGGAAGGAAGAAGGGTTAAGAGCAAAATAAAAGCCCCGGGATAACACGGGGCTCCATTTATCTGACTGGAAATTTTTTATTGCTCAAAATATTCTTCATAGCTCTTAAGCTTATTATAAAGAGTTTTCCTGTCAATATTCAGTACCTCTGCAGCTTTTTTCTTATTGAATTTTACTTCTTTTAAAACATTCATTATCGTTTCATACTCTGCTTTGCTAGCCGCACCTTTTAATCCAATATCCCGTTTTACAGTATTTGTTTGTTCTTTGTTGATTGGCTCAGGTGTCGCTGTAAGGGGATTAGTATTTGTAATTTCCCATGGTAGAGTGCTTGCAGAAATCAAATCGCTTTGCGTGAGCAACACAGCCCTGCGAACAACATTCCTGAACTCTCTTAAATTGCCCGGCCAGCTATAATTCATAAACATTTCAATTACATCATTTTCAAACCCATTCACATTTTTTCCCAGTTCCTCGTTGGTTTTTTGTAAAAAGAATTCAGCAAAAGGAGGAATATCCTGTCTGCGATGGCGCAAAGGCGGGAGATTGATTGAGAATTCATTAAAGCGATGATAGAGATCTTCCCTGAATTTTCCCTTCTGATATGACTCCTGTAAGTTTTCATTTGATGCCACAATTATGCGTACATCTACATCCATTTCTTTGTTTCCACCTACCCGTTTAAATTTTCGTTCCTGTATTACTCTGAGTAATGCTGCCTGTATATCGATTGATAAGTTGCCCACTTCGTCTAAGAACAAAGTGCCGCCGTTGGCTAGTTCAAAATGGCCTTCTTTGTCTGACAATGCACCCGTAAAAGCTCCTTTTACGTGACCAAATAATTCACTTCCCGATAATTCTTTTGAAAGAGTGCCACAATCCATAGCGACAAACGATTTTTCCTTTCTGCTGCTGAGTTTATGAATGGTTTTGGCAATCACTTCTTTTCCCGTTCCGCTTTCACCATACAAAATAATGCTGTAGTTGGTTGGTGCTACGATCTCGATTTGCTGATATAAATTTTTTGTTGCAGGTGCTTCACCAATCAAGAATTCCTGTTTGTGATATTTGCCGGGAGTGGTTTTGTTTTTGGCAACTGAATTATTTTTTTCAGCCGCCGGGCTGGGTTGATCCAATGCCTTATTAAGGACTGAAAGAACCTCATCGGGTATGAGGGGCTTCGTAATGTAGTCGTAAGCTCCCTGCTTAATCACATCAATGGCTGTCTTAATATCTGAGTAGCCTGTGATAATCAATACAATTGTATCGGGTTTCTGTTTTTTGACAGACATCAGCACCTCTTTGCCATCCATGTTTCCCAACCGATAGTCACACAATACCACGTCAAAATTTTCCTCTTCAAATTTTGCTATTCCTTTTTGGCCTGAGTAAGCTACCTCCGTGTCGTAGCCATTTCGTGATAAAAACCTGGACAGCAGGGTGCACATGTCCATGTCGTCATCGATGATTAAAACTCGTTTCTTCATAAGCCTACACGCTTGTTTTCTATGAAATTAATAAAAACATTTTGACTTAAATCAACTTTATTTTGAACACGTCCTGAAGTTTGACGTCGTAAGTCCAATTTTCTTGCCGGTCTTTGGCTTAAAGGGTGTAATAAATAATTTTTTTTGGCTATGGAACTTTTCCCTGTCTTATTTTGGTCACATAATTGTTCGATTAATAATTGATCCACTTTTTCAACCGAATTGAATATGAGACCCGCAATGGAAGACAATCTGAAAGCCCTGATAGTTGATGATGAAGATGACGTATGTTATTTGCTAAGTGCTATACTAAAAAATAGAAATCTGCAAGCAACATACGTTAGTACAATAAGCGATGCCAAAAGGGTTTTAATGGAAGATATTCCTTCTATTATTTTCCTTGATAATCATTTGCCTGATGGTTTTGGAATAAATTTTATTGACGAGATCAAAAGTTTATATCCCCGTGTTAAGATCGTGATGATTACTGCACACGACACAACTGCCGATAAGGATAAAGCGTACCTGGAAGGAGTAGATCAATTTATTGGAAAGCCATTTACAAGAGATGTTGTATTTAGAACATTGGAAAATCTTTTAAACTGATCAGGATTTAAATTGTAGAATTATTTCCCCAGCAAAGGCAGTTATTGAAGACTAAATTGGTCGCCAGTGTTAATTTTTTCATTTTAATTTTTACAAATGGGCAGCCTGTTATACCTGATTGCTGTTATACTCGTCATCGCCTGGGTAATTGGTTTTTTTGTTTTTGCTGCTTCCAGCCTGATTCACATATTATTGGTAATGGCCTTCATTGTCGTTTTATTGCGATTTCTGAAAATTGACAGCAAGTCTTAAAAACTGACTCAGGCGATATTTAAAGTAATAATGAAAACAGTCCCCTTTTCTAACACGCTTTTTACCTGGATATTTCCCTTGTGATTCAAAATAATGTTTTGTGTGTGGGTTAAGCCTAAACCGGCACCATTACTTTTCCTTGTAAAATAGGGATCAAATAATTTCTGTAATGTTTCTCCATCCATGCCGCTTCCATTGTCTTTAATGTCAATTACACATTTGTCATTTGTTTCCACAGTTTGAATTTCCAGGACACCTTTGTCTTTCTCCATTGCTTCGATGGCATTCACTATAACGTTTAAAAAGGCAATCTTCATTTTTTCAATATCAACAAGCACTTCGCAACCCCGGTTAGCGTAATTTTTTTCAAGTTTAATATGTTTTAATTCTATTCTATCTTTTGCCAGCTCAAGTGTTTCATCAAGCAATGAGTTTATAGAAATTTTCGAAAATTGCAGTTGCGCAAATTTGGTAGACGTCAGCAGCTCAGAAATCATCTGGTTAATTCGGTTAGCATTTCTGTTGATCATTTCAAGAAGCATAGTTGTTTCTTCATCATGATCTGGAGCTGAACTAATTTGTTCGGAAGCCAGGGCAATGTTTGTTAATGGATTTCTTATTTCATGTGCTATCGTACGGGCTATACGTCCAGTAGCTGTAAATTTTTCAAGGCTTCTCAGTTCCTGCAGTTCTTCATTTGCTTCCTGTAATTCTTTTACTTTGTTTTCAAGCTGGTTTCTGTATGAATTAGCCTGCTCGTCTGCTTTTTGTTTTGCCCTGCTTTCTTTGCTATAGGTAACAAATGAGTAAAGGGACAATAAAAGGGCAATAATGAGTGAGGTAAGGGTAATTACCTTTATTGATATAGAAACACCCCTCAGTTTTTCCTTTCTTAATTGCAGCAGTTCCGTCTCATACGTCTCCATTTTTCTAATAGTGGATTTAATGTCCACCATTAATTTTTTTCCAATCTCACCGGTTGCTTTCATTTCGCTGGTTATTATATTGCCGGCTTGCTTAAACAATAACACACCCCTGTACATTCTGCCCAGTTTTTCCTGGATCAGCATTTTTAAGGTATCGCTTGTTCTTTGCTGATTGATGTTATCAGAAGTTAAACTGTCAATGCTTTTAGATAAAGAATCAATTTTTTTTGTATCCGCATAAAATAATTGCAAATAGGTTGTGTCGTTTAAAATAATATATCCTCGTGCAGAACTTTCAGCCTCGTTGATATAAGCAGAGAGTGTTTCAAGGTTACCGATGACAAGGTCTGTATGTTCTATCGACTTCATTTGTTTCAGGAATTGCTGTAGAGTCAAAAAAATGAGGAAATAGGACATTAACAGAAGCAAAAAGGCTGTTAGGTAGCCAGTTTTAACTCTAAAGCTTCCTGTTGTCAACATAGGCTATGTTGGTATTACAATACTTTCATTCATAAATCCGGTCAATGGCATCCCTGTATTTTTCCATGATTACTTTTCTTTTTAAAGAAAGCTTGGGCGTCATTTCACCGGTATCAACACTCCATTCATGTGCCAGCAATTCAAATTTTTTAACCTGTTCTACATGATTAAAAAATTTATTGAAGCTTTCAATTAACTCCCTGAACATCTCGAGCACTTTAGGGTTGCCAATCAATTCTTCATTGCTGCCATAAGTGACATTATTTCTGTGAGACCAGTCACGTAAATTGGAAAATGAAGGTACGATAAGTGCTCCTACAAATTTTCTTTCTGCACCTATCAGCATTACCTGCTCAATAAACGGCGACTCCTTCAATTTATTTTCGATAGGTAACGGGGCAACATATTTTCCGCCGCTAGTTTTAAACAATTCCTTTTTCCGGTCTGTAATTTTTAAATATCTATCTGTAGAACTTTGCGGATTTTCTACCAGCATGCCGATATCACCGGTGTGATACCAGCCGTCTGTTATTTCCTGTGCTGTAAGATCGGGCCGTTTATAGTAACCCATCATTACATTGGGGCCTTTGCATAATATTTCTCCGTCCTCAGCTATCTTTACTTCTATACCATCAATTAGCGGTCCCACTGTTCCAAACATTCTTTGCTTCTCATTGTACCGGTTTACCGCAATTACGGGTGAAGTTTCTGTTAATCCATAACCTTCCATGACGGGGATCTTTGCTGCCGTAAATATCCTGATCAGCCTTACCTGGCAGGCGGCACCGCCCGTAACAACACACAAAATATTATTGCCGAGCCCTTCTCTCCATTTTTTAAAAACAATTTTGTTAGCCATTGCTAATTGAAATTTATAGCCAAGGCCAAGCGGTTTGTTGATCTCAAATTTTTCAGCAAGCCCATGTGCCCAAAAAAATAGTTTTCTTTTGATCGCGGAAAGCTCACTTCCTTTTTGCATAATGCGATCGTAAACTTTTTCTAATAATCGTGGAACGGTTGAAAATATCTGTGGTTGCACTTCTTTCAGATTATCACCAATAGTATCAAAACTTTCGGCATAGTAAATTGAGCTTCCCCGGAAAAGATAGAGGTATGTCACCATTCGCTCGAAAATATGATTAAGGGGAAGGAAACTTAAAGCACGCAATTTCTCGCCAGGGGGGAAGCAAGGGATACAAGCCATCACATTACTAAGTACATTCCTATGCGAAAGCATTACTCCTTTTGGTGTACCTGTTGTACCTGACGTATAAATAATTGTTGCCAGGTCTTCATAATTAATTTTTGCAGAAATAGCTTTCGTTTCTTCTTTCAACGCGGGGGTGCTACGCCTAAGAATTTCTTTCCAGTGTTTTGCGTTGGCAACATGTTCAAACGTATAAATTTCTTTCAGGGAAGGCACTTCGTTTTTTACACTAAGAACTTTTAAGAAAAGTTCTTCGTCATTTACAAAAACCATTTTTACCTGAGCATCATTCAATACAAATTTTAGTTCATTGATGTTGATAGTAGGATAGATAGGTGTAAGGACAGCTCCGATTTGCTGAACAGC
>WNFY01009762.1_pt1 | contig 12279 bp, 10 predicted proteins | sample 5400091 | NCBI WGS metagenome assembly WNFY01 (sample SAMN13153364, study PRJNA577476) | soil metagenome | isolation source: 60 cm soil or saprolite under grassland replicate 1 | place: USA:California | collected 2016-06-15 | reverse complement strand
CGATAGTTGGTGCGCTTGCGCTCGCCGACAACGTCGAACGCGTTGCCGGTGTAAACGCGAATGGTTTCATCTTTCGGCGTGTGGTCAATGGTGTTCTCGCCGACGAATTCGAGATGCCCATCGGTGTCGCGACGATAGAAGCGCAGCTTGCCTTTAGGTAATGCGATCCCAAGGCGATTGTTCTCGGAGTTCTTGAACTCTTCCATGACAAAGACTTTGTGATTTGACGCTGTGCCGTAGTTCACGTCATTACGGATCTGATCAGGGTTGTAGTAGGCGTAGTCGGCGGTCTTTGCGCCATCGTAGATGAATAGTTTTTTCGCCTGAATGCCGCTTGCGCTCACGAATTCCACCTGCTTGGTTTCTTCGTCGCGAAGCGTGGTGGGGCGCTGCAATGTGTAGAGATGAAATTCGTCGAAGGACTTCTCCTGCACGGGAGGCGACATGGCCGACGCGTCCATCGCTTTTGCTTCGGCTCGGTACAGCATTCCACCGACTGCGTTTGCTTGAATTTTATTGACATCGCCCGCCAGCAGCTTGATGCGCGCGTTCGCGAAAGTCTTGCCGCTCTGGTTCTGCATGGTGATCCAGCCGATCATATCGAGGAGGTCGGATTGGCCACCGCCTCCCGTGCGGGGACGTGCGTCCACGCCCGTCCTGCCGTCCTGCACCACAACGTTGTAAGCCGATTGCCATGTCATCCCGCCGCTGACGTAGGAAATCTCCGCATCGAATTTCCCCGGTTCGTTGGTTTGCAGAAGCCAACTTAACGTCGGGTTCAGGATCGAGTCCGCACTCAGCGCGGGAAAGATCGGCTGGCCGGGAAGTCCGAAGCGCAGCACGCCATCGACTTCAACGATCGGTTGCGTGGACGCCTGCTGCGGATATCCGTTGATGTAATGCGTCGGAACGTATCCGCTGCGGATGATCTTGCCTTTCATCTTGACGTCGCTGCCGTCGGCGTTGCGATTGACCACGAAGTCAATCGTCTTGCCTTCGTAGTACGACAACAGCAGTTCCTGCGTGACCGGGTCATTGCGGTAATTCTGTTCCAGGATCTGCAACGGGCGGCCGTTCGAATCGCGCAGGATGACCGAGTCCGGCTCCAGGTGCGCCGCGACACCAACGTACTGCGCTTCGTTCACGCCGGGTTTCAAGTCGAGCGGCACATGCTCTCGCGCGACAAAGAAATTTTGGTTGTAGATGGTGAGTGCGGTGCCAGGCTCGCTCTTCGTTTGCGTTTCCGGGTCACTGGCGATGGCATTCTTTTCCGTCGAATTCAGCGCCGCCACAGCGTATTTGGGCGCCTTTTCCGCCGGAGATGCAGCGCGAACTACGTTTACGCCAGGGGACAGCAACAGCACGACGACGACGGGCCCGGCCAGACAGCCCCACATCTTTGTGCTTGCGAAAAGACGATTGCGATGCATTGAACCCTCCCAAATTGTGTGGACCTGGAAGGGGGAGGCTTTCCGGTCCTATGGAGAGAACGGGCGCGGGACGCGGACTTGCGGGGAATATATCGAATGTGGCGCGGACCTGCCCTGAGCGAAGTCGAACGGGGCCCCCGCCCGCGGGAGCTATGAACAGCCATGTAGGGGCGCCCGCTCTCGAAAGCCTGCCCTGAGGGTAGGCTGGCTTGTACGCCATATTTATGGCATTTGTGAGATAATAGCGTTGTTATGAAGCAGCCATCGATTCGAACGACGGTGGACATTCCCGCGCCCCTGTACCGCAAGCTCAAAGCTCAAGCGGCGGAGAAGGGCAGTTCCGTGCGCAGTCTTGTCTTGGACGGCGTCAGGACCGTTCTGCAGGAACGCCGCAGAACAAGTCACAGAAAAGTCCGCTTCCCGTTGATCGCTGCGGACGGCCCCAAGGTCGATCTCAGCAATGATCAGATCTATGAACACATTGAATTTCCTTGACGCGAACGTTTGGCTGGCGCTGATGTGGGGTCGCCACATTCATTCCGAAACAGCGCGAGCCTGGTTTGAAGAGACCGCCGATGGACAGTTCTTCTTCTGCCGATTTACCCAACTCACCATTCTCCGTTTGCTGACGACCGAGCAGATCATGGGGAAAGACACAAGGACGATGTCCGGCGCTTGGACGCTGTGGGACAAGATTTCCGCCGATAGTCGAATCTCGCTTCTCTCCGAGCCCGAAGACATCGAGCCCGAGTTTCGTTCACGGTCGCGCCTGGGAAGTGCGTCTCCGAAGGTTTGGGCAGACGCTTACCTGCTGGCCTTTGCCTCGGTTGCAGGACTTAGGTTCGTCACGTTCGACCGGGCGCTGAAGGCACGTGGGGCTGACGTGCTTGTGCTGTAGATGGTTCGAGGCTGGTTGCTCCCTACGCAGGTTAGCCATATCATGCGGGCATGAGATTCAGAGTAGTTGCGCTGCTCTTCACTTTGCTCCTGATTACCAAAGCATTTGCATCCTCGGACGCCGACTCGCGGGGCAGAGACCTCATCGCGAAGGCGGCAGAAAAGACCAACATCTTCGCGCTTTCTTCTTTCCGTTTGAATGCGACTGTCCGAATCGACAACATGGGCAAGCCGCTGGATGGCACCTATTCACTGCTCTGGAACGGCCCGAACCTGTGGAGGGAAGAAATCGCGTTTCCGGGCTACAGTGAAATTCAAGTTCACAGCAAGGGTATTGCCTATCTCAAGCGGAACGTGCCCTATATGCCGTACCGGGTCTCCCAATTGCACGCGACGCTGGGCTTCAGTGCAGGTGTCGGCGGAGGGTCGTTCTTCAACCAAGCGCCACACGGGCAAGAGACGATTAAGAAAGTTCACGAGCAAAAGATTGCCGGAGCCAAGGCCGATTGCGTGGAGATTGTTAACGAGCTAAAACACGCACGCGAGGTTTGTGTAGATCAGACAACGGGAATGTACAACCGCGGACAGCAGAGGTTTGTAGATTCGGGCTTCCTGCCCATCGGGTCAAAGACATTCCCTCGCACCATGTCCTTGGTCGACCACGAGAAACCCGTTGTCGAGGTGCACATCACTGAGTTCAAGGCAGGCGAACCGTTAGCCTCTGCACTGTTCGAGCCCCCTCCAGGAGCGACATCGGGACAGGGATGCATGAACCCTGTTCCTGGGCGGCTAGATAACAGGATCGAGCCGCGTTATCCCGAACAGGACAAGACCGCCCGGAATCAGGGAACTGTCGCAATTTACGCTGTGATTGATAAGAGCGGGATTCCTCAGAATCTCCAGCTTGTCTTGAGGGCAACCGAAGGTTTGGATAAGGCCAGCCTTGATGCGGTCCGTCAGTGGCGTTATACCCCGGCTACATGCGATGACAATCCTGTGGAGACCGAAACGATCATCGAGGTCCACTACACATTGTCGTCCTATTGAAATCGAGCACAGGGCTGCTCGGATGGACATTTTGTTAAGCACTATCGTTGAGCACTGGCAGCCGAGTTTTTTGATAGCGCACGGCGCATGGTCTTGGCGGGCGAAGGCCGCCCCACACTAAACTTGCGCGGACAGGAGTGTCCGCGCCACACAGGATTTGTTTCAGCTAAATATCCAGGTTTTTTACGTCCAGAGCGTTTTCTTCGATGAATTTACGGCGGGCTTCGACGTCTTCTCCCATGAGCGTGGTGAAGATGGTCTCGCACTCGGCGAGGTCTTCGAGCCTTACGGAGAGCAGGGTGCGGCGCTCGGGGTCCATGGTGGTTTCCCAGAGCTGCGGCGCGGTCATCTCGCCCAGGCCTTTGTAGCGCTTGATGTCGTAGCCTTTGCTGCCTTCGGCCTTCACATAGTCAAAGAGTTCCCGGGCGGTGGCCTTTTCGACTTCTTCCTTGATGGCTTTCTTGGCGGCGGGCTTCGCGCTCTTGGCTGGCGACTTCTCGTCGCCTGGGCGGACGAGGGCGTCCGCCCCTACGCGAGCATCGGTGTCGCCGTCTGCAGACTCGTCCCCGGCGCTATCGGAAGTACCTGCGCCATTCCCGCTCGCTGATCCCTTCGCAACGGTCTCCACCACGAACGGTGGCTCCATGTACGGCTCAATCTGCTTGAACTTGGAGAGCATCTGGCGGTACTCGGGCGTGGATGCCAGTTCCCAGTTGATGAGGTGCTCCGCACCTTGGTGGTTCACGAAGCGCACTTCCCACAGGTTGTGTTCTTCGTCAAAGCGCGAATCGACTTCCTTGAACTGGAGTTCCTTTTGCAGCTTCTTCAGTTCTTTTTCGAGCTTCTCGATTTTCTTCGGCTGCGTTTTCTTATCGCCTTCAAAATCGACGCGCTTCGAAAGATCGACCTTGGGTAACAGGTCCGTGACGCGCTCAGCTCGCAGGCGCTTGTTCACCTTGTCGTAAAAGCCGAGAAACTCGTTGAGCACGTTGATGAATTTGGCCAGTGGCGGACCTTCCAGCTTGGCGGCGCCCTCGCCGTAGCGCACGATCATGCCCTCGGCCGCGCGTTTCACCATGACTTTGTCGAACTCGCGCTCGTCTTTGATGTACTGGAGCGACTTCCCCTTCTTGATGGAGAACAGCGGCGGCTGCGCGATGAAAATGTTCCCACGCTTGATCAAGTCCTGCATGTGGCGGAAGAAGAACGTCAGCAGCAGCGTGCGGATGTGGCTTCCGTCCACATCGGCGTCAGTCATCAGAATGATTTTGCCGTAGCGCAGCTTGGCGGGATCGAAATCTTCCTTCGAAATTCCGGTGCCGAGCGCTGTGATCATGGCGCGAATTTCTTCGTGCGCCAGCATCTTGTCGTAACGCGCTTTCTCAACGTTAAGGATTTTTCCCTTGAGCGGAAGAATCGCCTGGAAACGCCGATCGCGTCCCTGCTTCGCCGTACCGCCTGCGGACTCGCCCTCGACCAGAAACAGTTCGCAGCGCTCTGGCTGCCGTTCGCTGCAATCTGCTAGTTTGCCGGGAAGCCCGCCGCCATCGAGCGCGCCTTTTCTGCGCGTCAGGTCGCGGGCTTTGCGTGCTGCTTCGCGGGCGCGGGCTGCGTCAATGGCCTTATTGATGATCTTGCGGCCGACGGTCGGGTTCTGTTCGAGATATGCGCCCAAGCGCTCGTTAATGAACGCCTGCACTACGCCAGCGATATCGGAATTCAGCTTGCCCTTGGTCTGACCTTCAAATTGTGGCTGCGACAGCTTCACGCTGATCACCGCAACCAATCCTTCACGCACGTCGTCGCCAGTGAGATTTTCTTTTACGTCTTTGAACAAACCCATCTGCTGGCCGGCGTAATTGATGGTGCGTGTAAGGGACGTGCGGAATCCGGAAAGGTGCGTGCCGCCGTCAACGGTGTTGATATTGTTGGCGAAGCTGAACACGCTCTCGGAGTAGCCGTCGTTGTATTGCAACCCAATTTCCATGGCGACGCCGTCGCGCTCGGCTTCCATGTAAATCGGCTTGTCGTGCAGCACGGTCTTGCCGCGGTTGAGGTGCTTGATAAATTCGGCGATGCCGCCGTTGTATTTGAACTCGACGGACTTGGCTTCGCCGGTCTTCGCGTCCGTGGTGCGCTCGTCGGTCAGCGTGATCAGCAGGCCTTTGTTCAGGAAGGCCAATTCGCGCAGGCGCTGCGAAAGTGTGTCGAAGTTGTATTCCGTCGCGGTGAAAATGCTTCTATCCGGAAGGAATCGGATCTTCGTGCCGCGCTTCGCCTTCACCGCGCCGGTCTTCTTCAGCTTGCTGGTGGGCTCGCCCTTCGAGTAGGTCTGCTCGAAGGTGAAGCCATCACGCCAGATTTCGAGGGCCAACTCTTCGCTCAACGCGTTCACGCAGGAAACACCGACGCCGTGCAGTCCGCCAGAGACCTTGTAAGTGGAGGAATCGAATTTTCCGCCGGCGTGCAGAGTGGTCATCACGACCTGCGCGGCAGGAACTTTTTCGCCGTCAATGTCCATCATGTCTACGGGAATGCCGCGGCCGTTGTCCACGACGGTAACGGAGTTATCGATGTGAACGGTGACGTCGATCTTGTCAGCGAATCCAGCAAGGGCTTCGTCGACGGAGTTGTCCACGACTTCGTACACGAGATGGTGCAGGCCCATATCGCCGGTCGAGCCGATGTACATGGCCGGACGTTTGCGGACAGCTTCCATGCCGCCAAGAACTTTGATTGAGTCGGCGTTGTAGTCGCCGTTCGAGCCGTTGGCACCAGCTTTTCCGTTCATAGCTTTTTTATTGTCCAGGATCGCGGAGGAGTTGATTTCTTTCGTTGCCATTCCGATGAAAAAACCTGTCGTTTCTCCCACCTTTTAGGAACCACGAGAAGGTGGGTCACCCGCGTCCATTCACTGGCACCCCAAAGCGGGTCAAATTACTGAAATTACGAATACTTACGGGTCACCATGATATTCATAATTATAGCATGGAACGGGTGCTTTCCAGCACCCAGCGGGACCCTGCAAAATCAATATTTCCACTGGCTTTCAGACTTCCTTGCACGCCAGCATTTCGCTTCCGCCTTCGCGCAGCCGGATGTAGAACGAGGCTGCCACGAGAACCCACCGGGCAAGTGCCGGGACGGCACACAGGCGTCGGACAAACCGGGCCTTGAGGCTTTGGGAATTCACCCGCTGGTCTCTGAGCTTGGCGAGAAAATCCGCCTCGTTCATGTCTTGGAAGTGACAAACGCCCGTTATCGCTAGCAGCTTTCGGAGTCGCCAGTTGGTGGTGTAGGTGAGTTGGGTGAGGAGCACTGGATCGCGACGCCTTAAGCGCAAGTACAGGGCCCCCAAAAACTTCGTCAACAGCGGCAGGAACCCGACCTTGTAGTGCGGCTCGTAAAAGCGCAGATAGTTCGGGCAAGCCACGTACATCGCCCCGCCCGGCTTGAGGACGCGCCATGCTTCAGCAAGGACTTTGCGCTGATCGGCCACATGTTCGATAACCTGGTCCATCACCACCAGATCGAAGGTGGCGTCGGCGAATGGCAAATGCTCTCCTACTGCCGCTGCAAAAGGTGCGGGATCCAGCCTCTTGCTTGCGATCCGGAGAGATGTGACTGAGGTTCCTTTGCCGATGCGGTCAGGTTCCACGCCAAAGACGCGCAGGCCGATCTTGCGGCAGGCGACGACGAAGTTGCCGATTCCGGAGCCCAGGTCGAGAATGACAGGATCAGCCGGAAGCCGGAAGAAAGGCTCAATGCGACGCAGAATCCTGGGTTCCTGGTTCTGTGCCAGGCTGAGGACGATCTTTCGCTGCCATTCTGGGGTCTGAATCCCTTGCCAACCCTGCCGGCGATGCTCACAGAGAAGGTCGATCAGTTGCGTTTGGTTGATTGCCATAATTCATTGAGCTATTAGCCCTTAGCTTTTGGCTCTTAGGCGAACGTCGCGTCCGGCACATGGCTTTTATAATAGGCAAGGCTCCAACATTCGAGTCTCAGATCGAATACCTCGTCCCGAAGCTCGCATCCTAAGGGCGGTAGCTAAGAGCTAAAGGCCAAAAGCCAATGGCTGGATGGTTGGCCTGATAACATATGAGCTAGGCGCATATGAGCGTTCCTGTATCCCAAATGTGGACGGTGGCGACCTACGTGATCCGGCAGAAACTGGCCGGGCGCAAGCGCTACCCGTTCGTCCTGATGCTTGAACCCCTGTTCCGCTGCAACCTGGCCTGTGCCGGGTGCGGCAAGATTCAATACCCAGGCCATATTCTGAAGCGCCAGCTCACGCCCGAGGAATGCTTCAAGGCGGTGGATGAGTGCGGCACGCCGATGGTGTCCATCCCCGGCGGCGAGCCGCTGCTGCATCCCGAGATCGACAAGATTGTCGATGGCCTGGTCGCGCGCCGGAAGTACATCTACCTCTGCACCAATGCGCTGCTGCTGAAAGAAAAGATCCACCTCTTCAAGCCTTCGAAGTACCTGACATTCAGCGTTCACCTCGACGGCCAAGCCGAGCACCATGACATGTCAGTTTGCCTTGAAGGCGGACACGAGAAGGCTGTCGAAGGAATTCGCGAGGCGCTGCAGCGCGGCTTCAGAGTGACCACGAATACGACGCTCTTCGACGGCGCCGATCCCAAGAGCGTGCGCGGCTTCTTCGACGAGATGATGGAGCTCGGCGTTGAGGGCCTTGAATTCCTGATGGGCAAGCGCCATTACGCCTGCACGCCCTGGGGCATGCCGACCTACAACATCTTTGGCTGGCAGAAGCCTTGTTATCTTTTGCAGGATGGTTACGCCGATTCGTTCCAGGAGCTGCTCGATTCGACCGAGTGGGAGAACTACGGCACCGAGTCCGGCAACCCGCGGTGTGCGAATTGCATGGTGCACAGCGGATACGAGGCTTCTGCGGTAAACGAGACCTTCGGATCGTTCCGCGGATTTGTGGACACGATCAAAGCGACGTTGTTCAATCGCTATCCGGACCAGGGTGCGATGCGCTTGCTGGATGAGATTTCATCGCAGCACGTCAATCCGCTGGTACAGATCGAAGCGAAGTCGCTGGAAGAAACGCGGGTGTAGAGACAGCGCGAGATGTGGTGGTCGGTGGATGAATGGAAATTGAGCAGATCATTGCGGAAATCGGGCGTCTGGAGCGAATTTTCGCGCTACCGGACAGCAGGCCATTGACTCAAAACGATCTCGCGGCTGCAAACCGACGGCACGACGAGAGGTTGTCCCATAGTCCGTGGTTCAGGCTCTGGCAGCAGTTCGGCGTCTGTTGCCGGACAGAGTCTCCAGTGAGTCACCAACCCGAATAGAAACGTTGTCTCCACGAAAATTCATGAGTGTACCCCAACGAGGCACTACCAATCCCGAAGAGCTGGAAGTCGCTCCGGGACGCGAACGCGAAAACCTGGAAGGCTGGATTCCGCAGCTGGCCCGCGACGAGGAAATCCGAGTTGCGCTGGAGAAGGCATTCGACTATCGCGGAGACATCACCATCACGCTGAAAAACGGCGAGAAGATCGAAGGCTATATTTTCGACCGCCGCAGCGGGAAGACGCTCTCCGACTCCGCCGTGCGGCTCTACCCGAGAAGTGGAAACCAAAAGGTCTCGGTTTCTTACGCTGACATCGCCGCCCTGGCGTTCACGGGCAAAGACACGGCTGCAGGAAAAAGCTGGGAAGCGTGGATGCAGCGCTATCGCGAGAAAAAGGCTGCTGGGGAAAAGAACATCGGACTGCATCCGGAAGCGCTGGACTAGCGAACCTACTTCACCCTTCGAAGACCGCCGCCCGCTTGCTTCACACGCCGTTTGGGGCGTGGACCTGATCTGGCTTTTCGCTTCTCCTGGTACATCAGGCTATCGGCTCTTTTCAGGAGAATTTCCATGTCCGTGTCCTGCGAAAGGTCGCTCGCCACGATTCCCATGCTGAAGGACAGAGCATAGCGGCGACCTGGCGCGAGGTTTAACTCGGCCAGTTTGGCCCGGATGCGCTGTGCGATGTTTGCCTGATCGGCCTCGGCAATGAACACCGCAAACTCGTCGCCGCCGAGTCTGGCAATAATGTCAGACTCGCGAAAGCAATCGCGCAGCAGATTGGCTGTATCTTTCAGTGCGCGATCTCCCTCCAGATGTCCGAAAGTGTCGTTGATCTGTTTCAAGCCATCGAGATCGACGAATGCCACGGAGAACGGTTCCCGGTTGCGATTGGCCAGCTTTTCGCGATGCTCGGCCAGGGCAAGAAATCCCTTACGGTTATAGAGGCCGGTGAGATCGTCGGTGAGCGAGATGTTTTCCAGAATCTGGTTGGAGCGGGCGAGCTCTGCAGCTTTTTCAGCTAACGCCTTCTCCGTTACCCGCCGGGCTGCGATGTCACGCTCCAGTTCCAGGTTGACGCACATCAGCTCGGCGGTCCTGTTCGCAACCAGTTGTTCCAGCCCGGCGCGATACAGTTCGAGTTCCTGCTCTACGCGTTTGCGCTCGGTAATGTCCTGAGAAATGCCCATCGTTCCCAGAACCCGCCCGGCACTGTCCTTCAGCGGCAGCTTGGTGGTGAGCACCCACGTTTCACGCCCATCAGGCCAAGTTTCTTTTTCTTCTTTATCGATGACTGGTATGCCGGTGCGGATAATCTCCTGCTCGTCAGCAAACGCCTGTTTTGCATGTTCTTCGCTGAAGATCTGGAAATCCGTTTTCCCAGTGACCAGCTCGGGATCGCTAAACCCAAACTTCTCTGCCTGCGACTGGCTGATCCGCACAAACCGGCTTTGCCGGTCTTTGAAGTAAACGCAGGCAGGAATGTGCTCCAGGAACGCTCGCAGCAGGTCTTCGTTTGTATGCTCGAGCGCCGCAAGTTCAGATGCTTGCGCGAGTTGGTTCTTCTTCAGCAAGTGACTCGATGGTAGTGCGTTGGAGAGACTCCACGAACGTTACTGCCGCACGAAGATAACGAAAGGTAACACCCTCGATCGGACGCTTTTGCAAACCGTGTACCTATTTTAAGTCCTTTCTTTATAAGCAACGTAAGAAATTTGCAGGTAACTGAATCCGCGCTGTCGCAACTGCCGAGGAGCGGCATGGAATCCCTCGCCAGCGCAAACCAGTGTGCGACCTCCGCATCATAATTTCAGCCGTCGAAATTCTTCCAACCATGTTTGCAGTTTCCCGCATCTCCATATCTGCAAAATACGCAGGCGGAGGCCGAGGATGAGATTACGCAAAGAAAACATTCTGTGGAACGTGCTGATTGGGACGGGTGTGTACCTGCTGGATTCGATGCGGGGCCGTTTAACCGATGCAATGGACGACTTAAGTGGGACGGCGCGCGACACTTACGACGAAGCCTCGCGCCGGGTGAGCCGCGCCTCGAACGCGATCCGTGGTGAGGATCGCAGCGGGATAAGTAGCGCTGCAGCTCTGTTGATAGGGGTGGGCGTGGGCGTCGGGGTTGGAATGCTACTGGCGCCGGCCAGCGGAGATGAGACTCGAAGCAACTTGTCGGACAAAGTTCACGAGTTCGGCGGCCGCGTGCGCGACAAGTTCTCAAGCGAGCGCGAATCTGGAACTGGAAGTGGAACCGGAACCGGAACTTACGGCTCGTAGTCCACGCAATTTCAGAGATTTCGAGTCTTTTTTTGCGAACTTGCGGAAGAAGTGAGTTCACCACAGAGACACAGAGGCACAGAAAAATTCTTTTCTGCTCCTTCGAAACGCGGGTAGAAGCGTAGCAGCATCGCAATACGTTTGAACGCTTCTAACAACTTGCGCTCTGAAATTGAAAAACGTTCCCCTTTGCCTCTGTGCCCCTGTGGTGATTCTCTATTTCAGCGCCTCATCACCGGGCATGGGATGCGAAACGGTGTCGGAAGCCGGCACCAGCACCTGGTCATCGACTTGATTGTGACCAATTTATCCACCGGCAAGTTCGCCGGACACGCTTTGTTGCATTTGCCGCAATCAATGCAGGCGGATGGCGTGCGGCGGATGCGCAACGGACTGAGCAGGGACGCAAACCCCAGCAACGCACCGTAGGGGCACAGGTAACGGCACCAGAAGTTCTGTACCAGCACGGATCCGAGCACCAGGATCCCGATCACAATGAAACCGGTTTGGTTCAGATGACGGAAGAAGTTCAGCATCTTTACGTCAGTGATTACGCCGTAAGGGCTGTGCATGAAGGCACCGAGCGCGTGCGCCGACATGGACGATACTGCCCACACAAAGAATCCCAGCAGCAGGTACTTCAATCCACGCAATGGAATGTCGAGCCATTTCGTGATCACAAGATTCTTGCGAAAGAGCTTGCGTCCGAGGGCAGCCAGCATTTCTGACAGTGTTCCGACCGGGCACAGCCAACTGCAAAATGCCTTGCGGAACAGGAACGCGATCGTCACAAACGTGACCAGCAGAAACATGGCTGCCGGATGCACCGGGGGGATGTTCCCGGTCAGCACCCAATACTTGAAATTCATCATTCCAGCGATGGGTAGCCAGCCTTCAACGCCCGGAGGGCGATTGGCAATCCTGTGTGCGGGGCCTTCAAACTGCCGCACCCAGAAATAGAAGACCATTCCCAAGTAAAGGTTTAGAACCAGGAACACGCCCTGAAAAAGATGGCGAAGCTGTTGCGAGTAGTCCCGGTCGATACGCCGCACGAGTTTTTTCTTTTGAGCAGCGGGCTTAGGCGCTTGCCCTGTGCTGGGAGTTTCAACCATCGTCGCCATAAACCGAAGTTAGCAGTTGACATAGAACTTGGCTGTGACCTATGTCACGGGGCCATGTTTGCGCACTCGTGGCCGCAAATGCCGCATAATACGGAGGTTCATCCAGAGTTGGGCCATACCGAATCTTGCCAACCTCTCACTTAACTGTTTTCAATGCGGTGCTGCT
>WNFY01016604.1_pt1 | contig 12280 bp, 18 predicted proteins | sample 5400091 | NCBI WGS metagenome assembly WNFY01 (sample SAMN13153364, study PRJNA577476) | soil metagenome | isolation source: 60 cm soil or saprolite under grassland replicate 1 | place: USA:California | collected 2016-06-15 | reverse complement strand
TCATAGGTTGTTAGTTTCAGATCGAGTACCGCAGAATGTTTGGTCGCCTAAAAAGCTCAGAATGCGGGACTAGTGAAGTATTTTGAGCGCGGATGCCGCTCAGACAAGCTTTTTCTGCGCCATAAACTCGGCGACCGACAAGCAAATTTTGCAAAGCAAAAGCCAATCCTTGTGGAGTGCTCCACGGACGAGCCGCTTAAAGTTCGAGTGCAACAAAAGAAGGAGGAAACACATGAAAACGACTCTGTTTTTGAACGACGAAACGGTACAGACAAGGTTGCTGTTGCAGAACGCCGCGCCTGCCAAAGTGAAACTGGGTGAGGCTGAAGCAGTCGCCGGCTGCACTTGTGATCGTTGGGGCCATCCCTGTTCCGGCTGCGGCCATAGCAATGTGGAACTGAAAGGGGAGCGTCCATTTTCATTGCTCTTGGACGAAATGAGCTAACAGCATGGAGTTCCTGATTGTATTTAGCGTCGTAGCGATGATGACAGCGTATGTCTGGATCATCGGTCGATGCCTGCGGCACGCGTAACACAAAAAAACGAAGGCCCATACGGTGTAGTCATACAGCGAACGGGTGGTCGTCCTCAACGCGTCTGCATGCTCCTGTCAGGCGGCTATCACTGCGATTCATCACTATCGCCCGCTCGACGTGAAAACCGAACTCATGATACAGCTGGCAAGAAATGCGGAGTAAATCGCAATCGCCGCTGAGATCACGCTGGCGGCTTCGCCGTGAATAAGCCAAAGATGGATCAGACGATTCTGAACAGGCAACCGTCAGGGACTGCCGCCGGCACCTGGTCGCGAGTGGTCCGGCTAATCGAAGCGCATCCGGACGTGAAGCAGGTGCGACTGAACATCAACGAGCACAGCGTCTCAGTTGGATTCTACGAAACGCCATCGGAAGAAACGCTAAATGACATCAAAGCCGCTGTACGCGCAGGGCTCTCAAGGGGTTGGGATGTGTCGATCGAGCCTGACGACAATTCGCCGACGATTCATCTGCACAAGATCGACAATTACACGACGGAATTTCATCGCGCTCATCCGGCCGACGAACCGCCAGTGATCTGGAAACGCATTCCGTTACCGATGTGGCGGAACCGGCCCTTCCCGCGCCCCGTGCCGCGCGATTATCGCGTGATGTTGGTGTTGGCGGCGATTTGCGGATTGAGCACGTTTATCGGTTTTCTCCTCGGCCGCGCAGGAATCCGCGGAGAACTGGTCGCACCTTTCTTGGCTGTCGCTTATGTGAGCGGCGGCTGGTTTGCCACTCAGGATGTGTGGCACGCGCTCAGCGCTTGGCGCGCTTTTCGTCAAGGGATGGACCGAAGGCGCGACGCTGCTGTTTCTGTTTTCGTTGAGCAACGCGCTGGAGCAGTTCGCAAATTATCGCACACGAAAATCAATCGAGTCGTTGCTCAAAGTCGCGCCGAAACACGCATTTCGACGTGAAAACGGTCGCTGGATGGAAGTCTCTATTAAGGATGTGCAGATTGGGGACGAGTTGCTCGTCAAACCTGGTGAGCTTTTTCCAGTCGACGGTGTGATGATCGAAGGCGCGACGTCGGCGGATGAATCGGCCCTGACTGGCGAAGCGATTCCAGTCGTAAAACAAATCGGTGACGCGGTGAGCGGCGGCACGCTGAATCTCGACGGCCAATCGGTCATCCGTGCGATGTGCCGGCTGGGAGAGAGCGCGCTGAGCCGCATTCTTGGGCTGATTGAAATGGCGCAGCAGCAAAAAGCGCCGGCGCAACGTTTCACAGACACGTTTAGCCGGTACTACACGTGGGTAGCGCTTTCGCTCGCTGCGGTTGTTTTTGTCGCGCTACTCGTGATAAATCGTCCGATTGCCGACGCGTTCTATCGCTCAATGACGGTGCTCGTGGTGGCGTCGCCGTGCGCGCTCGTCTTGTCGGTTCCGTCGGCGATTCTGGTCGCCATCGCGGCAGGCGCGCGCCGCGGAATTTTGTTCCGCGGCGGCGTCGCTGTCGAAAACCTCGGCGGGGCGACTCAGTTCGCATTCGATAAGACTGGAACACTGACCAAAGGCGCGCTGGTCGTCGCGAGGATCGCTTCGTTTGATTCACAAGGTGAAGATGCACTTCTTCGACGGGCCGCTTCAGTAGCACATTTTTCCACGCATCCTTTGGCGCGAGCGATTGTCGCAGAGACGGAGAAGCGCAAGCTGCCGATTAATCCGGCAACGGATTTTCTAAACCTGCCCGGGCTGGGCATGGAAGCATCGGTCGATGGAAATAGAATTCTCATTGGCAGCAGCCGATTGATGCGTGACCGCGGGATCGCGATACCGGCGGTTGAATTAACAAACCAGGGAGAAGTTTGGATCGCTAACGATCAGGCGCTCGGAGTGATTTATTTGCGCGATGAAATCCGGCCGGCAGCGAAGCGCGTCATTGATTTCCTCAAACGGTCCGGCTTGTCTGTCACACTGCTGACGGGCGATCGTGTTGCGCCGGCCGCGATGGTGGCGGAGCAAGTGGGCATCACCGATGTGCGCGCCGAGCTGAGTCCACAGGCCAAGCTGCAATGCATTCACGATTGGCGCGCGTCGGGAAAAAAAGTCGCGATGGTCGGCGACGGAATTAATGACGCACCTAGCCTCACAGCTGCCGACGTCTCAATCGGCATGGGCGCACGCGGATCCGATGCCGCGCTTGAACAGGCCGACGTAGTTTTGATGCACGACAAGATCGAAAATGTCGAGGCACGAAGGCAGCACCGTAGTAGTTATTCTGAACGGGCTGCGCTTGTTGCGTTCGCACAGGAGTCGTTGAGTGGCCTCGGTTTTGCTGAAGGTGCTCGACCGGGTAGTCCGCTAATTTTTGCCTGGGGGGTCTTTTTCCGCTCGCAGTGTCCTACGGTTCAATCGCTACTTTCAGGCAACCGTCGCGACGCGAGCCAAAAACGTCGTATGCTTCGACGATTTGATCGAGCTTGAACCTGTGCGTGAGCAATGGCAACGGGTCGAAGCGCTTTGATTGCACCATCAACATCAGCCGGCGCATCCGTTCTTTGCCGCCCGGGCAAAGTGTGGTCACGATTTTGTAATCGCCGATACCGGCTGCGAAGGCGTCGTACGGAACTTGGAGCTTTCCCGAGTAAACGCCGAGGCTGCTCAACGTCCCGCCCGGACGCAGACAACGCAGACAATTCTCAAACGTTTCTTGGATGCCCAACGCTTCGATTGCGACATCCGCGCCGCCGCCGGTCAGTTTGCGGGCCTCCGCAACAACGTCGCATTGGTTCGGATCGAGAACGACGTGCGCGCCCATTCGCTTCGACATTTCCATGCGAACTGGATCGCTTTCGACACTGATGACAAAAGAGGCGCCCATCAGTTTCGCACCCGCGGTTGCGCACAGACCGATGGGTCCCTGTGCAAAAACCGCTACTGTATCCCCAATACGAATGTTCGCGGATTCCGCGCCGCTGAAACCCGTGGAAGCAATATCAGCGAGTAAGACGACTTGTTCGTCCGTGAGTTCGTCTGGGATTCTTGCCAGGTTCGCCTGCGCATTCGGGACCAACAGATATTCGGCCTGCGCGCCGTTGATCGTATTACCAAATCGCCAGCCACCGATGGCTTCGACGCCCTCGCCGTGTCCGCATTGCGCCCATTGCCCTGACAAACAGGCCCGGCACTGACCGCAGGGCGTAATCGCGCCGACCAAAACGCGATCACCAATTTTGTACCCGGACAGACCTTCCCCGAGTTCTTCAATCACGCCGACAGGTTCGTGCCCGATCACGAGTCCTGGCCTTACGGGGTATTCACCTCGAAGAATGTGGAGATCGGTGCCGCAGATCGTCGTTAGCGTGATCCGAATGACCGCTTCACCGGCGCCGGCGCTCGGTCGCGGCACTTCTTCGATGCAGATCTCGTTTGGTCCGTGAAAAACGTTGGCTTTCATTGTTTGCATTGTTGATCCTCCCTAATCAGGCAAGGGCCTGTTCCAGCATTGGTTTGCACAATTCGCCAATGGCGTTCGCCAGTTCCGTCGCCACGGCCTGCTTGGAAAAGCAGACCGCGGCTCCATTTGCGTACGCCAGCTCTTCAACATGTTTTTTATCGTCCTGAGTGATCACAATCACAGGAAGATCCTCCCGCAACGTGCTGATCGCGCTGAGCAGCGTCATTCCGTGAGGGCCGTGCTCGAAATCAATCACCGCAAGATCCAGATCGTACACGCCGCAGATGATTTCTAAGGCATCTCCGGCATCGCGTGTCAGATGGCTCATGCCGCCAACCTCCAATGGCGCGTGAGCCATCAAATCTTCCAATTCATTATCGTTGGTGAGCAGAACAATAACTGGCGTCTTCATGCTCCTAGCTTTACGGACAAAGGAATCCATGCTGCGCAGCAATTGCGAATTGCCACGCATTTCTTGTCCGGCGATTTTACGGATGGCGATGCGTCGGGTGCCGAGCTGCATTAGCAAGGCTTTGAATGAGCGCAGCGATTGCTGTCACCAAAGCCGCGAGAAAGAACACTGGATGAACAGCGATGCCCAGACCGATTGCAAAAGCGATCAGCAAAGTCGCCGTCGTTGGTTCGAGAACTGTGAGCAGCACTTTTTTCATAACGCCTCCTTTGTCGATGCAAGCGTAAGACGGCTCCTTTCTCGGCGTTAATCGCGGCTTGGCTTTGACTGCGCAAAAATTGCGAAGCTCTTGTGTATCAGGCGCCAGGCGGCTTGCCGGGTCGCCCAAATAGGTTGAACACGAGAAGATCGAAATGTTGAAGAGGTGTTTAGCGGCCACGAAGAGGCGTGAAGCTGAACACCAGAATCTCCGCATGGCGTGGCTGCCAATGGTGGAAATCAACGCGGTAGCGTCCCACATTTTGCCCGCGAACATCTCTGTTTGAGTTCATAAGCCTGAAGAGTTGTTCGGTCTCACTACGTGTAAAGAACGGCGAATCCAGAAACTCGGTTACCCAATTCATCTCATGCGCATCGGTGAGATAAAACGTGACCTGGATGTCTTGGTCGGAGTTCTCAACCATGACCACGCAATAGGCGTAAACATTTGTAGTCTTCCATTCGCCTTCAAAGAAGATCGTGCAACGCGGTTGAACTTCTGTTGCCCGAAACTTGGCCGCCTTAAAAAATGCAACTGCATTGCCATAACTAAGCGGTGTCGCGGCTGGGTTACTCGTCCCGGGTGTTAGCGCCATCGAATCGTCAGCAAGTAGAGCGAGCAAAACAACAATGAGAGTTACAGGTATTTTCATTTCGATTAATGAGAGTTGAGCTGAACCAAAGAGCGACAGCCTGTGCGAGTCTGCCGCGGTCGTCGCTGCGGCTTGCGGGCCGTCTCCGTCGGATTGCCGCCCGGATTTTCTCCACAATCGCCGTTCTGGCCTGCGGATGAGATGGTACTACCAGAACTGAACAAGGCGCATGTCGCACCACCCGCTCCGCGACGCTTCCGATCAACGCATGTTTCAAACCAGTGAACCCGTGTGTCGAAGTAATGATGAGGTCCACATCGTGGTCTTTTGCGAACGAGCAGATGTCCAGTTCTGGCGAACCACTGGTAAGGATCGTCTCAATTTTTACGCTCCCGAAATTTACCGTCCGCACCAGCTCCTGCATTTGCCGCTCGGCGCTTTGGCGGGCAGCCTCCTGCAGCTCGCGAACATCATAGACCATACCGTCGCTGGAATAATTGTATCCCAGGTACGAGGCGTGGAGAAGAGTGATCGCGGCTCCAAATTCGTTGGCGAACCAAATCGCGTAATTAAGACCTTCCCGCGAGCAATCTGAGAAATCTACCGGTACAAGAATTCTCTTGATCGACAACCGCGGCGCGATTCTCGAGCGTTGCTGCTTTTGTCGCACCACAAACACCGGCGATGGCGAGTGCTGAACCACGCGTTCGGCTGTGCTTCCAAGGAAAACATATTTGAGACCAGTGTAGCCATGCGTAGACATCACGATCAGGTCGGCAGGAAGTTCGTCCGCGAGCCTGCAAATGTCATGAAATGCAGCCGCGCCTCTTATGAGCGGCTTTTGCTGCCGTGGTGATAATCCGGTTCTCTTCGCCACGGTCTTTAACTGTGCGGCCACGACTGCGGCGGGGCTCGTAAATTGATTAACGTACACAACGTGAGTTGTCGCATCGGACTGCTTGGCCAAGAGCTTTGCGGTTGCAATCGCGTCAACCGAGATCGCCGAGAAATCGATCTCTGAATCTTATTTCAGTGAAGATGATCTGTTCGCTTGGCGAGAGTCTCGTCGATCAGTGTGCCTTGACGATGTATTGATAGGGTAACGTCTCTCTATCCGCCGAGACGATGGTAAACCCGGCCGATCTTAATTCGGATTCTACCTGCTCTTGCGCCAGCCGAAGTTCGACCGGCGGGCCGGGTGATGTTTTCTCTTTCTTGAACTCAATGATCACGAGCACGCCGCCTTCGTGAATACATTTCTTCAGTTTCTTGAGGTACGCGACCCGCTCTTCGATGTGATGATACGTGTCCACGATCAGCACCACTTCAGCTTCGCGCGCCTCGAGTTCCGATGAATCCGGCGCGGTCAAACGAGTCTCGATGTTAGCGCCGATTTTCTGTGTCTGTTTCTTGCGCTCGATGTAATCGAGGAACCGCTTGTCGATGTCGATCGAGCGGCCCAAGGCTTGCAATGACCTTCTCCGGCTTCTGCCATTCCGCGCGTGCAGGATCCTCGAAGCGAGCCACCAGCCTGTCGAAGTCCGCCTGGTGCATGAATCGGTTCGCCGCGGTTTCCTGCACGGCCCAGGCGGGTTGTGTCTGCAAGCAAATGCACGCGATGAGAATCGCCGTGGCGATTGAGAATAATTCTTTGATCATAGATTGAATTATACCTTGTGCTCCTGTTTTAATCCCGAGACTTCCAGCTTGCACTTGGAGAGTATCTTCCAGTCCTGTGACTTTGACACCTTATCGCGGCAGACCGTGCGATTGTTTTTTGGATTCGCGCGTTCGCTCTTCAAGAGTACGGCGCAGGCAAGCCGCGCGCGCGGCGGTGCTCCCGCATGACCCACTGCTGGTGAGTCTGTAACAAGAGATCGCTGCTGCGCGGCCTGGCAGTGCATAGCAGCACGAAACCCGCCTTGCGGTCTTCATCGTAATAGGAAACTGACGCTGACTGATCGAAGTCCCCTTGGACCAGTCGCGCGGCACAGCTCAGGCAGCGCCCCTGATGACAGATCGCTGGTAAATGAATGCCCGCCCGGGCCGCGGCATCCCAGATGAATTCGTTTTCGTTGCAAGCGATCGAACGCCGGCCTTCCCGTGTATCCAGGATGATGTGGAAGACGCGCGGGCGCATGGCTCACGCGCGCTCCCTGTAGAAGAGAATCGCGTTACGGATTGTAGAAGCCGCGGTTCTTGCTGTATGGCGCCTCGCCCGGTTCGCCGCGACGGAAATGTCCCGAAGGAATAGATTTGCCATCGCGTTCGTGCGCGAGAAGTTCGATGAACCACGCTTCATGCTCAATCTCCTCGTTAAGAATCCGGGCGGCCAGATCGTAGGTTCGCGGATCTTTTCCAAATGTCATATCGCAAACGGCGCTCCAGCTTCGAATCGCGCAACGCTCCGACTCCAGCAGCAGCGTGAGAATGTTCACCGCTGTGGGTGGATCGGGTAGTTTTGCAGCCGCGCAGCCCGCCTGATCGTGGAACGCCTTCAGATCATTGGGAAGGTTTCCACCGAGTTCATAAATTCGCGGCACGATGAGTTCCCAATGTGCGCGATCCTCGAGACGAGCGTCTTCGCAGATTTCCTTGTAATCCTCATAGCCGGCTAAATTCATCCGGAGGATGGTGTAGTAATAGTATGTACTCGCAAATTCAGCAGCCGCGTTCGCCACCAGCATCTTGATCAATTTGTCGACGTCCACACCGCGCTTGCGAATTACTTCTACGCCGACGCGTTGCGTCACGTCCCCGGGTTTTACTGCATCTTTTTCAGGCATATCTTCTCCTTTTTCCTTCTAGACTATTGCCGGCCTGCCATAGGTAAAATATATATTTCCTATTTAGGCGATAGGGAAAACACTGGCATAACGGACGGAAGAATGGAGGTGCATCAACTACGATATTTCTGCGCCGTGGCGCAGCATGGCACATTCACTCATGCTGCCCTGACGGAAAGCGTGGCACAGCCGTCGCTTTCGCAGCAGATCCAGAAACTCGAAGCGGAGCTGGGAACACGGCTCTTTGACCGGCTGCCAAAACGCGCCCGGCTGACCCCTTTTGGAAGAGCGTTCCTGCCTAAGGCAAAACAGATTCTGCGCGATCTAGGCGACGCCAAGACCGAGATACTGGAAATGGCAGGACAGGAAAAAGGGGATTTGACGGTGGGGGTAATTCCGACCATCGCTCCATACCTGTTTCCGCGCCTGCTGGCCCGCTTCTCCCGCGAGCATGGGAGCATCGCGATTAAAGTCGTCGAAGACATTACTCGCGTACTGGTCGACAGCCTGGGGGAAGGAATTATCGATTTAGCAGTTGTAGCATTGCCGGTTCCGGGAGAGAAAATCCGTTCGGTCGAATTGTTTCGCGAACCGATGCTCGCTGTGCTGCCTGTAAACCACAAGCATGCCAGCCGCAAGACGATCAGACTTGAAGAGATCAAAGATGAACCGTTTCTGCTGCTGAAGGAGGGGCACTGTTTCCGCGACAGCACCATCGCGGCATGCCGTAAATCGAACATGACGCCGAACGTGGTGTTCGAGAGCGGTCAGTTCGCAACCATTCTGGCCATGGTCTCCGGCGGGATGGGCATATCCGCCGTGCCCGAAATGGCCGCTCGGCCGTTCGAAGGCTGCCGTTACGTGCCTATCCAGAACCACGGGTTCACCCGGCGGATAGGAGCCATCATGCTGCGCCAGCACTTCGAGACGCGAGCCCAGCAGGCGTTCTTGCGCCACTTGATCCGCGCCTGTGGCGTCAAGCCTCTATAGCGCGTCATCAAGCCTAACCAAGTCCTCAGGTGAAGATGATCTGCGCGCCGGCGGAAATTTCTGAGAATTCTCCGACTGTGAAGAACTTTGTCCGCTTGCGGACAGAAATCTTCTTTCGTCAGCTTGAACGTATCGACGGTGGCTTTGCAGGCGTAAATCTTGCCGCCCGCGTCGTGGATCATCTCGATGAACTCGTCGACTGGCGGGATGTCGATCTTCTCCATTTCTTTTTTCATCATCGTCGTCGCGATCCACGACATTCCAGGAATGGCGCCCATCCAGGTGGGCATGCCGATGCCCATCGGTGTCGGCACGCACAACGCCGGATTGCCGACGGTCGCGATTCTGATGTGGTCCATTTTCTTTTTCACGATGGCGTGCAGGCCGAAGAACGTGAAAAAGAGGTTCGCGTCGATCCCTTCCATTCGCGCGCCGTTGGCCATGATCAGGCCGGGGTAAACGCCTTCCAGCGATCCGCGCGAAACGATGATCGAGACTTTATCGATTTTGCCGTTGTTCATAAACATCGTGCTCCTTTCACACGCAACTGACCGGCTTTGGATAGCCGGCGATCCTGGCGGCTTTTTTGATCGGTCCATCCGGAAACAAGGCGTAGAGGTCCTTCGTTGGAATGCCGCCGATCTTGTTCATGCGGCGCATCCCGGGGACGACGCCCCTTTCCTTGAAGTCCTTGTCGATGAAATCGAGGACTCTCCAATGCCCTTCGGTGAGTTCGATGCCTAGTTCGTTGGCAAGCGCAGCGGCGACACCGCGGCTCCACTGCACGTGATTGGTCATGTAACCTTCGTCGTCGATGTCGATGGTCACACCGTTGAGTTGTTTCTGTGTCATAACGTTTCCTTTGTTAGGCGGGTTGTGATGTTTCGATGGGAATTTGTTTGCCGAGCCGGCTCATCTCGTGACCGACTCCCGGCATTGGCACGCCCTTGAGCAAGAGGTTCCAGTAAATCCACTTGAAGGCGAGCTTGCCCAAATCATTCATGTGCGTTTCGCGCAACAGCGAGAATGGGCCGATGAACGGCAGCGGATATTTTCCAGGCACTGGTTGCAGGTCGTAATTAAAATCGAGCAGGAACGCCTTGTGGTATCCGGATTCGATGAAGCAGTTCGCATGGCCGTCGAACTGCGAGTTCAGCGGCTCGCCTTTGATGTAATGAACGATGTTCTCGGCTAGCACTTCTGATTCAAAATGCGCGACTGATCCGGCTTTCGACGACGGCAAGTCGGTCGCGTCGCCGATGACGAAAATGTTCTGGTGTTGTTTCGATTGGAGCGTGTGACGATTTGTCGGGACAAGATTTAATTCGTCGCCGAGGCCCGACCGTTCGATCGCCGGGTCGCCCATGTTCGTAGGGACAGTGACCAGCAAGTCGTAATCAACTTCCTTCTCGTCCCAGGAGACGAGCTTGTGCCGTTCGTTGTCGATCCTGGCGACGTTGAAATCGGTGACGACCTTGATCCCTTTTTCCTCGAGCAGGTGCGCGAGCACTTTCGACGCGATCGGTTTGGTGAAAGCGCCGGAGAGCGGCGTCACGTAACTGATTTCCGTCTTGTTGCGCAGCCCCCGTTCGGTGAGCCACCAATCGGCCAGGAAAGCGAACTCAAGCGGCGCTACCGGGCATTTAATCGGCATCTCCGAGATGTGAACGACCAGTTTGCCGCCGGTCCAATCGCGCAGCGCGTTATGCAATGCCAATGCGCCTTCGAATGTATAAAAATCGAAAACGCGCTTGCGCCAATCGTTGCCGAGCATCCCCTCTGTCTGTTCCGGCGCAGTCTTCACGCCGGTCGCAAGGATTAGAATGTCGTAGTCTAATTGTTTTCCGGAACTCAGGAGAACCTGATTGTGGTCCGGCTCGATGCGATCGATTTCCGATTCGATGTAATGAACTCTTGGCGGAATGAACTTCTTTTTAGGCTTGACGACGTCCTTCTCGGAGTAAATGCCGAACGGCATGAAGAGAAAGCCGGGTTGGTAATAATGTTTTGGATATTGATCGACGATCGCGATCGCCCACTCATCCGCTGACAATTTTTTACGGAGCCGGTTTGCCATCATTGTGCCCGCGGTTCCGGCGCCGAGAATAAGTAGTTTTTTCATGGGTTTATGTTGTTTGTTTCAGGTATTGGAGGCAGAGAAATTCGATCAGCCGGCGAACGCGTTCGTCTTTAATGGCATAGAGGGTGAGCCTGTTGCTGCGGCGCTTCTGCACGATGCCGGCCAGCCGCAAGATCGTGAGTTGCTGGGAAATGTGTGAAAGCTTGCCCTCGTTCACGACGTCCATGATGTCGTGAACGCAGAACTCGCCTCGGCTGAGTAAGCACACGATGAGAAACCGGGTTTTGTTCGAGATCAGGTGCAGCAAAGTCACAACGCGTTCGCAGATCGCGCTGTTTTTCCGGAACTCTTCTTTGATTGTTCGGCTCCTCGCATTCATCACTTCATCAGTTCTTAAACTGGTGAAATGATGTGGCGGTAAGTTGCAGCCGGCTACGCCGCGCTTGTCATTTACTCACCACTTTTTGCTCAGCGTCAGGACAGCAGATGCCTTGCTTTAGGCAAGTAGTGGAAGAAGTAAGGTTTCGATAACGGAATATTTGGGAACTCGGCTGCGTTGATACCCTACGGATGTAACCGGTTCCAGATCACCGCGCCGAGAAAACCGAAGATGTATCCGATCACGCCAGTGATTACGATGAGGGCAACCGCAGCGACCGGATCAAATGGTTTAACAAAATAAACCGGCTTAATCATGTGCGCCCAGAAAACGAAGTCGATGATCGGCTGCGCACAGCGAAGCAAAACTAGAACCGACCAAACAAAATGCCAGCCGCCGATTAACGCGCCGACGACCAGTCCAACCTTGTGGGGATTAGCCACTGCTATTCCTTGTAATTACGCGGTTTTGCCTGTGCGCTTGCGTGACGATAAGCGCGCGCGGAACTCGCTCGGGGATTGACCAAAGACGCGTTTGAATGTGCGATTGAATTGCGTCAGCGATTGGAATCCCACGTCGTAAGCAATTTCGCTGACGCGCAGGTTCGGATTCAGAAGGCGGGTCCGCGCATCTTCCAAGCGCACGCGAGCGACGTAATCCGTATATTTTAATCCTGTAGCTCTATGGAAAACCTTGCAGAAATGAAAAACGCTTGCTCCAGCTGCCTTCGCCACATCGGCCAGCGATAATTCCTCGGTCTTATGCTTGTCGATGTACTCCCGCGCCTTCAGAACGAGAAGTGGCTCGGCATTATTCTTCTCCGTCATCAGCTGATTACTC
>WNFY01006764.1_pt1 | contig 12281 bp, 11 predicted proteins | sample 5400091 | NCBI WGS metagenome assembly WNFY01 (sample SAMN13153364, study PRJNA577476) | soil metagenome | isolation source: 60 cm soil or saprolite under grassland replicate 1 | place: USA:California | collected 2016-06-15 | reverse complement strand
TTGTAGCTAAATTTGTCCACGAAAACCTGATCGCCTGTGTCAATTGCGCCCCTGGCAATGATTTCACCGCGATGATAAACGCGACCGGGAAAAACGTTAAAATCGTGACTGAGCGTGTCGGGCGATGCATACACGAGAAAGTTCTGCCGCTGACCGATCAGTCGCGAAAAAGTAAAGAAGAAGAGGATTCTTTTTGGCACAAGTTCAAAAACCTGATCATCCTCGCGCGAAATGACGTTGATGTAATTGCGACCCAGAACAATGAACTCGCCGATCTGTCGCAGAATATTTGGCGGCGGATTTGCGATGGGATGACCAATGATCCCGTTTAACGTCGGTTGCATCGAGCCGGTGGGAATTTTGAACGGCTGTAAGAAATAAGAACGAATGCCTACAGCCACAACGATGGCCACCAAAATTACCTCGCAATTCTCTCGCCAATGCGATTCCCAGGTTACCGGCGTTAACCTGTGCAGCGTCTTATCAAGCGTGTCGGCCGTGCTGTGAACTTTCGCGCGGTCTCTATCACGTAACGCTTCGCGGAGACTTTTCATTTCCGCGACGATCTGTTCGCGGTCTGACGCGCTGAGCCGGTCATCCTTGTAGCGCAGGTACTTCCGAGCGTGCCGCAGGAGCAATCTGCTGTGTTTAACGTGGCGCGATGTGAACATGATCTAGATCAGTGTTTCTTCTGTCATTCCGAGCGAAGTCGAGAATGGAGCGGTTGGGGAAACCGCGACATGGACGGGCAGGCCGAGAGGCCGAGCGAGCGGCGCGAGCGAGTCAAATCTCTCATCGCAAGAGTCATTGCGCCTTCAACACCTCAATGAAGGCTTCCTGAGGAATGTTAATCTTCCCGATGCTTTTCATTCGTTTCTTCCCTTCCTTTTGTTTCTCCAGCAATTTCCGTTTGCGGGTGATATCGCCGCCGTAGCATTTCGCGGTCACATTTTTTCGTAACGCAGAAACACTCTCGCGCGCAATAATTTTCCCGCCAATAGCCGCCTGAATCGCGACCTGGTAAAGCTGCCGCGGGATAACTTCCTTCAGTTTCGCGGCCAGCTGGCGTCCGCGCGCCTCGGCACGATCCTTGTGCACGATTGTCGAAAACGCATCGACGGGCTCACCGTTAACGAGCAAATCCAGCTTTACTAATTTCGCCGGCCGGTAACCGGCGTGCTCGTAATCCATCGAACCATAACCGCGGGTGATGCTCTTAATCTTATCGTTGAAATCGACGAGAATTTCGTTGAGCGGCAATTCGCAATGCAACATTACCCGGCGGGTATCGAGCGATTCGGTGCGCTCCATCTGGCCGCGTTTCTCCAGGATTAATTGCAGAATGTCCCCGATATTCTCATTTGGACACAGCACGTACGCCTTTACGATCGGCTCCCGAATCTCCTGGATCATGCTCGGGTTGGGCAGGTGCGCGGGGTTATCGATGAGAAGTTTTTCTCCGCGCGTGGTCAGCACTTCATACACCACGCTTGGGCTCGTGGCGATGATGTCCATGTTGTACTCGCGCCGGAGCCGTTCCTGAATGATCTCCATGTGAAGCAGCCCGAGAAATCCGCAACGAAACCCGAAGCCCAGCGCGACGGAGCTTTCCGGTTGATAAACAAACGCGGCATCGTTCAGCCGCAGCTTCCCAATCGCGGTTTTCAAATGTTCGAAGTCGCCGGTGTTAATCGGATAAATGCCGCTGAACACCATCGGATGAATTTCCTGAAACCCGACGAGCGGCTCGCGCGCGGGATGGCGCTGGTCGGTGATGGTGTCGCCGATCTTCATGTCGGCGGTTGATTTGATGTTGGCGATGAAATAACCGACGTCGCCGGGATTGAGCTTTTCCTGCACAAGCATCTTCGGCGTGAACACGCCCACCTCCTTGATCTCGTACCGCGAGTTGTTGTTCATCAACATGATCGCGTGATTCGCTTCCATTGTTCCGGAGACAACACGCACGTACCCGACTACGCCGCGGTAAACGTCAAACACCGAATCAAACACCAGCGCGCGCAGCGTCTTATCCGCCGGCGGTTCCGGCGCCGGAACCCGCGTCACAATCGCCTCGAGAATTTCCTCGATGCCAATTCCCATTTTCGCGCTCGCTTCAATCGCTTCCTCCGCAGGGATGGCCAAGATTTCTTCCAACTGCCGTTTCACCGAGGCGACGTCAGCGTTTGGCAGATCGATTTTGTTGATGATCGGAACAATGGTGAGCCCTTGTTTGTGAGCGAGATGAACATTCGCCACGGTTTGCGCTTCTACTCCCTGCGCGGCGTCCACCACTAACAACGCGCCTTCGCACGCGGCGAGGCTGCGCGAAACTTCGTAGCTAAAATCGACGTGTCCGGGAGTATCGAGCAGGTTCAACCGATAGCTTTGGCCGGATTTGCTCGTGTAACGCATCGCCACCGGATGCGCTTTGATCGTGATCCCGCGCTCCCGTTCCAGGTCCATTGAATCAAGAAGCTGGTCCTGCCTCTCCCGCTCCTGGATCGTGCCGGTGCTCTCAAGCAACCGGTCCGACAACGTCGTTTTGCCGTGATCGATGTGCGCGATGATGCAGAAATTGCGCGTAAACTCAATCGCCATGAGAGCGGCACTATCCGAGCGCGGCGCTACCCGGTCAATCGGCTCGCTGGCACTTTGCTTGGGGTGGGTGGTACCCCACCGCCGCTAATGAGAGTTAATGCAAATGGAAATTGCGCGTCACCGGCCAGTGATCCGATGCGCGCGAATCAATTTCGCTTCCCAGCTGCCAAATGATTCGGCAGAATTCTCGCGATGCAGCCACCGGCGCGAGTTTGCAGTGAGTTTGGTGCGTTGAAGACACGCCAGACTTAGGAAAGGCTGGATAGCTCAGTCGGCAGGAGCAGTGGACTGAAAATCTAGTGTTTCCCCCTCGTGGCACATTCGCTCCCTCGCACGGTTGCGAACATGCGCGACCGCAAAAGAACCAAAACGTCCGTGATACGGTCAACATGGTGTCAATAGGCCTGCGGCGCGCGGGGCTCAGCCTTGGGAGAGCACCCGGTTTGGGGACGAGTGGCGGAAAATATACCCATTTTGCCCGACGTGCTCTTACCTGCCTTTCATAGGTAAAACCGTTTGGTGCGCCTTATCTCAAGTGTCCTCAAATGAGCTTAAAAAATAACGTCGGTGTATAAAGGAGTGGATAAAGCGTTTTTCGCGAGCTGTAAATCAGCCTTTTAGCTCGCACGGGCGTTTCTTCTCTGGTAAATCAGGGATTAGGAACAAAAGATCCCAATGAAATCAAACCTTAAACCCGCCGAAGTCCATACTCTTGCCGCCATTGAACTAAACCTGTTCAACCTCGCACACACCCTTCCCGGCATGCGCCTAGAAGGGGCTCAGCTCGATCCAGGCACTCCAATCTACGACCCCTCGGGAGAGGTTCTTTTCTATCGAGTCCCGCTTCGCGACGAGTGCGGTGGGCGGCTGGGTTACGCCGATGTTGCTGCGCATACGTTGTTCGGATCGCCGTTGTTGGCGACTGCCCCGGATGGCGCATGGGATGCCGACGCATGGATTGCAAAGGCGCAGACCGCTCTCGAGCGCATGCGTCACGAAGAGAGTTACGATCGGAAAAAGCTCTCTGACTACGACGAAGTCCGACTCGTCGCCTTTAGCTTTCCAAAACTTGCCGTTCAGTTCCTCGCGAAGGGCAAAGAGGTAATCATGTTGGAACTCGCCACATGGGCGGTTGTTCCTTCCGCCAGCCCGAAGCGCAAGGCGATGGAGCCTGGCAGCTTCGAACGCTGGTCGTTGATCAAGGAAATGCCGGCTCGAAAAAAGCGCAGCGCCCACAAGCGTTTCGAAGAGCGTGCGAAGTTAATCGGCCGTATCAAACTCCGTTCGGTAGCAGATGCCAACATCATCTCCAGGAACAACCTGTTAGCATGGGAGAGCATTTTGCGGTTCTACGACACTCGCGAGCTTCATTACAGCACTCGCTCGTCGGATCATCACGCCTGCTACGAACTCCGCGGCCAGGAAACCAACGTCTGGTGCGTCGCGGCGAGCGTCCAGATGGTGCTCGATTTCTATCGCTACGAATATACGCAGTCGAGAACCGCGCAGGCTCTAAATCTGGGAACGCTCCAAAACCCCAACGGACTTCCCTACGCGAATGACAACGATGTCGCGGTGCAGTTGGGTGCCCTGTCTTCTGGCGCGCTGTCGGCGCAGATGCTGACTTCACCGGCATTCTCCGCCTATGTCGCTGAAATCCGCGCAAACCGACCGCTGGTCAGTTTCATCCCGGGCCATTCGCGGACGGTGGCCGGCTACACACAATCGATCTTTGTCATCTTCGGTGGGAGCGGCTTTCGTGGCTTGCTCGTTTACGATCCGTGGCCACCAAATGTGGGCGTAATCACTCGCTGGGAGAATTTCGACACACAAACTTACCGCCGTGCGTTCACGGCACATGTGACGACAATCTAATTACTCGTGCCAGCTCGCGACGAACGCGCTTCCGTGGTTCGGCGTGTCCGGACTCTTCTAGACGAAGGCTTCTTTCAACTGCCGAGCGGAGCCGCGCCTCGAGATCCATTGCCGGTGCATGGGCCGGACGGTCGCATTCATTCATGGATGGTGCCATTTGTCGCCAACGGCAAGCTGGTCGCTTGGGCACAGATTGGCCGCGCGCTCGAGTTTCTTCGCTTCTCACTCGTCGCCGGAGGGCGCATCGAAGCGAGCCCGGATGCAGCCGATTGGCTCGACTCGGAAACGGTTTCGGCGCGGATCGCGGACACCGCCGGAACGAGCGACTTTTTGGCTCCGCCGGTCCTGACTTATGATCGCGACCCCAGCCGGCTGGTTTGGGCAGCGGAAGTTAGAACGGCAGACGGGAGAAGCCAGCGCTGGTTCGTAGCTGGCACTAGCGTTTGGCGGGATACCGGGGCCGAGGAAGTCACCGGCGGCTCACCGCGCGGCACGTGAAGCCTAATCACCTGAAAGAAACGCTGCTTTGCTTATCGCCCTGATTCGGGTTGAGTGTCGTCAGTGTCCCCCTGTAACTGTATATCCAGCCGCTCGCAGCTCTTCAGCCAATTCCAATTCCATCTGGACCGCTGCTTCAAACGGCATTGGGTTCAGATGCTCGTAAAGCTCGGGTATTAATCGAATGCCGTATTTTCTGACGACCCAAGCGGATTTGTAGCCATTCTTGTGATTCTCAAATCGGTGATCGACCGGGAGTCCTGTCATTCCGACATAAAGGCAGGGCTTCAGGGGATCACGTTTGGGATTCAGTCGCAAAATTGAAGGATGCTTTGCGACAGTATCGGCGAGCAGAATCACGTAAACGTTGTGATGAAACGTTTGTTCCTTCTGAAACGCGCTTCTATTCTCCTTCAACTGGCAACGAAATAAATTAACCGGCTCTACAGCTTAATGTTGGCGGCCAAACCGCCGGCAATCGAACTAACGAGAGGATGCTCTAGAAATTTCTTCAGAAGCGATTTCGCTTGTGCCTTTTCAGTCTCAGGTGCCGCCGAGCGATCAATCGCAGCAATCACTTTTTCGATCTCAATCGAGACATCCTGAACATTCGCATTCCCTATTTGAACATTTGAGGATTCATGGACCGTAATATGCCGACTGTAGTCTAAACTAATTGATATTGGCGACTTCGCGTGGCCCTCAATTACATCGACGCCGAAAGCTGAAATTTTCCCGAAGCCGCCGATGGTTTCATCCTGCGCGCCCGCTGCTCTTTTCCATTCAACCAGGCCGTGTTCGCCCAGTTGATCGCAAACTCTGAAGAGATCCACAGCATCAAACTCAACTGTCTCTGGCAAGTCCTTAAAATCGTCGGTTTTCCACTGAAACCAGCCTTCGCGGCGTCTATCATAATACTTTTGGAGGATTAGTCCCCGCAGTTCATTGTCCTTCATTTCGTGCTCCTTTCGTCGGCGACCTTTGGCTCCAAAGGATCGCGTTCGAGTATGCCTGCCTCAACATTCTTCCGTATCTTGAAAGCTTTCACATGCTTGAAATGTGGGGCGCGGAGAAGCTTCATAACCCTGTTCTGAGCTTCATTCGTTGCGTGTAAACCCAATGTGACCGAAACGATCACCTCCGGTCCGATTGGTATGAAATAACGGCGGCCCCCCGGAAGATCGCGAGCTGTCGCCAGTGCAAGTTCCACGAGGAGTCGCGACTCCCTTTCAGAACTCCACGCTAAGCGTTTACGGCTAAGAAACAACTGGGCGTCATCTCGTGCAGTTGGATCTGAAGCGTCGAAAACGACAGGCTCGTCCGAATAGTGCATCTGAAAAAATGATGGTCCGGAAAAGAGCAGATGGCTCTGCTGAAATCCAATCACCAGGCCATCGTGAGATGGACAATATTTGGCCCACATCATCTGATCAAGGTCATCGGGCGCAAAGCAGATCACACCAAAACGCTCACTGATTATTTCTTGCACTCGGCTTTGAATGTGAGAATCCGCCCCGGGAATGTCTGCTAGAATCCGCTCCTCCAGCTCAGCAGCTTTGCTCAGTAAACCGTTCTTAAATTCCTCGAATGTGAGGCCCGGAAAGTGATTCCTGTGGAGGCAGAGAGAGGGAGTGGAGGCAGAGAGAGGGGGAGGCAGAGAGAGGGTCAAATCTAAACATTTGACATTGGCAACTGGGCCTGCTTGACGCCGACCAGCGCTTGAAGCGCTCCCTATCGCCATTAATGCTTTAGCGATGACAAGAACCCTGAAGTACTCAAAAACGCGCCTACAAGAAAGTGCAGGACGTGGCCCGTTTGTCGACGTCTTGTCTGAATTTTTCAAGCATCAGCGCAACCCACGCGCCGGTCTTCTAGTCGCGCATAGCTGTAGCGTTGTGTTGGAAAAGGCAGCATCAGAGTGGGTAACAGCATCGAGATCGTCCTTTTCAGGCACGCGGCCTTTGCCGTGATTGTCTCGACATTCGCACGGCGATTCAAATGTGACTAGCGGTGCTGCCGCCGCCACACTGCAAAGAAAAGCCCCGGTGAACGTCGCGCGCATCATAGCGACCGTTCACATATCATTTTGTCGTTGCCATGTGGAGTACGAAAGGAGCACAATCGAATGGTACGCAAGTAGGAGGGACTATGAAATTAAACCTGCCTGGCGTCACCACTGCGACGACGTGCTCTTCTGCAAAGTGGTATTCAGCGATTTTCTGCGCGGCATTTTTAACAATCATCTGTGCATCAGCAGCGGTTTCTCAGACTGGCGCCGAGGCAATGACCGCCGCGGAAAAATGGGTGGTCGCACAGGCTACTGCGGGAGAGATTGCCGATCTCACTAAACAATTCCCTGAGGAGGATCGAAAGCTTAGAGCGGATTTTCTGGAGGAGTTGCTAATGGGCGCGCTCCCAGCGTTCAAACCGCATCGAAATGGTGTGCAAATCAGCGGGGCGATCATCGACGAACCGATCGAACTCACAAATGCACGAATCCCTTGCGACGTCCGGCTGCAGCATTGTCAATTCATGAGTAGGACGACTCTCAGCCGTGCGAGTTTCACGGGCTTGGTGTCGTTCGACGGGAGCGAGTTTAAAGAAGACGCCATTTTCAGGGGGATGAAAGTCGGAGGCGACGCCATCTTCGAAGCTGCGGTGTTCCAAAGGCAGGTGTATTTCACTAGTGCAGAGATCGCAGGCGATTTCACAGTGAAAAAGGCACTGTTTCGAGGTAAGGACAACGAAGCAGCCTTCGGGAGCATGAAAGTCGCAGGCCACGCCATTTTCGACGATGCGAGCTTCGAAGGGCGGGTGAACGTTCGCTTCGCCGACTTTGGCTCGCTTTCTCTCTCGAATGCTTCGTTGCCGAAGGTTGATGGCCTTAGCCAACTCCACTACAAATACATTAGTGCTGGTTCGGGAGCCGACTCGCACGAGGCACTTTTGACGTTAGCTAAATCGCTGCCTTACAACGGCAGTTGGTATAGCAGGTTAGAAGATTTTTTTTAGGCGAAGGCTATCGGGCCGAAGCAGACGAAGCTTTCATTGAAGGAAAACGTCGGGAGCGGGAACAATGGAAGTGCGAGCCAAAAGAGTCCGTTTGGGAATACTTGCACAGCGGTCGCTGGTTCCTGTGGCTAGGTAGCCTGATGCTCGACCTCCTTGTGGGCTATGGCCGTCGTCCGTGGCAGGCCGCCATTCCCTGTGCGGTGTTGATCGCACTAGGCTGCGTCCTTTTCTCTCCAAAGAAAATGGAACCGCGAAACCCCGAAGAGGCACACCGTGTTTACAGTCGCTTCTGGTATAGCCTTGGGCTGTTCCTTCCCTTCGTGGACCTTCAAGCAGACAAAGTGTGGAGGCCAAAAGCCGATCAGATCTTTCTAAGAAATTATATGCGTGTGCATATACTGCTGGGATGGATTCTGATTCCCATCGCTCTCGCTGCGCTAACGGGTCTCATAAAATAAGCAATCGTGTCATTGCTTGTGGAGAGCAAGAGGCCAGAATCGGGCTGCGCGTGAAGTACTGGAAAATAATTGCCCGTAATCTCAAGAGACGCGGTTGGAGCTACGGTTACGTCTCAGCCGTGGATGCCGAAGGGCGAACAATCTGGATTGCGGACGCACATCGCGACGACGGAAAGGGTTTCATCGTGCGCGCGGATGAAAGGCTGACTGCATTCGCGGAACTGGAATCGGCGATCCGCGCTCGCGGCGATTGTGCTTGACGAACGGGTGAGATTCTTTCAACACTCCGCCTAACTGAGGTTCTGAATCAGGCGGAGGACTCTTCTCCGCTAGGTTCTTCGCCCTTCCGGACCCGCAACAAACAGAAATTAACTGAAAAGGGGAAGAGAAAGGAAGAACCATGAAGCGATTAAGTCAGTTCAGACAAACAACTCCAGTGTTTTTCGTCATGCTGGCGCTAACTTGCCTTTGGCTTGGGCCAAGTCCGAAAGCGACCGGAGTTATCCCAGTCCAAACTGTTAACGTGATCTATAGCTTTGCCGGGGACGAAGATGGCGAATATGCCGACACTGATTTAGAGACGGACAGCGCCGGGAACATTTATGGCACGACCGTGCTCGGCGGGGATTTTGGAGGGGGCACAGTTTTCCAGCTCACCCCCACACCTAATGGGTGGGGGCACACCGTTCTCTATAGCTTCACAGGTGGTGCCGATGGAGGCGAGCCGTACAAAGGGGTAACACTCGATCGCGAAGGTAACCTGTATGGGACGGCAGTTACCGGAGGGTCAGGTAGCTGTGAAGGCGGCTGTGGCGTGGTTTACAAGCTAACAAACTCCGGAGGAACCTGGACTCAGAGTGTAATTCATGCTTTTACTGGCGGAGATGATGGCTCCGGGCCCGGTGCCAGGGTGACAGTGGATCAAAGCGGCAATGTCTACGGAATGACTCCGACCGGTGGCGCATCCGGTTTAGGCACGATTTACAAAATCCATCAGGTAGCAAACGGAACTTGGACCTTCAGAGTCATTCACACTTTCACGGGTGGTTCGGACGGCGGGTCGGGCTCGGCTGGAAGAATGATTCTGCGCAAAGGCCGTCTCTACGGCGCGGCCACCACCGGCGGCGCTTATGGAAGCGGAGTTGTTTTCGAGCTGACGCCGAGGGGAGTTGGCGATTGGCATTTCAGGACGATTTATTCCTTCCAAGGGCAGCCAGACGGGAGTTTTCCCTACGGCGCGTTACTCTTCGATCGTTCAGGGAATGTTTATGGAACTACGTATTACGGCGGAGCTAACGGTATTGGGGCTGTTTACAAACTGTCGCCTCGGCTTGTCGGCGAATGGGATGAGAATGTAATTTATAGCTTCCAAGAAGGAAGCGACGGCAATAGCCCCATCAGCAATCTTGTTTTTGACACCGTCGGCAATCTCTATGGAACTACGAGCGAGGGCGGTTTGGGTAGTGGCACCATCTTTAAGCTAAGACCTATTGGCGGCGGTCAGTGGAGCGAGACCATAGTTCATCCTTTCCAAGGGCCTCCAGACGGCGCCTTTGCCTATAACGGAATGGTCGTCGATCCTTTTGGAAACTTTTACGGCGCAACCGTTCACGGCGGTGACAACGACGACGGATCCATCTACAAGTTCACACCTTGAGACCGCATGTGCAGTTACGGAGGCGAATGATCTGACTAGTTAGATGCCATGAAGGGTTGTAAAGCGTGGGCAAAACGGGCACACGCTTGTGATTATGAAAAACAACACAACAACCCTTCATGACTGTACGCTCGAGGGTATCAGGTTCGGTGGCTGTGGCAACAGCGAAGCGATGGTGTGGAAGCTGCACTAAGGAAGATGGGGTCAAATCTAAACATTTGACATTGGCGTTGGAACCCGCTAGGCGAAAGGAATGGCGCGGCCTTTACGCGTAGAATTTGAGGACGCCATCTATCATCTGGGCGCGCGGGGCAACGCGCGTCAGGCGATTTTCCGTGATGAGCGGGATTGCGCTCGGTTTCTCGAGCTGCTCGGCGAATCAGCGCAACGTTTTGAGGCGGCGATTCTTTGTTTCGTTTTGATGGGCAACCATTTTCATTTGGTCGCGCAAACGCACCGGCCAAATCTGCGGCGCTGGATGCATTGGCTGCTGGTTTCTTACACAATGTATTTTAATCGGCGGCATCGTTTGAGCGGCCATCTGTTTCAGGGTCGGTACAAGAGTTTTCTGGTGCAAGAAGGCGACTATTTGCTGGGCCTGAGCCGCTACGTGCATCTCAATCCGGTGCGAGGAGTGCGCTTGGGACGAGGAAGTCCGGCCGAACGCCGGAAACGTTTGCGCGGCTTTAAGTGGAGTAGTTATCGGGGTTATGCCGGCCTGAGCGCGCCATTTCCGTTCGTCGAAGAGGCGATGGTCTTGGACGAGCTGCGTGCGCCGAGGCGAGCGGAGCGATTGCGCTACCGGCGTTTCGTCGAGGAAGGTCTGTTGAGGGAGATCGAGAATCCGTTTGAGGCGCTGCGGTGGCAGGCGGTTCTGGGTGATGAATCGTTTATGCAGAAGCTGCGGGATCGCTTAAAGGGTTTGCATAAACAGCGGCGAGAAATTACCTCGCTACGTAAGGCGATGCCTTCCATTGATCCCAAGAAGGTGTTGAAAAGCGTCGCCAAAAAATATCAGGTCGATCGGAAGCGATTGGTTGCGCGTGGCGAAAGAGGGCTGCACGCGAAGAACATAGCCATGTGGATGATTTGGGAGACTGGAGGTAAATCGCTGCGCGAGATCGGAGAACTTTTCGGCGGGATGGATTATGCTGCGGTGGCCCAGCGGATTCGCCGCACTCGGCTGGCATACGATGCACGGGGCAAACGCAAACTTTTCAGAGAAATGTTAAATGTTGAGACCTAGGGTTGCCCTAATTTGACGGACAGTGGCTAAGGGTCAAAAACCCAAAGGAAGCCCACATGAAGACACAGTTAAGTAAGCCGGCTCGGGGCGCCGTTGCTCTATCGTTGGGCCCGGCCCAAGCGCCAAGCCGATCAGAGCAAAGCTGAGCTCAGCGCTGGACAAAGTGTTGAACAACTGGAAGCGGAGATCCGTCGCTTGCGCGCAGAGAACGCTAAACTTTTGGAGCAACGGGAAGTTTTAAAAAAATCTCTGGGCATCCTCTCCGAAGTGCCGCCCAGAGGCATGCCCGAATCCAACAGATGAGCGCTCACTACAAGGTGGCCTGGCTATGCGAGGCGCTCTTGGTCTCGCGCAGCGGCTATTACGACTGGAAGAACCGACGCAGCAAACCAGGGCCGCGCGAAGTCGAGAACACTCATTTACGTGAGCGGATCCGGGAGGAGTTTGCTCGCAGTCGCCAAACCTACGGTAGCCCTCGAATTGCTCATGCCCTGGGTTGTCCAGGAAGACGCAACCGCATCGCCCGGCTCATGCGCAAGGAGCGACTCTACGCTCGGCAACGCTCCAAGTACCGAGCCGCTATTACTGACAGCCGCCACAGCGGACCCATTGCTCCTAATCGGCTAAGAGGTCTCCCCGTGCAGCGGCTTGATCAGATATGGGCCACCGATGCCACTTGCGTGCTCACAGCTCAAGGCTGGCTGTATCTGGTTGCGGTCCAGCGATCTGTTCTCCCGCCGGATTGTCGGTTGGGCCATGCATCAAATCCTCGATGCTCGCCTTGTCATTGCCGCGCTACGCATGGCGCTCGCTCAACGTCGCCCGGTCAAACCTCTCATCATTCACTCCGATCGCGGCGCTCAGTTCGCCAGCGCCGCTTACCGGCAAATCCTAGCCCAACACGGTTTAATCGCTTCCATGGCTCGCAAGGGCA
>WNFY01004839.1_pt1 | contig 12283 bp, 10 predicted proteins | sample 5400091 | NCBI WGS metagenome assembly WNFY01 (sample SAMN13153364, study PRJNA577476) | soil metagenome | isolation source: 60 cm soil or saprolite under grassland replicate 1 | place: USA:California | collected 2016-06-15 | reverse complement strand
ACCGTCAGGGACATCGGCTTCCTGCTACGGGTATCACGCGTGCTCTGGATTCCTCCCGCCGACCTGGGGCTGTCGAACGAGCTGATCGCTGGCGGCGCGGCGGGCCTGGTGGAGTCTGTCGGGTCGAGCCAGGACGAGTGGCGCAGCGTCCGTCGGCGCCTTAACCATCACCGCAACGACCTGGCGCAGCTCGCTGCGGCGTTGTACCCGCCCGAGTTCCGCATCACCAGGACGCCGCTCATCGCCCCCGATTCATGGCTGCCGGCCGAACCCGTGGACCTGGCCGGCATCGACTTGACCTGGGTGCCAGATGCCCCACCGTTGCGGGTCACCGGCGGGGAGCCGGAGACCCAGCCGGTCCGGCCGATGCGCGTGCCCGGCCAGCAATACGACCGGTACACCTCCGCGATCCGCTACCTCGACCCGCCGTCGCTGTTCGAGAACCGGCCAAGCTACCGGCTGCTCGGCATGGCGTGGACCGGCGGCACCGGCGCGATGCGGTTCGGGCTCGCCACCTACTTCGACAAGCTCGATGTCAGCGAGGCGGTGGGGCATGAGCTGGCCCAGGTGCGCCTGCACAAGGATGGCGGGGTCAGCCTGCGGGAGCTGCCGTTCCGGTCACTGATCGGTGATCCGTTCGACCTGCAGCGCCGGGCGGTGCTGCCCGCGATCACCACGCTGACGCTGCGGCGTACCCGCAGCCGCAGTTCGGTGAGTTTCCTGCTTCACTGGCGCGACCCGCGCAAAGTCGCCACGGCCGCGGGCCTGTACGACGTGATCCCGGCCGGCGAGTTCCAGCCATCCAGCATCGCGCCGCACGATCTGTCCAACGACTTCGACATCTGGCGGAACATCGTCCGCGAGTACAGCGAGGAACTGCTGGGCGCCCCCGAGCATGACGGCTCGCGGAGCGCGCCCATCGACTACGACGGGTGGCCGTTCTACCGCACGCTGGGCCAGGCCCGCCGGGAGGGAAAGCTCAGTGCCGTGTGCTTGGGCGCCGGGCTGGACGCGCTCACGCTCGCGGCCACCATCCTGACCGTGGTCCTGATCGACGACGACGTATTCGACGAGGTCTTCCGCGACGCGGTGCGGGTCAACGCGGAGGGCATCACCGTGTTCGCTGAGCAGGGCAACATCACGGGCCACGGCCTGGCGTTCAGCGAGCAAAACGTCACCCGCCTGCTCGAACGGGAACCGATGGCATCCCCCGGTGCCGCCTGCCTCGCGCTCGCATGGCGCCACCGGATCGCCCTGCTGGCCAGGTAGCCAGCTACAGTGGCCGGGTCCGCCGGCCGTCGGCTATCCAGGGAAGGAACGAGGCCATGTCGCATGCCGAACGCCTCGTTGCTGATTCCACTGAGCACTGGCGGGCGGTCCGCTTGGAGCTAAACCAGCGCCGGCGCGTTCTCACCGAGGTTGCCAGCCGGTTCTATCCAGCCGCGACCCGGGTCGGCACCACCGCCTTGCTGTGCCGCGAGGACTGGATCCCCGACCGGCCACTTGACCTGGACGAGGTGAAACTGAACTGGGTCGAACATCCCCCGCCGCCAGCTGTCAACGGCACCGGACCAGCGTCAGCGCATGTGAGGCCGCTGCGCCCCGGCGGCGGGCGCTATCCGGCCTACGCCGACGCGCTCGCGGCGATCGACCCACCGGCACTGTTCGAGAACCGGCCAAGCTACCGGCTCCTGTCCGGTCAACTGGCCGCCGGGATGGGGCGCATGGATCTGACCGGCGGCCGGTACTTCGACGGGGTGAACATCGGCGAAGCCCTCGCGCACGAACTCACCGACGCCTGGCGTTCTGACCCACGATTGGTCGCGCCGAGCAGCCTGCCGTTGCGGGACCTGATCGGCGAGCCCTGCGATCTGTCACGGCGCAGCGCGATGTGCGCGATCAGCACGCTCACCCTCCGCCGCTCGTCTTCAGGTGACGCGTCGTTCCTCCTGCACTGGCGTGACCCAGCTAAGGTCACCCACGCGGGCGGCCTTCACCAGGTCATGCCCGTTGGGATCTTCCAACCCGCCGACGACAACCCCGCATCCGAGAACAACGACCTGAGCCTGTGGCGGTCGATGGCGCGAGAGTTCAGCGAGGAACTGCTCGGCACCACGGAGGACTACCGTGACCTCGGCAGCCCCCTGGACTACGACCGCTGGCCCTTCTACCGAGAGCTGTCCGCCGCGCGCGGGGCGGAGAAGCTGAGCGTGTACTGCCTTGGCCTCGGCGTGGACCCGCTGACACTCGCGGTGGACATCATGGCCGTCGCCGTGTTCGACAGCGACATTTTCGACGCCACCTTCGCGGGCCTGGTTGCCGCGAATGCTGAAGGGCTCGTCATCGGCGGCCAGGGCGCTCTGGACGCCCCCGGTGTGCCGTTCACAGGCGCGGTCATCCGCCGGTTTGGGGACGGCTCCGAGCCTATGCAGGCGGCTGGGGCGGCAGTGCTCCAGCTAGCGTGGCGGCATCGCACCAGCCTGCTGGCCTGAACTGGCAGCTGGCTTTCGGCCCGCGCCCGGTAGCGTCAGCGGCCTGCGGCTGTCGTCGACCAGGTGAACGGCTCTCGGCGACGCGGACAGGGAAGGTGTGCTCTGCTTTCGCTCTCATGCCGAAAGTAGCGCGTTGCGCCTGCGCATGATTATTCCCAATCCAGCATGCTCATTCCGTCGGTGGGCGATTCCCTCGAAGGAGGCGGCGAACGCCGCTGCTCACCTTTGATTGGGCCGAATAGGTGTGGGATTGCGATCTGGAGCGTGCTCGCGGTGTTGGGCTCAGATCGGCCAGTTCGGGGCGGCTTTGAGCTTCCCGTCCTTTCGGACCCGAAGCTGGCTGGGCGGGTGCGGGTGAAGCACCAGCAGGCGAGGTCGCGGGCGATGTTGTCCGGCTTGGCGTGCACTTGCCGGATTGGGCCGGTCAGCCAGCGTGCCGGATCGCCCGCTGCTAAGCTCTGCTGTGCTCGCGACGAACCCGACCGGCCGTCCCCCACCGCTCCCCAAGAGCTCGTCACCTGCACCTCTGTGCCCTTGGCCGACGGTTCTCCCCGGCTATCTACAATCCTGGATCCGCTAGCGCCCGTTCCCCCGCGTCGGACGTCCCATGGGGGACGGTGGGCACCAGGGCGAAATCCACGTTCGCGGGCTGGTATGCCACGGTCCTATCCGTGGCCCAGCCGCGCGTTTCGAATAGGCCACCCGACTCGAGGGCATCTATGCGGCCCCTCAAGTCGGCTTTAACGTCGTTGGCGATCTGGCCGGCGTCGAAGCGCGTTAGGTAGGGCGACCTCACAAGTGCCTCGCCGAAGAGTGGCCAGACGTCCGCCAACTCTGCCTTTTTCGCGGCCACGTCCCCGGCGCCCTTCAGGATGTCGCCGAAGCGTTGCTCATACTCTGCCAGCCCGGGCAGTCCCGGCCAGTCGGCTCGGCGCTCGAGACGCTCGAGGTGAACGACGAAGTAGTCGGCGCCTTCGAACTCTCGGGCTAGGACGGCTGAGTTGCCCTCAAGGAGGTGACCGTCCTTGATCCACAGCCGGTCGGCGGGCACTTGGCGCCGTGGTGCGCCGATGCCGATGTGAAAGCCGCTGCGCAGGTCGTTTCCACCGCCACCGAAAGTGTCGCTGGCACCGAGCCGCAATTGGGTTGTGCCCAGACTCAGGATGCTGTCCACTCCGTCCTTGACAATGCCAGCGATCTGCACTGCCGTCGTGGCGCTGGGGCCAGCGACGTCGGACAACGCGCCAAGCGTGGACAACAGGGCAGCAGCCGCGTCGGCTCGGGGAACCGAGTACAAGCCAATCAGCAGAGCCAGATCCCCGCCTTTGAACGGGATCGGGCCGGCGAGCCGGTAGTTGAGGACGATGACCCGGTCCAGATTCGCTTCGCCAAGGTCCTGCAGCTGGCCAGGTCCTGCGACTGCGTGTAGTGGCCCGCTGTTTCCGTGCTCGACGAACGCATGCACCAGCGGGCTGAACTTGCGCCACAACACTCGGCTCGTGCCTAGGTACATCTCGGCAAGCCGTATGACAACGTAGGCCTCGTCTGCCTGAATCGAGTCACCCGAGGGCCGGCCGAGCACTCGCCTGTCGTCCAGTCGCTGCCAGAACAACTGCTGGCCTTGCTGCCGGAACAAGGCAAAGAAATCCATGGCTCCTCCTAAACAGCTTGAGGTGTGAGCGTGCCTGCGGTCTAAACGGAAGCGGGCTGAGACCGCCACACCAGCGTCCAGGCGCTCTGCGGTGCGATGGCCGATGCCCACCGCTCAAGCTCAACCGTCCTGGGTTCCCCGGTCGCTGCCTCGCGAAGGCTGCGCGCCAGTACCGGAAGTTCGCCCGGGCGCAACGCGTTGCCGAGGGTCGTCGCGTTCGGGAGGCCCGCAAGAGCGGCGATCACCCGTGCATCAGGAAGGTCTGGGAAGTACCGCATCAGGTTTTGGGCTGTGGTCCTCGACGGCGCGACGTGCTGTGCCTCGGGCAAGTCCCGTGCGACTGCGTCGTTCCACGCGTAGTACGCCATGCAGCCGAGGACCGGGTCGGTCCACTTTGCAGACAGCAGACTTCGTAGCGCCTGGGCGCTCGGCACCGCCCCGCGGCTGATGAGTTCGTTACTCTCGTACAACCGCTGCCCCATGACCAGCTCACGTAGCGAACGACTGTAGGGAATCATCGGCTCAAGCTCGGCTGGATATGCGCGGCCCGGGACGCGCATTAGGTGCTGTATCGCGTCGAGCCGACCGTCTGGGCTGAGCGCGAGCCCGATGACCGTGATGCGATTGGGCAGTGCGGCCGCAGCCAGCTCGATCTCGCCAAACACCGGAGAGCTGAAGCGGACGATGAAGCTGTTTGCGGGAGCGGCGAGCGTGCCGTGGGCCAGGCGCGCCCAGCCCTCAGTTCCGGGGGATAGGGGGGTGAGCGGGAGGTCAATCGGTGGTGCGGCGCCCGCGACTATGCTGCAGCGGGTCCCAGCGGCCACGTCGCTTGCGGGAGCGGGCCAGCCGTTGCCGTCGGCGGCCACGACGACCCGCACTGGGCGTCCGCCGAACGCGTCGATGTCGATCGGATTCACGGCGGACTGAAGGGAGGAGCGGAAGCTATTGAAGAGCTCCCTTGAGGTGTCGAATGGAAACACCCCGACGATCGGTAGCGCCGTGAGCAGCGGGCTGGACCGTATCGGTCCGAGCGACTCCGACAAAACCACGCCGCCGCCGAAAACGGATCCGACCGCCTCTGCGAGTGCGGGGGATTGTGCGCCGCCCGGTGTGATGTCCTTGGTGTCTCCGGCCGCAACGTCGAACTCAGTTCGGCTGTAAACCTCGTTCCCGAGACGGAAGTGAATGGCATAGTTTCCCGGCGGTACATTCACGTCCAACTGCGCGCCGGAAACGTCCCAACGCCGATAGGGGGGATCCTGGTTCACGAGTTCGATCACGGCCTCTGGCGCATCGGCCAGCGCACGCACCGTGCCGAGGAGAGGCGGCGCCGACGAGACGCCCGTGGTGTGGACATTCGCATCCCCCGGGGCCGGCTCCAGCGGTAGCGCAGGCACGGCGGTCGGCGCGGCGTCGGTGAAACGGATCTCCGCAGCCTGCTCTTTGCGCAGATCGATCTTCACGGGGTCGGCGGTAGCGCTTCCACGGTCAGTCTCAACGTCAATCCAATAGACCTGTGGACCCAGTGTCTCGATCGGCTCACCGGGCTTCCGTGGCGGCCAACACGGCTCTTGGAGGGTCTGTCCCCGCAGCTTGAGGCGGACACGGGTCCAGTCCGCGGCCGCGAGCGGGTAGAAGTCGAGTCGGAATGTTGTTCTCGGGGGTGGCTCGATGACCCGCAACGGGCGAAGCGGCGGCCCGGCCGAGCGAAGGTCGGGAATCATGTATTGGTGCGTCCATTGTTGGTGCCCGCGCACCGTCTCGCGGACGCGCTCTTGGACATGTCTGGCGATGGACTCGCTTGTTACCACCCACGCGTCGTCGTCGTCGGAGTAATCGAGCGCAACGCCTCTTCCATGCAAGGCATCGACGAGGTGCGAGGTCATGACGCCCATACCCTCCCGGACCCCGAGAGCCTGCCCGCCAACTGAAACCGCGTAGAGAACTGCCTGGGCAGTGGGCTCGTCGCGAGGCTGCGCGCTATCCCGCCAGCCGAGGCTGTCCGGGGGATCGCCCGGCCGATTGCCGAAGGCGAGGTCACGACATGCATCTATGAAGAAGTACTGCTCGGCCGGCCCTGCCCGCTCTAGACGCATGCGCAGATTGTCGAAGTTCAACAATTGGAAGGCGTCGGCGCCGAGGTCCACCACCTCCCGCGGGATCAGGAAAGTGCTCGCGCTTGACCGCGACGCGCTCGTGTATGCACTAAGGCCATGGCCCGCGAAGAAGAAGTACAGCCGGTCAAGATCAGCACCCCGGTCATATACCTCCATCAGGGTGTCATTGATCGTTCTGCGGTCCGCAACCCCGGCACCGTCGCCCGCCGGCGAGGTCAGCAGAACCACGTCAGTATCGGCGACGAGGTTGAGGGCGAGGAGGGCATCGCGGAAGATCAACGCGTCACGCCTCGCCGTCGTAAGTGGATCGATCTCATAGTCATCGATACCGATGATCACTGCGACAGCACTCATCGAAGCCCGCCCCCTATCGCGTCGATCGGATCGGTGAACTCGCAGTCACTGAACCGCAGGCAACTCTCAATTGACACTCGCGCCAGGTCCAAGGGACCAGTGACCCTCGCTTGGAGAGTTCGTATCTGGCCACTCAAGCCAGAATCTAGCCTTGTCTGTCCTTCTTGACCAGATTGACGCTAGATCCTCTGTTACGTCCCGCACCCAAATCGCAGAGGATCGCCCTATCGCTGCTCGGTGAAGCTGCCATCCGGGCAACGACATTGCTTGGGGAACCGCCCCGGAGTTTCCGGAGGCTCGGACTCGCCGGGCGATTCACTCCCCACCCTGCCCCGCGGTGACTGACAGCCGGCCGCTGGCCACACCAACAAGGATCACGGCAGCGGCAAACCAGCGTCACCGGCGGGTCCCCAGACCGCCCCGCGCGAGCCAGGCACCATCCTGGCTGTCACACACCAGCTACGGACGCCCCACACCGCCGTCCGGTCGCAGCCCGCCCCGGGCCTGCCGCTGATGCCTGCGCTAGGCGCAGCGGATCGACCGGGCGCAGAATGCAGAGATATGGGCAGGCTCACGCCTAATCGCGTGATACCCACATCCGCCCATATCGGCGGGTAGGCGCGCAGTTATTAGCCGGGCTGACGTCCTATCTGCAAAGCGTGCTCCCAACAGACCGTCGGTTCAGTCTGAATTTTTATGCACGGTTGTCCTACCACGACAGCGCACGGATCTGCCGCCTTCCGGGTTCAGGCAGACGTTCCTGTGCGGGTCAATGCCGGGGGTCTTCGGCCTTGCGCGTGACAGGCTGGAGACCTGGACGCAACCGGCCGGGCCTTCCACCGCAGGGGGAGCACATGAAAGCCACCACCGAACAGATCAGCCGGCTGCTCCACGAGGCTGGCGAGACCCACCATCGCGTGTTCCGGATTGTCGACGGCGCCGACGACGACTGGGCCAGCTGGTATTCCGACTGGCTTATCAACCTCTCCGAGCTGCCTGCGCTACTGGGCGCCAAGCCCGTCCGCAGTGAGCTGACCTATCTGCTCGTCAGCCTCGACAAGGACTACACCGCCAGCCAGCCGGGTGAACCCTGGGAAACGTACTACGCTCAGCGCATCTTCGATCACTTCGGTTCCTCCGAACGCTGAACTCGCCGCCGGGAAACCGCTGGAAAACCTTGCCGGGGAACGTCGCTCTTGCCGCCCTGAGGTGTTACTGATGGGTTCGCTCCGCGAGGCTCGGAGTCGATCGCACTATCCCGCTGGACGAGCGCATCCATTGAGGTGGCCGGCACCTGGCGGCGTTGCGGTTACCGTGGCAGGACAGTTGATCTTGTACGGTGCAGGTAGCCGATCGCAGTCAGGGAGGCCGGGATGGCACAGAAGATAACCGTCGCGCTTGAAGACGATCTTGATGGCGGCCCGGCGGAGGAGACGGTTCGGTTCGGGCTGGGCGGCGCCGAGTACGAGATCGACCTGAGCAAGAAGAACGCCAAGACGTTCCGTAAGCAGCTCGCACCCTTCATCGAACATGCCCGCAAGGCTGGCCGAGGGCAGCGCCGCCGGGCCGGGCGTACCGCATCAAGCCGGGAGCGCAGCGGCGATATCCGGGCGTGGGCCAAAGAGCGGGGCATCGCGGTCAGCGACCGCGGGCGCATCCCCGCCAGCGTCGTTGAGCAGTACGAAGCCGCCGCCAAAGGATCCTGACACAAGCTGGCCACGCTCGGTCCAAACCAGCCCCACCCAGATGTTCCCTGGCCCTGACGGCCAGCAGTGGCATGCGGTTGGTCTCATTACCACCGCTCTTGGACCAGAAACCCACCCGGATCTGCCGATGAGCGACTGCGTCCTGGCCACTCAGATAGCGGCGGCGCGCTTGCCTATAAGTTGTCAGGGTGACTCCTCGCTCGCGGATGTGTTCAGGCAGCTGAGGAGGATAGGGCGGCTGCAGCGCCGTGCCGACGCCAGGATGCGGCGGTCTCGCTACCGGCCCTCGCGACCGAGTCGACGGCCCTCGTGACCGCCTTCACGACAGTTGCGACCGAGCTGATGGCCCCTGAGTAGTCGCCGGCCGCCTCGCGCCAGGCGCCCTGTACCGCAGGGTCCCTAGCAACCCGGAAAGCCAGGTGCCCGAGGTTGACGAGCGTGGTTGCGTCGAGTCCAGGTCGAGCGCTGTTGATGTGAGTCACGATGAACCCTTTTCAGTGGAATGGTCGAGCCGGCTGGTCAGCCCGGTCGCCAGATCGGCCGTGGGAGATCTCATTGGCCCGGCTCAGCCTGCGGCCCGGGCCGTAGGGCGGAACTCGGGCAGGTATGTGACCGTCGTCGCGGCGAGGCGAAGCGCCTTGCTGAGGTGGTCGGCGTGGCAGATGACGTGCAGGCGGGCATGTGCAGCGAGCGGGACGAACGCGTGGTCACCGCTGACGACGACGATGTCGGTGACCCCGCAGCGGATGAAGTCGCGTGCTGTGGCCTTTTCTGGAGTCGGAGTTGTGCTTTATGGCTTCTGACCTGCGGCTTTGCGTGGCGCACAGGTGTACACCAGAAAAATCAGCAGCGAAGGAATGTGCCTGACCAGGCAGGTTCACAGTTCGCCCGTTGTGCACAGTAGGCAGAAAGGCATCTGCCGGAGCCCCGATGACCGGCTCAGGCGCGCACTCCCGCACGGGTCTGGCACTCCTGAAAAGTGTCGCAGAGTGCGTTGTCGGCCGCATCCGGTTCCGTCTTGACGAGCGTCAGACCCCACCGTTGGAGACCGATCAAGTCTATGTAGGGGCGCAGCACGTTGACGGCCGTCGCCACACGGACGGGCATTCCGGAGACGCGTACCCCGATGGCGCTCAGGAGAACCTGCATCTCGGCTTGCGAGACGCGACCGTCCTTCACGATCGCAACGTTCTCGAGGTCGAGGATCGCGGCGAATCGCCCGCCCGCGCTCATGACCGACTTCACGCGGAGCCCTGCGGTGTCCCTACTCATCACGATCGCCAACATCATTCGCCCTCTCCGGCGTGCTATCTGCATGGATGCGTCTTGACTGTGCAGAAAGAACAGTACCCGACCTTGTTGCGCATGGTCAACACCTCCGTGCAGAAACGCGATAGGGTGCGGACGTGACACCACACGACGTGGCCGCAGACGACTCGCTGGTCCTCCGCTTCCAGACCGAGGTCGCCTACCTCGATCGGATGCAGCCGTCGGAAGGCGAGATGCGCGATGACACCGAACTGCTGAACTCGAAAGATCGCGTCCTGGTCATCGCCTGGTTGTGGCCGGACCTGTTCTACATACCGGAGTGCGACCCGTTCCACGACGCGGCGAGTGGCGCGACCTATCACCAGCACCGGAGGCAGCGCCACGTCGCAGCACGTCGCTTCGAGAAGATCATCGAAAACACAGCACAGGCGGTCGGACGCTCTGTGGACGAGCTCACGACCCACCTCGAATGGTCGGCTCCCCTCACACAGCTGGAGCTCGATCGGCTGCTTCGCGGGTACGCCCCATTCCCGTTCCCGGTCATCGTCAGGATCTGTAGTGCGCTCCAGCTGGAGTTCGCGGATGCGTGGGTCCTGGTCGATCCGCAACGCCTGGCGGGTCGCATCGACCAGTCAGTCCTCGCGACCAAGATCTCTGGTCACCTGCGTTCACTCACGCTGGACAATCTCGAGAGTCTGGTGAGAAGGCTCCCGCGCCCTCGCGTCGATGCTGGGCAGGCACAGGAGCTCGACGTTTATCGCGCGCCGGGGCCGGCTGGCCGGTACTGGTCGTTGTACGCAGCACTCGCTGCCGACGTGCGCGCCGATCCTGACTACACGCTCGCCGAGATCGACCGACTCCTCATTGACGCGGGCGAGGAGCGCCTGCCCGCGAGCGCCAGGGCCAACCGCTCCTGGTGGGCGGGGAGCGGCGCAAAGGCTGAAGGTCGCCCTCAGGTCAGCGCCTGGTGGGCGGCTGGCTACCGGATCGCGAAGGTCACGATCGACCCTTCGTCTGGTCAGGTCGGGTCCATCGGGTTCGAGGCTCTTCCCGGACGGGCGCAGTGGCTTGCCGACCTGGAGCGAGCTGCACGGCGGGAATACCGAGTCCCCGGCCCGGGGAGGGTCGGGATCTTTCCATTCCCCGACGCCCTCACCGCCGAGTGGAATGAGTTTGCCAGGGCCCGGATGGCAGAGGTTGTTGAGCTTCTCACAGCAGCGAAGCGCTCGGTCTTGCCCGATGACCCCGACATCCGTCATCTGGTTGAGTTGCTCGACAGAGTCGGCGAAGCCGACCGCGCCCAGATCGAGCGCGACTTCAGCCAGGCGCGGGATGAGCCTGTTGACGCGGCATGGATGACGAACCTGTTGACAAGAGCCAGACGCCAAGGGTGGACCGCCAACGAGGGCACCCGGAGCCAGCCGAGATGGACCGCGCCCCGGTCGAAGTCCCTGCTGATCGCCGACATCGCCGACAGTCTTGACTTGGAGACTCCCGCCATCGGTCCCGGAGGTGCCGTTCCTGTCGAGTTTCTTCGACTGGTGGCGAAGACCGTCGGTCTGGGCTATGCAGGCTCTTCCGCCCCGCAGATCGCCCGCTCGATCGTCGAGTCGTCGGGTGGGACGTGGCAGCCAGAGTTTGAGTCGGTGGGCAACTCCGTCACGAGCCTGGGTTTGAGGGCGGTCCGAGATGCTATCCAGCTACAACCCGACGGAACCCGACGCTGGGTCTGGCGTCGGGAATGGGATGACATCTGACTTCCTGGGTCAGGCGACGCCCGACCGAACTGCCGGGACGGTTGATCAACACAGCAGGCCCGACCATGCCGCTGACGGGCCGGCGCCCGACCATGCCGCCGTCCGCGCGCCCGCTCATGCCGCAGACAGTGCGGTGGTCGCATGCCAGCGGGCGGATGGCAAGCTGTGCCAATGCCCGGCATTGACTGGACCACCGTCCTTGGAGCTGCCGACGGATGCGCACCCCGGCCAGAGCTTCCGCGATCAATGCTGGTGAGTCAGCCTTGGGTTTGACCTTCCCCGGCGATCTCCGTGCTCTCTACCTGACCAGCGATGGCGTCTTCGATGAACCCGGCCAGTGGTTCGTCATCTGGCCGCTAGCCGAGGTAGTGGCGCGTAACCAGGCCGCCTGGGCCGGGCAAAGCCCAACCCGCCGCAGACTTCTGGCTTTCGGTGACGACGGCACGGGAGCGCCGTTCTGCCTCCCAGCCGGCAAAGGACCGGAGGTCTTCTTCTGGGACCCCGTCCTGGATGAAGCGACCCGCCTCGCGCACGACTTGCGTCATTCTGGGAAGCGTGGACCACCGGTTCGCTACCTCCACACTGACGTACGAGGCACAGCCATCGTCCAACTGCGCCTCACTCTCGTAGCCGCCATGGGGACGCCTTTGGACCTCCTTCGCGCCGCCTGAGGGGACTTCGGTCCCCAATGCAAAACGCTATGGTTGATCAACGGGTCCGGTGTGCGTTCGTATCACTGGCTGTCACTGATGAAGAGCCTGCGGTGGCGTCTCGTCGCCGTTGGCGGTGCGGGAACGGACGGCTCGGAGTCCTGGAGTCCTATCGTGAGCGAGTCCGCTCAATTGACGTCGGCCGAGATTCCGGTCGGCTGGATCCGCTGGACACGCGTGGGCGAGGTCAGCGTGGACCATGGTGGTGACCTGGTCTTCCCCTCAGT
>WNFY01004837.1_pt1 | contig 12285 bp, 9 predicted proteins | sample 5400091 | NCBI WGS metagenome assembly WNFY01 (sample SAMN13153364, study PRJNA577476) | soil metagenome | isolation source: 60 cm soil or saprolite under grassland replicate 1 | place: USA:California | collected 2016-06-15 | reverse complement strand
GTAGTAGCGGACAATTTCATCGCGCACCATTGCCGAATTAGCGATGACGCGACGCGCTCCACCATTGCCCAGCAAGGCTTTTTCCAACCGCAGAATGGCGTCGTGTTTGGAATTAAAACGACGCGCAATTTTCGTTAGCTTTGATTCAAACTGCGCTTTGCGCTCGAGCCAGGCCCGATGAACCCCGTCGCCCGCGCGAAAAAAATCGCAGCGCCAGACCCGCTCCAGACTGACGAGGAGATCGCAATGCTTCCGTGAATCGATCCGTTCCAATTCATCTGCGAACACGATTGGCCCTTCTCCGGGAATCCGCATTATCCGGCCGGGCCCCCATTCTTTTTCAGGCCAATCGCCGGTCGTAAAAAGCGTCGCTTCGTGACCAGCCGCGACCAGCGCGCCGGCAACGCGTCGCAAATATGCTTCGGCTCCGCCGCTGGGCGAAAAACCGCGCCGGACGAATCCGACGTTCAGTTTCTCGCCAGCCTTTACTTGCACGCGGTCAGCACAATAGTTTCTTCCCATGTCGGGCGAAACCTTAAACCCCACCGCGCCACCGCGCGTTGCGCCCCGAGCACCACGTTTACCGAAGAGTTTACTTTATTCTATCTTCGCTCGCATCGGCGGCTGGGGACTCGACACCGATGCCTTTGAAACATTGCGCGCGTCGTATCGGGGCGGATTTCTGGGTAAGGCGATCGCCTACGACAATCGGCAAAACGAAATTCCGGCGTCAAAAATCCGATCCTTGCGCTGGCATCCGGTGCGGCTGCTTTCGTCGCTCGATCGACCTTATTATTATGGCGCGAAGAAAAAATATCTCGATTGGATCGCATCGCGCCAAATCGGGACGGGCCAGTACGATTTGTTTCATAGCTGGTCGGGCGATTGCCTGGAATCTTTGCGCGTCGCGCAAGGGAAGGGAATTCCTTCGATCGTAGAGATTCCGACCTGGCACCGGGATTTTGCCGAGCGCGTGGCCCCGCGGACCGAACCACGAAGATCCAGACAACGTACTCCGTTTGGGCGCTGGAAAAACGAGCTCGTCCTGCGTTCGGAACGTTCCATCGAAGAATACGATCTTGCCACCCTGCTGCTCGTCCTTTCGGAAAGAGCGGCCGAGACTTTTCGCGAGAGCGGGATGGCAAAAGAAAAACTTTTCTATCTTCCACGCGGAGTCGATGTCCAGCGTTTCAAACCAGGCGCACGTCCGCCAATCTTTCGCGCAATTTTTTCCGGCGCCCTGATCGAACGCAAAGGAATTCATCATCTGCTCGAAGCGTGGCATCGGCTGAACTTGAAAGACGCCGAATTGTGGCTAGTCGGCTCGATCCACGAAGAAGCGAAACCGCACTTGAAGAAATTCTGGCGCGATAATATCCGCACCATCGGTTTCGCACGCGACGTGGAAAAATATCTGAGTCAGGCGACGATCCACATTTTTCCCTCACAGTTAGAAGGGAGCGCCAAGGTCACTTACGAAGCGGCGGCCTGTGGTTTGCCACAAGTGGTCACCCGCGAATCGGGCGATGTGGTGCGTGATGGAATCGAAGGCATCATTGTGCCACCGGGCGATGTCGATGCCATCGCCACCGCCATCGAGCATCTTTACCAGCATCCGAGGGTCGTGTCGGAAATGAGCACTGCCGCGCGCAAACGGGTAGTGGAAAATTTCACCTGGGACCATTTTCGAAAGCGATTGCTGGGGGCTTATGAAATGGCCATGCAAATGCTCTAGCCCGTCATCCCGAGCGAAAGTCGAGGGATCCCGTGGCGTGAGCTTTAAGGTCGCTTTTCGGGATCCCTCGGGCCGAGCCGGACTGGCGTGTCGCTCGGGATGACGGCAAAGTAAAAGGCGTTGAAAATTCTGCTGATCCAACTTCGCCGGCTCGGCGATCTCATTTTAACAACCCCGGCGATCTCGGCCTTGCGCGAACATTTGCCCGGCGCGCAAATCGCCCTGGCTCTTTCACGCGAATGCTATTCTCTTTTGCCCGCCATCCATGGATTGCAAAAAACCTTCCTAACGAAACGTGGAATGCGCGATCTTTCCGGATGGATGGAAATCCGTCGCGCCGGTTTCGATTGCGTAGTCGATTTCACCCGCAACGATCGCTCGGCCTGGCTAACGTTTTTGTCCGGCGCCCGGCGACGAATTGTTTCCGATCGATTAAAAACCAAATCGAAATTTCGCGCGCGTTTTTACAACGAATTCGTCGATTGCGCGATGAAAGACATGCACACCGCGGATTACTATCTCGCCCTTTTGCAGCCGCTCGGAATTTCCGCGGCCGCGAGTGACCCGGTGCTTCAGCTTCCGTCGGCGGCGCGACAACGCGCCTCCTCCATCATCGCGGATCAAATCCACCATCAGCCATTCGCTATTTTCCATCCAGGCTCGGCGCGAGTGGAAAAGTTTTGGGAACCAGAACGCTGGGTGAAAATAATCGAATTCGCTGCTAACGAGCTCGGTCTCTTTCCGGTTGTGTCGGGCGGCGACACCGAACTCGAAGGCGCGCACCTTACTGCTGTTCGGGAAAAATTGCGTACGACTGTGCTCGACCTTTCCGGGCAACTCGATCTCCTCAGCCTGGCGGCATTAATCGAACACGCGCGCTTGCTCGTTGCGGTTGATTCCGCGCCCATGCATCTGGCCAGCGCGACGGGAACGCCACAGGTCATCCTGTTTGGGCCAACCAATCCATTTCATTGGCGGCCACGAAAAAGTCCGGCGGCAATTTTGTTCGGCGAATCGCCTGAGCCGCTGCGCCATTTCCAGGCCCGCGAAGCAAAAAGACCGATGAAGCAAATCTCGACGGCAGCGGTGATCGATGCTATGCGTTTGATGGTGTCGGCGCCGGCGGCGTCAGCCGTATGAAGGATAAAGCCGAGAAGAAGAAGGTCTCATTTCGAGAGACGATCCGAGTCGCATGGAAGCCATACAAACGGCTCTACACTTATGTAGGGCCCTACAAATGGCGGTTCATCGTCGGCCTCGCCCTCGGTTTTCTTTTTGGCGCGACCCAGGGTTGCCTGCCGCTGGTTTTGCAAAAGGTAACCAGCACCGTTTTCCACGGCGCCGCACCCAACCCCCGCGATCTCGCTCATCACCCAGAGTTACTCAATGCCGGCGGATCGGTGAAGTCGATCGTCTTTGTTTGCCTTCTCATTCCCGCGGTCATGACCGCGCGCAGCCTGATGGGATACGGCAATTCCTACTATATGAACTGGGTCAGCCATCGCGTCGTCACCGACATTCGCAACCAGCTTTTTGCCAAGATCGTGGGTCAGTCGATGGATTTTTTTAATCGAATGCGCGCAGGTGTCCTGATGTCGCGCATCACCAATGACACCAGCGCGATGCAGGCGGCTCTAAGCCAGGTCAGCAGCGACGCTTTTAAACAACCGGTCTCGATCGTGCTCGTGGTGACGGTCCTGCTCTACATGGATTGGAAATTTACCCTGGCCACGCTCGTCCTCTTCCCCAGCTGCATCGTACCCATTCGGATTTTTGGCCGCCGCGCCCGCCAAGCGGTGCAGAGCCAGCAGGAAAACATGGGACAGATGGTGGTGACGATGCAGGAAACGTTTGCCGGCATTCGCGTGGTCAAGTCCTTTGGTCGCGAGGCCCACCAGGTGAAGACTTTTTCGCGCAGCACCATGCTCCAATTCCGCAACGCCATGCGCATGGTCAAATCGATGGAGGTGACGGGGCCGTTGATCGAAGTCCTGGGGGCAATGGGCTTTGGCCTTGCTCTGCTTTACGTCTATGTCGCTAACCTTTCCGCTGGGCGTTTCCTCGCCCTCATCGGCGGTATTTTCCTTCTCTACGACCCGGTAAAAACGCTGAGCAAAATGCACATCGTCATGCAACGTTCAGTCGCAGCCACCGTCGGCATTTTTGGACTTCTGGACACACCCTCCGCCATTCAGGATTTCCCGGACGCCGAAAGTTTGGATTCGTGCGCTGGTCGCATCGATTTTCAAAACGTCACCTTCCGCTACACCGGGACATCGAGCGACGCGGTGAAGAGTTTAAACTTGCAGATCGAGCCGGGCAAAAGCTACGCCCTGGTGGGTGCGAGCGGCGCGGGCAAAAGCACCATTCTTTCGCTCATCCTCCGCCTCTACGATCCCACCTCTGGCGCGGTGCGCATTGATGGACGCGATTTGCGCAAAATTACTCAGCAATCATTGCGGCAACAGATTGGACTGGTGACGCAAGACACATTTCTGTTTCACGATACCATCTACAACAACATCCTTTTCGGCCGCCTCGATGCTACCCGGGAAGAAGTTTACGCCGCAGCGCAAATGGCTTATGCGCACGATTTCATCCTGGAACAGCCGCAAAAATACGACACCGTCGTTGGCGACAAAGGGATGCTCCTTTCCGGCGGGCAGCAGCAACGCCTTGCCATCGCGCGCGCGGTTTTGAAGAACGCGCCCATCCTTCTTCTCGACGAAGCCACTTCCGCGCTCGATTCCGAATCGGAAAAACAAATTCAACTTGCTTTGCAGACGCTCGCTACTGGCAAGACCGTGGTCGCGATTGCCCATCGGCTTTCCACCATTTTGTCTTCCGATCAAATCGTGGTGATGGATCGCGGCCACGTGAAAGAAGTTGGCACGCACGCCGAGCTGCTGGCCAAATCCGGCTACTATCGGCGTCTCTACGATCTGCAATTCAATCGTGGCACCGAACATAAGGACCCGGAGCCGGAAGAATTGTTCGAAGTCGTCAGGTGACGCTATAGCTGTAGCTGCCGCTGTCTTCAGCGGCAGATTCTCACCTTCTGCCGCCGGCGACGGCGGCAGCTACAACTTCGCTCAAGATGACGAAGCAATCCGGTCAAATTCCGCGCGAAGCATTTCGTGAGTCGGGGCATCGACTACCGGTTGCATTTTCATTTCCGGCGGGGGCGGTAGATCAATCCACGAGCGGCAACCGCTGAATCGCTTTTCATTTTGCAAAACCCAGACTGGGGAAATTTCAAATACGCGGACGAACGCGACATTCAATCCGTTGCCTTTGTAGCCGAAACGTTCCCGCACCACCTCGGCCGAGAGGATGTGCAACGGAGCCAGAGCTTCCGCGATTGCGAGTGAATTAATCCGCAGTGCCTGGTCCACTCTTGCATACCACCGAATTGCAATCGTGCTGCCCGGCGCCGGAATATCAGCCGCTCCAATCCGCACCTTCGCGATCTGCTCATGGAAAAACGTCGGAAACAAAAAGAACTCGCGATGCCGAAATGAAAAACCTTCACGTCCTTCCGCAATTCCGCCTTTGCGCAAAATTACCGACTGCGTCCCGCCTCCCAGCGCGTCGCAGACCAGCGACCATTCCTTAAAACCGACGCTTTCCATTTTTCGCACCGCAAATTAGCGTTGTCGCGCGATGCCGTTCAATATCGACCTCCATACCCATACTTTTTTTTCCGGCGACGGCGTTTCCAGCCCGGAAGATTTAATTGCCAGCGCCCGGGCGAAAGGACTGCACGGCCTTGCCGTTACTGATCACAATACTTGCGACGCGATCGATTATCTGCTCGGGAAACAACTGATGCGCGAGGATGGATTGCCAGTGGATGGTTTTCTCGTTATTCCGGGAGTTGAAGTCACCACCGCCGAAGGTCATCTGCTTTGCGTCGGGACAACCTTGCCGGAGGCGGCGCGGTTGAAGGGACGTGCCGCGCGCGATGTCTGTGCGCTGATTCACGAGCACGGTGGCCTCGCCATACCTCCTCATCCCTACGATTTGTTCCGCGCCGGCATTCGCTTCGCCACCCTTGAAACTTTACCGATCGATGCCCTGGAGGTTTTCAATGCCGCCACCACTCTGCGCCGCTACAACACGTTCGCGTTTCGTTATGCGCAATTGCGTGGCCTGCCCATGACCGCAGCAAGCGACGCGCATCACGCCGCCGCCGTCGGGACCGCCTATACCATTCTCAGCTGTCAGGAACTGTCGGTGAAATCCGCCCTCGCGCAGATTCTCAAAAGCAACGAGCTCAACCAGCGCTATCTCACCCCGCGCGACAGCATGCGGAAGACTTGGAACAACTGGCTGCGTTTGCGCCGGAAAAAACTTCCCGAGATCACTGCGCGCGATGACGGCTCTGGGTAGCGCGCGCAATGCCAGTCCGGCTCGGACCTCCCGTGCACCCAAATTGGTAGGGCGAGACTCTGTCGAGCCGGGGGGAGGAGCGACCCTAGACACCGGCTCCGCAGAGCGTCGCCCTACCGAAAATTGCTACTCGCGAGCATCCCCCCCAACTTGTTCACATCAGCGACCGGCGCTTTGCAGGCAAAATTTTCACAAACATAGGCTGCAGGTTTTCCACCCACCATCGACATCGCACGGATCGCCTCGTTAGTTTCGCCGAGATAACTCTGGCCCTCTCCGCCATCTGCCAAAAGCAGAACCCTGTTCGGCAAAAAATGCCGATGTACTTCTGCCAGCAATGCCTTCGTTTCAGGCGAATCGGAATCGCCTGCAATCACGATTTGTCGCGGCGAACCTTCCAGAAAATCAAATGCCACCAGCATTTGCGGCAGCGCGCTCGGAAAGTGCGATAACTGCCGGGCGAAAGCGTTGACCGTTTTCTTTGCGCGTGCCAGCAATTCGGTGTCGCTTCGTATTGCCGCTAGTCGCGCCAAATTCAGCGCCGCCACCGAGCTAGCCGCCGGTTCGGCGCTATCGTTGTCCTCTTTCATCCGCAGCAAAATATTGCGGTCGTGACCCGTGACCGTAAAGTAGCCGCCGTTTTCGTTGTCCCAGAAAAGCGCGTCCATCTGGGCCTGCAATTCGAGCGCAAACTTTAGCCAGCGGGTTTCGAACGACGCTTCATAAAGATCAAGCAGGCCTTGAATGACGAAGGCATAATCATCGGCGAATCCCTCAACTTCGCCGCGGCCTTCGCGATAACTACGGAACAAAATCTGACGCGACTCATCATAAATATTGGCGCGAATAAACTCCGCTGCCCGCGTCGCTATTTCCAGATAAGAGGCGTCATCCAATACCTGGGCGCCGCCCGCGAAAGCAGAAACCATCAAACCATTCCAAGCCGCGATGATTTTGTCGTCCAGATGCGGACGAGAACGTTTATTGCGGATCGAAAATAACTTTTGCCGGCTCTGGGCCAGCAATCGTTCGACTGAGTCCTCCTCTTTATCGTCAACGGGCGAGACGCCCGTTGGCCCCACAGGCGGGACGCCTGTGCTACGGAATCGCGCGGTCTCGGCCATCGAGTGTCGCTCGATCAAAATGTTTTTGCCGACAAACTCACCATGAGGATCAGCTCCGGCGGGAGCATTTCCGTTTTCTTCAACGCCGTAATGAAATGAAAATACCCGCGCGTCTTCACCAAGCGCATCGTCGATTTTCTGTTTCGTCCAAACGTAAAATGCGCCTTCCGCATTCTTTCTGTGACCGGGATGGGCGATCCCGGCTACAACTGGGCTGTCCGCATCTTCGGCCGAATAAAATCCGCCGTCCGGCGAAGTCATGTCGCGCCGGACGTAATCAAGAATGTCACGCGCGGTTGCTGCGAATTCCGTATCGCCAGTGATTTGAAAAGCGTCGAGATAAACGCTCGCCAACTGCGCCTGGTCGTAAAGCATTTTCTCGAAATGCGGCACATGCCAGTGCGCGTCGACAGAATACCGATGAAATCCTCCGCCGACGTGATCGTGCATTCCACCAGACGCCATCTTTCGTAGTGTCAGCAAGACCATTTCCAAGGCGTGCTGCCCGGAATCCGCATCCGGATTGCGTGCATGAAAGCGCGTCAGAAAATTAAGCGTGACCGGGCGCGGAAATTTCGGCGCGCCGCCGAAACCGCCCTCATGCGCATCAAAAGTTCGCGCGAATTGCTGGTAAGCCGATTCCAAAGTGGCGGTATCGATTCTTCCGGCTGACGTCTGGTCTTTGGCGGCTTCGCGCAGCGCATCAACGATGTTCGCTCCTTGGCTCGAAATTTTTTCGCGATCATTTTTCCAGGCTTCTGCAATCCGTTGCAAAACTCTCTTGAAAGCAGGCTGACCAAATCGGTCTTCCGGCGGGAAATAGGTTCCGCCGACAAACGGTTCGAGCCGCGGAGTAAGCCATACGCTCATGGGCCAGCCGCCGCCGCCGGTTGTCGCCTGAACGAAAGTCATGTAAACGCGATCCACATCGGGCCGCTCTTCGCGATCGACTTTAATGTTCACAAACTCGCGATTCATGATTTCGGCGGTAGCAGCATCTTCAAAGGACTCATGCGCCATGACGTGGCACCAGTGACAAGTGGAATAACCGATTGAGAGAAAAATCGGTTTGCCTTCCCGCCGTGCTTTCTCGAACGCCTCCTTCCCCCAGGGAAACCATTCCACCGGGTTCTGCGCGTGCTGCAGAAGGTAGGGCGACTTTTCGTTAGCGAGACGGTTAACCTGGGCGGAACCAATCGGGCCTGTTTCAGCGGCGATATTGCTCGGTCTCACGCGATACCTTAGCCCCAGAAGCAGAAAGCGGAAACGTTGTAGCGGCGCTTGTATCAAGCGCCGAATCTAATAAACAGGCGCTTGGCACAAGCGCCTCTACAACTTCGAGAGCGATATGGATCTCATTTTCCTTTTCCTCGCCATCGGCGTCATCGCCTTCCTTTATTCCTGCGTCGGTCACGCCGGTGCGTCCGGCTACATCGCCGTGATGACGCTGTTCGGGCTCGTAACCACAACCGTCCGGCCAACCGCTTTGGTATTGAACATTCTCGTTGCGATCATTGCGTCTTTTCAGTTTTGGCGAGCCGGACATTTCTCATGGAAATTATTTTGGCCGTTCGCGCTCCTCTCAGTTCCGGCTGCCTACCTCGGCGGTTATCTTCAGCTGCCAGTTCAAATTTTGAAAATCATTATCGGGCTCGTGCTGCTCTTCTCTGCCGTCCGATTGTTTTTTCGTCGCGGCGATCCCCTGGCGGTCATTCCCCCACCCTTGCCCGCCGCGCTCGCGGTCGGTTCAGGTATCGGATTTCTTTCCGGTTTGACCGGCACCGGGGGAGGAATTTTTCTTACACCCCTTCTACTTTTTTCTAACTGGGCGAAGACAAAACAGGCGTCGGCCGTCTCTGCCTTGTTTATTTTGGTAAATTCAATTGCGGGCCTGGCCGGTTTTGTTAGCGCCAGACAATCCATTCCGGCATTGGCAGTCGTTCTTTCCGCCGCCGCAATCATCGGCGGCGCGATTGGTTCGTATTTAGGAAGCCGCAAGTTCCCGGTTCGCACCATTTCGATCTTGCTCGCAACCGTCCTTGTTATCGCAGGCTGCAAATTAATTTTTACGAGGTGAGCATCGATTTCCTTCGCGGTTGAAACTTCCTGCGCCTTTTCGTTGTAGCCACACTGCCCCTGTAGTGGCACGCGTGTCGCGTGCTTGGCTTTGCAGCCGACACGGCTGCCTCTACAGATCAGTCCGCGTTCCGTAACCGAAGATAGCGCTTCATGCGGGCTGTTGCGCCTGCGTCGCGATCTGGGGAGCACAGGCAGCTTGCCTGTAGTCGTCGGCAGCTTGCCGACGACAATCGTGTTCGGCAAGCCGCCGAACACCGCAGGCTGGCAGCCTGCGCTTCCCGGAAAGACGATGGCAGCTACCGCAGCTCCACTCGTGGGGCAGTCGACGGCGACCACGGGTTGCGCCGAAAATCGGCGACCACAATTTCTTCGCGATAACGTGTCAGTAGTTCGCGAAACCGGGCAAGGTCGAGCGCGTGATATTCATCCGGGAGGTCTTCCAGATTCCGCAATGCCAGCGCGAACAAGCGCGTAGCCGGACGCAATCGACGCCCGTGCTTGGCATGCAATGGTTGCTGAAAATTCTTCTGCAAATGAACGAAGGCCCCGGCCGCTTGAATCAGTGCCTGATAAAAACGTGCCAGGTCCGCGTTTTTTTCCACCAGCCAAAGTTGTTCGAGCACATCGTGGGCCTCATAATATTTTTGTGCATTCCACAATTGAAAAAATGCCGTGTAATAATTTTGCGACGATCCCTCCGTGGACCCAGGCTCGAGCGAGCGCACGAAGTCTGAAATCCGCTCGCGTTTATTCATTGGAGGCATAACTTCGGCAAAGCAAGGAAATGGGCAATCGCTTGAGATGACACGATGACGCCGTTGCTCGTCGCTCTCCTGCTCGTAATCGTCGCAGGATTAGTCGTCTGCTCCGCTCTTTTCTCCGGCCTGGAGACCGCGCTCTTCGCTCTCCGCCGCCATCAGCTGCGTCGCCTCGAATCCAATCATCCCGCGCTCGCCGGCTTTGTGCAAAAGTTTCGCGAAAATCCGCGCCGTGTCCTCGCGGTCATTCTCCTTGGTTCCGCGCTCGTGAATGTTTTTCTCGTCGTCATTTGTCTGGCTTTGCTCTGGGAAACGCCCCGTGCCACTCCGTTACCACCATGGCTGATTGCTGTCTCGCTCTTCGCCATCATCGTTTTTTTCTGCGATTTGCTTCCCAAGCTTGTCGCACTTTCGGCGCCTTATCGCCTTTCCGCCCTCGGCGTTTTCACTCTGCGCGTCTTAATGCCGCTACTCGAAACCGTCGGTAGTACCTTGGAAACAATCAGCGCCGCCATCGTCGAGCTGGTCACGCCCCGACATATTCGCGCCCGTCCGGATCTATCCGACGAAGAACTCGAAACCCTGATTCAGATCGGTGCCGAGCAAGGCACGCTCCAGGAAGCCGAAGGCGAGATGATTCAGGAAGTTTTCAAGCTCGGCGACAAAACCGCGAAAGACGTGCTCACACCGCGGGTCGATATGTTCGCCCTGCCGGACAATCTCACGAACGAAGATGCGATCGCGCAATTGAAAACTCGTCGGCATCGCCGCGTCCCGGTGTATGCCGATTCCCCCGACAACATTCTCGGCATCATCGAAGTAAAATCGTTCCTCCTCCATCCGGACGCCCATTACACCGAGACGATGGTGCCGCCGTCATTCGTGTCCGAAACAATGCGCGCGCTCGACTTGTTGCGCAGTTTTCTGACACGCGCGCAAGGCATGGCCATCGTGGTAGATGAATTTGGCGGTACTGAAGGCATCGTCACCATCTCCGATATTATCGAAGACATTCTGAGCGACGCCGCTCCGCTCGGTGACACCGATCTCGACATCGAACCACTGGCGGAAGGTCGCTACCTTGTGAACGGTAGAGCGCGTCTCGACGATTTGAGCGAGCGACTGGGGTTCGATTTCGATGCTTCTGGCATCGATACCATCGGCGGCTACGTCTTCACCCAACTCGGCCGTGTTCCCGAAGTCGGCACCGAATTGGAAACGCCGCGTTTGAAAATTACTGTTCGCCGCGTCAATCGCCGGCGAATCGAAGAATTGCTTCTCGAGAAAACGGTGTGCGTGGATAGCGAGAGCGACAACGGAGAACTTCCATGATCTGGCTGCTGGTCGCGCTTTGTTGGATCATTTCATTTCTCTTCGCCGGAATCGAAGCCGGCCTTCTCGCGCTCGATCCGGTACGGTTGCGGCATCGCGCCAAGAGCGGTGATCGGGGTGCGCGGCGGCTGCAAGAAATGCTCAAGCAGCCCGACCGATTGCTCGTCACCGTCCTGCTTGTGACCAATGCCGCGGATATCACTGCTCTCATTATTCTGACCCACGAGCTCGTGCTCCGTTTGGGTTGGCTCGGCTACCCGATTGCCGTTGCCATCGCGCTGCCGGTTTATCTTTTCCTCCTCGGCGTCCTGCCGAAATCATTGTTCCGCCGTTTTCCATTGCGCGCGGTCGCGCGGCTTTCCGGTTTGCTCGAGCTGACCACAAAGTTGTTGTGGCCATTGCACGCCATGGGCGCATTCATCGAACGCACCGTTTTTGCACGCGCCAAAAATCCGCCACGTCTCTTCGCCGGACGTGAAGAGTTAAAAATGATCGCCGTCCAAAGCGAAGAAAGCGGCGCGCTCAGCTCCACCGAACGGGCGATGATTCATAACGTCGTCGATTTTACCTCCGTCAAAGTGCGCGATGTCATGGTCCGCCTCGAAAAAACATTGTCGTTTACTCCGGATGGCTCTCCTAAAGAAGTTTTGGAAACGAGCGAGAAATCCGGAATCGATCGATTCCCCATTTTTGCCGACAACGCTGAGCCCGTCGGTCTGATCAACGTTTACGATATTCTTTTCGACACCGAATCATCGCGTCCGCTGCGTCACTACATGCGCCGAATCATCACCGCTTCGGAAAACGAATCCGCTTATCGCGTAGTCCGCCGTCTCCGCGCCGCTCGCATCGGCCTGGCTGCCGT
>WNFY01004834.1_pt1 | contig 12294 bp, 13 predicted proteins | sample 5400091 | NCBI WGS metagenome assembly WNFY01 (sample SAMN13153364, study PRJNA577476) | soil metagenome | isolation source: 60 cm soil or saprolite under grassland replicate 1 | place: USA:California | collected 2016-06-15 | reverse complement strand
CCTACTCCGCCACTTACGACTCTCAGTGGGACCCGATGAGTGCAGGAGGAACGTGCTCGCTCAGAAACACTAACTACGGTTGTGTTGGCGTACACACAATCTCCCACCACAAGGACAAACTCGGCTGGATTGCGACGGGGCGCAAGTATTTGGCGCCGGCTGCCAGCAACGCAACCATCAATATCGAGCGACTCGGGCAGCCACTATCCGGCAATAATTACCTGATGTCTCAGATTCCGATTGGGAGTGAAGCCAATAGGTTCTACACCGTTGAGGCACGGTTCTTCGCCGGCTACGACAGCCAAATACCCGGAGAAGCAATCGTTATTCATGAGGTCAACATCGCCCGTGGAGATCGTGCTGCTCAGGTAGTTGATGCTGACAATAACGGTGATCCGAATGATGCTGGCGCAAGGTGGACCCCCGGCGAAACATTCTCCGATGTGGCCCACGGTATCCAGGTCACCGTCAATTCAATGGACGCCACCAGCTTCAACGTAAGGATCTCTTTCAGTGGAACGCTTCAAAGTTATTCCATCGGTGGTAGAGTGACCAGTGCTGATGGAGCAGGCGTCGGTAGTGTGCAGGTAAACTTAAGCGGTTCCGCATCGCTGCAAACCACAACCGACGTCGATGGCAACTACTCCTTTGGCAGTTTTCCAGGCGGCGGCAACTACATACTCAGGCCGTCCCGGGACGGATACACTTTCAGCCCTGTCAGCTCCAGCGATCCCTTCCTGGCCGCGAACTGGACCGCCAACTTCACAGGTACCTCGCTCGACCCCGGCACCATACAATTCAGTCAAGCTAGTTACAGCGTAGCTGAGGGTACAGAAATCGCGTCAATCAACGTCACCCGCACCGGCGCCGCCGCCGGCGCCGCCACAGTTGACTACGCAACCAGCGACGGCACAGCCGCACAGCGCACCGACTACACAATGGCCTCCGGCACGTTGAGTTTTGCCGCCAGGGAGACCAGCAAAAATGTCAACGTGATGATCGCTGATAATGCTTACGTTGATGGTAATAGAACAATCAATCTCACGCTCAGCAACCCGACGGGAGCTGTCATGGCAAACCCGAATGTGGCAGTGCTGACGATTACTGACAACGACACGAGCGCTCCCGCAACCAATCCGATCGATGAAGCACAGTTCTTTGTTCGCCAGCACTATCATGACTTTCTTGATCGTGTGCCAGACCAGGGCGGACTGGCCTACTGGAGCGAACAGATCACACAGTGTGGTACCGATGCTAATTGCATCAACGCGAGACGTATTGGAGTCTCAGCCGCTTACTTCGTCGAATCGGAATTTCAAAATACAGGGTCATACATTTACTGCCTTTACAAGGCCTCCTACGCGCAAAGGCCTACTTACGCTCAGTTCATGACGGACCGCAGTCGTGTGATAGATGGCCTTAATCCTGTTGTGAGCAAGCTGGCGTTTGCTGAGCTCTGGGTGCAGCGGAAAGAGTTTATTGCAAAGTATCCTCTCGGCCTTAGCGGCACTCAGTTTATAGATTTGATGCTGCAAACTGCTCATGATAGTTCGGGAGTAGATCTCTCCGAGCTGCGGGCGACCTTGATCAACGACTTCATCACCTATGGCAGTCGCGCTCGAATTGCGTATCTGGTCGCTGAGAATCAAACCTTTAGACAGGCTGAGTACAATAAGGCTTTCGTCTTAATGGAGTACTTCGGCTACCTGCGGCGGGATCCGGACGAAAGTGGGTATCATTTCTGGCTGGACATTCTCAATAACCGGGTGCCAAATAACTACCGCAGCATGGTGTGTGCATTCCTGACCTCAGCCGAGTATCAGGAGCGGTTCAGTTCCGTGCGCACCGGTAGCGACAACCTTTGTTCGCAGGCGCAATAATCGCACCGTATTTTTGGAGTTCGGCGGCCCTGTGCCGCTTTAGCCCGTGATTCATAAGAGTGGTCATCAAAGAAGTCATACCAGTTGCCCTAGCGTGTAATGGGCGTCAGACCAAAGCGGCGCCGGGCCGCCGCACTCCAAATCTGGGGTTTTGACTAGATGAGTGACGACAAAACCATTCTTCTTGGCGCGGTTGCTTACGATCCCAAAGTCGTGACGATCTGGGAGGGCATCCGCGAACACTTTCATGAGCAAGGTGTGCTGCTGGACTTTGCGTTGTTCTCTAACTACGAGCGGCAGATTGATGAGTTGCTCAAGGAGAACATTGATGTCGCATGGAACACGCCGCTTGCGCACGTGCGTGTCAGGCAGCGAACGCGTGGCGAGTCGTTATCGCTGGGCATGCGCGACAGTGATCGAGACTTCCGCGCCAAAGTGCTGATGCGGCGTGATACCGGAATCGAGTCGTTAAAAGATCTCGCCGGAAAGACTTTGGCCGTCGGTAGTTCCGATTCAACTCAAGCGCGCATCCTGCCGCTCTACTTTCTCAAGCAGCAAGGCGTTAATTTGGGTCAGGTCAACCTGCTCCCGTTCGATACCGACCTTGGAAAGCACGGCGACACTGGTACGAGCGAGATCGATGTGATTAAAGCACTGCAAGAAGGACGCGCGGATGCAGGTACTGTAGGAGATCTCATCTGGGTAAATGAACAGGCGGCCGGACACATTGACTCCAGCAGGATCGAGGTGCTTTGGACCACGCCCGGCTTCGACCATTGTATGTTCGACGCACATCCGGCTCTCTCACCGGAGAAGGTAGAGGCCTTTCGACGCGCATTATTCGCCATGCGCTGGGACAATCCGAAGCATCGCCGGCTGCTTGAGCTGGAAGGGCTGCGGGAATGGTTACCGCCGCGCGAGGATGGATACAGCAGCCTCGAGGAGGCACTAAAAGAACAATAACAAAATGAGCGCAGAAGTGGGGGCGATGGCTGTTGATGGCGGCGAGTTGCCGCTGGGGGGTGGACTACTTGCCCTCGTACGTCCGGCACTGGACCAGCTTCAGGCCGGCGGCGTGCTGGCGGTGCTTTCGCGATCGAGCAGCCTGCGTGAGGACCTTCCCTCGTGGTGCCGTGCTGAGCGGCATGAATATCTTGGAGTTGAAGCAACCGCTAATGGGCTCGACCGCCACCTTATTGGTCGCGGAGCTTTTTCGGTCCCTCGCGAAACCAGTAAAACCAACGATTTGATGCAGCAGTGCGTCGGAAGGCTGACCGCCGCGGATGTACTGGAGGCTGCCTTGCTCCCGTCACATGCTGATCCGTTTACGGGTTTCGCTCCGCGCGGCGCGCGAGTGGAACCAGGCGGTCCCTCATACCCTTTCACGCTAAACGAGCGTGACCATGTAGCGCCGCCGGAAGTGGCAATGCTTTACGACCAGGCGGTGAGTGGTCAGTGGGACGCAACGACTGACATCCCGTGGTCCAAAGTGCGGCCTCTTCCGGACGCCGTAGAAATTGCGCTCGTCCAGATCATGACGTTTCTCGCCGAGAACGAGCTGTCGGCTCTTTATGTGCCGTCACGTTTTATTGCGCGCATTCACCCGGCCTTTGCCGAGGTGGCGATGTTTCTCGCAACGCAGCTCGCCGACGAAGCTCGACACATCGATGTTTTTCTGAAGCGAGCGCGCCTTTGCCAGCGAGGGCTGGGCATCTCTTCTGTGGCAACCTCACGATCATTGCTGTCGCTGCTGCAGCTGGATGACTTCACTGAGGCCGCTTTTCTACTATCAGTTCTGGGTGAGGGGACGTTTCTCGATCTCTTGAGTTTTATCGAGCGCCACGCGCCTGACGAGCCGACGGCAGAGCTGGTTCGCCGCGCCAGGAATGACGAATCGAGGCACGTCCATTTTGGTATGGCCCATGTGCGGGTTGGTTTGACCACTGATCCAACTCTTTATGGCAGACTGGAAGCAGCAGTGCGAAGGCGTGCCGCGGTACTTCACGGTATTGGTGGAGTGCCGGCTCCGCTTCAAGACGCGTTAACAACCCTGGCCGCCGGCAGTGCCGAACCTGGCGCTATCGCCAAAGGCCATGAAAGCTTCCGCCAGTTACTCGAAACGATGCACCTGAGTCGTATCAGGAGACTCGGACACGCCGGCTTCACTCACCAGCAAGCAGAGAGGATCTCAGAACTACATACACCCAATTTCATGTAGAGAACGGTTAGAGAACCTGAGACCCTTCGCCGCCCTATCGCCGCTCTTCAAGTTATCCAGGAGTTTACTTATGGGAGGAAAATCTTACGACGCAATCGTCATCGGCTCAGGCCAGGGAGGCAATCCGCTTGCGATCGCTTTAGCCAGGGCCGGTTGGAAGACGGCGATCATCGAACGTGAGCATATTGGCGGCACCTGCGTAAACGTGGGTTGCACACCAACGAAAACGATGGTGGCAAGCGCGCGGGTGGCATATCTGTCCAGCCGGAGCGCGGACTACGGCGTCCACAGTGGACCAGTCACCGTTAACATGTCTGAAGTCCGTCGAAGGAAGCAGCAGGTTGTTGAAAGCTTCCGCAATGGCGGACTTAAATCGATCAAAGAGGCTCCGGGCCTTGACCTAATGAAAGGCGAGGCTTCGTTCAACGGTCCAGATTCGCTTGAAGTTCGCTCGGAAGGCGGAACGGACGTGCTGACAGCCAGAAAGATCTTCATCAACACGGGAGGGCGGCCTACAGATCCGCCCGTCCCGGGCTTAGACAAGGTTCCGACTCTGGATTCGAGTTCCATTATGGAACTCGACACGGTGCCTGAGCATCTGTTGGTAATGGGCGGCGGTTACGTCGGTCTGGAGTTTGGCCAGATGTTTCGTCGCCTTGGAAGTAAGGTGACAATTGTGCATCGCGGCGATCACCTTCTGAGCCGCGAAGACCCCGACGTCGCTGACCAAGTGGCAAAGATACTGGAGGAGGATGGCGTCAAATTGTTGCTGAAAACTGAGGCGGTGCGCGCCGGATCGGCCAATGAGAGTGTACGCCTCACGGTGAGAACACAAGAACGAGAGATCAGCCTGGAAGCCTCACGTCTGCTGGTTGCGGTGGGACGACGCCCTAATACTGATCTGCTCAACTTACGGAAAGCCGGCGTCGAGACTGACGAGCAGGGCTTTATAAAGGTCAACGACCGGCTCGAAACAAACGTAGCCGGCATCTATGCTCTTGGCGACGTTAAGGGTGGGCCAGCTTTCACCCACATCTCTTTCGACGACTTTCGCATCATTCGCACGAACCTGCTTGAAGGTGGCCATGCGACCACGAGCGGTCGACTAGTTCCTTATACAGTCTTCATCGACCCCCAGCTCGGTCGAGTTGGGATCACTGAAACGGAAGCTCGGGATCAGGGTTTGGACATTCGCGTAGCCACGCTGCCGATGAGTAGAGTCGCTCGGGCAATTGAAATGAGTGAGACTCGAGGCTTCATGAAGGCCGTAGTTGACGCCGAAACGAAACAGCTCCTGGGCTGCGCTTTCCTGGGCATCGAAGGCGGTGAGTTGATGGCCATGTTTGAGATTGCAATGATCGGTCGACTGCCTTACACGACATTGAAGGAGGGCATTTTTGCACATCCGACGCTGGCCGAATCGCTAAACAATCTCTTTAAGGCGATGGATGTGTGAGAGTCTGAAGCCCATTGGTGTTCAAATTTTCTCTGGGTTAAGGATTAGTAACTTGCGATCAGGAGGCAGTTTATGAGCCAGGGCAAGATTTCGCGCCGCGAAGTGCTGCGCCAGGCACTTGTGGGAACTGTGGGGTTTGGGGTTCTGGGCAGTCACGACGGAGCGGCGAAAGAAAGCGAAACGACGTTGGACTCTTTGATCAACGGGCCGCCGCCCCAGGATCAATCCATGATTAACGTACCGTTCAAGCGGTATGAAACGGTGCGGCTGGCAATCGTGGGCACTGGCTTGCGGGGGCGCGAAACATTGCGTGAGTTCCTAAATGTAGCGGGGGTGCAGGTGACCGCCCTCTGCGACATTGTGCAGGAAAAGGTCCTGCAGGCTAAGACGATGGTCGAGAAGGCAGGCCAAAATACTCCGGCACTCTATTTCAAGGGGGAGCGCGCTTTTGAGGAATTGGTCAAGCGCGACGATGTTGATTTCGTATACATAGCCACGCCCTGGGAGTGGCATGTGCCGCCCGCGCTGGCAGGGATGAACGCCGGCAAGCATGTCGGCATAGAAGTTCCGGCGGCTTACACCCTCGCAGACTGCTGGAAGCTCGTGGAAACGTCAGAGCGCACGCGGCAGCATTGCATGATCATGGAGAACTGCTGCTACGATTACGATGAGTTAATGGTTTTGAACATGGTCCGCGCCGGATTGCTGGGTGAACTGGTTCACGGCGAATGCGCCTACAACCATGACCTGCGTGGGATCCTGTTTGAGACGCGCAACGAGGGGCTCTGGCGTCGCCGACATCATACTTTGCGTGACAGCAACCTCTATCCGACACATGGATTGGGTCCAGTCGCCAACTACATGAATATCAATCGCGGCGACAAGTTTGATTATCTCGTGGCGATGAGCTCCGGCCATTGGGGCCTGGAAACTTACCGAAAGGAAAAAGTTGCAGAGGAGGACCCACGTCAAAGGGAAGTTTATAAGTGCGGGGATTACAACACGGCCATAATCAAAACGGCGAAGGGCCGAACGATCATGCTGCAACACAACGTGAGCACACCGCGCCCGTATGACCGGATCAACTTGCTCCAGGGGACGAAAGGCATTTTTCGCGATTACCCCTCGCGCATATTTATTGACGGGGAGGAGGGCGATCACAATTGGCAGAACACAGACAAATTCAAGGCCACGTACGAACACGAGCTCTGGCGTAAGACAGGCACGATAGCGCGCAGCGTCGGTGGACATGGTGGCATGGACTACGTCATGTGCTGTCGCCTCATTGAATGTATGCGGAGCGGCTTAGTACCGGACATCGATGTTTATGACGCAGCGACATGGAGTGTGCCGGGACCATTGAGTGAAAAGTCAGTTGCCAAAGGCTCAGCTCCTGTTAAGTTCCCGGACTTCACACGTGGTCGTTGGATGGAGGAGCGCCACTCCCTGCCATAGGCTTTGGAAGTAAAGCGCAGTTTGTCATTGTTGGAAACATTATGTGCGGATACGGGGCTTGCTGCACCTGTATACATCTTTCCTGCGAGCAACTGTTGCTCTGGCATTTGAACTTTTGATTATCGAATTCAAAGTTGGGCAGCTTCGCGGCTATTAGCGAGGTGAAAAGATTGCAAGTTGAAGGGCTAGATATCCGTCGGGCTGAGCCGGACGACTGTTCGGCTATCCACGAAATATTTAGTTGCCCGAAGGTGTTCGCGGACACACTCCAGTTGCCATATCCGTCCCGGGAAGAATGGCGGCGGCGGCTTGCGGAGCCTGGCGACGGCACATACAACCTAGTGGCCGTCGTCGGCGACCGTGTGGTGGGGATGCTCGGGGTCCACACTTTCCCGAACAAGCCACGGAGGCGACACGCCGGAGCAATCGGAATGTGCGTGCACGATGAGTGGCAAGGCAAGGGTATCGGAACGGCCCTCATGAGCGCGGGTCTTGACTTGGCGGATAAGTGGCTCAACCTCACGCGGCTGGAGCTTGAGGTCTACACGGACAATGAACCTGCGATCCGACTGTATGAGGGGTTCGGGTTTGAACGTGAGGGAACGTTACGACAACATGCGTTCCGCGATGGGCATTATGTCGATTCGTACATGATGGCTCGTTTGCGTCCTTCTAGTAGTGCGACTTGATCCCGTTACTCTGGAGCGCCGCCCAACCACTCATTCGACCGGAGCGCGAATAAGCTTGCCTTTCATCCGCAAGACTTGAATGCTTGATATGTTGAATGCGCGCCCGGTCAATTCGGGCGTTGGATGCCTTCCGTAGTCCGAAGAGACCACGTATATTCCTCGGCATGAGCTTCACATTCGAGTGGGATGATGAGAAGGCTGCAGAGAACCTCACGAAACATGGCATTTCATTCTCAGAAGCCTCGACCGTTTTTGGTGATCCATTATCGCGGACAATTCTCGACCCTGTATACTCCGAAGCCGAGGAACGGTTCGTTGTTCTTGGCCAGTCCGGCTTGCAACACACCCTGGTTGTGGTGCATACCTATCGCGGAGCCGTTATCAGAATCGTAAGTGCCAGGCTGGCGACATCACATGAAAGAAAAGATTATGAGCGAGGAAAAGACTGAAGAAGTAGAAATGCTGGATGAGTACGATTTCAGCAATGCCTTAATTGGCAAATACGCAAAGCAATACGCTGAAGGCACAAATATAGTGGTTCTTGAGCCGGATGTTGCCAAGGTTTTTCCGGATTCAGCCGCTGTCAATCAGGCCTTGCGCCAACTCATAGAGCAGCGTTCGCGTTAATTCGATCGCGGCATCCAAGAAGCTGTTGCACCTGACGCCTCGATAGCATGGTCTTCAAGTAATTTCCTCGCGCCCCTGCTTGGATGGCTTGCGGCGGCGCAGGTGAACAGCAACGTTCGGTTGCTTCTCTTGGGAAAATATCAGGAGCGCTAATCTGAGAGTGAATCGCCATGCCAGGTTGTGTGCTTAGAGCTTCAGGACAGCAGTTCGAACCTCAGAGATTCTTGGACGATAGCCCTTTTGTTCCATGTAATGTCTTCCGAAAGGGCGAGCGCAAAGCTCACAACCATTCGTGGACCACGTCCGGCTTTACGGTTGTCGTTAGTGAGGCATCAGGGGATGATCTCCCGAGGCAAGTTCAAGACGCCTACGAGTTTTTGGGCGTGCATTCGATTCTTTGGCCCGACGAATTCACTGTGTACGACGTCAGAGTCTGCGGTGAGTTGCCGGGTTTCGACAATCTTGACAACTTAGGCTCGTTCGACAAGAAGTGGGCGCGCTACTGTGAATATCGCAATGCGGTTCGCGCGGCCGTGCCCCAAAAGGAATCTTTGCGCGACAAGGATCGCTGTCTTTGGGCGCAGAGTGCTATTCGGCAACTAAACGAAGATATCGAAGCCGGATTCACCCGCAGGGCCGACGGATAACAAGCGCTTGGAGCGGACTCGCCATGAGCGGGCTTCTTTGTTGAGTTGTGTGGGCGAGCCGCTCAAGCGCAGCGTTGGGCTGCTTCTCTGTCGCATCTCATGGTACGATTCGAGTCGGGGTGATTAGCCATGACCTACACTGTCGGGGTGATTAGCCATGACCTACACTATTGAGTATGAGCGAGAAAATGATGGTCGCTGGCTGGCGGAAGTGGTCGAACTTCCAGGTGTGCTTGCTTACGGTGGCTCGTCCGATGAAGCGATCGCAAAGGCCCAGGCATTAGCGTTGCGCGTATTGGCCGACCGCTTGGAGCACGGAGAAGGCCCACCTGAATTCGTGAGCATCTCGTTCGCAGCGGCATGAGTCAATGGTCGTCAGCGAAAGCGAAGCGCGTTCTCGCCGCGCTTCTTCGCATCGGGTGGGGTATCAAGCGTGAATCTAGTTCTCACAAGATTCTCTCACGGCCTGGCTGGCCTGATGTCGTCTTTGCGTTTCATGATAAGGATGAAATTGGTCCGAAGATGTTAGCGCGTATCGCAAAGAATACCGGTCTCGAACCTAAGGATCTGTAATCGTGAATTTTTCTTTCAGCCGGCAGCCCAACAAGCGCTTGCAGCTGACGGCGCCATAGTTTCATTTCTCAAGTACTCTTTTTTTTCGGCTTGAATGCTGATCGCGCGCCGCAGCTGAAGGGCATCAGCGTTGGGCCGCGAGTGCTGGGGCATTACAAATTCGCGTAAAATAGCGCTCTACAGACCGCTATCATAAGGAGAACGCCTATGCCTAAAGTCAAAGCGAACGACATCACCATCAACTATGACCAACAAGGAAACGGTGACCCTCTCATCCTCATTCCATACCTGGCTGCCGATCACGCCTGTTATGCATTCCAAGTGGCGGATTACGCCAAGCACTTTACCTGCATCTCGCTTGACCTCCGCGGCACGGGTGAGACTGACAAACCCGGAGGTGCCTATCCTACGGAGGTTCTTGCTGACGATGTCGCTGCGTTCATGGGGGCCGTCGGAATCGAGAAGGCGCACATCTCGGGCCTCTCGCTCGGCGCGGCCACCGGCATGTGGCTGGCGGCTAAGTATCCCGACAAGGTGAAGTCGTTGTCACTACACAGTGGTTGGACGAAGACCGACGCGTTCCTCAGGGTCGTGGTCGAAGGATGGCAGGTCACGGCAAAGGCGTTGGGAAGCGTGCCGGAGATGGTCATTATGAGTATCTTTCCGTGGTGCCTAACGCCAGAGCTGTACGCTAAAAAGCCCGACTATATCCAATCATTGGCCGACTTCGTGAGAAGTCGGCCGGCACAACCCCTGGCTGCGTTCCTCCAGCAGTCGAACGCCGTGATAGCCCACGATGTCGAGGCCCAACTTGATCGGATCACGGCGCCGACGCAGATAACCTTCGGGCACCGCGACCTATTGACCTCGACTCGGTTTGCGGACGCGATGAAAAGCCATATTCGCGACTCCGAACTGCTGATCTTCGAAGGATGCACGCACGCGCCGATCTACGAGAGGGTCGAGGAGTTCAATCAGAAGACCTTGGAGTTTTTGCAGCTGCACTCAGTCTAGGTGGCTGGAGGCAGTTGTGCGCCGTGCGGCCCAACAAAACCTTGCAGCTGACGGCGCGATAGCATCTTTCGCAGTAACCTTGTTTACTTCAGCTTGAATACTGATCGCGCGCCGCAGCTGAAGGCTAGCGTTGGGCGGACGAAAGGTATGCGTGACCCCACAGCAACTTTATCTGTTTAACGGCCTCTACTTGACTCTGACAGTCGTGGTCGCCGTGCTCACGCACGCGGGGGCACGGCGCATCAGGGGCGCCCTGGCCGGAGGTCTGGCCGTTGGTGTGGCGGGCTTGGGTATCATCGCTCTCGGCGAGAAGGCGGGGTGGTGGCATCAAGTGATTACGTGGGAGCCGTACTTCCTGGCACTCCTGGTAGTGAACGGCGCTTTGTGTGCGTTCGTTTTCCTCATCACGTGGCGCATCGCCAGGCGCTTCGGTGGCCGCGGTCTCGGCCTGGCAGCGATCTTCGTAGCAGTCATCGGTCCACCGCGGGACTATTGGTACATGGCGCATTTCCCGGAATGGGGGACCTACCACTGGGGTGTAAGTACTGTGCTGGCCGTTTCCGCCGCCTATGTTCTTTTGGGAATACTGGGGCACGGTGTAATGCGGCTGGTCGCAGGTCCGGCGGACAAAGACCGACTGGCCCGTTGGCCATGGGAGGCCGCCCAACCCGCCGCTGGAGCCGACCGCTGAAGAGCGCGGCGGCTCAGCGGCAATCCGTTCGGTGCTCGCGTTAGAACGAAGCGAGGTGAGTTAGCTTGGCTCTGAAATTTCAAAAGGTATCTTTGCTTTTGAATGTGCTCGCCGCTCTCATGTTGACGGCAAATGTTGCAGTCGCGCAAGAAGAGAAAACGCTTAAAGATACAACTCCCAAGAAACGATTACGAAGCCAGTCGATGGTCAAGGGTTTCATCGGTGGTGAATCACACGATAGTTACGTAATTCGTGCTCGCAAAGGTGAGACTTTGAGTGTGCAGATCTCCTGGCGGCTCGTTGGCGAAAACCGTAGTGAGTTTACCGTAAGCGAATCACCCGACGCCTTCAGTGGCGAACCGGTTGAATTTGGGAGCCGATCTGATGAGGACAAGCATTGGAGCGGCAAGATTCCCAAGACCCGTGATTACTACATATACGTTGTCGCTCACCCTACAGCTCACTACACACTGTGGGTTAAACTCAAAAAGTAGTCAGTCACAGGAATGCCGCACCGAACAACGGCATGCAGCGGACGCGCACGCAGCAGGCCTCTTATCAATCACGTTCTGTGCGCGCCGCTGAAGCGCGGCGTTGGCTGCTTATCCCAGCCCAGGAATTCAAAACTGTGGCTACCCACGTTTCCACTGCTCTTCGCAAGCATTACTTTGGCCGCCATGAAGCTACTCGTATGCATGGGATTCTTAGTGCTGGGAATTTTATCTCTACGAGGCATGCGTTGGGCCTACGTTACATTCGTCTTACTGGGCCTACTCTATTTTCCCGCAAGTGTGGGCTTCAGACTAAATCCACAGCCCTGCGAACTCATCCCCAACATACCGCTGGCGGTCTATTCTTTGACCAACTATCCGCATATTGTACTGTTCGTTTTGTTCTTCCTGATGACAAGCGCACAATTTCGGATGTCGCAGTGGTGGGGGTACACGTGGGCGACTGTGGCTTGTATTGCAATGGGGATACTCGTGGAAGTAGCGGAGGGCATCAGCGGGACGCATCATTGTCGCTTGCGAGATCTAATTCCCG
>WNFY01004833.1_pt1 | contig 12298 bp, 10 predicted proteins | sample 5400091 | NCBI WGS metagenome assembly WNFY01 (sample SAMN13153364, study PRJNA577476) | soil metagenome | isolation source: 60 cm soil or saprolite under grassland replicate 1 | place: USA:California | collected 2016-06-15 | reverse complement strand
TCATTGCATTCATCCACAAATGGGCATAATCGATTAATGCTGGATCCATGACAAGGGATTGTTTTTGAGCCGTCTTATATGCCAGCATGACCAAAACATTGGGCGACAACTTTGCCAAAGCTTTATATTCCGGCAAATCGAACTCATCATCATCCATCCGACTTATGGCCCAATAAGCGGGCGATTTTATGCCATTCCCCTGTGGACCAACAGCATACAACAACCTGGTCAGAAATTGCCATAGATGGCTTTTATTGTATTTGTGGAAGAAAGTTTTCCGATCTTCCTTTTTGACTCGCCCAATTTTTAGGAGCGTTTCCAAATTCCAAACATTGGGGACCGATAACGGACTACTTCCCGGATCTGGCTGTTGTAAGGAGTTAGTTATAGTTTTAACAGAGTTTTCTTTGGAGGTTGATTCAGAGTTTAAAGAGATTAAAGCTGCGCAAATCGACCCGACTGATAGGACAAATCGACCCATACTGTTAGTGCAAATCGACCTATCCGTTGATGCAAATCGACCTAAACCGATAGTGCAAATCGAACCGAGTTGTTGATGCAAATCGACCTCATTTGATGATGCAAATCGACCTTCATTGATAGCGCAAATCGACCCATCTTCTCGGGTCAGAATAAAGGAACTGTCTTCCTTTATTGGCTCTTTTTCCGGGTCAAACTCCATAATTCGCTGAGCCAGGTACTCGACACCTTTCATCCCGCCACACAGAGCAGCATCAAATATCTCAAATGGCAGATCTTCCTGGAAGACTCGTATTGTCAGCGTGGACCCTCCGAAGCGGCGTACCTCGTTGACCACCGACAGGTACACATGCATAATGGCATACCGGAGATCACCGATCTTTGCCTGTTTCTCCCGACCGCCCTTTTTCGGTTCAGCCCTCCCTTTTTTCTTGGCAGCTTTCTTGGTGTAGCTTGTCAGTCGCTTCTCCGTATATTTTTCCGTGAACCACTCCCCTACTGTTCCGCCACCATACTTTTCGGATAATCCAAGCCAGCGTGCCATTTCACGGAAACCACCTTCGACAACCATGGTGTCACGTTTGCCTTTGAAGGTTTTATCCTTGCCGATTACCACGAGCCACCCTGGACCCGGGTTGAGGTGTGGCCATATATTCTTTGCAAAGAAGTGGCTTACCATTACCAAGTCCTTCGATGGCATGATCAGTTTTTCCAGGCGGACAGCATAGGAGATCAGCGTCTTTTCGGGAACCAACTCCCCGAATACACTCTGCAATACAGCGTTTACGGTCATGGGAGGATATTCGCTGGCTGAGTTGTAATTATTTGCCAGTGGTATCAACTCTTCGAGACCGGTCTCGACGTTTCCATCCTTCGTGTTCGCCACTTCTAACACGAGTTCCAAAATATCATGTGGCGATTTGCCTTCAATAATGCGCGCTTTGAACCAGCTTGTCAAAGACTCTGCATCTGCCGGCGTAAGAGGAAGAGTCAATTCCACCGTATATTTCACTGGTAACCGCCTCACCCCGGAATCTTCAATCGCCCATTCCTTTTCAGTACTCTCCCGGCGAACCAGCCCTTCAAGCTTCTGCCAAGTCTCTGGATCCATAAGGTATTTTTGGACTGTGCGGCGAGACATTCCCCCACACCAATCCACGAGCGCGTCGATATGGAAACGCTCAGAAATTGTGCCACTGGATCTAGACGTCAGCAGGAAGGAAACTTGTCTGAATGCAAAATAGAGACAACCCACTTCTGGACCCGTTCTTGGTAAGAAGCGGAGAAAATAAGCGTTAAGGGGTACAGTCGCATTGGTGTCTACAATCGCATCGTACAGGCTGGTGTACCTAGCCTTGAGCTCAAACCAGGTTGTGTCAGCGACTCGAGCCAGATCCTTATTCTCATCCTCGCCATCACTCCGATCTCCTGTTTCCGCTCCATCTACAACAAATTCTACAGTTACACCAGCTCCCAAAATTCCTGTCAGCAAACGGCTGATCGTACTTGCAAGTCTGTTCTCCAGCCAATCACGCGCGTACGCGTTACGGGCACTGATGACCAGTGTTCCGCCTTGATAAGAAACTGGTTTGGCGTCGCGCACCCATGTGTCGAAGGATGCTTTGGGCATCTCCAATTGGAGTTGTGCAAGTACCGATTGCCACGCTTCTTCGGCATTGCCTGCTTTACAGGTTGTTACATCCAGGTCCTCCAGTGAATTACCAAATATTTCCAACAAATACGGTGATAGCGCGGCTGTGCGCTCCAGGATATGTTTCTCCACAGATTTCAAATCTGTTTCAAGCGCCAGGGTTTTGCCATCAAATGACACTACGCGCGCGCAAGAGAGCATCTGCACATCTGCCGGGGGTGTATATAGGCGATCTTGTTTGCCTCTCTTGATCGCCTCGTCATACGACTGCTGTTCATTCTCAAGTTTCTGGATTAGTTGTTCCCATTTGGTTTGCAACTCGAGGTTCTGCTCAGATCTGGCTGTGCCCTCACCGTCCGCGACAACAAATTGCACAGCAGCATTGGCATTCAATGTTCCCACCAGCAAACGGCTGACTGTGCTGGTGAGCCTGCTGTCCAGCCAATCACGCGCGTATGCGTTACGCACACTGACGGTCAACACCCCATCTTCGAAGGACATTGCATGAGTATCCCGCACCCAGGCGTCAAACGAGGCGCGCGGCATCTCCATCTGAAGTTGTCCCAATACAGATTGCCAGGCCTGTTCAAAGTTCATGGGAACCTCGATTATTGTGCCTGGCACTGTCAGAGTTGACTTCATGAGCATCTGATGGCTCGTTCGCAAGCACTCCCCCATCCAGTCCTACGGACTGAAGGCTACGTGACCAGCGCCGGAGTTCATTCGCGGTTGGAGCGCACAGAAGCAGGCCCGCAATTGTGGGCCTGCTATCGTTCCTAAATTTGCCTGGATGAGTCCGTAATTTTGATGAAGCCATTCCTGGTTGTCCATTGTCCCCTTCCATGGGCACCGGTGAGCAGGTACGCCCGACCAGAAACGACTTGACAAATACAGTGAAATGCCTATAATTCACTGCAAGAAATCGTTCTAGTCTGCGACCTGCTCCCTGTCCGGCGGCCAACCTGAAGGGAGTTTCGCTTTAAATCAAGGTCCCCACCTCAAAGAGGTGGGCATCTTTGTTTAATAAAGGCAATTTGTCTTCACGGTGACATTGCTACTCCTGATAAGGAATGATCCTGAAATAGTAGAGAAAAAAGGACTCTGGTTTTTGGAGTAAATAAGTAAAATAGTAAAATAGTAAAAAAGTGAATTAGTGAATAAGTAAAATCCTAAAATAGCCTACACATTGGTTGACTTCTCCCCGTCGAACAAAGATTGGATCACCTGCTCCCAGCTGGCTACATGATCGGGCAATTGTTTCATTCGATGATCCAGCAGTCTCACAGCCAGGCCATAGACCTGACTCTTCGTCACCGATCCCGGTCGCATCGCCTGGCGGATCAAGTAAGTAATTTTTTCCAACGCGGCTTGTTCTTCATCAGACAGCATCACCGATGTTTTCCGTCGAGGGTAGATCCGAGAGGGTCGTCCTGTTTTTCCCGACCGGACAGCAGTGGCGCTGGACACATGCGATTCCATATCATACAACTCTGCCCACGGATAATTGGGTTTGGTTTTTCTTGATGTGTCTTTAGTCATCATCACTCCTCAAGCGTTGGTTGTAGATTTTAACGGCCTGACTGACTTCGGCCTCGTCAGCCTCAAAGCGCCCTGTTTCGGCTAAGATGTGGAGCGTCTCGTTGCATATGATCATAAGGGGTCGAGGCACGCCTTTGGAGGCCTCGTACAGAAGCTCTAAGGCACGGTCGGAAAAAAGCGGCTTGAAGCGACCGGCGACTGTCAACCGAAACTGGATCATCCGCAGTGTTTCTGCATAGGTAAGGGGGCCTAATCTATGCCAGAATACGACACGATCCAACAGGGCGGGCTTCTTGGAAAAGTTCCGGTGAATCTCCTGCTGTCCGAACAATATGATCTGGATCAATTTAGATGACACATCGAAGTTCAGAAAATCCTGAATTGGTTGCAGGCTGTTGGCAGCCATCAACTGAGCGTCATCGATGATCAGGACGGGATTCTTTTCTTGTTTTCGGAGACTGATAAGATACTTCTCGAAATCGCGCAACTTGTCCAGGTAAGCCCGGCGGGAATCCAACCGATAGTGGCTTACAATATCGCGCAGAGCCGATGCAGGAGTAGGATAACTGGCTGTGTGAATATAGACAGGCTCTAGTCCGTCATTCTGCAAGCAGAGTTCATACAGACGCCGTGCCAGGGTAGTCTTTCCAGCACCAATAGGCCCCTCGATCACGGACAGACCTTCCCGCCAGTCGATGGTATTCTCGAGACGTGACAGCGCGGACTTGTGTTGTTCGGTTAGATACAAGAATCGTGGATCCGCGGAAATATGGAAAGGATGCTCATTCAAATCAAGCAAACCCAACTCCCGCACCGTCAGTTTGGTCATTTTGTCAAAGGCAGCTATGGGGACCGCCTTGGGAAATTTTAATTTCCTCTGAACCATGTTTGTGAACCATTCTAAGCTAGGACATTTTCCTTCCTGTTATTGTACATCATGGTCAGAATCAATGCAATAGCGGTAAAAATGGCTATTTGAGATGCGATAACCTTGTTATTTACTGTTTTCGTGGCTATAATGAGGATAATTCAACTATGTGTAATTGTACCCAGAATAACAGTCCAACAATTGGAAATTATATGTTTATTCGAAGGAAGGCAGCATGAAGGTCCTGTCTGTGTTCAATCAGAAAGGTGGCGTGGGTAAGACTACGACCACCATTAACCTTGGCGCAGCTTTCGCGTTGATGATGTCACATGAGGCTGGGGCAAATGAAGAACCCGGGCGCGTTTTGATTATTGACTTGGACCAGCAGACTCACTCAGAGATCACGCTCTCGGGAGGTTTCTTCGGGCAACGCCGGCAAACGGGATTGGGTCCTTACGACAATATTGCCGGTTTGCTTATGATGGATACGGCTCTTCCAGTCACAGATATCATCAGGACGTCGGAAATTCCTCACGGTGCCCGGCGCAATATGGATTTTATCCCCTCTTCCAAAGAAAAGATGCCGAATGTGGATACGGCTTTGAAGAACGATCCAATTGATGGGCTGTTTCGCTTGCGGGGAATCCTGGAGACAGTTGAACCCTTTTATCAGTACGTCGTGATTGATAATCCGCCGGGTTTGAGCTATCTCTCGATCAACTCCCTGGTTGGCAGCACGCATGTGGTAATCCCGTGTCAGCTGGAGGCGCCCAGTATCGAGGGACTGACGAGTGCGCTTAAGACCATTCAAAGCGTCCAACGTCAACATAATCCCCGCTTGCAATTTTTGGGGATCCTACCCACCATGTGTGACTTTCGCCAGCAGGAACAGAATGAATTCCTCGCTTCGCTTCACGGACAATACAATAGTCTCATTTTGACTCCCATCAGCAGACGCGCGGATGTCAGCTATGCCAACAGCGAAGGCCTGGATATTTTTAGTTTTAAGCCAGCTCGCAGATCGGATCAGTTGATGAGCGCGAATCCAGCGACTCAGGAATTCGCCCATGTGGCTGAGGAAATTCGACAGCGTATGGGGTGAAAAAAGTGTACCCGCGGGTACACTTTTTGAAGGAGATTTCAGATGCCGAAAAGAACCCATAAAGACCTGAGTCAGTTAACGCAAACCGTAGAAACACAAGCCGCCCCTCTACTTGAACCTGTTAAGGAACAGGGCACAGCTCATCGGGCGACTCGTGTGGTTTACATTCCTCTCGGCCAAGTCCTTCCGGATCGTTTTCAATCGCGCGTGATCCTGCCTCCGGAAATCAAAGGAGCTTTCTTTGCGGGAGAAATGGACTGTTATCAAGCAGCTCAATCTCTGATGGTGGCGGCAGATGGAGATGCCGGATTGCGCCGAGAGGTTGACGAGTTGCTTCTACTGGGTCAATCCATTTTGAGCGAAGGTCAGATTGAACCGGCTACTGGATCCTGGGTGCAGGTGCAGGGACTTGGCCCGCGATTTCTTTTGGAGGCTGGCGAACGGCGCTTCTGGTCTCTAGTGCTTAGTGCTGTTCAACTGCAATTACAGGAAGAACCCAAGCTACAGGTCGTTGAACAGAAAGAAACAAGCCGACTTCGGCAGGTTGCGGAAAATATCCAACGAGAGGATATTTCTGCTGTAGATCTGGCGAAGGCCATTGCCTCTCTGATCTTGATCTTTCAGGAAAAATACCCGGATCCAAATGCTGTGAATGAGATGGATTACTATCGGCAGGCGCTGGATGGACGCTTGCCCCATGGCATTTGGCCCGAACTGGAGAGAATTGTTGGCTTCGCCCGACCGCACCTGGTGCGCCACCTTCAGATCCTGAATCTGAGCGATGAGCTTTTATATCTGGCAAGTTTGTACCGTGTTGAGGAACGCCGTCTGCGAGTGATCGTAGCTGCGCCCAAACAGCAGCAACGCGGACTCCTTTTATCAGCTCTCGAGGAACAATTGTCTTCTGAGGACCTTGAGCGCGCGGTGGAAGAAAAGAACAAAGGCAACAAGAATGCCAGACTTCGCGCTGTACCAGTTGTCTATCGTCAGATGGCCACCCGCGTCAAGTCCCTCCTGAAATTTGCGAAGCAGCCCGGGTTTGATCGCAATTACGATCGCGTGGCAACAGAACTTTCTGCCCTGATGAAAGATCCAAATGAATTGGACCAGGCGGCTAAGCAATTGGAAAACCTGGCTGCAAGTTTGCGAAAGATTCGTGATCGTCGTCGTTGATCCCTGTATGCCAAAGCATCACCAAAAGATAGTTGGTCATCATGACCAACTATCTCAAGCAAAGGAAAAAACACATGGAAGTCCAAACACTTGAGATCATTCGCGAATTCCCTTTTGAGTTTTACGGGGAAAGTTATCACTCCTATCTTGGCACTGACCGGAATTTATATTTGCGGGTAGCTGATATTAGCGAGTCAATGGGACTAGATTTTTCCAGTCAACTGCGACGTATTAAAGCCAGTCTGCCTTTGTCCCGCAAACTTACATATATTGAAGTGGACACGCCATATCAAAATGGTATTCGCAGGCGCGCGGTGGCGCACATGAATATTGAAGGTTTAACCTACTGGTTGGCTACCATTGACACCTCGCGCGTCAAACCAGAAATTCGCGAGCGCATAGAGCAGTTTCAAATCGACTTCGTGGATACTGTATGGGCACTCTATCGCTCCGATATTGTTTCCGATGTTATTTTGGCTGAACTGGATGCATACAAATCCCCCGCTCAGCGAGAACTCTCGGAAGCGATGGACCAGATACGTGCAGTGACGAGGAAAATGGCAGACCTTGAAAATCGTCTCGTTCGCATTGAAGGTTTTGTGTCTGAAGTTGCAGTGGTGAATGCCCAGCAGCAACGGCAATTGCAGAACATGATCGAAACTGTGGCAGAGGCTCTCTTCGAGGCGAAGAACGGAAAACTGCCCAAGACTCAATGTTTTGCAATGTGTTACAACGAATTCAAAGATACCTTCCAGATCCCTATATATTCCATGTTGCCTGAAAGCAAAATGGAAGAGGCGCTCAACTACCTCGCTAAACGTTATGGGCATTTCAAACCTGGTGCGCCATTGCCCCAAATTTTTACTGACGGGACGCAACAAAGTTTGTTTTAGCATAAGAGGAAAGAGTAATGCCTTGAATATCAAGCGCATTTCCTAGACTTCAAAAAGTGTACCCGTGGGTACACTTTTTTATGCAAATAGAAAGAATCATATCGGGGGAACTTAAACACAAATCTAACTGCTCATACCCAAAAAGTGCTTAAACGAAAAAAAGTTTATATATCAACAACTTAAATTAAAAAAGGTTTGCATATCGACCCGCAAGCGCATCTAAGGATAACTTTCTAGGTTTTCTTCTAGCATTATTTGCTCTTGTGTTTCAGAACTTGTCGAGATCGAAATCTGGTATGGGCATAGCAACCTCCTTGATGATTCTAGTGTTTTGAGCCACGACTCAAAGATAATGAGTTGTTTGGGGAAATCTGGATTGATGATGTGTCTGTCAAAACGGATGCGGTCTGGAAGGACTCTTCTGGGATATTAGTACATCAGTTATTCACTCAACGAAACTCCAAAGGTCAGGTTATAGTTCCACGTCCGAAGAAATGGACGAGGAGATGAGTTGTCCACGGACACGACTACGGGTAGAAACAGTTTTGCTTTCTCATGATGGTTACTCTGTTGGGGAGGTGGTAAAGATTACTCGTAAGAGCGTTGCCCCCATAGGAAATTCTTTAGCACGGATTCATGTTTATCCCCTAAGCTTTTTCAAAAGGCTTTCAAACAACTGCTTGTCCAGTAGCCATTCAGGAGGGACCTTCAGTGTCCTTGCGAGTGTCATGACCTCGAAATCTGTAACCTGCCGGATCCCGGCCTCAATTTTCGATAGAGTCCCACGACTGATTTTCCATCCCTCTAACTCTAGGCGGACTGACAACGCCTCCTGCGATAATGGGGGCCTGAATTTACGCCGAGCTTCCTGAACACGTTTCCCTACGATATTCTTCATGCTGCTGTCATTGTATTTTTTAGCAACGCAAATTTTGCTCCGTCAGCGGAGCAAAGATGATAAAATGCTTATCCCGGTTGCTCAAAAAGGAACTACAGATATGATGCCCACTAAAATCCCCATCACTTCAGAAGAGCGGAAACGTCTCCTTCAGTCTTTTTTCGATCTGCCGCCAAAGGATAAGGAGATGTTCTACAGAGCTGTAGAGCATCTGCGCTACCTGACAATACTCTGGGGCCTAGAGGAACTCGATCCGGATTCCATGCCCAGTATTCCTGAAAAACAACATATATTACTAGCCTATAAGCTCCTCCAAATACTGTGGTTTAACAAGTTGCCGGAACGGGGGAATCAAGCTTTTACGATATACGTGCGAGATCGACTCCCTGACGATCAGGGCCCTGAAAGAATCAACAAGGCATTTGATAGCAGCGCGGATGAATTGGCAGATCTGTGCAAAGAGATGCCACGCCCCAAGTGGCTCAAAAATGCTACAGCAGTGAAGACCTCTATCGAAGCATTTCCCCAAAGGTCTCGGTGAAGCAAAATACAGGCTTCATTTGTTTGTTATCTTTCCTACAAGAATATTCACTGCAATCTTCCAACGCTGAGTACATTGGCGAAGCAACTTTCCTTCCTTGCCGTCTGGTGCTTTTGTGAAGGCGGGAATATAGATCTTCTCTTACCCCACGGTTTTGCAGCCAGGATGTCCAGCGTTTCGCATAACCATATACGAGCATACTCTCATTTGTAGTATCTGCATGAACCGCAGCATCGACCCTCGGCAGATCGCCGAGGGCCGACATTACCGCGAGAGTAAACGGCTGCACACCCTAACCCAGCGAGATTACTCTGAAGGTATCCGTCATAGTTGAGGTTTCTCCTGTGGGGGATGGTGGACGTGACAAGTGGGGGAGTCGCCGGCAGATTGGCGGCAGCTGCAGCCGGTCGCAAGAAAATGAACGTGAGCATGAGCATCATCCAGCGGATATTCCAATGCTCCACCGGAATTCAAGACAGTGGCGCCATGCTTGGGGCAGAAGGTGGCGATGATCGGCTTACCCCGATCCTGACCGCAGCAGCAATAACCCATCCTGTGCAGGGTGACCACGATATCTTTGAGAACGCCAGCAATGGTTTCGTTCAGCTCCGCGCGTTCCACCATGAGACAAGCACCGGCTACCTCGGGCACATCACCATAGCCCTTTTCTTTGATGAACTCAATGGCTGTTTTCAGCGCCGCCTGCAGTTCGGAGATCGTCGCTTCCAGCCGGGTAATGAGCTTCAGATTCGTGTCTGTAGACACGGTATAGATCTGCTCATCGTCGGTAAACTGCATTTCAACGGGTTTCCCATCGGAAACCCGTCGCAACATACCACCAGCGGAATAGACTTCACAATGCGTCACTTCATTGTCGCTGGTCTTCAGGATCAGATAGCCAGCTCCGGAGCGAAACTGCATTATTTCATCAATTTGTTTTGGTTTGAAAAACTTTCCCATTTTAGCCCTCCAGCACCGATACTTCGGCAAGTTTCAAAGCATCATCGAACATCCAGAAGCAAGGATTCCCGCTTCGCTTCCCGTCATTCTTGATGATCGGGGTTTGTTCGAATGAGTCAGCCAGATCCCAGAACTTCTCCGGATCGAACTGATTGACTAGGGTTTTTGCCATTTCAACGCCCACGCGGTAGAGCCAAAAGCCATGTCCTTTACCACCGCCGTACATGGCGTAGATGCCCTGCTCAGCAAGGCGAAGGGCAAGCTTCTGGGCATCCAACTCTTTGTCCGCGCGCGTTTGTTTATTTTTCTCAATCAATGGAATATCTCCTTCTTGGGGAAAGATCTTCACATCGTCGCGGGAGATGGAAACGATTTGATCGTAGGGAATATCCTTGGTTCCAATCCCCACGTGACCACGATTCCAATAAGCGGTAACGCAGTCGGCGGAGAATCCAACCGTCTCGGCGTAAAGGAACATGCCAACGTGCAAAAGGATTTCATACAGTTCTGGAGTGACCTTTGCCAATGTGCCATCGCCGAGCCACAGGCGTATTTCATACGCGGAGCATTTGGTAGAGTGCTCAAAGAGCATCTTGACCAAAACTTCATCATTCCTGATATCCACCACTTCACCCCAGAACTCGCCCAGATCGCGGACGTAGTATTTCTCGCAGACTTCCAACGGTGCAGGCTTTATCACCGGCATAATCAGTTTCTTTTCGATGAGAAATTGATAGGACTGCAATTCAGCCTGAAAGCCGAGAACGCGGGAAGCAACCACATCAGCCCAGCTCTTATCATTGGTGTGATATTCGCGCGCGCGCCTAGCTTCTACTTCTGCTGGCAACTGGAGCATTTCAGCGCGGATATCTTCTGACACAGGAGCAAGCCGCATAGCGTTCCGGATTTCCTCGATGCAAGCGGGCGTCAGGAAAATGCGATCAGCAATAGCAGCGTATGTTTCATGTCTAGCAGCGATGCCAATTTCCTTCACGCGCTGTAATACACTTTCGAGAGTCAAGATTGTTTTGATCGTTGTAGTAGTCATAGCGACCTCCGTAAATTGATTTGGTTTGTAGTAATCAGACTGGCCCATATATGTGGCCAATTCTCTTTCGTCTAAAAAAGCGTAGCCTGACTCAAGCCTCGCACGTCGGCGAGGATTTCAAGAACACGTTCCTTATCTCCCACCCTATGAGCTTCCCTTGCCTGCGCATATTGCACCGCGTATGGTTGCGGAAGCATCACTAATTCCTGGTCAGTGGCATATAAGGCGCAAGTAGCGTAGCCGTTCAGTCCTCTTAGCATCAAGTTCGTGCGCGCCATCTTCACGCAAGTTTCGTCAATGTCCATGCCACAAAAGCGCACCAGGTTGGAATTGAGGATCCATGCCGGGATTTGCTCTGCGGCGGCGATAAACATCACGCCCGATCCACAGGCAGGGTCAGAAATGACATAGGTTTCGTAAGTGGGCAGAGCAAGAGGAACAACCCGACCGAAGTAATAAGCCGGCAAATCTTCTTCGTTGAGCATCAAGCCAGCCATAGCAGCAGCTTTCGCCATCGGTGAGCGATCGATAGCATCCATGATGCGCTGTTTGACCTCTTTCTCAATGCCTTTACACATTGTCCAAGCCATCACCTGAGCAAGCGGCATCGGGGAGAAGAATTGTCCTGCACCTGGCTTCGGATTCGCATACTCTTGATAGGTATCACCCAGGGTGTCATTCCCTCCTGCCGCGGCGCTTTCGAGCAGAACCGCAAATGCCTGTGAGAAATAGTCCATCGACTTGGCAGAGTGGCGAGACCACATGCGCTTCATCAGTTTTGTCGTTTCCGGCGTATCTACAAGAGGCAGGTTCTGGTTGCGCTTCTTTATATGAGTTGGTAACTGTTGCAGGGTCGCGCAGCAGATGCTCAGCCAGTCTTCAAATACCTCGAAGCTTCTATACCGGCCGCTTGCACTCGTCTTTTCTAAGAGTGAAACGATTTTCTTGGACCAGACTGTTTCCATTGATTGCTCCCTTCTTTTCTGTAACGGATTTTGTTGTTCGTATGTTAAAAATCAAAGCCGTGTCTACAGACATGGCTTTGATCAAACAGCGCTATAAAGCAAGCTGCCCGACGCGATCACTTCCTCAATCGTGTATCCCACTTCACAGCATTCACACTTCAAGTGGTTGCTATTAGACGG
>WNFY01015314.1_pt1 | contig 12302 bp, 10 predicted proteins | sample 5400091 | NCBI WGS metagenome assembly WNFY01 (sample SAMN13153364, study PRJNA577476) | soil metagenome | isolation source: 60 cm soil or saprolite under grassland replicate 1 | place: USA:California | collected 2016-06-15 | reverse complement strand
ATGAAAATGCCGAATGAGTGTTACGAATATGCTAAAACGATAAATTCCCTTGCGAAGCAAGGCGGACTAGAAAGAAGAGAAATTCATGAAGGTGTTGATTACTAACCACGTTCAAATATTTATCGCGCGAAAACCTTCCAGTCTTGACAGCAATTAAGGACCTACCTTCAGGGGCCATCGATTAGCAGGTTGAACGGACAATTACCTTAAGGTGCTGTAAGGCGGAACCCGGACAAATTTCATCCGAGGCGCTTATTTAGTCGTAGGCATCAAAGATGGGGTCTTTTGATACCTGCAATGCCGCGCGCCTTATGAGGTCGGCAGCTCTAACCTATGACTAGAACACAGCATTGAATTAAACGATTCGCGAATTTTGCACACGTTAGAAAATATCATGTCAAATAGCTCGTCAAATGCAAATCTGAGCAATAACACCTCCTCTCAGAGACTCTTGGTAATCGCTACAAAAATCAAAGAGCGTCTAATCAAACAGAGGATATCAGAGGAGCTAAAATCGCTAGCGATAATCCTTTGGCGACTGGACAGTATGTAACAATGTCAGTGACTTCAAGAAAGCACTAGACGATTCTGAATTCGAATCTGTTAGAGCTGTCCTTAGAATAAAGAAGACAAGGACTGGCGCCGTGAAATTTCGGCGCGCGCCAGGATAACGCAATACCTGCTGTGTTCATTACAAACTCACGGAATAACGCATCCCATTTGGAGAGAAACAGATGGGTTTCTCGATGACAGAAAGTTTTGACAGAACAAGAATAAGAAAAAACCTATATCGTCAAGATTCAAAATCCTTTTCTCACGAGTATCAACACTATAATAATAGAAAGAGCTGTGGGTAGATCGAGGACAGAAATACTGGGGCAGATGTTAGAAATTGCTAACAACTCCACCAATGAGGGTTATCGGGTCAATAGAAACGCAATCAGTAAGTTGAAAATGATGTATAAAGGATTTTTGCCTTATGCTCAATTGGTAGAGTATGTTACATTTCTATTGGAAAATGAATTGTTAGCGTACAGAGAATACGAAAGAAGATATAGAATCACAGAAAAAGGACTTCGTTTTTTGCGCCTTTATAGTGAGTTACGTCAAATGATATCGAGTAAACAAGAGGATAGAATTCAAGAGCAAGATACTTTCAATGGCTACCGATGGCCATACCAAGTCACCTCATTCACTATTAATAATCCTGGATCGGATGATCGCCACTCTCCTTATAGCTTTATTTAGATTTCCTTGATCTCTTTATGCATCTGGCAATTGATTTTGTATTTGATTTAACAGCGATTGTAAGATTAGCTGACGGTGCCAAAAGATCGGCGCCCTAGTTTTAATATTTACTCCTTCTTGCCGTGCCAAAGGATCAATTGACTGCGCAGTAAAAGTTATCGAAACTTATTCAGGTATCCACTCAATTAATTTTGTACAAGTTGTTACTACTTTAATCTAAAAGAGTGTAGATTGCTTAAATGAAGAGAGATTAGGGGTAGGAGAATTATGAACGACGAGCTAGCCAGAATCTATATGATATCTGTGGTGCTATGCGTATTTTTCTCTTTAATACACGGCAATAATCTTTCTAAAGAATATATCAGAGTTTGAATATATCGACAATTTCTCCTATAGTGTTAACAGTTGTTGTAAAGCAGTTCAAATATACTATAATGGAAAATAGCCTCTTTGAGAATATGGATCACAAGAACATGACTTTAGCAATTGCAGCAATCGTAGCGGCAGTAGCTGTAACAGCAGTGGCATTCGCTGTACCACAACAAGCAGTAGCATACGGACACCACAATCATAACAGCAACAGCATAAAAGTTGATCAACAGATTAACCAACTGAATGCATGTACCAATAGCTCATTTTGCCAAAATGATGCCAGCAATGATGCGCACATACACCGCTGATCTTGACGTAAAAGAACACAATTGAAAAAAGAAATATACGCTCTCCATTTTTTTTGACCTTTCCGAGCTCGCCTCCACTCAGCAGGATTACGAATGGCTGAAAATTCCATATCGTTCTTTCGGATACGGCCTAATAGACTAAAACATTAGAAAATTAGCTATATACATTCTTATACATTGATTATAACTAGAAAAAGTTTAGACGGCTTAGAGAGAGCTGAAGATGGGAAGAGAATAATATGCACCATATCATAAACAAACCACCTTCTATCTCACATTGTCCCGCATCCTGTAAGATTACTTAGTACTGAAATATAAGAAATTCTTATCCATGTACTTTTATGATCATTAATTCCTATGCATTCTATTCGATCTATACAGGTCCCTATGTTCGCCCGGTCTATTATCATCTTTACTACGTAAATGAATTGTACTCGAGCTTTCTAATTAATATTTCAGTGTTCAAAAATATATCAATTATTTAGGCTATATTCATAGTAATTGCTGTGAAGCATCTCAAATATAGTATAGAATATTATCCTTTGGATGAGAACTATGAACCACAAAGTATTGGCAATAGCCCCAATCGTAGCAGTAGCAGCACTAGTATTGACTGCAGTCGGATTTGCAATACCACAACAAGCCTTCGCAGGGTACGGACACCACCACTATCACCACAACCACCACAATAACAGTAACAGTAACAGAATAGACGTTTCTCAGACGATCAATCAACTGAATAATTGTACTTCAGCAGCAGCATGTGAGAACGTCGCTGATAACCAAGCTGATATACACCGCTGATCCTAACGAAAGAGAACGCAATGGGCAGGAAAAAATAAATCTATTTCTCTATTATTTTTTTCTAGATATTAACTCGCTGCCTTGATGACCTTCCATTTTTCGCTAATTGATCGCGGATTTCAAATAATGTTTAACCAATCAGCTACTCGCGTATCTTTAGTGGCTGTCATGTATCGGATTATTCTCGTTACCGGTAAAAAATAAAGTTATGTAGTACTGTTCAGCGTTATGCGATTGTTTTGATTTCCGAATATGAGATAGCATATGAGAAGATGAAGCAATACCTTGAAAAAGAAATGTTGGGCTTGTTATTACCGGACTGGTAGAAAAGATGCAGCAGATAAGGCGATAGAAAAAATCGCAGAAATTGGTAAACCAGTCGATGAGACAGCTGAGAATCTATGGTATGGTTCGAAGGCCAGCTTTTTCAAATACACTCGCATTTTCAATAATTGAATAAAAAAACATTGTCAATTCTATATTGCTTCTGATTCACAAGCTATGTCTATGTCACAAAGAATTATTCTCTTTAATAGATAAAGCCAGATCATAACTAGAATCCTTTTAATAAATACTTCATAGTTTGAATATATCTACCAAAAACATTCTAGATTTAATTAATTGCAGGGAAGTAATCAAATAAAAGAACAGTACTGGGTTTTATACGGATTATTAATTATTTATTACTAATGTTTGGACAAAATGAAACACTGCTTAGGGAATATTATTGGACAGATACAGCAACAATGATATCAGCTCTCCGCATAGAATTAATCGATCAAAAAAGAACTGCCCTGAGTGTAGGGGAAAAGTCGGACAATAAAAAATTGCCGTATCCTGAAGCATCCAGAGTTATTATTACAAGGAACGCGCAGAATGGTGATCTTCTTTTAGATTATTTTCAAGATGACAATCGAGTGGCGCAGGAAATAATTTATGGACATACAATTTCAAGAGTATCAGTTGAATTCCCCTAGATTCTTCTACGGGAAGCAGTTAACGAATTTACTGAATACTTTGCCCAAAAAAATGCTGGAGAGTTCTGATATTCGGATAGTATCAATATTCACTTGAACTACACGAGCTTCCTGAACTCAAAATATCATACTCTTCTAGAATAGATGCCAATAGGTTGGTAAATGTGGTAACCATTTCTAGACCATAAAATAATCTGCTGAGTTATCCTGTCTATAAAGTCGAACGATGATGGTTGTCTGCTTATCCCATTATAGTCAGAATAAATCGGGTGTGCATTTATCTATAAGCTATACTAGATCACAATGGTCTAAAGATTGTTTTACGCACAAGCACATTCATACAAACACTTTAAGAATTGTTTCCGCTTTCCTTCTTATCACAGATGACTAATCAAAATTCTATCGACTTATCGAGGATATATGAGGAGAGCGAAAAAGTCAGAGTAAGCTTAGAAGGAAAAAAACTTGATAAAATGAGAAGTCAAGCTTTGGAAAACCCTGAGCAATTCTGGGGGGAGCAAGCGAAAAATCTCATTTGGTTTAAACAGTGGGACAAGGTATTAGACTCGAGCGACCCTCCATTCTACAAATGGTTCGTCGGTGGTACATTAAATGCATCTATCAACTGTCTTGATAGACACGTAGATTCTGATTTAAAAAACAAGGCTGCCATAATCTGGGAAGCTGAAGATAAGGAAAGCAGATTATTTACCTATTCTCAACTATATCGTTCCGTCAATAAGTTTGCCAGTGCCCTAAAAAATCTCGGGGTCAAGAAAGGTGACCGTGTTACAATTTATCTTCCCATGGTGCCAGAGCTTCCGATCGCTATGTTGGCATGTGCAAGAATTGGAGCAATACATACCGTTGTGTTCTCTGGCTTCAGCACGCAGGCATTATCCGATAGAGTAAATGACTCAAATTCGAAAGTGGTAATAACTGCCGATGGAGGTTTAAGAAGGGGAAAACTTATTGAATTGAAAAAGGTTGTAGACAATGCGATTCCTCTTTCTTCTTCAATCGAACATGTTGTTGTCTTGAAAAGAGCTTTAAATAATATTAAGATGGGTCCAAAAGATGTATGGTGGCACGATATAATTGAAAATGCACGACCGGATTGTGAGCCAGAGATTATAGAGAGTACTCACCCGTTGTATATTCTATATACGTCCGGTACGACGGGCAAACCTAAGGGCGTCGTACATAGCACCGGTGGCTATCTGACCCATCTATATGCAACAGCTAAATGGGTTTTTGATTTTACAAGCAGAGACATTTTCTTTTGTACTGCCGATATTGGATGGGTGACAGGTCATAGCTACATCGTTTATGCCCCGCTAATGCATGGTGCTACCCAGATAATGTATGAAGGAACGCTTGATTATCCGAAACCTGACAGATATTGGGATATAGTTGAAAAGCACGGCGCCACAATTCTATATACTACTCCTACTGCTCTTCGAATGTATATTAAATTCGGAAATAGTATTCCTAATTCTTTTGATTTGTCCTCACTACGTCTATTGGGTACCGTTGGCGAGCCAATTAATCCAGAGGTATGGATGTGGTATTTTAGGACTATCGGAAAGGAAAACTGTCCTATTGTTGATACATGGTGGCAAACTGAAACAGGCGGCATCATGATAGGTGCGTGTACTGGCATTGAAATCGTCCCAATGAAACCCGGTTCTGGTACCTTTTCCTTGCCCGGAATAGATGCAGTAGTTGTGGATGAGAACGGAAAACCAGTAACCCCGGACAAAAAAGGATACTTGGTAATTAGAAAACCATGGCCAGGAATGCTGATGACACTTTGGAGAGATGATGAGAAATATCAGAATACTTACTGGAGAAAATTTGACAACAACATGTACTTTACTGGGGACTACGCACTTTACGATGCCGATGGCTATCTTTGGTTGCTAGGCAGATCGGATGATGTACTTAAGATAGCAGGACACAGGTTGGGTACAATGGAGTTGGAAAGTGCGTTTGTCTCACACCGAGCAATTGCAGAGGCAGCAGTTACCAGCAGGCCAGATGAGAAAAAAGGAGAATCGATAATTGCATTTTTGGTATTACGTACAGAATTCGCAGCAGTATCTGAGCAACAGTTACGAAATGAACTTTCTAATCATATAAGAGAGACGGTAGGACCAATTGCAACGCCTGGTGAAATTTATTTTGTCAATAAACTTCCAAAAACTAGAAGCGGAAAAATAATGCGTAGATTACTTAAATCGATATCAAGCTAGAATGAATCAATATTGTTCCTTCCACTTCATTTCCATCTAAACCAATTCCTTTCTTCCCAAGTATCGAGGTAGGATCTATTTCATTAGGTATTAGTCCATTCCCTGGATATGGTTCTAAAGTGACTCTTTCTTCACCTAAAAGTCCTGCATCCCTAACTCCATTAGACATATTTCTCCCTCCATCATTTAACATGATGTCTACATTGTATTTCTTTCTTAAAGTCAACATAGCTTTATAGATAAGAAATTCTTCTCCAGTTATAATATATTTTACGAGATCGGATTCAGGTATTATCTTGGCCGCATAATCATATCCACTTTGAGATGTTACAAATATAACCTTTATTTTGTTATTTGGATTAAGAACAGCTATCTCATTTTTCTTATATTCCTCTAGTAAGTTCACTCGTTTGAAGGTTCTATCAGAGCGAGCTATTACAATATAGTAAAAATGATTTGATCTTTTCTTAAATTGTTGTAGCTTAAGTAAATCTTCATAAATATCTAGATTGGATTCTTTAAAGTTATCCCCAAAGAACTGCCAATTCCATATTTGACTCTTGTTTACCATTAAATTAACTGCACTTACCATTATTGCCTTGTATCCTATCAATATTCTATTAATTGACGCAAAAGCGTTGTCACCAGATTTTCTCTTCCCTCCGGACAATAGCAGCACACCTCCAGCATTCTTGCCAGGAATTTTGTAAATGTACGAATCGTTATCTGCTTTTGTGCTTGCTGCAATATAGCTTGTTGCCTGGTAAGGGACTTTCATTCTATTAATATAATCGTCAGATGCACCTATCACGATTTTTGGCAGCATTTTTCCTAGGGATTTTAAGTCAAAGTCGTTGGTTGGTGATATAATCTGTATTCCTCTTCTAATAAAATGATCTAATTGATTTTGTGTAATCTTCTTGTCATCAGCAAGCGACTTTAGACTCTCTCGATACTTGTATTCAAAATTATTATTCTGCATAAATAATATTATTAAGACGACATACTCCATATAAATAAAAAGTATTGATGACCAAAAATACTAAACATTAAAAACCTCTTTGTTCCTTTCAACGTATGGTATAACTTTGTTTTCAATGATAGATTTAGCATCCGAACCTACCTCGAAAGATAAGAGTAGATAGAATTTGCTTTCATAATCACTATTACTACTAAGTAGAATTGGAACTGTTGCACGAATCAGCTTTTTGTATTTCCCTATTGAATACTGTAGTCTACCTATATTTGATTCAAAGTCTTGTCGGGTCGCGGCACGAAGAACGGCTTGCAAAGCATACTGTGAAGTCTCATCGCTTGTCATCAACGAAACTAGGCCTTGTCTATATGTTGTTGCTTCTAGACTACCCATCTTATTTGCTATACCTGCGAACCGAATGAACTCGTCTAAATCTAGTATTTGTTTGCATATATCAGATAGATGCTGTTTGGGCAATGTGTGTGTCTTTCTCCCTACTTCTTAAGAATCAATTTGCAGTTATTTGAATGTCTCTTAGAGTAGCGTGTCTTCGGTAGAATCAAGCACGTATATTGTGAGACAGACAAAGTAACAATTTTGTGATGAAGACTTTTGAAAAGGGTACAACAACTTCTAAAATCATCAATACCACCAAAACCAGTAAATACAACCGTTACCATATAATACATAGACAGAAGATATGTCTACTTCGGATCCTTCATCTGATCTGACCGATGGTTATATTTGCAAAATATGTGGGCTTGCTTTCGTAACACCACAACTTCTTGCAGCACATATAGATTCTGAACATCCAGAGGCAGAACAACCTGAGGTATTGTGATGTAAAAGATTGATAAGAAAACATGAGCTTTAATGAAATGCATCTCCGAGTCATTAGCTATTAATATTGATGACATAATGTACCATTCACATTTCTTCTACTCTCCACCAGAAAACCTAACGTATCAGGAAGCGATAATGTTCTTCGTCGTATTACCATACATACAATACGTTTTTACTTACGTAAATGTCTAAGCAAGTAAAGATTCGTTTACTCTCACTCTCTGTATCTAGACCGATCTTTTGCACGTTCTTGCAACCAATTTCTATTGTTGTTCCACCCCATTTCAGCACTCGACGCAGCCAACGGATTCATATGCAGGATGATAAATGTGAAAAATTCTCTTTATTTTCTTTTATCCAAATTTGATCCAGATCTATCTCACTTTGTGTAGAATAATTATCGTCTATTTCTTTGACTAGATATATCAAATAAAATATCCAGTAATTCTGGATAACAACTATGCAAGTTGGAACGCATATGGAAACAATTACTGGCCTATAGATTATCTAGTCGATAATCAAGGATACATTCGCTATAGCATATCGGTGAAGGAGATTATAATCAACGGAGCAGATGATTCAGTCACTGTTGGCTGAGGGGGTAATCACTTAAGAAAAAAGAATCAAACGAAAAATACAAGTACTTGGGTTCTTGATTGAATAGCGACCTAAGATAGTATGTAGACAGAAAGCTTGTTGACGGAAAAGGCAGAATAGCCAGACAACTGGGAATTTCGGTCCCAGAGAGATGCAACTTTGAATGTACTGCCTCATAATAAATCGATGACATTTCCAATAGGCTTGTTTTCATACGATTGAGATACTTGATACCGAGAAATTCCTGTCAAATGATTAAAATTCAGAGAATATTTCGGCTTCTGATAACCCTTAGTAATAACAATGTTGAAAGAAATCCCATGATCGTTTCCGCATATGCACTTATTCTTCTCCCTAGACATCGCTAGTATAGCGAGATGGAGAAATTTTTGTTAAATCTGGATTTTACGAATTCCAGTACTTCGACGTCTGAGGAGAAGTACAGTATATCATTAATTTCACTATTTGGGTTCTTCTCCTGATCGACAAACTGTGCAACAAAATTACCGCATGCATTTCTGTTTATAAAAAGCTTCGCGCGCTGAGACGACTGCTCAATCCTAATCCCTTCATCGAGGTCAAGAAATATTAATTTCTTGGCTAGCTCCTTCTCTTTACTCTGTCCAGAGTCCATAATCACGAGAGCCTTTCACCTAAAGTAATACGTAGGTAACTTATAACAATTAGGGGCGGATCATGGTATACGTGATTGACCTCCCTAGATCGGTCTCTCCTAGATCGCTATTGCTATGGGGAACTTTACTTTATACTTGTATTGAACAATCAAGAAAATTAGCGAAGCTTTAGAAGACCTCCTTGACCGTAAGGCAGGGATATTACCTTAATAATGAATTAGAAGCTAACGATTAATGGCTATTGAGAATATTCAACACATTATCTGGTCTGAAAGACAAGGCAACGCCAAGTAACGGCAACTTGAGGATGGTCATTTGTGGTCCTACAGTCTATGATTTTTCTCATCTTGGACATGCAAGAATACTTCTCTTTTATGACTTAGTGGCAAGATATTTAATGTTAAGCGGAATACGAACGACAGCAATCTTAAACATTACCGATATAGATCCAAAGATATCGATTCGGGCAAAGGAGGAAAGGTCATCTGCAGCGGACATTTCTAATAGATTCATAAATGAACTCTTGATTGATATTCAATCCTTAGGTATCAATACACTCAGTATTGCCAGGACTTCCGAATACGTAGAAACTGCTATAAAGCTAATATTGGGACTTCTTAGTGAAAAACGTGCTTACTTTACTAATGGCAACGTATACTTAGAAACAAGTTCGATAGTCCCATACGGGAAGCTCTCACGAATGAGTCGAGAGGATCTGGTTAATAGCAGAGTTGATATAGCGCCGGGGAAAAAAAATCCTAATGATATACTGCTTTGGAATAGTAGCGATGATTTCGGTCAGAAATATTATGACCAATCCTTAGGAGCAGGTGTCCCTTGGTGGCATATGCAGGACTCTTCTGTAGCAATGTCACTCTTTGACGGTATATACGATATGCAGGGCGGTGCAACAGAGCTAGTATATCCGCATCATGAATCAGTTATGGCGCAATTGCAGGTGTTAACATCCAATCAACAACCAGTCAAGATCTGGAATCATGTAGGATTAGTAAGCATCAACGGCAGAAAAATGTCCAAATCTTTTGGTAATATCATAAGAATAAGGGATCTGATAAGAAAATATAACTCAAATATTATTCGACTTTATCTCTTTTCGAAGCATTACAGACAACCTTTCATGTTCTCACAATCTGAACTTGATAAATTCTATTTGACTGACGAGACCATCGCAAGTGCACTTTGGCGGGACGTTGGTAGTAAAACCATTCATCGTAGGACGAGGCTGACCGATGAATTCACCAGTTATATAGAGAATGATGTAAACACGCCTGACGCCTTGGATTTAATGATAGAAACTGCAAGAAAACAGGAGTCCATGGCAGATCTGCGGTACATGGTAAGAATTTTTGGACTGGTTTATTGATAAGATGGAGGAGAGTGAGGGAGCGTCTTGTTCATTGTGGACAGAACCGTAAGAAACTCTTGCGTGACCAGACACGTAACTTGTATATTTGGAATACGAACCTTCATGCTGATTAGTTGTTTACGAAATATTTTTCTGCCTTATCAAAATAATAATGGTTAAACGATAGGCTACAATCTATCGTAAATACAGCTGGTTAATAGTGCGTGCTAGTTTGATATCATATGTACTTATGCCCTTTAAATCATGTGTTACGAGGCTAATATCAAGCCGGTCGTAAACGTTAAACCACTCCGGATGATGATTCATTTTCTCAGCTTCCAAGGCGACTTTGGTCATAAAACTGAATGCTTGAATGAAGTTCTCAAATTTCAAACTTCGGCTTAGCTTACCGCTGACTACCTTCCATCCATCTAGTTTGTCGAGTTCATTCTTAATTTCTGCCTCTGACAGTTTGCGATACTCAATGTCTGACATCAGCGTATAGCCAGTAAGTAAGAGTACATATATCCTATATATCAGTGTTCGTCGTGGCGATAGTTTATGAAAAGCAGATAACAAATACAACTCGGTGTATCGGGATATCGTATTAGGTATTTCACGAGACAAAGTTGAAAATTACCTAAAGAAAACCAGGTTAGCATCAAGGTTACGAATACTTACGCCAAAGATCACCGACTACGATATAGAATGATTCCCTTCACTTCCCTTGGATATTTTCAGGTCTATTGACTCGCCTGGCCTAGTTCTTACTGACTAGGAGATTTCTTTAGTCGCTCACAATAGCTCAAGGCGAAAGAAATTCAGATTCAGGATTTTGATCTGAATTATCTTAAAATATGAATTTATTACTATTACTTTCCGACATTTAAATTAATTTGCTCTCCATCTCGAAGAATAATGTCTCTAAAAGCTGAGACCGGCTTACCATCAACATTCGCTCTTACTGTCTTACCATTTGTATCCAGGCCTTCCCATATATTCAGAAACTCACCTAGCGTATAATTTCTGCTTATTGTAGATTCTACATGGATGGTACCACTGGTGTCATGCGTATGTAATGGTGCAAATCCTGGTGTCCCATATTGATCGAGAGAATGAACCTTCCATAAGGATGAATCTATTCCTATTTGTGACGGAACAGTGAGGGGAGCACCATCGAAAGTAACATTAAGGTGCGGATGGATATGTTCCACTAACGCTTTCGGCCCTTGTGCGGAATAAAGAGAAGTAGAAGCGACTCCAAATGCTATAACAGCTGCTACAATAGGTATTATTATCATTATCATATTCCGCTTTCTCCTACGTCTATTAATCGCGACGTAACTGTCGTCCCTTTTATTCTTTTGATTTCTCTTATTACCCAACCTTTATTCAGCTCATTCAAAGTTATTTTTAGAAGTCTTATATTAGTTCCTATGGATTAAATTAATATTTTGACATTTGCTGTGTCTACTACGATTGTTCCATTAACTCCTGTTGGTCTGATACCAACACGAGTTGGCGGCTATGATATTATCTAGCACTTTAGTCCACGACAGTTTAGCTGTATTTGGAGTGGACGTAATTAAGATTGCTTTTCTTCTACCTTCTACTACTAGGGGTATGGTAGTAGGTTGGTTTCTACTACTAGGTGATTTCATGTATGAGGTATGAGCTTATTCTATTATTCCAAAAAAACATTCTCAAATGTAGTTTTATATTGTTTTCAATAAAAAAATTAAACTTATACGGAAAGCAAAAGTCTGTCTTCACGATGTCTCTTATGCCAATAGAACATATTTCTGTGTTTACACTTTAGGCAATCATGAAAGCTCTTCTGATAATCGACCCTTGGACAAGGTTCGAGCATAGTAGAAATATATTCTGAGGTTGGAGGAAATATAATATAATGTGTTCCACA
>WNFY01008723.1_pt1 | contig 12303 bp, 9 predicted proteins | sample 5400091 | NCBI WGS metagenome assembly WNFY01 (sample SAMN13153364, study PRJNA577476) | soil metagenome | isolation source: 60 cm soil or saprolite under grassland replicate 1 | place: USA:California | collected 2016-06-15 | reverse complement strand
ATGCGGCGGCGCTGGTCGTTGCCGAACGCCTGCCACTCGGCCTGGGTGAGGGACTGGTCGATCAGCGGGAGCGCGTCGCGCTCCTCGTGGCGCAGATGCCCGTGCAGCTCGCCGGCCAGGGCATCGACGGTGTCCCCCAGGCGCTGGTGGCCGCCGTCTTGGTCGGCAAGCGCGCCGTCGACGCCGGCGAGCAGCGGGTCGATGCGGGCGTGCTCGTCCTGCATCGCCTGCAGCAGGGCCAGCTCGTCGGGGCGGTCGGCCAGGTGGGTGCGCATGCGCGGCCACAGGTCGGCGTCCTCGGCGGTGTGGTGGATGTGCAGCTCGGTTTTGAACAGCTCCCAGCCGGCCTGCACGGCGGTGCGCCGGTTCGGCTCGTCCAGTTGCGCGCGGTGGCGGCTGGTGGCGTGTGCCAGGTGGGCCAGGTCGCGGCGGAAGGCGTCGTGAAAGGCGACCATCAGCGTCAGGTCCAGGTGGCTGGTCGTGTCGTTGGTCATCGGCGTGCTCCTTTGGATTGTTCTGCCGTGAGTCGACGCCTATGCCCTTTCTCGCCTGTGTCCTGGCGCCGAGCCGTCTCGAGACGGTGGCATCCGGAGTCACCCGCCCACATCGGCTGGGCGGACCATTCGGCCGGGCCGCCGGCCGAATGGTTCAACTGGACCATCACCGCAAGGCCCAGGCGAATGATCCACACGGCCGATGTGGGCGGGCCCCACCCAAGGCCACCGTGTCAACGCACGGGTGACGCCGTCCGCGTACGGCGCGCGCAACCTCAGCTGACCCGACGAACCGAAAGGCAGCCGATATGAGCACACTTGACTGGACCTTCGACGGCACCTGGCCGTATGAGCCCAGGTGGTTCCACTCCCCCGACGGGCGGCTGCACTACGTCGACGAGGGCCCGCGCGAGGGTAGGCCGGTGGTGATGGTCCACGGCAACCCGACCTGGGGGTACCTGTACCGCAACTTCATCCCCCCGCTGGTCGAGGCCGGCTATCGGGTGATCGTTCTCGACCTCCTCGGTGCCGGGCGCTCCGACAAGCCGGACCGGGCGGAGGTCTACACGATCCGGCGTCACGCCGAACGGACGGAGCAGTTGCTGGAGTCGCTCGATCTCCGGGATGCGACGCTGGTGCCCCATGACTGGGGAATGAACAGCCTGTACTGGGCCATCCACCACCCGGAGCGCCTACGCGGGCTCTTCATCCTCAACACCATCGCGCACCGTGACCGGCTGACTCCCCAGATCGAGCGGGCGTACCTTGCACCCAACCCGACCGTAGCGAGCCGTACCGGGGTGCTGGTCTTCCTGCGGGAGATTCCCACCGGTCCGAGCGATCCCGTCTCGCACTTCTGGGGCGAGCTCGAGGACGGGCTCGAACGCCATTTCCGGGACAAGCCCGTCGGTATCGCCTGGGGCATGAAGGACGCTGCCTTCACGCCCGCGGTTCTGGAGGAGCTGTGGCTGGGCACGTTCCCCCATGCCGTGGTGACGCGGGTCCCCGACGCCGGCCACTTCGTCCAGGAGGACGCCTACGAGCGGGTCGTTCCGGCACTGCTCGACCATCTGGGGAACGCTTCTTCCCGCTCCGGCGAGGTGCCCGCCTACGGCGAAACGAAATAGATCGACAGCTCACCAACCGTCGGGCCGTCGCTGTATGATCTCGCGCCCGTACCCAGATCCTGCCTCGGAGTCGCGATGCGGACGGTTCGTCGTCTTCTGGTGGTCATTGCCGTGGCGGCGAGCCTGTGCGCGGTCGTGTGGGTGCCGGCGCTGGCCGGGCCGCTCCGCCCCCCGACCGGGCTCAGCGGCCGCGCGGACTCGGACACGCAGGTGAGCCTCTCGTGGAACGCCGCCGGCGGCGCGACCGGCTATCAGGTGCTGCGCGGCGCCCACTCCGGCGGGCCCTACGCGCTGGTCAAGACCACCACGGCGCTGTCGTACAGCGACGGCGGCCTCGTCCCGGCGACCACCTACTACTACGTCCTGCGCAGCACCTCAGGCAGCAGGACGTCGCAGCCCTCCGCGCAGGTGGCGGTGACCACCCTGTTCACGCCGCCCGCCAACGCCAGGGCGAGCGCCGACCTGGACCGCGTGGACCTGACCTGGGACGCCGTCGCGGGCGTGCTCCGCTACGAGATCGTGCGCTCGGCCAGCGACGGGACCAACCTCGCCGTCGTCGGCTCCACCACCCAGACCTCCTACACCGACACGACGGTCGCGCCCGCCACCGGGTACGCCTACTGGATCCGGGGCGTCTGGACCGGCTCCACCAGCGACTCCTCGCCGCTCACGGTGTTCACCGGGCGGCGCACCACCACGACCCTGTCGGCCTCCCCCACGCCGAGCGAGGACCAGCAGTGGGTGATGCTCTCGGCGACGGTCCGGCCGGCCGACGCCACGGTGAGCAGCTACGGCGGCGAGGTCGTCTTCTACTCGGGCAGCACCTGGCTCGGCGTGGCGTCGGTCGACTACCGCGGCGTCGCCGACCGCATGACGCTCGTCCCCAGCGGCGACCTGCGCGCGGAGTACCGCGGCGACACCTCCGTCCCGCTCGGGTCGAGCACCTCCGACCCGGTGCCCCACACCGTCGTGCCGGCCGCGAACCCGCCGGTCTCCTTCGGGCCGTACCGGGCCTACCACTACGGGCTGGACTCCTGGCCGGTCGCCGCGGCGGTCGCCGATGTCACCGGCGACGGAAGAGCTGACGCGCTCATGACGACCCAGGTGTTCGGCTCAGGATCCGGCGACGATTTCCGCCTCTGGGTGTTCGCCCAGCAGGCCGACGGCTCGCTGGCTCCGCCGAAGATCCTGACGACCCACGGCGCGCCCGCCGCGACCATGCGCATCGCCACCGGTGACGTCGACGGCGACGGCGACGCGGACGTGGCCGTCACCGTCCGCGACGGCGTCGACCTGTTCCTGCAGGCGGGCGGCGAGCTGGCCGACCCGGTCCTGGTCCCTGTCCAGGGCGGCGGCGACCTGCGGACCGGCGACGTCGCGCTCGCCGACGTCGACAGGGACGGACGCGACGACCTGGTGGTCGCCGGCCTCGAGGTCGTGGCGGTCTACCACAGCGGGCCGGGCGGCGCCTTCGGCGACCCGGTGGTGGTCGAGACCGCCACCCGCCAGCAGGTCGAGGTCGGCGACGTGACCGGCGACGGTCGCCCGGACATCGTGACCCGCGACCCCAACTGGACGCTCTACGTGGACGCGCAGACAGCCGACGGCGCCTTCGTCCAACTGTCGAAGCTGGAGGTGCCCACGGGGTACATGCGGGGGGTCAATTCGATCGCCGTTGGCGACGTGACCGGCGACGGACGCGACGACATCGTCGCCGCCGTCGACGGCAACATCCCCGGCTCGCGGCTGCAGGTCTACGAGCAGACGGCGACGGGCGGCCTCGCGGATCCCGTGACCTATGCCGCCTACAACATCCCCGAGCCCCTGGCGCTCGCCGATCTCAACGGCGACGGGCTCCTCGACGTCACCCTCGTGCACGGCCCGACCCGACGTGGTGACCGCCGACTACATCAACGGCCTGGTCGTCGTGCCTCGCACCTGACCTGACCCGATGAGGGCCTGGGCCCCTCGGGGCCCGTGCGCTCCCGGGGACCGGCCGCGCCGACCAGCCCCGCAGGATGGGGTCCCGCGTGCCTTGTCATCATCGGGTGATCTGCATGAGCTGCGCGCGCTGGTCATCGGCATGCCGGCTCCGCTCCGCCGGACCGCCCCGCAATGAGTATGAACTGATCGTCTACCTCCGGCTCACTCACGCCTGATCAGAGTGCGAGCAGCAGTCGCAGGCGATCCTCACCGGCGCGCAGGACGGCAGAAGACACACTGCCGAACGGACGTGAGGCGAGCCGGTCAGCGGCCAGCGTGCGGAACTGCTCGCACATGGCATAGCTGACATCGCGCAGCCCGCCGTCCGAACCTCGATGTGGGTCGGAATGCCTCGCTCGCGGCCAGTGAACGGAACTGCTCACGTCCGCGAATAGGGTTCAGGTCGGCGAGCCAGACCTCGCTACGGCGGGTGGCCCTCACATCTCACCGAGGCCGTCCGCCAGCGTGCCGTCCAACTCCGCCCGCTCGACCAGCTCGTCCTGCCAGGCGACCCGATCGCCTGCGAGACGCTTGTAGGCTGCAGAGTTCATACCAGCGTGCGGCAGGGCCGGGAACCGCTCGCGAGCCGCACCGTCACTATCTCGCGCGCTTGTGAACAGGCTGCACGCCGCCCTGCCTCACGATCACTCTCTCGAGGGCGGCGATGTAATCGGCACGCCCGAACGTTCCACCCCAGGACGATTGCGCATTCGCGGCGCCGGCCGCGACACCGCAGCGCAGCGCCCCGACAGGATCGGTACCCTCGACCTGCGCCGCGACGTACGCCGCCAGGAACGCGTCTCCCGACCCAACCGCGCTCACGGTGTCGACATCGGGAGGTCGCGCGCAGAAAACACCGCCCGAGAGGGCGAGCACGGCGCCCGTGCTGCCGAGCGTGATGACCACCTGCTGGATCCCTGTACTGCCTACTTCGACGGCGGCGCCGGCGGCGTCGTCAAGCGTGACGATCTTCCGTCCGAGCAGGCCCGCGGCTTCCTCCGCATTGATCTTCACGGCCGTGGGGTGTGCAACGACGGCCGAGGCGAGGGCATCGCCGTGAGAGTCGACGAAAACCGGCACTGCTTTGGTCCGAAGGCGGGCGACGAGCGAGCCGTACTGCTCGGCCGGAACCCCGGCAGGGAGTGATCCGCACAGGCAGACGGCACGAGCCCGTCTGCGCTCTTGCAGGACGGCGCGCTCGAAGGCGGACCACTCGTCGGCGCTGACGGCCGGTCCGGCTTCGTTGATGACGGTTGCCGTCCCCGTCTCCCGCGAGACGATGACCACACATGTCCTCGTCTCTCCGCGAATCCCGGTCCATCGCGCGTCGAGCCGCTCCTTGCGGGCGAGCGCCGCGACGTGGCTGCCCGTGTAGCCGCCGATCATCCCTACCGTGAGGGGCTGGTACCCGAGGATCTGGAGGCTCCTGGCGACGTTGAACCCCTTCCCGCCGGCGACGGCGAGGGTGCGATCGGTTCGTAGAACCACGTTCGGCACGAGCCGCGGCACCACGAAGGTGCGGTCGACCGAAACGTTGGGGGTGACACAGACGATCTTCGCGCCACGGTCACCGCCCGCAATCGCCGTCGCCGGCTCAGTAGGCGACAAACCAGCCCTCCGTCAGTCGTGGAACCTCGACGAGGGCCAGCCAGGGCACGGCTTGGCTGTCGACCACCTGCCGGAGGACGCTGAGCCGCTCGTTCACGACGGAGTGAAGAAAGGCACGGCGGTCGGGTTCCGCCATCGCAAGGGCCTCGGCCCACAGGGCGCGGCCGGCAAGGATCCCGCTGGCACCTGCGGCACAGGCTACGGCGGCCTGGCGAAGGAAGCTCTCGAAGGAGACGCCCGCGCTCAGCAATACCCATGGCACGCAGCTCGCCGCGGTGAGCTCATGACACGCCGCGGCCCACACACGCTCGTCGTCCTCGGCGGCCGGATCGATCGGGAGCTCGGCCTTGAGCACGTCGACCCCGAGCGGAGTCAAACGCTTCGCAGTCTCGACCACCAGCTCCTTCTTCTGTGCCGGCGGCAGCTTCGTGCGCTGCGGATCGAGTGAGTACGAGAGGGGCTCCAGGAAGAATGGGAGCTCGTACGTCTGGCAGTCCGCCGCGACGCGAGCGACGAGGTCCTCCTGGGCAGCGGCGCCGGGAGCTTCAGGATGGTAGTAGACGAGCAGCTTGACGCCGTCGGCACCGAGCCGCGCCGCCTTCTCGACGCTCCAGCCCTCCAGCAGCCTCGACGTCCGGTTCGCGGAGGATCCGCTGTAGCCGGTCGCCTCGACGGCAACGACGAGACCGGTCCCGGGGGTGATCGCGCCGCTGGCCAGGCACGGGCCCACGCCGAGCTCCGGATCGAGCAGCACCGCCGAGGCAGCGGGCGATAGCGCCTGCACCAGCGCGCGCTTGATCCCGGCGAGCGTCGCGTAGTCGACGCGGTCAGGAGCATCGGGCATCAATGCCCGGCGGAGGTTGCTGCGGTGGTCGGCAGCGAGGATGACGAAGCGACCGGCAGCCGTCGAGCAGTTCCGCAGCCGATGAAGCTTCCCGGGAGCGATCGCGGCCACAAACACTCCTCCTCAGCTGTCAACCCCAGGTGGCCCGGACGGCGCTTGACTCGCAGCCGGGATGCGTCCGAGCATACAGTGCGCTACCTTGCACGAAACAATGTCGATACATGCAGGATCGAGCAGATGAAGAAGGTCGCCTTCATCGGCGCGGGCAGCGTCGAATTCACCAGGAACGTGGTCAGCGACCTGCTCACCTCCCCCGAGCTTGACCCACTGGCGATCTCGCTGCACGACATCGACGGCGAGCGCCTCGAGACGGCCGCGAGGATGGCGCGCTGGATCGCCGCGCGGACGGGCACCGCCCCGCGGATCGAGGCGCACGCCGAGCGGCGGGGGGCCCTTGACGGCGCCGACTACGTGATCAACGAGATCCAGGTCGGTGGGTACCGCGCCACCAGGCTGGACTTCGACATCCCGGCCCGGTACGGGCTGCGGCAGACGATCGCCGACACCATCGGGATCGGCGGCATCTTCCGGGGACTGCGCACGATCCCAGTGGTGGTCGATATCGCCGACGACATGGCGGAGGTCTGCCCGCAGGCCCTGCTCCTCAACTACACCAATCCGATGGCGATGCTCCCCTGGGCCATCCAGCGGGGATCGCGCTTCCAGCGGGTGGTGGGGCTGTGCGATTCGGTGCGGACCACTCAGCGGTTCCTCGCCGACCTGGTCGAGGTGCCGGTCGACCAGATTGCGTTCGTGACCGCGGGCGTGAACCACCAGGCGTTCGTGCTCACCTTCCAGCACGGTGGGCAGGACCTGTACCCGCTCCTGGACCAGGCGATCGAGCGCGACCCGGAACTTCCGCGCCGGGTGCGGGTCGAGCTGTACCGGCGCTTCGGCTACTTCCCGACGGAGTCGAGCGAGCACTCGGCCGAGTACCTGCCATGGTTCCTGAGCCACGACGAGCTGGTCGAGCGCTTCCGCATCCCCGTCGGCGAGTACCTGCGCCGCAGCGAGGACAACCTCGACGAGCACGCGGACGTGAAGCGACGGCTCGACAGCGGTGAGGGGGTAGAGATCGAGCCGACTCACGAGCTCGCCTGGGAGGTCATCCACTCGATCGAGACCGGCACCCGACGGGTCGTCCACGGCAACGTGCGCAACACCGGCCTGGTAGAGAATCTCCCTTGGGATTGCTGCGTTGAGGTCCCATGCCTGGTCGACCGCGCCGGCGTCCAGCCGATGCACGTCGGCGCGCTCCCGCCGCAGCTCGCCGCCCTCAACCGGACCTTTCTCAACGTGGTCGAGCTGACCGTCCGGGCCGCGCTGGAGCAGCGGCGCGAGCACGTCTACCACGCGGCCATGCTCGATCCGAACACCGCGGCGACCCTCACCCCTGACGAGATCGTCGCGCTGTGCGACGAGCTGATCGAGGCCCATGGCGACCTCGTCCCCGAGGGAATCCGGAAGCCCTGACCACGGCCGTATACTCCCAGCGTGAGCGTGCACCGAGCCGACCGCCTGACCGCCATGCTCGAAGTATTGGCGGCCAAGGGGAGCATGGATGTCGCCGCGACCGCCCGGGCGCTCGGCGTCTCCACGACCACTGTCCGCCGCGACCTGCAGCTTCTCGAGGAGCAGCGGTTGCTGAACCGCACCCACGGCGGCGCGGTCGCGCACGGGGTGCTGTACGAGCTGCCGCTCCGCTACCGCAGTGGGCGCCGTCAAGAGGTGAAACGGCGCATCGGCGCCGCCGCGGCCACGCGGGTCGGCGACCGCGCGGTGGTCGGCCTGACCGGCGGGACGACGACAACGGAGGTCGCCAGGGCACTGGTGGACCGGCGCCAGCTCACCGTCGTCACCAACGCGCTCAACATCGGGGCGGAGCTCGCGGTGCGGCCGAACCTCAAGCTTGTAATGACCGGAGGCGTGGCGCGCAGCGAGTCCTACGAGCTGGTCGGGCCGCTCGCTGACGCTTCGCTCGCAAGGCTCCACCTTGAGATCGCCTTCGTCGGCGTGGACGGCATCTCCCCTGTCGGCGGGCTGACAACCCACCATGAGATCGAGGCGCACACCAACCAGGCCTTGATCGACCGGGCCAGCCGGGTGGTCGTGGTCGCCGACAGCTCGAAGCTCGACCGCATCGCCTTCGCCCGGATCTGCGGGTTGGAGCAGGTGAACGAGCTGATCACCGACGGACAGGCCGACCCCGGCACCGTCGCCACCATCGAGCAGGCTGGGGTCGAGGTCACCAGGGTCTGAGCGGCGGGGCGCCGAGCGCCTGCATCGCCTCCTCCAGGGTCGGCTGGGCCGCGGTCCCGCTGAGCCCCCGGGTCGACAGCGTGCCGCAGGCGCAGGCGAGCGCCAGCGCCCGCTCGAGCGGCCAGCCCGAGAGGTGGCCGAACAGGAAGCCGGCGTCGAAGCTGTCTCCAGCGCCGGTGGTGTCCTCCACCGCCGCGGCCATTGAGGGCACGGACGCGCGGACGACCGGCCCGCGCCTGTCCGGAGCGGCGGCGACGGCGCCCGCCGGTCCGAGCTTCACCACGACGAGCGGGCCCGCCGCCGCGAGCGCCGTGGCCGCCGCCTCAACCCCTCCAGTACCCGCCCGCGCCACCACCGCCGCGATCCGCACGGCCTCCTCGCCGTTGGGAAGCAGGCAGTCGGTGTGCGGAAGGAGCGCGCCGAGCCCTGTGTCCCACGCCTCGGCGGGATCCCAGTTCGGGTCGAGCGAGGTGCTGCGGCCGTCCAGGCGGGCCTTGCGGAACAGTCCGGCGAGGCTGGGCCGGAGGGCGTTCTGGAGATAGTAGGAGCTGACGTGCAGGTGCCTGGCGGCGCGGCGCAGGTCGGGGTCGATCTGCTCGGCCCGGAGCGCGGCGACGGTGCCCACCGCGGTGAACATCGCGCGGTCGCCGGGCTCGGACAGCACCACGGTCATGCCGGTCGGCCGGACCCGGTCGACCACGCAGCCGCCAACGTCGACGCCGCGGCCGGCGAGCTCTTCGAGCAGCCAGTGGCCGAGGACGTCGTCGCCGACCACCCCGACCAGGGCGGTGCGCAGACCCAGCCGGGCCGCGCCACAGGCGGTGATCGCGCCGGAGCCGCCGATGGCCAGTCGCGCCTCGTCGACGGGCTGTTCGGCCTGGCCGAAGCGTGGGTGCAGGTCCGGACCGCGGAGCACCAGGTCCGGGTTGCAGTCACCGAGCACGAGCAGGTCGAGGTCGTCCATCGGGCTGGATCCTCCCCGGCACCGCCCGGCTACTTCAACCCTGACAGCGCCACGGACTGGACGAACCAGCGCTGGCAGATGAAGAACAGCGCGAGGACGGGAACCTGGCTCATCACCGTCCCGGCCATCAACAGCGCCCACTGGGTGCTGTGGGCGCCCTGGAAGCTGGAGAGCCCGAGCTGCAGCGTCATGTGCGAGTCGGAGCTGATCACGACCAGCGGCCACAGGAAGTCGTTCCAGGTCCACAGGAAGGTGATCACCGCGACGGTCGCGAGCACGGGGGTGGACAGGGGTGCGACCACCCTGGCCAGCACGGTCAAGCGGGAGGCACCGTCGATGCGGGCGGCGTCCTCGAGGTCCAGCGGCAGGGTGCGGAAGAACTGGCGGAACAGGAAAATGCTGAAGGGCGTCACCAGGTTGGGCAGGATCATCGCAGGCAGGGTGTCCACCAGCCCGAGCAGGCGGACGATGATGAAGGTCGGGATGATCAAGAGCTGCAGCGGCACCATGAGGGTGGCGAGCAGGACGATGAAGAGCGCCCCCCGGCCGAGGAAGCGAATGCGGGCGAAGGCGTAGCCGGCGAGCGCACCGACGGTCAGGTTGCCGAGCACGGCCGCGGCCGCGACCACCGTCGAGTTGACGAACCAGTGGCCGAAGGGCGCCGCTCGCCACGCGTCCGGGTAGTTCTGCCAGTGCAACCCACGCGGTACGAGCACGGGCGGGAACTGGATGGCGTCGCTCGGACGCTGGATCGAGGTGATCACCACCCAGACGAGCGGCAGGAGCATGGCCGCGGCGGTAGGTGCGAGGACCAGGTGCCACGGGGAGAAGGGCAGGCGCCGCCGCCGGCGAGGTGCCCCGCCCACGGCTGGCCGGGCACCCGAGGGGCCCGCCGGCCGGCGGTCTGGCGGCGCCTGCTGAACGATCGGTCTGGTCATGAGGAGCCGTAGTGGACCCGCCGCGCGCCGACCCAGAGCTGGATGCCGGTGAGCGCCAGGATCGCGATGAACAGGGTGTAGGCGATGGCGGCGGCGTAGCCGCCGTTGAAGAAGTGGAACGCCTGGTCGAACAGGTAGTAGACGATCACGGTGGTGGCGTGCAGCGGCCCGCCGCGGGTGGCGACGTACACCTCGTCGAACAACTGCAGCGCGTTGATGGTGGACCAGACGACCAGGAACAGCGTGGCCGGTCCGAGCAGGGGAACGACGATGCGGCGGAAGGTCGTGAGCCGCCCCGCGCCGTCGATGGCGGCCGCCTCCAGCAGCTCCCTCGGAACGGCTTGGAGCGCGGCGAGGTAGATGATCACGTCGAAGCCGAGCCAGCCCCAGACCGTCATCGCCACGACCGCGTACAGCGCCTGGTTCGGATCCTGGAAGAAGCCCTGGGCCGGCAGCCCGAGCCGCTCCAGCCCGTAGTCGACCAGGCCGTAGTTCGGCTCGAGCAGCCAGTTGAAGGTGATCGCGGTGGCGACAGTCGAGAACACTACCGGTACGAATGCCGCCGTCCGGTAGAAGCGAATGAAGCGGATCTTGCGGTTCAGCGCGACAGCGATCGCCAGCGCTCCCGCGATCGAGATCGGCACGAAGAGCAAGGTGTAGACGACCGTGTGCCAGATTGCGGAGCGGAACAGGGGGTCGTGGGTGAGCGCCCGGTAGTTGCCGAGGCCCACCCACGACGGCGTGGTGAGCAGGTCGTTGTGCTGGAACGAAAGCACCAGCGACCAACCGACCGGTATCACGCCGAAGACGGCGATCAGTACGGCGGCCGGCAGCACGAAGGTCCAGCCGGTCAGGTGCTCACGCCCGCCGCCACGGAGCCGGCGGGGCCGCTGCCCGGTCATGACCGCCAACTATGGCACTCCCGCGACGCTGGACACCTGGTCGGCGGCGCGCTTCAGGGCGGCGTCCGGCTGGGCCTTGCCGAGTAGGACCGACACCACCGACTGGCCGATCGCCTCCGAGACCTTCGAGTAGTTGGGGATCGTCGGCCGCGCCTTCTGGGCGTTGGCGAGGTTGTCGGTGAAGGTGCCGACGCCCGGGTACTGGGTCGCGAACTGCGCGTACTCGGGCAGCTTGGTGACCGACGCCCGCACGGGCAGGTCGCCGGTTGCCATGCTCCACGTCAGGAGCTGCTTGGGGTCGGTCAGCCAGGCAAGGAACTGCTTGGCCCCGTCCACCCGCGCCTTGCCGTTGTCGAACACGACCCAGTTGTCGGGGCCAGAGATCGTCTGGTGGCTCTGGTCGGCCGGCAGGACCTGGACGCCATAGTCGACCTTGTGGTCACGGATGTCGGCCAGGTCCCATGGGCCGGTCCACAGCATGCCGATCTTGCCAGCGTCGAAGAGGCCGAGGTAGTTCCCGTTGCCGTTGTCGAGGTAGACGGAGCGGTCGACGGTGGCCATGTCGTGCAGCAGGGTCATCGCCTTCAGTCCGGCGGGGGAGTTGAACGCGGGTTCACGGTTGTCCGGCGTAAGGATGTCGCCGCCCGCCTGCCACAGCATCGCCTCATAGCGCCAGACGGTGTCCTCGCCGCCGTCGGCGACGTACGCCCAGCCGAACTGCTTGCGGCTCGCGTCGGTGAGCGTCCTGGCCGCGTTGCGAAAGTCGTCCCAGGTCCAGTCCGGGGTCGGGTAGGACAGGTGCGCCTTGTCGAAGAGCTTCTTGTTGTAGACGAGGGCGAGATTGTCGACCAGCGCGGGCACGCCGACGATCTGCCCGTTCACGGTGGCGGCCGCGCGCTCGCCGGGCCAGAAGTCGTTCCAAGCCAGGCCGCCGCCGGTGATCCAGTCGCTGAGCCGGACGATCTTGGGGCTCCGGGCGATCTGGGCGGCGTCGGAGCCGTACAGGTAGGCGATGTCGGGGTACTTCCCGCCGGCCAGCGCGGTCAGCACCTTCTGCAGCGCGTAGTCGTTGTTGCCCTGGAACTGGACCGTCACCTGCACGTCGCGGTGGCTGGCGTTGAACT
>WNFY01004829.1_pt1 | contig 12308 bp, 13 predicted proteins | sample 5400091 | NCBI WGS metagenome assembly WNFY01 (sample SAMN13153364, study PRJNA577476) | soil metagenome | isolation source: 60 cm soil or saprolite under grassland replicate 1 | place: USA:California | collected 2016-06-15 | reverse complement strand
CCCGCTCCCGCCGGTTGGCCGCACCCAGCTTGCGCAGCAACGAGGAGACGTGGCTCTCGACCGTGCGCACCGAGATGAACAGGCTCCGGGCGATCTCCGCGTTGCTGAGCCGGGCGCCGACCAGGGCCAGCACCTCCGCCTCGCGGTCGGAGACGTCGGCGTCGGTCGGTGCCGGGGGATCGGCCATGTGATCGATGGTCGAGGTTCCCCGATGGGTGGTCAATCCGTGGCGGCTCCGTGGTGGGCGCGGATGTGCCCGGGCCGGGCCGGGGCGAGCGTGGACCCAGCCGCACAGCAATCACGAGGAGGCCGTCATGACCACGATCACCCACGAGACGCCCAACGGCGTGGACGTCACTCAGCTCGGCCAGACGGTCGAGGCGATCCAGAACGACCCCACCCTGGCAATCTTCACGTTCCGGGCCACCAACGACTGGCTCGGCGGTGGGCACTCCCGGACCCAGGTGCAGGGGTTCTGGGGGGCCGGCCAGGAGGACGAGTCCCGCACCGAGCCCTTTGTCCTCGACGGCGACGAACCGCCGGTCCTGCTCGGGAGCAACCACGGCCCGAACGCAGTCGAGGCGGTGCTGCACGCCCTCGCCTCCTGCCTGGCCGTGGGGGTGGCGTACAACGCCGCCGCTCAGGGCATCGAGATCCGCAGCCTGCGCTTCGACCTGGAGGGCGAGCTCGACCTGCACGGCTTCCTCGGCCTGGCTCCCGAAGTCCGGCCCGGCTACCAGAACGTCCGGGTCACCTGCCACCTCGACGCTGACGCACCCGAGGACCGCGTCGCAGCGCTGTGGGAGCACGTTCAGAAGACCTCGCCGGTGCTGGACATCCTGCGACACCCCGTGTCCGTCACCACCACGCGGGTCTGACGGCCGGCGGAGAGGAGCCGAGATGAACGCGGTGCCGACGGAGACGACGACGGTCGACGTGGACGACCTGACCGCGCGGGTCAAGCAGATGTACCGCGACGTGGCACTGCACCCCGAGCGCGGCTACCACTTCGAGACCGGGCGCGCCCTGGCCGAACGACTCGGCTACCCGCCCGACCAATTGGACGCCATCCCGGCCGGGGCGTCGAATCCTTCGCGGGAGTGGGCTACTTCTTGGACCTAGCCGATCTGGGCAGCGGCGAGTGCGTGCTCGACCTGGGCAGCGGCTCGGGGATGGACAGCCTGCTCGCCGCCCGGCAGGTGGGGTCGGCGGGCCGGGTCGTCGGCCTCGACATGACCGACGAGCAGCTGGACAAGTCGCGCCGGCTGGCCGCCGAGGCGGGGCTCGAGCAGGTCGAGTTCCGGCGCGGCTACATCGAGGACCCGCCGGTGCCGGACGCGAGCATCGACGTCGTCATCTCAAACGGCGTCCTCAACCTGTCGGCCGACAAGGCGGCGGTGTTCGCGCAGGTCGCGCGCGTGCTGCGGCCCGGCGGCCGCCTGGCGCTCTCCGACATCGTCACCGAGCGGGCGTTGCCCGACAGCGTCACCTGCAACGCGGGCCTGTGGGCGGCGTGCATCGGTGGCGCCATGCAGAACGACGCGTACCAGGAGGCGATCGAGCAGGCCGGGTTGGCGATCAAAGTCGTACGCCGCAACGACGACTACCGGTTCCTGTCGGACCAGGCCGTCAACGCCACGACGACCTGGGGTGTCATGAGCATTTCCCTGCTTGCCCGCCGGCCGGATAGCCCGCGTTAGAACGTGAGGACGCGGTTGGCCTCGACGGTCCAGTCGGCCAGCTCGTCGAGCGTCGACCGCGCCGCCTCCGCGATCAGCTGCTCCTTGGTGGGCCCGCGCGCGTCCAGGCAGATGCCGCAGCACGCGATCCGGCCGTCGTGCCGGGCGAAGCTTCGCAGCATCCGATCCAGCGCGTAGTAGCCATCGGGAGTCCGCTGCCCGGCGATGGCGCAGGTGACCGCGTCGCCCATCGGGAAGACGACGACCTCGGCGTCGTCGCGACGGGCGAGGGCGCTGGCGAGCCGGACCGCGTTGTAGGTCTCGTCCTCCAGTCCGAACAGCACTGACGTAGTCTCGTTCATGCTCGTGGCCCTCGCTGCTGGACGTTGTCAGAGACCAACAGCATGCCGGGGTCACGAGCCCCTCAACTACCCGGCGCCCCACTCAAATTCCAAGAGCCCTCAAAGAGTCATCCTATTGAATGGAGTACGTGGCGAAGCTTAGTTTCAGCTGATTGTCGGCGTCTCGTTGCACCACTGCGACCGACCAATTCCCGTCACTAGTTGAGAGGAGGATCGTAATGGCCCATCCTTTAAGATAGACTCCCGGAGTTTTGGTGCCGGATGCCAGGTACATTCCGTCTCCCCGGCTGCGTCGTTGGTCGGAACTTGTATGGGCTCCCTGGAGAGCGGGTGCCCGGGGAGCGTGAAGCCGACTTCTCGGGCGAGCCTCTCCACCATTGCTGGTGGGTCGTTAACCATTCTAGGAACATATCCTGGATCGAATTTGCATACGGCTTGAAGCCCGTGCGCATCGGCGGGAGCGACCTGGCCTGTTCGGGCGTTCCAGTCCAGGTCTCCGCCTTGCCCTGCGGCTCTGATCCCGCGGTCCAGGTCGGCCGGCTCTCCGTCAGCCACATGCATGACCTGCCACCGCTGGATGAGACTCGCTGTCGTCACTGTCTGACCCGGATCCACGAGTAATGGGATGGGTCGATCTTCGAGCGCTGCTGTTGATCTTTCGCGCGTGGTTCGCGGTGTCGGGTCATGCTGCCTGCCCCGGGTGGGTCGCGCCGGGTTCGCGGGTTCCGGTGATTGTCGAGCCGGTGGGCCGGTGATCAGGACGGTGTTGGGAGCGCGCGTAGCCGGGCGAGGATCGCGGCGAGCAGGTGCTGGCGGCGGTGTTGCGTTCGCCTTGTCCAGGCGAGGTTCGCCCTGGCAGGCGTGGTGGTTCAGATCGCCCGGGCGAGTTCGGTGAACGCTGCTACGAGCCGTAGGGCGGGTGGGACGTCGACGGCGAGTTCGTAGTGTCCGCGCCGGATGTTCTGCACGAAGGCGTGGCCGGCGGCGATCACTGCAGCGGTGGCGAGGCGCTTCAGCCCTCGCATCGGCCGCAGCCGAGCCTTGAGCCGGCCGTGATCCGCTTCGATCCGGTTGTTGCCATATCGCTCAGTGATGTGCCTGGCCGCCGGCACCAGTTCCTCCAGCACGCCGTGGTAGGCAGCCGCCTTGTCGGTCGTGACCTCAACCGGCCGCGGGACCCGCTGCAGCGCTCGGGTGAAGAACCGGCGAGCCGCCGCCGCGTCCCGCTTGTCGGTGGCGAGCACGTCGATGACCTGGCCGAACTGGTCGATCGCCCGGTACAGGTAGCACCACCGACCGCCGACCTTGATGTATGTCTCATCGACCCACCAGCGGTCGCCGGCCGCGTGCCGGCAGGGCCGAGCGGCGTCGGCGAACAGCGGGGTGAACCGCTGCACCCAGCGGAACACACTGACGTGGTCCACCTCGACGCCGCGCTCGGCGAGCAGCTCCTCCGCATCCCGGTACGACAGGCCGTACCGGAGGTACCGGAGGTACCAGCGGACCGCGACCGTGATCACTTCGGGCGGGAACCGGAAGCCGGCGAAGGCAGACCTGTCCTGGACCCGACCCGGCCGGAAGCCGTTCGCGTAAAGGGTGAGGAGCCGACGCGGCCTGCACCGGACCACTCATCGTCGCCCCCGGGCCCTGCGTCGACCGTCAGATGCTGCCATAGCTCGGCCGGCTCGGAGCAGATCCGGGGGTGTTGAAGCCTTGTGCCACGGTGCGCGGTTGGCCGCCGTGGAACGGTTCGCGGGATGAACCAGGGACGGCGAGAGGTGTCTGCGACGGCGCTGATCGGGCGAATGCACCCAGAGGACCCCCAGGACGGTGCCTCCTCGAAGGGGGTCGCTCGTTGTCCGAACACGCAGACCGGTTGGGACCATTCTCGGCTCGCAGTGCCGCGGCGCGGGTACCGGTCACCAGCGCCAGGTAGGTCAGTGGGCGCGTCTTATCGGGCAATGCGCCGACGGGAGTCGGCTTCGGCCCGCTCGCGGCGGCGTTCCTCAGCGATGCCCACGGCACCAGGGATGGCGGCGAGCGCGAACCCGGCACCGGCCACGACCTCCCCTGCCGGTGCACCGGCGATGAAGAAGACGGCCCGGGGGCGGCGAGTAGCAGCGTCGGCCAGAGACCGCGGACTTCGGGCATCGTCATCGTCAGAATCGACCGGTCCCAAGGCGTTGCCAGCCCATAGGCGCGGACCGCCGGGCACACGCCCTATCTCCTCGGACAACCGGCGCAGCTTCCGAAGATCCGGCGTGGGTAGAGCCGTTGACGAGGGCTCCGATCGCCACGCCTACATCGCCGACAAGAAACAGCGTGGCACGGGCAGCGGGCTCCCAGGCCGCCGCCGGCTCCCGCCGACCACCTGCCCTGCGGCAGGCAGCGACTCGGGAGTCCTAGGCCGCGCCGAGGAGGCCGATCTTCGAGTTCACCGGGGCATGATCGTTCCAGGTCATCTCGCTGAGGGTGCGAGCGAGAACCTTCCTGAACCGAGAGGCCACAACACCATGGCCCAGAAACCATAGTCGAACTCACCGACGATCTCGATGGCGGCAAAGCCGCGGAGACAATCACGTTCCGGTTGGACAGCCGCACGTACACCATCGACCTGAGCGCAAAGAACGCCAAGGCTTTGCGGAAGGTGCTGGCACCCTACGTCGAGTCCGGCCGTCGGGCCAAGACGCGCAGACCGGGCCGAGGCCGTGCCCTGCCCGCTAGCTCCAGCGATGGATACAGCACGCAGGAAGTGCGGGAGTGGGCGCGGTCGCAAGGCATCGAAGTCGCCAGCCGAGGACGGATCCCTACCGACTTGGCCGTCAAGTTCCAGGCCGCGCACCGCTGAGTCGCCCGACCCACGCGGTCCCCACCGCAGCCATCGCGTGCCCGATACCCATTCCGGCTGAACACATCGAATCGGACGGGGTGGCCCTATACAGGAGGCCGATCCGTGCCCGCGACTCCTGATGGCGCTCGACGTGGCCCGGGCCGCTCGCGGCCACATGCCCGAGGAGACCGCGCACCGGCGGCCCCGACGGTCTCGGCGGCACCTCGGGTCCACGCTCGCCGCCTCGGCGCCGCCGGCTGACCGGTCGAAATGTCACCGACCCGCCTATCGGTCCCGCACGGTCGCCGCAACCCACGGGTCCTGTCGAGTCGGCTCAAGCTGCGAAGGCCGGCAAACCGTTCTACCAACCGGCTACACCCAAGTCAGCGGGCTGTGCGGTCGCAGCAGCAGGGGCGGCCTGGACCGTGCTGATCTTGATCTGTCGTCGGCGAGGGCAGCCCGGGACGGGTCGGGCAGGATGGGTGATTGTGATGGAGCAGAGCGCGCGGTCGGCGTTGGTGACTGGAGCGTCCACCGGGATCGGGGCGGCGACGGTGGCCGAGCTGGTCAGCAGGGGGTTCCGGGTGTGGGCCGGGGTGCGGGGCGAAGACGCCGCGGCGCGGCTGGCCGAGGAGTACGGCGACCGGGTGCGGGTGCTGCGGCTGGACGTCACCGACCCCGAGGCGGTGGCCGCCGCGGGCGAGCAGGTCACCGCGGCGGGGCCGCTGCACGGGCTGGTGAACAACGCCGGGGTCGCGCTGCCCGGCCCGCTGGAGTTCCTGCCGGTCGCCGCCCTGCGCGAGCAGCTGGAGGTGAACCTGCTCGGCCAGCTCGCGGTGACCCAGGCGATGCTGCCGGCGCTGCGGGCCGCGCACGACCCGGCCGGCCGGATCGTGATGGTCGGCTCGATCGGTGGCCGGATCGCGGCGCCGATGCTGGGCGCCTACCACGCCGCGAAGTTCGGCCTGGTCGGCCTCACCGACACGCTGCGCGCCGAGCTGGCGCCCTGGCGGATCAGGGTGATCCTGATCGAGCCGGGTGCGATCGCCACTCCGATCTGGACCCGCGGCGGCGCCGCGGCCGACCGGCTGGCCGAGCAGATGCCGGCCCGGGCCCGGGACCTGTACGCCGGGCAGATCGTGCAGGCTCGCAAGGACGCCGCCCGTTCCGCCCGGCACGGGCTGCCGCCGGCGGCGGCCGCCGTGATCGCCCGGGCGCTGACCGACCCCCGGCCTCGACCGCGGTACCTGGTCGGCCGGGACGCGCTGGCGGCCAGCATGATTGCCAGGCTGCCGTATCGGCTTCGGTACCGGCTCACCGCCGCTCGCCCTTGAGCCTGCTGGCAACCTGCCGACCCGAATGAACCTGCGGACGGCGACGGTGAGGGTCACAATCTCCGCCCGCGGAGCGTCAGGACGGTCGACGGTTGGTAGAACCGTCGGCATCGGGCGGCCTACAGTGCCCGCGGCGGTGAACCCAGCTCGCCCGTCTTCCCACTGGTCGGTGCGCTCGTTCCGCCGTCGCCGGGTGATCGCGAGGCCCGACGTTCGCGATCAGCTGACCGGGTGTCCGCGGCGGACCGGATCAGGGGCAGACGCCGGCGAGGTTGTAGGTGAACTGCACGCCCTCGTCGGAGTCCTGGCCCGTGACGATCTTCCGACTTTTCGTCTCCAGGTAGGTGGCCAGATTGTTCCCCGCTGCCTCCACGTCCCCGCCAGCTTTCTCGCCCGCGCGCCTGACGGCAGCGGCCGTTTCCGAATAGGCCTTCGCCTGCTGCTGCCAGTCAGCCGTCACGACCCGGTCTGCCAAATGTTTGAGCTGCCGGCCGATCTCGTCGCAGGCGGTCGTCCGGTCGCCATCGCCTCCGCAGCCGGTGCTGACGGCAAGTGCGGCGACGACAACGACGGAGACGGAGACGGCGTTGTGGGTGTGTGGGGTGCCAGAAGTCGGTGTGGGCCGGTGGCCTGCGCCGATGGGCGACCCGTGGCTGCTGAATGATCGTGAGCCGTGTCGCTGCAGCTGCTCTACCTGATCTTCGTCCGGGTTACCGGCTTGCTCATGCTGCTCGCCCGCTCCGCCGCCTCCAAGGACGCCGAACTGCTGGTGCTGCGGCACGAGGTGGCCGTCCTACGGCGGACCAACCCGACCGCGGCTGGACTGGGCCGACCGGGCGATCCTGGCCGCGTTGATCCGGCTGCTGCCGGCCGCGGTGAGGAACCACCGACTGGTCACCCCGGGCACCGTCCTGCGCTGGCATCGCCGGCTGGCCGCGAGGAAGTGGACCTACCCGAACACCACCGGCCGCCCGCCGCTGCCCGAGGAGGTCGCCGCGCTGGTCGAGCGGCTGGCCAGGGACAACGCCTCCTGGGGCTACCAGCGCATCCAGGGTGAGCTGCGCAAGCTGGGTCACCGGGTCGCGGCCTCGACGATCCGCCGGATCCTGAAGCGGGCTCGGATACCGCCGGCGCCGAGGCGCCGCGGCAACACCAATTGGCGGCAGTTCCTGCGCGTCCAGGCGTCCGCGGCGCTGGCGGTCGACCTTCTTCCACGTCGACACCGTGACGCTGCGGCGGATCTACGTGCTGGTCGCCCTCGAAGTAGAAACCCGCTACCTCCACGTCCTCGGGGTCACCGCCAACCCCGACGGGGCGTGGACCACCCAACAAGCCAGGAACCTCCTGCTCGACCTCGGCGGCCGTGCGGCGGGGTTCAGCTACCTGGTCCGGGACCGGGCCGGCCAGTTCACCGCCGCCTTCGACGCGGTCCTCGCCGACGCCGGCATCGACGTGGTGAAGATCCCTCCCCGAAGTCCTCGCGCGAACGCTTACGCGGGGAGGTTCGTGCTTACCGCCCGGACCGAACTGACCGACCGGATGCTGATCTTCGGCGATCGCCATCTCCGGCACGTGCTGGCCGAGTACGCCCGGCATTACAACGGCCAGCGCCCGCACCGGGCCCGGCAGCTACGACCGCCACGACCCGACCACCCGATCCCCGCCCGGCCAGCTCAGCGGGTCACACGCCGAGCCGTCCTGGGCGGCCTGCTTAACGAGTACGAGCCAGCCGCATAGAAAGACCAGCTCAGACGGCGTAGCAGAGTTCTGGCACCCCACACCATTGTCGTCGTCCGACACAACGCACTAGCAGTAATTCTTCGTGTACGCTCGGCTACGCCCCGCCAGGGCCACCGACTCATGAAGGGAACCCTGGTGAAGGAGCTGCAGATCCGGTGGCTCGGCGCCGCTGTCGAGGAGTACCTGGGCATCGGGAAGGCCAAGCGGGCCCCCGGGCCACGTACAGCAGGGAGCGGTACACGCTGCTCCGCTTCGTCGCGGACGTCGGCGACCGGCAGCTCCGGCACCTCACCGCCGACCTGGTCGAGGCGTGGTTCTACGGGCCGGGCGGGCTGGTGGCGGTGCACCGCGCCGCCGGGCGGGTGTGGGACCCGCTGTCGGCCTCCACGCACAACATCTACCGCCAGCGCCTGACGAGCTTCCTCGACTGGTGCGTGCTGCGCGGCTACCTCGACCCGAGGCACGGTCTGCTGGCCGGCGTGGAGAGCAAGCGGGTGGTGCGCAGGCGCAGGCGGCAGCCCCGGCCGGCCCTGATGCTCGCCCTGCTCGACGCGGCGGAGAACCCGCGGGACCGGGCCTGGCTGGCGGTCGCCACCAACACCGGCCTGCGGTCCAACGAGATCGCCCGGCTGAGGGTCGCCGACCTCGACCTGGAGGAGGGCCGGCTGTTCGTCCTGGTGACCAAGACCGGCGAGGAGGACCGGATGCCGGTCAGCCTGGAGCTGGACGCCGAGATGCGGCGCTGGCTGACCTGGTACGCCACCGCCCTCGACCGGCCGCTCCACCACGACGACCTCCTCGTCCCAGCCATGACGTCGGGCGGCTATCAGTACGTCGGGCGCGACCACGCGGGCCGGGCGGTCAAGGAGCGGGCCCCGCAGGTCCCGAAGCCGCGGACGCCGGTCACGCACTCGCACCGGATCGTCCAGCGCGCGCTGCTCAGGCTCGGCCAGCCGATCGACGGCGAGGGCACCCACTCGGTGCGCAGGGGGCGTCGCGCGGGCGCTGTTCGACGCCCTGTGCAGCCAGGCCGGGTACGACGGCGCGATCCGGACGGTCTCCTCGCTGCTGCACCACGCCTCGGCGGCCACCACCGAGCGCTACCTCGGGCTGTCGACCGAGCAGGAGCGCCGGGACCAGATGACGCGCGGCAAGCCCTTCCTGAGCGCGATGGTCGACAGCGAGAACGTCACGCCCCTGCGCAAGGCGGAGTAGCCGGGCCGCGGTCGTGGGTCACCGCCAAGTGGCATCCTGGAGGTAGGGTCGAGCCGCTCCGCGCCGGGAGGCTGCGATGGGCGGTCGACCCCTCACCCAGGACCGGGCCGCGCAGATCGCGCTGGACACCGAGACCGGGAACCTGGCGATCGGCGTCGTGAAGCGCCGGGTGACCGAGGAGCAGGCCGTCGCGCGGCTCGCCCTGCTGGCGCCGGGCCGGCCCGACCTGGTCGACGCGGTCGTGGACGTCATCGAGCGTCCCGGGCTGCCGCACCCGGTCGACGTGGACTGGCCACCGCGTGCGACACGGCTGGCGCTGCTCCGCCGAGTACGGCGGGTCACACTCGGGGACGTGGCGCTGGTCGGCCCGGACGGGGTGCGTGTTCGGCAGGTGGTCGCGGGCGTGCGGGGCGGTGAGCCTCGGCCATTGCTGCGGCTGGAGCGCGCGGTGTGCTCCTCGGTCAGTACCGGACGGTCGAGGAACTCGCTCGGCACGTCGACCTGTCCCTGCTGGTGGAGGAGACCCACCCACCGGCAGAGGACGGCCAGCCAGGGCGCTCGCCAGCTACCGCCGAGGCCACGTGCGCTATCGGCTGTCCAGGCCTCGCCGCCCGCACCCGCTTCGGCACGCTGGCCTCGAACGCGGCCAGCATCTCGTCCATGAACGCCGCGACCGCCTGCATCACCGACCGGCCGTAGGTGAGCGCGTCTCGCCGCTGGTCGAAGGTGAACTGCTCGCATGTGATGATCCGACCTGAGACCGGGTCGGGGATCAGGAACAAGATCCGCCCGTCGTCCTCCACCTCGGCCATCGGCGAGGAGGAGTTGGGCAGGTTTCCGGCGTGGAGGGCGTAGTTCGCGAGGTCACGCGTCCCTGGGAGCGCCTGGTCGAGCGCCAGGAGCGCCTTCGCGATGCGGTCGCGCAGCCGCACCGGCCGCAACGCCGGGAGCAGCCCCACTCTCGTGCCAGACTTCGGGGGCCCCTTTCGGTCCACTCGCTCTCTCACCGTGCGCGCCCAGGTCAGCAGGTTGATGAACGCGTATGAGGCATCCGCCATCGAGGGTGTCCCCCAGAGCATGGGCTCGGTCGGCTTCGGCTCATCCCCGCCTAGCGGTGACACCCGCTCATCAACCCAGGCTTGAGCCTCGACGAGCGCGGCCTCCAGGCGGTGCAGCTCGCGCTCAACCCCGCTGGCCGCGTACATGACCTCCCGGATGAGCCCTCGGGTCATGTAGTACTTGATCGTCCCGGCGTCGGCCTTCACCCCGCGGCTTCGATGGAGCTGCTGCCATGCGGGGAAGTCAGGGTGGGTACGGGCGCTGGCCCAGAGTTCAGCCCACGGGAAGTTGGCGCCAACGACGAGGCGATGCATCCAGCCGTTGGTCAGCGGCAGCGGGATCGGGTCCACGGGGCTCCCTCGGGTCGTGGCGAACCTGCCAAGGTACGACACGACGCCGACACTCACTAAGTTTCCTTGAGCACCTCCGAGTACCGGAGAGTGTGGTCTCGTTCACGGTGAGACGAAGCGGCATTCTTGCCCCCTGCTGCCTCCGACCCGAGCATCGGCCTCTTGGCGCCAACCCGCGGTCGACCGCGAGCCGCTCATGCCTGCCCGCCCGCTCGCGGGGCTGTCAGCGCCCGGCCGGGCTTGAGAGCAGTCATTGCTTGTCCCCTCGTGGGTGTGCGTTTCTGTCCCTGCACGCTACGAGGCGCCCCCCGGGGCCGGGCGTCACCTGAAGGTGCCCTGAGAGTGGAATCTTCGGTGGCCGCATCGGGCACGAAGGTGCCGCTGGCCACGTCGCCGGGCTGCCCGATCCGCCTCGTGATCGAAGAAACGGTCGAGGTGCCGAACCGGGGCGAAGGGGTGGTGCGGCCCTCGACGGTCGATGCGCCTGCTGAGATACACGAAGCAGGCGCACCGCGATCGACCGTGGGACGCCCCGGGCCGGGCCGAAGTCGGTCGCGGTCTGGGCCAACGCACTGCCGCGGCTGCTCTCAGCCCGTCCGGGTGCGTGTTTCAGCCGCGCTGCATGCTGAACGTGAACATGCGGTCTGCCTCGATGCGGGCGTACACCGGGCCGGAGTCCAGGAACTGCTCCCACCCCGGCCCGTACCGCGGGAGGTAGACATCCAGCAGCGCCCGCCGGAACCCGGCGGCTTGCGGCCTGCGAACGTCGACCGGGACCGCCCGGCCGTGCACGGTCACCGCCAGCTGTTCGCCGGGCAGGTGGGTGGCGCTGACCTGGGGCCGCTCGGCGATGTGGCGGAACCGCACCGATGTCGGCGACGAGCCGAAGTAGAACGCGCCGCGGTAGAAGATGCCGTCGACCGGGCCGACCAAGGGCCGGCAGTCTCGTGTCACCGTCGCGAGGGCGAGCAGGCACATGCCCTGCAGCCGAGCCGCGACCTGCTCGGCGGTCAGCCGGCGTTCGGGGGTGATGATCCCGCGCAGGTGCCCTCCAGCGGAGTCGTAGCTGCGGTCCAGCAGCGTCGGCGAGGTCGGCGAGGTCGGCCGCGGTCTCGTGCACGGTCGAGACGGTAATCCCTGACACCGACACAACCCGCCCGCGGCCCGCACGCCTCCAGGGTGAGGCGCGCGTGGAGCAGCGTGATCACGCCGCGTCGGTCGGCCGCCTCGCTGCCGACGATCCTGACGCCGTGGCGGTCAAGACGGCCGCCATCGCTGCGGCCATGCTCAAAGCGACCGCGGACGACCTGCTCGAGCAGTGGGCCACCATCCTCTGGCCGACCTACGGCGCAGTGGTGAGCGGGGTGTACCGCCTCAGAACTCGGCACGCGGGCTTTGAGCGGCGGTCGGTCCTCGCGGGAGGATGCGGAGCGGCTATAAGGCGGGTTGTGCCGGGCCTTCCAGGGCGAGCAGCACGGTGCGGAGGTCATCGTTGAGCCGGCGCTGGTCGGCGGGGGGCAGCGCTGACAGGAGCGCGTGCCAGGTGTCGGTCTTGGCGCTGAACACCTCCAGCGCGCGCTTCTTGCCTGCGGGGGTCAGCGTGACGAGCACCGAGCGGCGGTCGTCGGGGTCGAGATCGCGGGTTACCCAGCCGTTGAGCTCCAGGCGGCGGACCCGGTTGGTGATCGCGCCTGAGGTGAGCTGCAGCTGCGTCAGGAGCGTTCCGGCGCTGAGCCGGT
>WNFY01016791.1_pt1 | contig 12309 bp, 17 predicted proteins | sample 5400091 | NCBI WGS metagenome assembly WNFY01 (sample SAMN13153364, study PRJNA577476) | soil metagenome | isolation source: 60 cm soil or saprolite under grassland replicate 1 | place: USA:California | collected 2016-06-15 | reverse complement strand
CTCTGTAGATAATCGTAGTACATTATAATAGTCTTATTAAAAATATAATTGCTGCGCGAAAAATACCATTAAAAGAACAAAAAAAAAGCAAATTGTGGCTGCATAGCAACATGTGGATGGATAGGGCATGTTCGCCAAAGAGCTGCATGTGTCGTTCTAATTAGATATATAAATGTTATCATAGCACATGTTCGCCGAATGCTAGACTCGGAGCTTTCATTGACGGTGCTACAGGGAAGCTAACGAACTTTCCAATATCAACAGGGCTTTCAAACCTCATATCATGGAGGTGCGTCGACGTTGATCTGGCTGCCCCCTACTGTGATTCAACACATTCCTATGGTTTCAGATTCCTAACCACCTGCACCGTTTCTTTGATATCGAGGCCGAGGTGGACAGAGAGCCGGAGGACGGCGACAACGGCGACAACGAACTCTATGGTGAGTTGCGAAATTAATAACCTTCAATTTATTAACCAATTCATATCTTCAAAAGATGGTTTCATTGACAACGAGGAGCCCTTAGATCCTGCTCCACTGCCATACACGCCCTTAGATCCTGCTCCACTGCCGTACACACCATGGAGAGCCTTGGATCGAAATGTCCCAGATGCCATTGATGACCTTCTGACAGGAATCTATCAACGATCGCGGTCTCGCACCCCATGCTGCATGTCAATCGAGGACGAGGATATTCACGAATGGAGCCGAATACCGACTGCCAAGGATTTTCCGATTTGGCGCGTTGGCTGCAGGGTAAGGTCATCATATATACTTATTGAAAAGTTATTCATCATTCTTTTCAGGTGGGGCTTGAGGAAGAGGCAGTCTTTTCGTTGTTACAAAGGGTAGATGATGAAAAGCATCGTATAAGATCTGCATTCGCGCGTGGCTCGATACGAGGCTGGATATATCTCGAAGCCCACATGGACACCAATGTTGTCCAACTTCTTGGACACACACCTGGAATCATCCGCAATTGTCAGGGTCTCGTATGGCAAGGAGTCGACATCTCAGATTGGACGAAGTTGTTGAAAATGAGAACTCCTTCCGAAATTGTCGAACTGAAGCAATGGGTCCGAGTGTGCAAAGGAATGTACAAAGGGGATATTGGCTTTGTTATTAGTATGGAGTCCTGGGGAGCTGAAGTGCTCTTAATCCCCCATCTGCAGTCAGACGATGTGGCGTTGGCACCATCATCGAAATGAAAACAAACCAAGATCCGTCCCCAGCCCGCTTTATTGGACAAAATTCTTCTTGAGAGGCTCTATAACATCAAAGTAGCCAAGGAGGAACAAGGGGACTATCTCACACTCCGCGGACTCAAATTCGAATATGGACTCCTTCGAAAATCTCTCGACTTTCTTTCAATTAAATCGGATGTGCTGACTATGCCAACCCATCATTTCCGCCTCTTTCAATTTTGCGGTCATCCGACCCTCGAGGGGTGTAGATTTGTTCGACCTGAAGAATGGATTTTTGAAGAAGGTGAAAAGGTTGTTGTCCGCTCTTCAGGGCAAAAGGGTCATGTAGTGGCCATTGCAACTGACTACCTGGAGGTGGATTTGGGGGAGGGGAATGGTGCTTGGCGTTGCCCTTGGAATGATGTACAGAAGGCTGTTGAAGTGGGAGATTTCATCATTGTCACAAGTGGCCTTCACCATGGACAAACAGGTTTTGTTGACTTCATCGGGCCTGCGACTTTGGACTTCGTTGGGCCTGAGACTTCGGACGACCTAGTCCGATTGATTGAGAAGCAGGTGGTGAGCAGTGGTATGGTCCACGATCCCAGTCCTGCATTAAAGGTATAATCGCCTGAAGTTATAATTGCCTCTACTAATTGATTTCACAGGAATACCTAGTTCACATCAATTGGGTGAAGGTGACTACCCCCGATTTCCAGCATGCATCACAACCCTCTGGCTCAAACGTCCAAATTCCCAAAGACAGAAACCAATGGGCTGGTGTGCCTGTTATCATAGGAAAGGTTGGACACCCTTGGAAAGGGTATATGGGTGTCGTCGAGAGTGTCCTTTATGGCCAAAAGACCAGTAGTGGAATGAGAGTTGAGGTTCGGTTAACCCATAACGATCCTACTTCCCCTTTTCGGCTGATCACTGTCGACTATGATCACCTTGTCCACGCATAGTGAGTGCATACACTTCGAGGCGATATTGGATGCTAATTACCATCCAGCACTAAGCAGAAGTTGCAGGATTCTGCTCCCTTTTCTAGGGACACACTCGCGAGACATCCAGAAAACCAGCCAATTCCTACGCAGTCAACTTCTGGCTGGGCAACTCCTATGCCTGAGTATTTTTCGTCAACACCTGCCTGGAATCCTTCATCTCGTACCCCAATCGCACCTCTTCCTTCTGAGGATTGGTCTCTACCAACTGCGGCCGCCATTCCTCCACCATCTGTTGCCTCCGCCAGTCGTGATGTTGACTCGCAACGACCACCATCACATCCATTTTTAGATAGACGCCTCATCGGTGCAAATCTGAAAGCAGTTGTAAATGGCGAAGGTCACAAGAACAAGGAAATGGTTGTCACTGTAGCTGATGTTGAGGGAAGGCTTTGCATACGCTACACCCACTTCAATACGCCAAGGTTTCTCCAGCCTGCTTCCATCACGCCCAAGCATCCGAGTGTGACACGAGACAACGGCCTTCTTTTTGTGATTAAGGGTGACCACTGCGGCAAGCTTGTGCGGCGAATCCATCATCGGTATATTGACCAACAGGACTTTGTTTGCTTGGCAGTTGTGAAAAAGGTGGACGGTGCAGCAGATATCATTTTACCTGAACGATTAGAATTGCCGCCTGATTCCCTTTGTGTAGGCATGGAGAGCAAGGAAGAGAAAAATTTGAACCATACCTTGATGAATGCTCTTCGCGAAGATGCTCGCCTAGCCGCACGATAATGTACTTGTTGCTCAAATATATTGTACATATGTCGATCTCTTTTTTTTTTTTTTACGCAAATGAAATATATGTTGATATTTGTCATCCCATAGTGGTGGCAGAATTCCGCCACCAGGGCAAAAATTCGAACCTTGTGTGTATTAATTCAATTCCCTTTAAAATGTACTAACAATCTATCTACTCTTCACAGATGCTTTTACAATTGAATCCAATGACTTGATGTGGATGAAGAGGGCCATTCGCACTGGCCTTGCGATCAGCATTGCCTGACTGTGGTACTGCAATTTAGTAAGTCTTGCACGTCTTCATCTCTTCATCAATTCACTACGAATTACAGCTAGGTGCTAATCTCTATAGAAATCCTCATGCTTGACCGCTTCTTTCCTTCACAAAACTTGATGTGGATGTCTGTTCCCTTCTTTACAAATGTCCAGACTCTGTAAGTGAAGCTTGTCATATATATTTGAATGCTTACTCAACTCTTCTTGGTAGTCCAGGTATCTGAATTCTCCTTGTCCGACATTTTACGTTTACGACAGTTTTTGCAAGGTGCGTCCTCCGCATCACCTTTGTTCATGACAACCTTATCCTTGTTGGCATTCATGAGAATAGTGCCCCGATTCCTGGCCAAGTCCTTCATTTTTGCACGCCTAATGATGGCTGCAACAATGTCAGTTTCTATTGATTGAAATCGGTCAGTCTCACAGTGTTCCCATTTGGGATCCCACTCAGGATCCGACTCAGTTGCTGACGTGTCTCCATCGGCTTCTTTTCCAGATGTTAATATTTCTAGTATGTGTCATTGACATGTCAAGGAGATAATGACTACATTTGCTCACCATTTTTCTGTGATATTGGCACATTTTTGAGAGGTCTTCCCATGGATCGTTTACACAATTCCGGTAAGTCTTCATGTGGAACACCATTCCAGTTCCAATGTGCGAGTTGGTTCTGACAGTCGCAGATTGTGTGTTCCGGCGAAGACACATCCCTGGAGTCGCGGCTGTTCATACTGGGTGAGGATGACATTGCAAGGTTGAGTAGAATGGGGTGGCATGTTGCTGGTGTTCGTATTTATACATGCAGGTCGTAAGACTGCCTTGACTGTGGTGGCTGTTGCCCACAGCCAGCTGATAAATGCTTGATGCTATGCAAACAGGATCCGCGTTCTATGCCCTTGCTTTAATTTTTTGGCTATTGATTGGTTTTTGTTCCGTAGCATAGCCCAGGAAGCCCCTCAAGCTCGGATCAAACTGAAGCTTCAGTGGAAATTTTTGGTGTGGCATTGTCGGGAGGGCTGTGTCTCTTTTTGTACTTAAGCTGCATGAACTTACTGTCCCCACTTCAGTCTTCTTCATACATTGACCTGGCTAGCTCTCGGAAAGTGCATATGGCTCCAAATGCAAAGTCCACCTCGACAGGCCCTCAACCATGAGCTAGGATTTCGAAATCAACAAAGGAGAACACTACTTATCGGGTCCAGACACGCCCTCAGGCGCCTTCAGCTATGAAGAAGTCCCAGGCGACTGCCAATGGCTCTCGACCCCTCCAGACATCTCAGGCTCCATTGCAACATGCGGAGACTGCTGCTCTGCTGGCAAGGATTGCAGCGCAGGATGGTCAGTTTTTTTATTCTATTTTTTTAATTACAATTATATGGCTTATATTTGTTTAGCGGTAATCAATCGACTAATGAAAAGCCAAGCCTTCAAATCTGTAGGGAAACCTTCCAAGGAGATTCCACGCCCACAAAAAATCACACTGTGAGACCCGAAGGGTGGGGAAAATTGACTGAAAAGGGGGGAATGCCAAAAAAGCGATGGTTAATGGTGTAATGTAAAAAACTACATTTTTTGGTGGAAAGAAATTTACAACCTTTATCATAGCGTTTTATAACCATAAATAGGCAAATGAATTACACCACAAAACGATGTGAATTTTTTGGGGGATTTTACCATTGTTAGACTAAGTATTATATACTAAAAAAAAGACAACCTAATGTATAGTAATTTCACAATGAAACCGTTGTCAACTACCCAAGCCCGTAGCTACTTGCAGCAATGACTCCAATGCTCAGTGAGGGACTGTCGTCGAAACAAGCAGCAGGACGGTCACCCCGGTGTAAAATGAGTGTAATAGGAAATCTTGCAGATGTTCGAGGGCAAGTGGAGAGTTGAAGGAAGCACGGCGAAGGGACTCGAGGAGTTTGTGGAAACCGTAGGTCCAGAGGCGTACAATGACGTTAACGTTGTCCTTTGTCGGTATATTGCGGAGAGAGGCAGGAAGGGAGGGCGAGAGTGAGATTTCGAGAAGACTGTGGCTGATTTTAGCAGGTCTGTTGGATAAAGCTTAAGGTACCGTGATTCCTATATAAACGGAGAAGAACAACGCACTCTTTGTGGTCATCTATAATTTTCTTCCAACACTCCCTTTCCGCTTCCCGTTCAACATATGCATATGGCACCGTTGTTTCTTTGCCCTTGCCTTGGCCCTTTGATGATCAAACTCTTCTCTTTTCCACCAAAGTCATTAATCCCTGCATTCGCATCCTCGGTCGAAGACCCGACAAAGCTCTCCTCTTGCTTGATCTTCGTTTCCAAGTTCGACAATGCCCTATATAGTAGCTTCTTCAATTGGATCGAGAAGACACTATTTCCAGAATCATCCGTTCCATTTCCTTTGGACTTGCCCAGCGGAAGAAGCTGATGATCCATCAGTCGTAGACGACAGCGTGAATGCGGAAGAGAATATTGATGCGGCGTAGGAGGACATTGAAGATGCTGAGACGCGATCATTAGTATTTTGGAGTAGGACGGGTCACGATCGTGCCGCTCAATACCGAAGTTATTTGAGCCTGTGATTGTGCGGGCAACGGCGGGCCAAAACAGAGAAACGAACTGGGTCGTCCTTGGTCCTTGGATGACCAAAAAGCTGCCAAGCATTGCCTCTACTCATGGAATTGGTGGGTTCTCGTTGTCGTGGATCTCTTTCCCTTTCTCTTTCTCATTCGCGTTCCCTTTCTCAATCCCATTCACCACTGAACAGCTGTTCTTCTGTGCCCCCGGATCGTCTCTTCGGGATAGGATCATGATGAAGATCAAACAATTTAGGTGATTTACCATGACTGTGAATATGATGAGGTCGGGGTGAAGATGAGATCCGTAGTTTCCGAGAGAAGTCGTGGTCAGCTTCTTTCTCTCGGTCTTTGGATGATGGCTGCGGGCGAGAAATGACGATGTGAGGTTGTTAGGGATGTCGGCGAGGTGAAAGAGATGGTGTTGAAACTTGGTAACAGGCATCTTGTGCGGAAACCTTTGGGGACAGCTCTCTGTCCCTCTCTTTTTCACGGTACGACGAAGACTGTGGAGGAGAATGTTGCAGTTGGCTGCGCTCTCTTTTCGGACTTGTCTCGCGGTCGAGTAGCATTGGTGGGTTAAATGTTAGGACAAGCCTTGCGATATCATCACTTTCCTTGGTACACTAGAAAGGAAACCGGCCATCGATATCTCCTCCCAGGGAACACTCCGCTCTAGTAATGCAAGCACACTCCTATGTTTCACGAGTGTAGCCAAGAACGTTAAGACGATGGTCAGATAAGGATTTAGGGATGAGCCGGCATACTGAGAAGGTTTCCTCAACGGTTTCTTGAGTATGAAAGATATCATGGCGAAGGTAAGTTGGAGGGAATACTTGAATGCTGGCGGGAGTTCCACGTCTGAAGCTGTTTCTGCCGCCGGGATGACTGGAGACCTATCCCTCTCCTTCCCTTCATCGTCTATATCCATGCCCTCCTCGGCCATTGCGGCAGTCCGTACGACTGCGCCAGGAATAGCAGCTTTCTTAGCCATGACCCTCATCATAGTTATTTCGGCCTGAGCTTGCAAAGCACCTCCCACTGTGTTTGCTCCCTCTTTCGTACCGAGGCCACCAAATCTCCTCACCATGCCTCCAGCTTTTCCGTATTCCAAGATAGCACCGATGTTCATCACTGCCATCATCAGCCACTCTCTTTCCTCCGCACCTTCGATAGCAAGTCTCTGGCCATTGTCGCGTTGAAAGAGTCGAGAACAAACAACTCCGAGGCACGAGAGTCTGGTGATGCTCGGCGTGCCTGAAGCGGTTGGGAAAAGAGAGGTAGGATAGATTCTCGGGAGATAAGGAAGGGTGAAGGGTAGTCAAGCTAGCATGTGCAATAACGTGAGTTAAATTGATATACTGTTTAAAAAGAAATCATACCTCTTGATGAAATGGTAACAACCTCTCAGCTCCTCACCTTCCACCTTCCACCTCCAATAATTCCAAGTAGTGATGTAATTTCTTCGTCTTGGGCTGTTCAGCCAGACTCGCACCATACCAATCCCTTGCAATCTGACATCATCTCCTTCTTAGGCTCCATATCTATCATGCGTGCAGCAACGACTCCAATGCTTGTCGGAGACTATCGTCGATACGAGCAGCAGGACAGTCGCTTAGTAATTTCATGCTGATTGAGGAATTTTGGTTTCGACTTGGTCTGTGCCGCTCATAGCCACTGCAACCGCCTGGTTCGTCAACTAACCGCTCAACCCGACTGCTCCAACACCTCCGCCATCCGGCACCTAGTTAAGTCCCCCAGTGTTTCCAACCACCCACTTTGAAAATTGGCTCTTCGAGACTTCTTACCCGGTGTAAAATGAGTACGCATAATAAATAAAATCTTGCAGATGCTCGAGAGCAAGTGGGAACTTGAAGACTTGAGGAATTTATGGAAACCGTAGGTCCAGAGATGTAATGATGTTGTACTTCGTAGGTATATTGCGGAGGATGTGGGGAGGCGAGAGTGAGATCTCTAGAAGAGTGGGGTTTTGTAGGAATATTGCACCAAGGGGCAGGAACAGGGCGAGAGTGATATCTCAAGGAGATTATGCGCATGATGTTGTTGAATAACACCACGAGATCAATTGCAACATCATTCTTGAAATTGAAGGGAAGATCGGCCTCGTCCCTGAAGTTTCGCGGTTGCCACCAACTCTTTTCCCTTGTCTGCAAAACCACGGGATACATTGTGTTCGCTTCTTTAAAATCAATTGCCATGTTCCGAAGCAATGACTCCATCTGGAAGCGACTATCCAGGGAAGGCGATAGAGTAGTAGTTGCGCATCGCGATCATATCAACCAAAAAGATCCCTATGGTCAAGCGGATAATTATATTCATCCACTTTGTTGAGATGCAATGTCGAAAGATCTCAATATCCTTCTGTGAGACGTAGACTATGCGAATAGTCATCAAATTGAAGAGGAGTTCGGAAAGGGGGAAATTGCCAATTAATGAAAGGTGCAAGTCGTTCGTGAGCAGGTACACGGAGGTAGGACAATTGCTCCTTTTCAAATGAAGGCCGCATATTCAGATTGAAAATGAGAGCGTGTTCCCTGTCGAGATTAGTCGACGTGGAAATATTGTTGATTGTTGCAAATGAAATGACTACGAGGTAGAACTCGGCCAGGAAACGAAGGAATGACTCTCCCAATTCGACAGAGGGTAATGTTGGCAGCCGTTCCTGTTATTATGGACCGGGCTCTTGGCTTTTTAAAAGGTGAACGTGAAAATTCAAGAGTACGTGTTCTGAAGGGGCCTGAAGAGGTCATAGTGGAAAACATCAACTGTAAGTATGAGAGGTGTAGCTACAGTGAAAAATCTGTTATTTACCTCGGCAAAGATGACATAAAATACTTACAATAGTTTCAGTTTCCCATGATATTGCTCCGATCGACAATAGCCCACTCGCCCCTGTCCTTCACTCTTCCAACAACACACTGCACCGTTTTCATATCAACAACCTCCTCAACGCCAAAATCCTTGTAGTAATAAATGTCCTCCCTTAATGTTGCTTTGACTTCCCGAATTAGCGCTAAGATGACCGTTGTCGGCTCGTCTAAGTTCAATCGTTGTGCTGATGGCATTTCTAAAAGGAGAATACGGCATAGTTGGCCAAAGAAATTTTGCAACTCGAAGTCCGGGGTTTTTCTACGGTTGTGAGCATGTCGATCTACAAATTGTGTGTACTGTACATGGTCAGAAATTGCATATATGGAAACAAGGCAAGACCCACTCGAACAAAGGATGCATCCCGGCTGTCCTCAGCCGCTTTGACAAGGTGGCGGCCAATCATAAGATCGCCTCCTTCAAGACGACTGACTCTGCCGTACTGGGTAATTGGCTGATCCAGTTTGATAACTGATTTAACAACGTTCAACTGGACATTGAACCGGGTAGCTAAACAAGCCCAAACTTTTTTTCGTATTGAGAGGGGTAAGATTTCGAGCTGGCGGGGAGGAGCGAGCATATACTCCGGATCTGTTTATTAAATTCAGAGATGAGTGACCAATGTGATTAATAGAACATACACGAATTATGTACAAGCTTGTTGCCTTCCTTTTCGTCAGGATCCAGGCGTAACTCGAGATCATACAAAAGTCGGATTTGATCGAGCTGTGCAGTTGCATTGACAAAGGAAGTAATTGATGCGTATGGGTGGCGTCTGCTTCTGATCGATTGAAGTAATGTGTTGCAATGACGCTCCATGGGGTAAGCCCAGTAAGCCCAGACAGGACCAGCTACCTTGATACCCCATGTAATATGCAGAAGACCATGAACAGTCAAGGGACAGGCGGAAAGCCGAGTGGGATCATTTTTGTAGTACAGCCTATATCAATTTAAGTGCGATACATGAGAGGAAAACAAGACGTGCTTACTTTTCGTATCCTTCCACCCACGATTGGAAACCCTCTTCTATTTGGTTTAGCATGGCTTCTGAAATCTCAAATTCCAAACAAAGCTTGAGAAGGCCAACAAGCTGCATGAAGTGTCGGTGGTACTGAGGCCGTTTAAACCTTCCGCGCAACACGACTGGAGCGATATACAGCGTCCAATTAGCATGCATCTCGGCATTCATTGTGGACCGGTGCTTTGCAATGTCAGGTACCGGAGCCCCAAAGGCCGATGGAACTGTTGCCCCACATGCTGCTGTAGCAGCTCCAATTTGCTCCCAGACATGCGGCGTAATAAAATATCCCTCGTCATTGTGGTCCAAGTCTTTGAACGCGCCAGTCCAGAAGTCAATGAGATTGGGGATTAGGTTTTCCCAGATGAGATGCATGAAGTCGAATGGGAAAGAGGAAGGAAACGAAACCGAAGACAAGGAACTCAGAACGGGTGTACCTTTAATCCCATATTCTTTAGCGAGATCTTCTCGTGTGGCATTGTCGGGTGCCATTTCAACGTCGCGTGCTTGTTGCATTAGCTTCTCATGAGTGCGGATGGGGAGATTAGATGCATCATATCGAGCAGGTTGAGCTCCACGAATCTTGTCTCTTTGTAGGGGGACATAGTTAGTTTTAGAATTGAAGCGAACCGCTTTGATGTCACAGATTCGACAGGGACTGATACCATTCTGCCCCTTCATGCGCATGATCAGAGCCATAGCGGGAATGTCGCCAAATGCCAGGATGAGGAAGGCATGGAGAAAAAATAATGCCTGGTCAATTGCGTCGAAGGCCTTGACACCTAGCTCCAGCTGAATCAGTTCTTGAATGAGCGGCCAAGCAAACGAATCCCAATCCCAAGGCTTTTTCGGACCAGGGACTGTGGCAACATGAATGCAATATTTCTTCTGGAAGCGTATTTCAGGAGGAAGGTTGAAGTTGAAAAGAATGATGGGCCAACACGTCTTCTTACGCTTCTTGAATGGAGAAAAACCGTCCGTCGAAAGGCCAAGTGCAATGTCGCGTTTATCAGAAAAGTAGAAATACGGATCGTCCATACCAGCAGGGACAATAGTGTTGAGTAACGACTGGTAATGGGAGCCATCAAAAACGTCTTTGATAACACCAGGCTCATGTTCGTGATTGGCTCGATAGCGCATCTTCCCTGCATGAATAGAGTTTGCCGACATAGCTTGTAACCGAGGTACGACAGGGAGATAGTCATAATGTTTTCGCGGTTTTCCATCGGCCTTGAATCGAGCTTCCTTGCAATTCGGGCATTCGGTGAGATCCTCATACGGTCCAATGTAGCAAACACAGCTGTTTATACAACAGCTGTATCGAACAGGCTGAAATCCAGCAAGCGATCGAACACGCTTCTTGGTCATTTTTAAGGTTGCGTGACTAGAGTCCGGATAAGCCTTGGCAAGTCGGCAGAAGGTACGATCAGAAAGGTGATCCTCAACTTTGAGTGTATAAGTACGAAGTAGGCTAAGATCTGATTCTCCAAGACACTTTGCATCTAAAGAATCATTAGCGGAGTAGGTGATTCACAAGATAAGGACAAACCTAAAGATGCAGCCTCACGCTCGAAGTCTTCACCTAGTTTTTCCCAAAGAGAAAGACCTGGTAGGTTGCGTTCATTGTCTTTGTCGTCCTCGTCGTCTCCGACATCTTCGTCTTGGCTGTCGTCTCCATCGTCCTCGTCCTCGTCCTCGTCCCCGTCGGTCGTATCGTCTTCATCTTCGACATTGACACCTCCATCATCATCATCATTATCTCGACGAGCTCCCCAGCGCTGTTCCATCGTATGGCGAGTTCTTTCTACAAAATTGCTCGACTGTGTCACTACGGCAGGAACTTGAAATGGATCCGCAAGGTCATCCGCAAGGTCTATGTCCGCTTGAAAGGTACTCGCCTCGGGCTCTGGACTCGCCTCAAGCTGAGATGCCTTGAGCCGTTTACAGCTGCTGGTGCCCTGGTCAGGTCCAGAGGATCCCCGTTTCCTAGGGTTCTGGTGGAGGACTCGTTCCTGTCGCCCTCCAGCAATGCCCCTCAACGATTCGGTTTCATCCAACACTCTGGCTCGGAGCGCAATCGTTCCACGGCCTCTTAGGTGATTTTGTTTCGTAGCGTGCGTCACCATTCGCCCACAACCGCATGTGCAACAAGTCTTGGCCATGGTAGAGGAAAAGCTGAGTCGGATCACCTAGCTTGATAGACTTTATATACCAGTGTGGGATGACTTGGACGCGTCGGAGGTTAAAGGTATGGCAGTGCGTGAACAGCCCAGAAATGCATAGCCTGAAATCGCAGCAGGTCAGAACAAAACAGCGGGGAAAAAAGTATGGCACACGCACAGAGGCCGTAGAGATCTTGCAGTCGCACATGTACAAAGGATCGACGACGCGAAGTCTAATCAATCAACAACTGGACCGACGCGAAGTCTAGGACCAGTGTCTGACCGACGCGAAGTCTAGGCCAAGATTCATGACTGACGCGAAGTCTAGGTCGTGACGGGGAAACGAACACTGGGAGGAGTCGGTGGTGAGAGGAAAGATGATATCGATGGTGAGAGCTCGACATCGAATTAGAGACCGCGGACAAACAAAGATGAACAACCAAAGAGTGAACAACATTAC
>WNFY01008330.1_pt1 | contig 12309 bp, 11 predicted proteins | sample 5400091 | NCBI WGS metagenome assembly WNFY01 (sample SAMN13153364, study PRJNA577476) | soil metagenome | isolation source: 60 cm soil or saprolite under grassland replicate 1 | place: USA:California | collected 2016-06-15 | reverse complement strand
CATGTGATTTAAGGTGGTATTTCTGGGCCGTGTTTTTATCTAACGTCATAGGAAATTGCAATGCTATAGATTATTAAATATGAGTTTATGCGAGTTCGTGGATTGAATGAAATATTGAAGGCTTTGTTAGAAAACGATAAAAAAGGTATTTCAAATCAAGAATTAATATCGTTCCTCCAGAAATATATCATGCTAAGTATGGCTTAGATGAAAGTTTAAGTCCGATATTGACAATGTTAGAGAATTTCTATAAGTTCTGCACAATGCATAAGTGTAAGAGCTGGCGACTGTTGCATCAAGGCAGCATAAGGTGGTCCTCTCAGTTCTTCCATAGTAGGGTCTAGCCTATATTGGATCTCTTCTCCCAGATTAATGAGTTCGCTCTTAAATATCCACTGCAGAACCCGGACCGAAATAGGTCTCTAATAGGACTTGCCAAGAAAATAAAAAAGGTGAGAACCGACGTAGAGTCAAGAATTAAACGCTGCATCTACAATAACGGATGGGTATTCACTCTTTGTCTATGCTTTAAGATCAGCGGCGTAGAATACGCTTTGAACTAGTCAATCTTGAACACAAGCCAAAGCAATAAAAACAAAGCTCCAGGTCATACTTTAACGCGAATTATTATCTAATACTTACCTTAAACAACACCAAAAAGAATATACCGAACTGAAAAACATTCTTCGTTCGCTGATAAGGATTGTCATATACGTTAATATTTGGAAATAATTTTGTCTCTGAGAGTCCAAAGTCTATTAAAATTTACGATATGACTCTCTTCTCCTTGGGTGAAAACAGTCTAGGTCCTTACTTGAGCGCAGAAATTTCCGACAACTTGGGAAACCAATTAGTCAAAGTAGATCAGAATGCGTGTATATATTATCGTGAAAAATTAATTAACAAATCCAGGGAACCAGAGCATATTTTAATAATAAACATCAACGGCGAAAATATATTAGAATCAAGGGTTTTGGATAAAAAAACAATTCTTGTGAGTGGTTTGTTTGCTTTCCCACAATTTATGTTGATCGCAACACAGAATTATATTGTGATGCCTAGTGGAAAGAAACTCATGCACAGTCGAATTAATGCAAAGAATGGTGATGTAACAATCACAGAAGACGGTCTGAAATTAGAATAAACCAGGTTGCTAATTTTTATTTACATTACTTATGGCTTATGGTCTAGCGTTGAACTCATGCAAGTCACAGAGGATCATTTATATATAATTCAGATCGTATCTGGACGTAGCAGAGATCCATCAAGCCTATTGATACTTTACACTATCGAAATCGTCAAATTAATACAATTCGATAAATTACTATAAAGGATCGCTTTAGTCATTACAATATCAATAGGAATTCCAGTTGGCACTAAGGTTGTATCATCATCTTTCTTCGTTCTTCCTGCTAATTCAATCTGTCTTCTCCTTGCCTTTTCCTCCTCAGTTTTCAAAATGTCGTATGCAATTCTCACGACTTCAAAAAAGCTTGTACAATGTTCAAATCATAACATACCCACTCGGACTCTACTTTACAATACTGAAGGATCTGTAGCATCATCATGATAGAGATATTGATTGCTCTGCTTGAGCTTTTAGAGCCCGGTTCATTTCTTCGAAGCCACGGCGTATGTTTGTATCAAAGTTGCCAGCATAAATTAGTACAAATAGACCAGTGAAGATTTCCCTATGGATAAAACGTACATGGTCCTTCCCTAGCGGCTCTATTGTAAAAATGTGCTCTCCGCTGAATAACCCTGGTACTGCAAGTCTACCAATCCAGTGAAGCTCTCGCTTTGGTTCCACATTAAGTATTATTGGTCTAAAAGTCATCCGTCTTTCTCCTAGAGGTTGAATGTGAACTTTTAGCCTTGCATCTTTCTTTAAGTCTCCGCTTATTTTAGTAATAAACGGATTCCATTTAACATAGTTTGGGAAGTCTGTGAGTATTTGCCATACTCGCTCATCAGATGCTCTGATATCTATTTCCGTGTGAACTTCTTTCGAATTCCTCTTACTCCAACTTATTACGCCTGCCACTATTGCTGATGCAGCAACGCCAGCTGCAATCATGTACTTCGTTCTTTTTCTTATCATAAATTCAAATTATCTCTATTTTGTTAGTTAGAGAGAGGGGTATATACTACTCCATTATTAAAAATATCTGTTGACGAACTTTTTTTATTATTATTGACTCTTAACCGTGATGATCGTGCGGAGGATACCACTTCATCGAATTGTCAGATTATTCAAAAGATATCAGTTTGTTTATTGACGTGGTCTTTGCTTTGCGATAATCCAATAGAATACCAGTGCCACTTGAATAATAAGGGTTGAACGGCATCTTGAATATCGAAAATATACCATCCAAAATAACTAAGACAGACGATAGTAGACTTTTTGAAAAATATTATTGATTATGAGGTATCAAAATTCTATTTAGACAGCTTTGGATATGTTTAGAGTTTCGCCAGAAAATATCCAATGATGATCAATCAATTCCCGAATATATAATCGACAATTCGCTTTTATAGAATTAAAGTAATAATATTTCAATTAATATACAGCGTGTTGGTAGAGTCTTAATGGACGTGGTGCTCCATCTTCAGGGTACGTTGAGGGATGAATTTGGCAACCAAAGATCATCTATAACATTGGCATCTCGTCTCATGTAAAACGTTTAAGTATGGGAAAATGGCTACGTGATCGAACAAAGGATTGCATGCCGTCATAACGGTGCGAAAGAGGTCCATATTCTTACGCTAAAGAACAACAGTAACCATCCTGTAAATATTAAGCGCTTCTCCGGGCTTACTGCAGCGATTTATATTCTAAAATGCGTGTCTGATGGGCAATCAATAACGGAGATTGCGCAAAAATTTGACAACAATGAGCAAATGGTTTCAACGTGGATTGGTTTTCTTAAATATAACCGCTTTCTAGAGGAAGAGACGGGTGTTGAAGAAAATAGCATTAAATTGACGATATCTGGCATCGGAAGAACATGGATGAGAAGATACGAGTTTGCTCTCAGATAGAAACATGCACACACGGATCCAACTGAATAAGTGATTCAAAATTATTAAGATAAAGAATTCTTAAAAAAGCTTAGTGATTCTGAAATCCGTCTGTGGTGTAATTTCAGGCGTCGGACAGGTAGGATATGATGTCATTCTGAACAGAAAGAAGATCGAATGTGAAAGAATTAATCAAGGAAGAAAGAAAGCAACAAGACTGGCAAATTAGACCAAGTAGACAAACAAAAAAGCGAGCTAGGCATCGACGTTAACAGCGAAGGCCTATCCAAAAGCCATGAACCGGTCCTATAACATTGACCTTTAGAGTAATTGTTCTTCCCTGTTGATGCTAAACAGGCGTATGCATTATCATAATATTGACCTACAATTTAACAAAGTCTTTTAATAGAATTGAGTCTTTTTAAAAGATATGTTAGTGTATTTCCGAATTTTTTAAGTATTCTAACTTATTATTTATGCAGGATAAGAGTCGCAAGGTTTTATGACAACCATTTTATACACCTTATTTTATCTTGCATAACAGGTTGCATTGCCATGGAAGCGTATTGCGTTAAATGTAAGTCAAAAAGAGAGATGAGAGACGAGAAAAAGGTCACAATGAAAAACGGAAAGCCAGCCACACAAGGGATTTGTACTGTGTGCGGGACAAAGATGTTCAAGATAGGCAAGTGATCTTATCAATCAATTTTTATTACCATTGTTACTTGTCGAATGGATTTTTTCTTGGCTTTCTAATCTAATTTTTCTATTTTTTAAAATCTCAAGACATAATACCCTGATCTACATCTCGATAGATTGTTTGATAGTCATACGTGATCTAGTCAAAAGGTTCGACAATTTGACTGCCGTCGACAGACTCAACCTGGATATACATGAAAACGAGGTTTTCGGACTTTTGGGGTCAAACGGTGCTGGCAAGACTACAACCATCCATATGCTAGCTACTCTACTCAAACCTACCTCTGGTACTGCTACGGTAAATGGTTTTGACATCGTAACTCAATCTGCTAAGGTTAGGGGCAGCGTAGGCATTGTGTTCCAAGCCCCGAGTAGTGATGATATGCTCACTGGATATGAAAATCTGAAACTCCATTCTTGGCTTTACAGCGTGCCGCGTCAAGTCAGAGAAAAACGAATTTCGGAAGTACTTGATTTAGTAGGACTGACTGAAAGAAAAAACGATCAAGTCAAAAAATATTCTGGGGGAATGCGTAGACGATTAGAAATTGCAAGGGGACTTATTCACAAACCTAAAGTAATTTTCCTGGATGAGCCAACATTAGGTCTCGACCCAAGTAGCAGGGAATCTATGTGGAAATATATAGAGCGGCTTGTAAAAGAGGAGAAGATCACCATAATATTGACAACTCATTACATGGAAGAGGCTGATATGCTATGCGATAGAATTGGTATTATAGATAGAGGTAAAATAATTGTGCTTGATACACCCTCAAATTTGAAAGGCATGATTGGAGGTGACATTATAAAACTCAAGCTAGTGCAAAAGAAGAGGCCGAATATAGATATCTTAAAGAATTTCAGCTTCGTTCATAAAATCGAAAATATCAGTGATGATGGATTACTTGTTTTATCAGTAGATAACGCTAATCGGAATCTTCCTATAATTTTAAAGTATATTGATACTGAATCAGTTGAATATACAAGCCCCACATTGAACGATGTATTTCTTAGGTCTACTGGACGGGATATAAAGGAAGAGGCAGAAGGAGGTTTTATGGAAAAATATGCACGCTACGATCAGAAATAGTATAGATACTCTTTGATTTGCATTTATTCCAAATTCAATGGTGTTTGTCTTAATATGAAGCATTGTAGCAGCTTACTTATAACCAAAGACAACACTGTGAAGGAGTTTCATAGAAAATATTATGCTCAATAAAGTAGTTGATACTACTATAATAGAAGCAAATCTTGGTAGACTATATGCTCTCTGGCTTCGAGAGTTCAAAGTATTTCTTAGAGAACGAAGTCGATTAATAGCATCTACTTTCACCCCGGTATTGTGGCTGTTTGTTATTGGTTCTGGTTTTGGTTCCACTCATCCTTCTACCGGTGTAGATTATCAAAAATTCATATTTCCTGGCATAGTTAGCATGTCTATTATATTCTCCTCTGTGTTTTTTGGCTCGTATGTAATATGGGATAGAAAATTCGATTTTCTCAAGAGCGTGATGGTAGCACCAGTAAGCAGGGATACTGTCTTCATAGGCAAGACATTAGGAGGTATGACCAACTCTTTAGTTCAAGCTGCCATCCTCTTAGTTATCGGAATCGCTATAGGAATTAACCTTAATGCCTTATCTTTAATTCAGACTATTGCAATTGTACTACTCCTCTCATTTGCCCTAACCTCAGTTGGACTTGCCATTGGTAGCTACATTGAAAGTCTAGAGGGATTTCAGTTAATAATTAGCTTTGTAGTATTTCCTCTTTTCTTTTTGAGTGGAGCTCTTTTTCCACTTAAGAACCTTCCTGGTTGGCTTTTCGTTTTAACCACTATAGATCCTGCCACGTACGCAGTTGATGCTCTAAGAAATGCCATCATTGGAACATCTACCTATTCTTTCGCGGTAGATGCCGGTATATTAGTTGTGTTTACGATCACATTTGCGATATTCGGATCCTATTCATTCAGAAGAATGAAGGCAGTATGATACGTAGCATCAAACATTATTGACCACGATATTAAACAGGTGTTCAAAATGTTTGAGCAAAATTAATTAACCTACTACATGGCGATACAATCTATTTTGAAACTGTTCTTATTTAGCATCTCGGAATTTTCTATGCCATGTAGCCTGAGAACAATAGATGCGCCTTAGGTGCTAATATTTAGCTATAGCTTGCTTGGCGTTAATGAAGATAATGGATGGAGAAGAGTAACATAAGTATGACTACGAGTTTGGCCCGAAATCAATTCCAGATTATTTTGCATGACCTGCAAAAATTCTAGTTGCCTGTCCAGCAGATATCATAAAGTATGTCCTGCTATTATTATATCATCTTCGCGTCGTGTCATATTTACAACATTGAAATTCTATGAAGCGTACAAGTGAGATGCGTACGATACCTCCAACTGTGCGTAACTAAAAATCTTTACTTTTGAACTACTTTGAAGAGAATATTAAATAATTGAATTAGATCAGAATGTTCATAAACGTCTCAGGATATCGAATCTGTTTTCTCTTAGCGGATTGAGTGCATTACTACGACAGTATACTAGGTAGTGCCTCATCCATGCTTTTGTCTATATATACCACCAACCTAGATATCTATTGCGCAATTTTGTCTAGAGATATGGGGTACAGATTATGAAAAAATCAAAGAGACATGCATATTAGCTGAGAAATTAGGATTTTATGGATTCTATTACGGAGAATCATTAGCCGAGATTGATTTAGATTGCTGGAACGTAATATCTAATTTATCAGCTATAACTACTCGAATAAAACTAGGTCCTGTTATCACTTACCTAATTCCTCAATATAGAAACATTGCACTACTTGCTAAGCAAGCCACGACATTACAAGATATGTCGAAGGGAAGATTGGAATTTAGGACTGGTGCTGGAGCAACACATGATTATGCAGTACAGTGGTGGTATCCATATGGAATAGATTACCCTAATAGAGCGGAACGAGTATCCTTACTTGATGAAGGTATAAAAGTTCTCAAATTGCTGTGGAGTAAACCAAAAGTTCACTTTAGCGGGAAGTATTTTGATATCAATGGCGCCACCCTGAAAAACCCAAAAGAAAGCATTCCAATCACGGTTGCAGCAAAGGGGAAAAGAATGATGGGTATTGCAGCCAAACATGCCGATATATGGGAATCTTCTTATCTTTCGGCTGGACACTTTGCTTCTCTTAAATTGAAATTTGAAGATATATTCTCTGAGATGTTCAATAATGCAAGCAAAATTATAAAATCGATTGAATTAGATGTTATAATTGCTAATTCTGATTCAGACCTAGAATATAAGAAAAGACTATTTGGGATGGAGAGGGGGCCGGCAATGCTTAATCAACTGCTCAGACATTCTCTGGTTGGAAAACCTGAAGATATAGCACGAAAAGTTAGAGAATATATGGATGTTGGAATACAACAATTCTTTCTGGCATTTCAAGATCCTTTTGATTATAATTCACTTACTTTATTTATGGATACAGTGAAAGGGTTTGCTTGAAACAACGCAAACTAACTTATGATCTAAATAGATTGATTGATTGATTGGACTGAAGGGGTAAGTCTTTATTCTACACCACTTCTTCCGCTTACAGCTACCTACAACTTACACCTACCGAATTAGCCAGTGATCTAGTCTAATTCGTTATTCTCCTACCGCCTGAATTCTGGACTTTCTATTGATATTGAGCTCAATATTGTAATATTTGTAATAACTAGGACGATCTTTTATAGTAACTTATCGAATTATGCTAATTTCGATAATTTCGATAGTTTGTACTTAATAAGGAATTACCACTCGTGATGGATGTTTACTAGACCGACATGATCTGAATCACAATAAGGATGATCCTGTCTGGCTTTCATAAATTCAAGAAACGCTCTGTCTGTACTCGATAGTACTCCAGGCTAGGGAATTTGAGGTGGTGGTTCGACGGTATGCCGTTTACCTCCCGGGAGGTAAACGGCATACAAGTCTGTATTGTCGTACAGATTGACAAAGATTGTTAGTTTCTCCCCTGATGGGCGAGTACTAAAACGAAAGTACTGCCTTTTTTGCCTACCCTGGTCAATCGACCAGGGGTAAATCTCCCTCCGTAGAACAATGTTCAATAACATCAAAAATAGATTTCCCTATGCTCATACAAATCATTTCTTTTTAAAACTTGTTACAAAAAAGTACGGAAATCAATGTTGTACCCTCCCGGGAGGGCGTGGGGTACCGTCTGATCAATTGTGTACATATGACACGGAAGCATAAGTAGATGATTCTGCCTATAATTTGGGTATCTTGTTAATTAATTGACGTGAAAAATATTCGGTATGTTTGCTGGTATATGATCATCGAACAAAAATAGGCTTGATATGATCTCGTTTTCTAAGTGTGTAGTTGGAGAGGCGCACGGTTTCTCATCATCTTATGCACCTAGCTGCCAAGAATGTGGTAGAATCGGCTCCAGATTTGCTTTTAGCTTCACTTCACATTCTTATCCGAGACTGGAGGAATACAAGCAGAGGTTTGTCAAACATTGGAATGAAAAACATCAGATGAACAAAATTGAAAAAGATTTTAAAAAAACTGCTATAGCGTAACTTTGAGTAATGCTGCGATTCCCGCTAGTTCGGCTATATGTATCACCGCGAAATATGGTAGTAATCCTAATGCATACAATGGTTGCATTGCAAAATAAGCATAGACTGAGATTATATTGTGTAACATTAGCATTCCAGCAAAGAACATTAAGCCAATAGTAAATACAGCTCTAGTATTCTTGTAGACTTTAGCATAGACAGTTAGCAATGCTATCAAAAGGACGACGTTTACTATCCCTACGCCTGCACTTACTTCCATCAAACTGTTCATTATAGAATAGAAACGGTACGAGGAATTCTCTTATTTAGTTTTATCCAAATTCATTCCAGATCTTGGTTTTTTTTTGGTATAGTTTACGTTTTTTCGCCGTCTTGCTAAATAGATGTTTTTCTCAAAAATAGAAATATGATGCTGTATTGCTTTATCGGAGGATTAAAGGACCTACCATCTTTGTAGGCCAAAGTTGCAACGATTCTTAGGCAGTGTGGGTAGAAACAAGCGTTCTCATCTCTGCAGGAGCAGGTTTAGCCTCTTTTCTATCACCATGCATTCTTCCTATACTTCCTGGTTTCATATCGTATCTTTCAGGAACAGCCATAAATGAAGCAAAGAACTCAATCCAATACACTTCAACTACTACTACCGATACTTCTAATGAAACGGCGGGAAACATAGAAAGCAATAGTGATGGCGGAGGACGAGGCCAGCAAAAGCAACAACAGAGGTCGTCATCAACAATGACACTTACGCGAACAAGACTTAACATTTTTCTTAACACCGTTTACTTTGTACTTGGCTTTTCACTTATTTTTGCAATATTGGGTGTAATTCTAAATAGTGTTCTTTCTGCGTATGGAGCCGGGTTTCAACACTACCTTACATCTATTGGTGGAATTGTGATAATAGGATTTGGTGCATACCTGATTCTCTCCACAAGGATTCGTAGCTTAAATTTTGAGAAAAAGATGACAATCGTCAAGCTACCAAGATTTAAAACAAGCTATATTACATCATTTGTATTTGGAGCCGCATTTGCAGCTGGTTGGACCCCATGCGTTGGACCAATCTTGGGTAGCACATTTGCATTGGCAGCCACCCATCCAGCAGCAGCATACAATTCTTTGTTAGCTTATTCTATAGGCTTAGGAATACCTTTCCTGATTACAGGTGCTTTCTTCTCAAGAGCTACTGGAATGATTCGAAGAATGGTCAAATATCTCAAATACTTCAACTTGGTAATGGGTGGAATACTTGTTGTAGTAGGCATTTTGTTGTTTACTAACCAGTTAATTCTGCTAGCTAACTTCCCATTTGCAAATCAAATCATTAACATCCAGAGTGGAATTTAGGATGGGAGAATGAAAGAGTAGACCGGAAACATGGAGAATGGGGGAGATTAATTAATGAATAGAGACAACGTTAGTGCTGCAGCAATGGCAATCGCGGTAGTAGCTGTAATTGTTGGGTTTGGGATATATTTCAACAGTCCAAGCCTCAATAAGGCATCTTCTTCCTCACAGCAACAACTAGAAAAAGTTATTTCAGTCGCTACCACAACAAACGGTACATTCAAAACAATAAAGCTTGATAAAGCACAATTCCTTCAAATTGATAAATCGCAATTTCAAAAAGCACCAGAATTTGCCCAAATTGCAGGTTATATTAATACGCCTAATAATGCTCCACTAACGCTTGCATCTTTGAAAGGGAAAGTAGTACTTGTTGATTTTTGGACGTATAGCTGCATTAACTGCATTAGGACTTTACCTCATCTTAGCGATTGGTATCAAAGATATTCTGACAAAGGCTTCGTAATAGTGGGTGTGCATTCACCTGAATTTCAATTTGAGAAAAATTATGACAATGTAAAAGCAGCAGTTCAGAAATTCGGAATAAAGTATCCGGTAATTTTGGATAGTGATCATGGAACTTGGAATGCATATGGAAATCAATACTGGCCAAGAGATTATCTAGTCGATAGTCAAGGATACATACGACATGATCATATAGGAGAAGGTGATTATAACGTAACAGAAAGCGCAATTCAATCGTTACTTGCTGAACGCGCTGTTCTAAATGGCATGAAAGAAATAAGTTTCAATACAGCCAAAACAGCAGCAATTAACCCGGGAAGCCTAGCATATATAGATCTAACAAAACAAATAACACCAGAAATCTATATTGGGTATAACTTTGCAAGAGCGCCTCTTGGAAATCCTCAAAACTTCCAACCCGACCAAACAATACCTTACTCAATTCCACCAAACACCAATTTCAATCCTGATATAGTATACCTTGATGGTCAATGGAAGAATAATCCTGATAATATGGAATTGCAAAGCAACACAGGGCGCATTATCCTGACATACTACGCGAAGGATGTGAATATAGTAGCTGGAGGACACGGACAACAAGGAATAGTTACTGAAGACGGAGCTACAAAAATATCAAACAACTCATTAGGTAAGGACTTGACATTAGATGGTAAATTCGTGCTTGATGGACAAAGACTGTATAATTTGGCGTTACACAACAATTATGGATCTCATTCCATTATAATCAATGCAACCGGGAAAGGTTTCCAATTGTATACATTTACCTTCGGTTAGAAGATAGATGCACATGTGCCAGCCGTTTTGTTATTTTTTTATTGCCATTCTCAATCTCTTTAGTCCGCTATTTTTGGATTATTTATTTTTCTTAATATGATGATACTTCCTGCCGTCAGGCATGGGCTGGAGCTATGAATGAACGAATGGAGTTCAAATATCAATGGACTACAATTTACAGAAATTTAAGACAATAAAAAAAGAAGATGACATTTTGATTCAACTTACAGACAATCCTGTCTAAAAATTCAAAAATAAATACTTGATTATAATTATGACAGATCAATCATATAGTCATTCTTGAAAAAAGTTCATCATTCTAAGAGTTTGTCGCTTCCGATTCTATCACCTTCATCCTTTTGCGATCATTGGACATATAGCACAACTTCAATGTATACCAACACCCTTGATTTATATCCTATATCTCAGAAATTGGAGAACCATTTCGAAATGAAAATATATCGGGAAGATCTTTTGTCTGTAACGATTATTAAATCCGACTGTGATAAGATAATTAGAACTATCCTGTCAAATCGTGGGAAATGTAGCATTGGTGTTATCATTACAGTAGCAATGATGCTGATCATCGGTGGTACGTTTCCAAATATGGCCCTAAGTAATTCATCATCACAAATTCCCTCAGGTAGTCGCGAGATATCTGGCAATAGTAGTAGTAGTGGTAGCGCACCAAATTTAAATGGAATTCATGACCAATCCTCTTCTGCTACTCCTGTTTCTTCTTCCCACGCAGCCAGTTCCATTTTGGGCGGTAATATCACTGGTGGTGTTGGCAGTAGCAATAAAGTAGTAATGATAAACTTTGATGATGGCTACAAGAGTCAGTTGATATATGGTAAACCAATTTTAGATAAATATGGATTTAAGGCTAGTTTCTTTATAGTCTGTGGGAAAGTAGCAACACAACCATATTGGATGAATTGGCAAGATATAGCAGAGTTAAAGAAAGATGGAATGGATATTGAATCTCATACCATGACGCATGCCCATCTGAATAAATTATCAACAAATGCGTTGACATATGAAATAGGGGGATCAAAGCAATGCCTTGCAACCCATGGCATTAATAGTACAATCTTTGGTTACCCCTTCAATGTGGGATCAAACATGCCATCGATAGTAAACACAGTTGCCAAGTATTACAATATTGGGAGATCTGGAACCGACCCACTTATGTTTCTAAATTGTAATGGCTACGCGAAAGATTCTCAGACTGATTGTGGAACATATTTAGCCAATGGTAAGCTCACTCATGCAAATAGATATGATATTAGAAGTGCTAGCTTTTACCATATCAGTAACAAGCACAATTTTAGTCCTCCAGAAATGTTTCAAGTCTTC
>WNFY01007372.1_pt1 | contig 12310 bp, 13 predicted proteins | sample 5400091 | NCBI WGS metagenome assembly WNFY01 (sample SAMN13153364, study PRJNA577476) | soil metagenome | isolation source: 60 cm soil or saprolite under grassland replicate 1 | place: USA:California | collected 2016-06-15 | reverse complement strand
AAATCGACAATCCGCCAGTTCTTCGCGAGCGCGTCGGCCTCCGTCCGTTTCGAAAATCAGGCGTGCGCCTTGAAAAAGAAAAACTTCGCGACGGTCGCAGCGTGGTTCACAACTACGGCCACGGCGGCTCTGGTTTTACGCTCTCTTGGGGTTGCGCCGAAAATGTTTTTAACTTGGCCGATTAGCCGTGGCTCCAGCGATTTGTTAGATCAGTACGTTGCAGCTCCGACGAAACCGACCGGGGTGAAAACCCATTTGCCACGAATCCGACGCGCCTGAAAACTGCCCACATCAGTTAACACGATCACACTACCATCGAGTTGGCGCTGATACTGATGGACGTTGTGGGCATGTTTCTGCGCGAAGACAGCGCTGCGAATCTCCAATGCTTCCTCTCGGGACAGTCCGGTCGTCCACGCGTTGTCCTCAAGCGTTCCACAAGCACTAATGAGTGCAACAGCCGCAAGCGCACCGAGCATTTTATTTGCGCTCATGAGCTAACGAGAATTAGACCGAATGATTTGGCCTAATTCGAGCGTTTGCTACGTCAGCGCGGTGCACTGAAAGGAACTAACGACGTCGTCCGGACCTTTAGCGGCGAAGAAACTTTCGTAATAGCCAGGGCCGAGGTCCCAGTGCGGACCCTTGTAATATTCGTCGCGATAAAATCGCCAGACGCCGCTGGCCACGATCAGACAACTGACCCGGTCATTCCAGAAATCGCCGATGTAATGAAAACTCAAGTTCGTCCGGGCGTAGGCGCCTTTGAACCCGATGTGATCGTAAAGGACGAGCTCGGGCAGCCGAATAATTTCCTTGGAGGCGGCCACAACTTCTTTGCCTGCGGCGCTGGGGTGATATCCGAGCAACCCCAGTTTCCATTTCATGTCGATGATACAGCCGTTATCCGGCGACAGTTCGGTTTTCGGTATTTGTCTCATAAGCGGCGGAGGTTCGATGTCGATCTTGAACTAATCACAGCGGCGGTGTCGAGCAGAGAGATTCTCCTTGTTCGACAGAATGAACCGAATGAAAACCCCAGATTTCCAGCCCGTTCGTCTGAGCCATTTTGCTAATTCTGTTAATTCTGTCTGAGTCTTCTCAGATCAAATGTTCGCGATTGTCGGAGCGCAACCGAATGGTTTTGTTTTGTAAATTATGCATCGCGCGGATCAGCCGGACGGTTTTGCTCTTGGCCCGCATTAAAATGGAATGGGTAATGGCGATCATCCCTTTTGATTTCACGCCGCGCAAAAGTGCGCTGTCGCTGATCCCAGTCGCGCAGAAAACGATGTTCTCGCCTTGAGCGAGATCGTCGGCGGTAAAAACGTGGTCGAGATCTTTTTCGCAGCCCTCGGCGATGAGTTGTTTGCGCTCCTTCTCATCGCGCGGCCACATTTTGCACTGCATCTCGCCGCCGAGACATTTGATCCCCGCTGCCGCGAGCACCGCTTCGGGCGAACCGCCGATCCCCATGTAAAGATCGATCTCGCTCTCCGGTAACGACGGCGCCATGGCCGCAGCGATATCGCCGTCACCGATCATGCGCAGCGACGCGCCCGCGGTACGAATTTGTTCGACGATCTCCTTGTGACGCGGCCGGTCGAGCATCATCACGACCACGTCCTGGACGCGTTTGTCCACCGCGCGCGCAACGATCGCCAGCGTTTCGGCGATTGGCGCTTCGATGTTGAGCGCATCGCCGCGCTTCTGCGTGTATTGAATGACCGGCGGTCCGTAGGCCAACTTAGACATGTAAAACGACGGCACATCGCGCAGCGCGACTTTGACGCTTTCTTCCGGGCTCGCGGCCGCGATACAACTGATCGAGTTCGGCGCGCCTTTGGAAATATTTGTCGTCCCGTCGATCGGATCGATCGCAATGTCGAACTGTGGCGCGCCCGGCAACCAGGTGCCAAGTTGTTCGCCTTTAAAAATCCCGGGCGCTTCGTCTTTGATTCCTTCGCCGATGACAACTTCGCCGCAGATGTTCATGAGATCGAACATGCCGCGCATTGCGTCGCACGCCGCGGCGTCGGCGGCTTCCTTGTCGCCGCGCCCGAGCCAGCGCAACGAATTGAGCGCGGCCGCTTCCGTTGCGCGAACGAAATCGAACTCAATGATGCGTTCGATGTCGTGGTAATTCTGCTTCGGGAGACGATGCATCACTGAGCGGTAAGATTGGCGCACTCATTAACGATGATCAAGGCGCAGCTCTTCTGTGGTGGCAGCCGTCCCGGCTGCAATGAGCTGGATTTCGCAGGCGAGACGCCTGCCGCCACAGCTACAACGCGCAGATTGTTTGAAAGTTTGGGTTTCGAGCTACGAATCTTAGCCAGTAGACATCACTCTTATGAAATCAATACGTCCGCTGCCCTCGTCGTTTTGCTTATGTGCATTTATGCGTTCCTGCTCGGAAACAAGGCTTTCGATGGCAAGTTCGAGAACGAAGCCATTACCTGGTACATTCTGGCCAAGGGAATATTTTGTTCAGTCGCCTTGGTCGCGTTGAGCCGCATTCTTGATGGAATCATCCGGAAGCTCGGTACCTGACCGCGTAAAAGGCTTCGCCTCACGCGGTCAATGAAATTAACGGTGACCCTGGATCAAAATTTGATCGGAAGGACGGCGGGGACGCTATGTTTGTAATCGTCGAACGCGGCGCCGAATTGTTCGCGCAAAAGTTTTTCTTCGCTGCGTACGCGGATCGCGGTGCCAAGGCCGTAAAGTGCGAGCGCGCTGACGAAGGGAATCCAATGGCTGTAGACGAGTCCCGTCGCGATGAGCATGCCCAACATTCCGGTGTAAATCGGATGCCGGACAAAACGATATGGTCCTTCGCGAATCAATTTGTGATCTTCGAGCACGCGCGCCTGCAAACTCCATTGCTTGCCGAGAACCCGCACTGCTGCAGAGCATATCCAAAGCGAAGCGATAAGAAGCGTGACGGCGATCACGAGCAGCAAAAATTCAAACCAACGACCAAAAGCGAAGATCGATAGCCCCGGATAGCGATCACCCAACCACACAAGAGCGAACGCCACGCTTTGTAAAGCAAGGCCAATGACGGAAGCACGGTCGCTTCTTTTCGTTCCATCACGAGTGCGCTTCCTTTGCAGAATGAAAATCGCCGCGCACGCCGTCCAACCGACGACGATCGCGTAGAAGGAAAAAAGATGAAACGTGTGCGCGCTCAATTATTTGGACATTGAGTGCCCTGGCTCTTCCATCTGCATTCCGCTGTGGTCGTGCCGCGACGGGCGGATACGGAGGAAGACTTCGAATCCGTAGCCTGGTCCGCTGCCGTAATAACGATCAAGTTCCTCTGGCCAAAAATCGATCGTGAATTGTCCGCCGAGGCCGATGTCGATCTTGTTACCGTGAGAGAGGTCGCGCACGTAACCAATTGAAACTGCGTTGACCGGAAAGATTTCAGCGAGATCCGCCGACGCAAGCACAAGCTCGTGTCCTGATTTCTCGACGCGCTCCCATCGGCCATAAACCGTGTCCCGTTCGCGCTGATAATTGGTTTCGACGAGGACGGACTCGGTTTTTCCTTCGTGGGTGTCGTCGTTTTGTCCCCAGACAAGCGAGGTCGCCCAATTCGAGTCTGGGCCGAGCGCTCTATTATATATGAGCGACGCGGTGGTGCGGTGCCGGTTCACGTCCGGTTCGAGTCCTTCCGGTCCCTTGATGTAGCCGTGCGAAACTTGCAGCGCCAGGTCAGGCGTTGGGTTCCATGAGATCCGTCCGCTGAATGAATCGAAACGCGGTCGATCGAAGTCGTAACGGTTCTCATCCGGCTCGCGGCCCGTGAAAATGCTGCCTTCGATCTTCATCCCGCCGAAGCGGGACCATTGCAGGCCGGCGGTCGCGACTCCGAAGGTCACATGCGTCGAATCCTGCCAATGATGGGCGATCGGCGCATCTGGATCGTCCATGGCCGACAATCGGTGCATGAACGTGGGCGGCCCGAGCGCAGGTTCACCCGGATAACCGAAATAGAGATAACCGCTAAGGTCGACATCGAATTTCTGCGACAACGAAAAAGAAAGTTCGTCGAACAGATCGTGTGGATGCTGGCGGTCGTGCAGCGGCTGGTCGCGCCAGGACTCGCCGCTTTGAAAGAGTAAAGGATAACCGCGGCCCTGTTCCGTGAGCGGGTCCAGACTCATCATGAGTCTCCCGCCAATTTGAGTTGTGTCGCTAAATCCCGCTAAGCGGGACGAATACATCGCCATGATCCAGTTCGGCGCATCGATCCGATCGTCGCCGCGGCGCGTGGTCACGTTGGTGTAGCGGGGAAAAATCGCGCCGTGCAACATCAACATATCGTCGCCGAACATTTTCATGTACCCGTACATTGGGGTGGAATCTGGAACCCAGGCGGTGCCGGAACTTTCCCGATTCATCGGATCGGCAATGTTTACCGACGATTGCATTTTCATTTCATGCTGATGTGCGGCGTGCTCGTGCTCCGGCATGGCCATTCCATTTGCGTCGTGCATCGTGTGTTCGCCGTGCATTTGATGCGCGGCAGGTTTTGCATTCGGCATTGGGTGTTCGGCTTTCGGCTTCGTTTCTTTTATCGGCACCAACGTCATTCCGCATTTGGGACATTGGCCTGGCCCGGCGCGCACGACTTCGGGATGCATCGGGCAGGTATATCTTTGTGCCGGTGACGCGGAGGGCGATGCTGAAACGTTCGGTGACTGGGTGGTTTGCGCCATCACTGCGCCTACCGCGCAGATGATCGCTAAGATCGACAATGTAGATTTGGTTCTCATTTCAAAATTGTTTGGGTTTGGAAATTTATTTTGTAGTGCAGGCGTGTCGCCTATTCGAACGAAGCTGTAGCGGCGGCCGTGTCGGCCGCAGGACTTTGAAATGCAGGCGAAACGCCTGCCACTACCGTTAGGCCAGCGACGGAGGAGCGTGCGCGCGCATGCTCCCAATCAATTCGACGAAAGACGTTGTACCAGGCGGCCCGGTATCGAGCGCGAACGAACTGAAAGAGATTTTCGACGGTGTGAGGAGAACGAACTCCGTGAATGAAAGATCGACATGAACGAGATCGGCAATTGCCGGTGCCAGGGTCTTTGCCGGCGTTGTCAAGACGGCGCGAAGAATTTTACAACACTCGGTCCCGGCGGGCTGCGGTTGCCGTTTTGCCGGCTTGGAATGGAATGGGCAACCGCTTTGAGCCGTCGCCGTTTTTGCCACGAGCGCGCGAAACGCACAATGATTGGAAATCGCGATCCACGAGCAGATGGTAATCGCGACGATTAGGCAACGCGCCGTTGCTCTCACATCGGTTCAATCGCCGACGCGGCACCAATGCTCAAATGCTTTCTTTTGGATCGATAAGTGGCGCCACTGAGCCGGAAGTCACGCCTTCAGGCGGTACGACGTCAGGAATTTGGGGTGTAGTTGTCGATGTAGGCGCAAACTGCGGCTGTTTAATCCGTGTCGCCATCAACATCGCGCTAAACAAGAGCCCGGCTGCCAGATAGTAGCCCGCGGCCGGTAGCTGAATTGAGTGTTTTGGATCGATGAACCAGGCGAACGTCCACGAAAATAGAAACGGGCCGATGACGAAAGCGATTGAACGCAAACTCCCGATCGCGCCCTGCAACTCGCCTTGTTCGCGCTCACTTACGTGGTGGGTCATGATTCCTTGGGCAGCGGGAAAGGAAATATTCCACATCGAAATCACTGGAATCGACGCGATGTAAACCGCGCCGTTGCGAGCCAGGCCGGCGATGACCATGCCGAGCGCGCCGAAAAATTGGCCGATGTAAAGGGTCCGGCGTTCGCCCAGCCAAGCAACGATTCGACCGGTCAGGCCGCCGGAGATGGCAGCGGTGCAAACGCCGACGACTACGAGCGACTCGCCGATGCTCCGCGGGCCCCAGCCAAAACGGTAAATGGCGTAGAGCGCCCAGATCGCAAAAATTTCGTGTGAGACGTAGGCCAGAAACTGAACGGTAGCCAGTTTCCACAAATCGGGATGCGAGCGAAGCAGCGCAAGTGAACCGACTGGATTCGCGCGCCGCCAGCTAAAATCTTTTCGTTGATCGCGCGAGAGTGATTCGGGCACGAACAAAAATCCGTATAGCCAATTCGTTAGACTGAATCCAGCCGCGACCCAAAACGCCGTGCGCGGATTGGTATTGCCGACAAGTCCCCCGATTGCGGGTCCCAAGGTGAAGCCGATTCCAAAGGCGGCGCCAATTATGCCGAAAGCGCCGGCGCGTTTTTCTTTCGGTGTGATATCGGCGATGTAAGCGAAGGCGGTTGGAATGCTCGAAGCCGTAATCCCGGAAATGATTCGGCCGAGGAAAAGCCAGACGATGGTTGGTGCAAGTGCCATCACGACATAATCGAGACCGAGTCCGAGGCTGGAGAGTAGCAGCACGGGGCGCCGGCCGACACGATCGGACAAAACACCGACCACCGGTGAGAAAAAAAACTGCATGGCTGCGAACACAGTCAGAAAAATGCCGTTCCAGTTCGCCGCGCGGGTCATGTCGTTGTTCAAAAAACTCAGGACCAACTTGGGCAGAACGGGCGCGATCAGGCCAAGCGCGAGCATGTCGAGCATGACCGTAACAAAGATGAAAGCGATCGCGGCCTGGCGTGACTTCATGACGAGAATCGCCGCTATTTTTACTTGTCACTCGCCATTTGTCACTCGTCACTTCTCTCGTGCCGCCGTTATCTTATCGCTCGCCGAAAACTGAAGTGCACGAGAGCAAAATCCATGGGCGCGGATTGTTTGCCAAAACCGGAATCGCCAAGAGCGAGACCGTAGCCATCAAAGGCGGACACATTGTCGATCGCGAAACTTTGCAGCGCGACATCAGTCCGAAATTGGGCCCGGTCGAAATTCAAATCGACCACGATTTATTCATCGCGCCGGTGACTTCCGACGAACGCGAGTTGTCGATGTTGTATACGAATCATTCCTGCGATCCGAACATCGGGCTCCGCGGCGAGATCACGTTTCTGGCCATGCGCGATATTCTTGCCGGCGAAGAACTGACCCACGATTGGGCGATGACCGACAACGACGATTACTCGGTCGAATGCAATTGCGGCGCGAGCACCTGCCGCAAGACGTTAACCGGTAAAGATTGGCAGCAACCGGAATTGCAAAAGAAATACGCGGGCTATTTCTCGGCCTATCTTGCAAGGACGATCTCGAAGCAGTCTTGACCGGCCTGCCGGCGCGGCGTTATCAAGGTGGCAACACCGCTTTACGTATGAGCAAATCCTATTTTCCTACCGACCGAGCCGGTCGGATCGACTGGTATAACAATTTCGCCAAGGAATTTCCAAACGTTGGAGAGGATCTCGGATTTTCGGACGCAGAAATTACAAACGCGGTGAACGATTCGAAATACGCCGTCCACATTTTAACAACGCTCGGGCCTGACATCGACGCCGATCCGGGCCACGCCGGCAACGCGGTCTTGAGTGGACAATCTTCCGGCGACTATGTCGATCTTCCCGCGGGTAGCGGCGCGCCAACTCCGGTGCGGCCCGGGATCGATACGCGCCGGCAAGCGCGGGTGGAACGAATCAAAGCGCAGTCGAAATTCACCGCTGACATCGGCAAGAAACTCAAAATCGACAGCGGAAAATTTGAAGCGGCGAATTACCAAGCCGAGCTCGGCCGCGCGCGCCAGACCGGAAATTTTGTCACGATTCCATTCCGCAAAGCCGGCGGCGGAGTTTCCGGGATCAATCTTTACCGCCAAAGCAAACGCGACAAATCTCCAGAAAAGGTCGGCTTCTTTTTCCGCACACCGGCCATCGATACCGCGCCGGGCAAAGGCGATCTCAATTACACGGCCCGCGCAGTTGTGAATGAAAAAGAAATCGGCCAGCCCAGCGACGCGGTCAGTGTGACCGTGAGTTAATCCACTGTAGCGGCGGTCTATGACCGCCGCATTTTCGTCCGTGAAATCGGCCATTCTGTCGATCTTCCTCGCAGGAGTTTTTCTTTCAGCCTCGCTCCGCGGCGCGGACGAAAAGAAGATGACGGTGGTCGATTATTTTTTGCTTCTGCCAAAAGACACCTTGGAAGCTCCGCCACGCGCCTGGCTGGACAACCACGCGCAGGTCGTCGACAAGCAAAACGGCTACATTAGTATAACGGGCGACGGCGCGCAGCCGTCATTTCAAGTTGCGCTGTTTCGTTATCGAGACGGACGTGCGCTTCTCGCGCTCTGTTCCGGCGAACTTGAAGGCGACGACTTGGTGACTCTGGAATTTTTCGAGCTCGGAACGGATGGCAAGATGCACAAAGCATCACGGAAAGTTTTTCCGATCGGAGACCGGTGGAGTTCTGGCGAATATGATTCGAAGTACGAAGACTTGCAGTTTGAGCTGCCGCGGCGAGGCCGCACCATTTTGGTTCGCAGTTTAAGGAGCAGAAAAATTCTGCGCAAATTCACCTGGAACAGCGAAAAGTTTGTCGAAGAAAAATAGGAGCGTGCCGCTGCACCCACTTAACCCAATGAATTCGTTTCGGCATTCCTGCTTTCTGTTTGCGATCGTCTTTGTGCTCGCCAGCTGCGGTGAACCGGAAAGACCAAAGGCCGCGGCGACCACTTCCAACGCGGGGCCAGTTGGCTCATCATTCGATCAGGTCGGGAAAGTGAGTTTGTATCCGGGCGAATCCTGCGCCTCGCAAATCATGTTCGTTTTTCACACCGCAAGATCGACATCGATCTCACTCGCCGCGCCGATGCGGCAGTCGAAAATCATGATCGACGCCGCCCATGATCGCCGCAGCGTCCGTGTCTTCGGCAGATGGCGGCGCGGCAAGGCGCCGGATTGCTACTACGTCGAGGCCACGCAAGTGGAAGTGCAGAAATCCTTGTGGTAATTAAATCGCTTTAGGTCAGCGGAACGTTCAATACCGGTAATGTTCGGACTTGAACGGACCGTCGACCGGAACGCCGAGATAATCGGCCTGCTTTTGTGAGAGCTTGGTCAATTTCACACCGATCTTTTCCAAGTGCAGGCGCGCGACTTCTTCGTCGAGCTTCTTCGACAAAACGTAAACGCCGACTTTGTAGGTGTCGCGATTGTTCCAGAGATTCAATTGTGCCAGGACTTGGTTGGAGAATGAATTGGACATGACAAAACTCGGGTGCCCGGTGGCGCAGCCGAGATTTACCAGCCGACCTTCGGCGAGCAGAAAAATTTCGTGACCGTCGGCGAAGGAGTACTTGTCCACGCCTTGTTTAATGTTTGTTCGCTTCGCGTCTTTGGCGGAATTCAATGCGTCGACCTGAATTTCATTGTCGAAGTGTCCAATGTTGGCGACGACGGCTTGATCTTTCATTCGCTGCATGTGTTCGAACGTGATGACGTCGGTGTTGCCTGTAGCGCTAATGTAAATGTCGCCCCGGCAGCCGTAGAGATTGTCGAACTTCGATTTGGTGACCGAATCATTGACGTTGATCGCGGGAACGAGGAGCCGATTTTCCTGGTGCATTTTGTAAAGGCGATGCACGCCGGTGGTCGTTTCCTCGGAAACGCCACGCCAATCTTTCGCGATCTCGTGCCAGCGATACGGATTCTCGCGCTGGATCTCGACCAGCAAATCTTTGATGACTTGCTCTTCCCTGTTGGCCGATCTTGTTTTCGCCCAATCGCTGCCTTCTTCGAGTTCGTAACCTTTATGAATTAGCAAGGTCGCGTCGCCGCCGTCATCGACCACGAGCTGCGGACCTTTACCATCGGGATGCGAGATCGCCTGGTACGTCGACCACCAATATTCTTCGAGCGATTCACCTTTCCACGCGAAGACGGACACACCCGCTTTGGCGATCGCCGCGGCCGCTTGGTCCTGGGTTGAAAAAATATTGCATGAAGCCCAGCGCACGCTCGCGCCAAGATCGACAAGTGTTTCGATTAGCACCGCTGTTTGGATCGTCATGTGGAGCGAACCAGTAATGCGCACGCCGGCGAGCGGTTTTTGCGGCGCGTACTTTTCCCGAATTGCCATCAAACCCGGCATTTCCTTTTCTGCGATCGAAATTTCTTTCCGGCCCCAATCCGCCAGATTGATGTCTTTAACCTTAAAATCCTGCTTCGCGTTCGTCTTGGCTGTGCTGCTGATCATAAAATCTATTTCACCGCTTTCTTTAGTTCGTCCGCTTTATTGGCGCGCTCCCAAGTGAGAGCGTCGAGATCATCGATGCGGCCGAAGTGACCGTAGTTCGTGGTCTTTCGATAAATCGGACGGAGCAAATTCAACTGCTTAATGATCTCGGCCGGTTTGAAGTTGAAAACTTCGCAGACGGCGCGCTCAAGCTTTTCCTCATCCACTTTGCCGGTGCAGAATGTGTCGATGCTGACGCTGACTGGATCCGGGTGTCCGATGGCATAAGCGAACTGCACTTCACAGCGATCGGCGAGGCCTGCGGCAACCACATTTTTTGCAACCCATCGGCCCATGTATGCGGCGCTGCGATCTACTTTGCTCGGATCTTTTCCCGAGAACGCGCCGCCGCCGTGGCGTCCCATTCCGCCGTAAGAATCGACAATGATTTTTCGGCCGGTAATGCCGGCGTCGCCTTCCGGTCCACCAATGACAAAGCGGCCGGTGGGATTGATTAGAAAGGCTGTCTTCGCATCGAGCCACTCCGGTGGCATCACTTTTTTGATCAGCAATTCGATCAGCGTTTCGCGAATCTCTTTCTGTTTTACGTCGGCCGCGTGCTGAGTGGAAACGACAACTGCGGATGCGCGCACCGGTTTGTGACCGTCGTACTCAATTGACACTTGCGTCTTGGCGTCAGGACGCAGCCACGGAATTTCGCCGACTTTGCGCAAACGTGTCAGCTCACGACCAAGTTTGTGCGCGAAGGAAATTGGCGCCGGCATGAGCTCAGGTGTTTCGTCGCAGGCAAAACCGAACATCAGTCCTTGATCGCCCGCGCCCTGTTCGGCCGTAGCCTTGCCTTCGGCAGCGGCTTGATCGACACCTTGTTTGATGTCGCGCGATTGCTCGGTGATTTCGCAAACAACACGGCACGTGTCCGCGTGAAAAATGCAATCGCCGTTTACGTAACCGATGTTGCGAACGGCTTCGCGCACCCGCTCGACGTAATCGAACTTGGCGTTGCTTGTGATCTCGCCCGCGAGCACGACGAGATTGCCTTTGGCAAGAGTTTCACAGGCGACACGGCTGAGCGGATCGTGTTCGAGGCAGGCGTCGAGAATGTAGTCGCTAATCGTGTCGCAAACCTTATCGGGATGACCTTCGGTGACGGATTCGGAGGAAAAGATAGAGCGGTGCGACATGGGAAGAAGTGGCGACTAACTAGTGACGGGTGACGAGAACAGAAATCAAGCGACCAGCAACATATTGACCGATCATGATATGTAGATATATCGTCTCAGCCCAGTAATGACGTCAACCATTAATTTGTTCCGGCTGCTGGCCGACCCGACCCGGCTGCGATTGCTTCTTTTGCTCGAAGAAGAGGAGCTGTCGGTGGCCGAACTGCAGCAGATCCTGAACATGGGTCAATCGCGCATCTCCAGTCATCTCGCGCAATTGAAACGCGCCGGCGTGGTCGCAGATCGGCGAGCGGGAAAAAATGTTTACTACGGCGCGACTAAGCGCGCGGGCCGGAATGGTGCCCGCGGTCGTGTCCAACAAATGATCGAGATTCTGGCGCGCGAAATTCCCGAAACCGCGCGCGACTGGACGGCCTTGAAGCTCACGTTGCGCAGGCGTCAAGACAAAGCGCGCGAATATTTCGATGAATTGGCCGGAAAGTTCGGCCGCAGTTATGTCCCGGGGCGTTCGTGGAGAGCGCTCTCGCATGCGTTGATCTCGCTCGTTCCGCGGCTAACGATTGTCGATCTTGGCGCAGGCGAAGGAACACTTTCCCAATTGCTGGCAAAGAGCGCGCGTAAAGTTATCGCGATAGATAATTCGCCGAAAATGGTGGAGTTCGGTTCAAAACTCGCCAGGAAGCATGGCTTCAAAAATCTCGAGTACAGGTTGGGCGATTTGGAAGATCCACCGGTTGCAAAAAACAGTATTGATCTCGTGCTCTTGAGTCAGGCATTGCATCACGCGCTCAAACCAGAGCGAGCGATTCAGGCTGCGCACCGTATTTTGAAAAAGAACGGCCGCGTCGTTGTACTTGATTTGTTGAGTCACCGGTTCGAAAAAGCGCGCGAACTTTATGCCGACCGATGGTTAGGCTTCAGCGAGGTGAAATTGCATGAGCTTCTGGAAGACGGCGGCTTTCGCGACATCGAAGTGAGCGTGGTC
>WNFY01005123.1_pt1 | contig 12310 bp, 8 predicted proteins | sample 5400091 | NCBI WGS metagenome assembly WNFY01 (sample SAMN13153364, study PRJNA577476) | soil metagenome | isolation source: 60 cm soil or saprolite under grassland replicate 1 | place: USA:California | collected 2016-06-15 | reverse complement strand
CATCATGCCGAGGTCCTTGTGCTCGGCGGCGGGCCCGGCGGATACACGGCCGCTTTCCGTGCCGCCGATCTCGGCAAGAAGGTCGTCATCGTCGACCGTTGGCCGACCCTCGGCGGCGTATGCCTCAACGTCGGCTGCATTCCGTCGAAGGCGTTGCTCCACGCCGCCAAGGTCATCAGCGAGACCCAGGAAATGACCGCGCATGGCATCGGGTTTGCCGAACCTGCGATCGAGATCGACAAGCTGCGCGGATGGAAGGACGGGGTGGTCAAGCGGCTGACAGGAGGTCTCGGCGGTCTGGCAAAACAGCGGAAAATCACGGTCCTCGACGGCTATGGGCGATTCACCGCAGTGAACCAGCTGGCGATCGACGGCAATGGCGGCGCGAAGGTGGCCGTGAGCTTCGAGCAGGCGATCATCGCCGCGGGATCCGAGCCGCTGACGCTTCCCTTCATTCCCCATCAGGATCCACGCGTGCTCGACTCGACGGGCGCGCTGGCGCTCGACGGCATCCCGAAGCGGCTGCTCGTCATCGGCGGTGGGATCATCGGTCTGGAGATGGCGACAGTCTATCATGCGCTCGGCGCCAAAGTCACCGTGGTCGAGCTCATGGACCAGATCATTCCCGGCGCTGACAAGGATATTGTCACGCCGCTGATGAAGCGGATCCAGGCTCGCTACGAGAACATCTACCTCAAGACCAAGGTAACGAAGGTCGAAGTCGGATCCGACGGCCTTGTCGTCCACTTCGAGGGCGGCAAAGCGCCGGCGCGCGACGTATTCGACAAAATCCTCGTCGCAGTCGGCCGGCGACCGAATGGAAAGTTGATCGGCGCCGAGAACGCGGGCGTCGCGGTCGATGAGCGCGGCTTCATTCCGGTCGACAGGCAAATGAGAACTAACGTGCCACACATTTTCGCGATCGGCGACATCGTCGGCCAGCCGATGCTCGCGCACAAGGCGGTGCACGAAGGCAAGGTTGCGGCCGAAACCGCCGCAGGCCGGAACCGCTTTTTTGACGCCAAGGTGATCCCCTCCGTCGCCTACACCGACCCCGAGGTGGCGTGGGCCGGGCTCACCGAGAACGAGGCCAAGGCCAACGGCGTCGAGTTCGGCAAGGGTATCTTCCCCTGGGCGGCGAGCGGACGCTCGCTTTCGCTCGGGCGCGATGAGGGGCTCACCAAGGTGCTGTTCGACGACAACACCCATCGAGTAATTGGTTGTGGCATCGTCGGCCCGAACGCGGGCGATCTGATCGCCGAAGCGGTGCTTGCGATCGAGATGAGCGCCGACGCCGAGGATATTGGCCTCACCATCCACCCGCACCCGACGCTCTCCGAAACCATCGGCATGGCAGCCGAGGCCTTCGAGGGCACAATTACTGATCTCTATCTGCCGAAGAAACATTGAAGTGAGTGCGCAAAGGAGAATCGAATATGGCACTGAAGCAGGAGTTCGCAAACCAGATCCAGGCACAAATCGATGTCTGGCAAGCGCAAATCAAAGAACATCAAGAACGCCTCGGTGAAGCCGGTGCCGCCGCTAGTGCCGAGTACGAGAAGGCGATGGCGACGCTGCAACAGAACGCCGAGGAGGCTACCGCGCTGCTGCAGCGGGTTCGGGAAGCCAACGAACAGGCCTGGAGCGACATGCAGAGCGCGACACAGAAGGCATTTGCTGCGCTGCAGAAAGGGTGGGGCGAAGCCATCGGTCGCTTCATGTGAGGCCGGTGAGCTCGACTGGCCGTCAGACCGCGTGGGTGCCCGGAAGAACCCTTTCTTGTGTAGGAAGCCGATGGATGACCAAGCTGATGCCCCAGCGAGCACGGTTCGACGGGTTGCAACGACGGCAGTGACTGCTGTCGAGGCGGCGACGCAGCGATAATCGCGATTCGGGGAGGAAACGATGGCACAAGCTCAGGCTCACGCGGCACCGGCCCGACATAAGCAGTTATATCAGCATCTCTACTTTCAAGTGGTTTGCGCAATCATCATCGGTATTTTACTCGGGTATTTCTACCCCAAAGTCGGCGAGCAGATGAAGCCGCTCGGCGATACCTTCATCAAGTTGATCAAAATGATGATCGCGCCGATCATCTTCTGCACCGTGGTGCACGGCATTGCTAGCATGGAGGACCTGAAGCGGGTCGGGCGCGTCGGCATCAAGGCGCTTGTTTATTTCGAGGTGGTTACCACCTTTGCCCTGATCGTCGGCCTGATCGTAATCAACATCCTCCAGCCCGGCGTTGGCATGAATGTCGACGCCAAGACCATCGATACCAAATCAATTCAGGTCTACACGACCAAGGCCGGACAGCAGAGCACCATCGAGTTTCTGATGAATATCGTTCCCTCGACGATCGTCGGGGCATTCGCCGAAGGCGAGATATTGCAGGTCCTGTTCTTCGCAATCCTGTTCGCCTTCTCGCTGTTCCTGCTCGGCGAGCGCGGGAGGCCGGTGTTGAACTTCATCGACATCGTCTCGCACGCGCTATTCGGTATTGTCGGCATCATCATGCGAGTCGCGCCGCTAGGTGCGTTCGGAGCCATGGCGTTCACGATCGGCAAGTACGGTCTCGGCACGCTGCTCTCCCTCGGCCAGCTGATGGCTGCATTCTACACGACTTGCCTCATCTTCATCTTCGTCGTTCTCGGAACGATTGCCTGGTTGACGGGTTTCGGCATCATCAAATTCATCAAATACATCAAGGAGGAGCTCTTGATCGTGCTCGGCACGTCGTCTTCGGAATCGGTGCTGCCGCGAATGATCGTGAAGCTCGAGAACCTGGGTTGCAAGGAGTCCGTCGTCGGCCTGGTCGTTCCGACCGGCTATTCGTTCAATCTCGACGGCACCTGCATTTACCTGACGATGGCGGCGGTATTCCTTGCACAAGCAACCAATACCGAGCTCACTTTATGGCAGCAGCTCGGCATCATCGGCATACTGCTCTTGACGTCGAAGGGAGCAGCGGGTGTCACGGGGAGCGGCTTCATTGTTCTCGCCGCAACGCTTGCCTCGGTCGGCACGATCCCGGTGGCGAGCATTGCGCTCATTCTCGGCGTCGACCGCTTCATGTCGGAGGCACGGGCTCTCACCAACCTGATCGGCAACGGCGTTGCGACCGTGGTCGTGGCCAAATGGGAGGGCGCGCTCGACGAAGCACGCATGCGCCAACAACTCGAACATGAGACAGAGGTGGCAGCTGAGGACCCTGAAAAGGTGATGACTCCGCCCGCTCCGCTCGTCCCTTAAGGGAAGAGAGCCGCAGCTCGCGCCGCTGTATCGGAGATGAGCCATGAATGCCCATGTGCTTCGGACAGCAATTATCGCGGTCGCGGCGCTGCTCTGGCTGGGCCCGGCCCGGTCGGCCGAGCCGAACTGGCCGGACTCCCTCACCATCGGCACGGCTTCGTCCGGGGGGACCTATTACGTTTATGGCGAGGGACTGGCAAAGATACTGACCGCTGCCCTCGATTTTCCGGTAACCATGCTGCCCACCGAGGGTCCCGCGCAAAACATCGAGCTCCTGGAGGCCGGCGAGGCGAAGCTCGGATTTGTCACGACGGGCATTGCACTCCAAGCGTGGAACGCTACCGGCATGTGGTCGAGCCGCAAACCGGCGCGGGCGATGCGGGCGGCCTTTCCGATGTACGATACCCCGTTCCATTTTCTGGTCCTGCAGGATTCCGGGATTCGCAACATCGAAGCAATGTCCGGCAAGCGCGTCGGCGTCGGCCCGCGCGGCGGCACCTCGGCCGCCTACGTTCCCGAATTCTTCGCCGCCCTGAAAGTGCCGGCCGACCTCGTCTACGGCGACTGGTCCGATCTCGCAGCGCAGGTGCACGGGCGCGGTCTCGACGTGCTTGCGGTGGCAGCCGGTGTGCCGTTTCCATCGTTCATCGAGCTGGAGGCCAAGGACCTGGTTCAGTACATCTCGCTGACATCGGAGCAGATTGCCGCGTTGCGCCTCGCGATGCCGGAGCTGACCCCCTCGCGCATTCCTGCGGGAACGTATCCGTCGCTCAACCGTGCCTACCAGACCGTCGGCCTCTACAATTTCGCGGTCGCGCATGCGGACTTGCCCGACGATCTAGTTTTCCGCGTCGTCAAGGCGGCATTCGAACATCACGAGCAGATGATGGAGGTGCACGCAGCGGCGGCCGCGACGGTTCCCGCCAACATCACGCGGAATACGTTTCTGCCGCTTCACCCCGGCGCCATTCGCTACTACCGGCAGATCGGTGTCGCCGGACTATCGGACTGAATGCGCGGGAAGGGCGTGGCCGCACGGATATAGCCGCAGGATAAGCTCATGTCCGACGAGCTTGTATCGCGCAAACCCTCCGAGACCGCCCCGGCCCACAAGCGGGCCGCGGAGCTAACGAACTCGCTTCACCATATCATCGTCGTAGGCGGCGGAGCCGCGGGCCTGGAGCTCGTCACGCGCATCGGCGACAAACTGGCGAAGCGCAACAAGGTGCAAGCCACCTTGATCGACCGCTCACGTGCGCATCTGTGGAAGCCGCTGCTGCATGAAGTCGCTGCCGGAAGCATGGATGTGGGCCACCACGCGTTGGACTACCTCGCGCAGGCCCATTGGCACCATTTTCGCTACCGCTACGGCGAGATGATCGGGCTCGATCGAACTCGCCGGGAGGTGCACCTGGCCGCCACCTACGACGACGAAGGCAACCAGATCACCGAACCGCGCTCGTTTGGCTACGACACGTTGGTGATCTGCGTCGGAAGCATCAGCAACAACTTCAATACTCCCGGCGTGAAACAGCACGCCATCGCCTTGGATACGCCGGAACAAGCCGTACGTTTCCACAAACGGCTGGTCAACGCCTGCATTCGGGCGCACGCGCAGACCGCTCCGGTCAGGCCGGGACAATTGCACGTAACCATCATCGGAGCAGGCGCGACCGGGACGGAGCTGGCCGCAGAGTTGCATCGCACGACGCGAGAAGTGGTTGCCTACGGCCTAGATCGGATCGATCCCGCCAAGGATCTGCACATCACGCTGATCGAGGCCGCCGATCGCATCCTGCCGGCGCTGCCGCTGCGAATCTCGGAAGCCACGGCCCGGCTGCTGGCGGACCTCGGGGTCGACGTGCGGCCCAAGGCGAAGGTCAGTCGGGTTCGAAGCGATGGAGTGGAGCTCGCGGGCGGCGATTTCATTCCGTCCGAGCTGGTCGTCTGGGCGGCGGGCGTGAAGGGCCCGGACGTGCTGGGCGCTCTCGACGGGCTCGAGGTCAGCCGAGCTAATCAGCTGGTCGTCACCCCGACGCTTCAGACCACGCGCGACCCGCGTATCTTCGCGATCGGGGATTGCGCCTATTTGCTGCCCGAGGGCGAGACCAGACCGATTCCGCCGCGCGCTCAGGCCGCGCACCAGCAGGCGTCCCATTTGGTCAGGCAGCTCGATCGGCTGTTGGCAGGCGAGGCGCTACGGCCCTTCGTGTATCGAGACTTCGGCTCGCTCGTGTCGCTAGGCGAATACAGCACGATCGGCAGCCTGATGGGCTTCCTGGTCGGCAAGAGCATGCTGATCGAAGGCTACTTTGCCAGATTGATGTATCGTTCGCTGTATCTGATGCATCAAGAGGCCCTGCATGGCCCCACCAAGGTCGCTCTCGACACGATCGCGCGGGCGCTCACGCGCCGCACGGAGCCGCATGTGAAGCTGCATTGACAGGTGCTGGACCCTCTCATGGTTGGCTTGGCAACGACCGTCGAGACGGATCTGTCGGGCTACGACATCCTCAACAATCCGCTACTCAACAAGGGGACGGCGTTCACCGAGGAAGAACGCGGCGACTTCGAGCTACATGGACTGCTGCCGCCTAGCGTGGCGACGCTCGATGAGCAGGTGGGTCGCCGGCTTCAGGCGCTCCGGCAATTGCCCGACGATTTCGCGCGCTATGTCTTCCTGCGCGGTCTGCAGGACACCAACGAGGTGCTGTTCTACGCACTGCTCGTGCGCGATCTCGCAGAAATGCTACCGATCGTCTACACCCCGACGGTGGGCCTGGGCTGCCAGCAATTCAGTCGCATCTTTCGCAAGCCGCGCGGCCTCTTCCTCAGCGTCCCCCACCAGGGCCGCATCCGGAGTATTTTGGCCAACGCGCGTTTCGACAATGTGGAGGCCATCGTCGTCACGGATGGCGAGCGCATCCTCGGCCTGGGTGACCAGGGCGCAGGCGGAATGGGTATTCCGATCGGCAAATTGGCGCTCTACACCGGATGCGGTGGCCTGCATCCCGCGAGCACGTTGCCGATCATGCTCGACGTGGGGACTGATAATCCAGAATGCTTATCAGATCCGGTCTATGTCGGTTGGCGGCACGAGCGCGTACGCGGGAGTGCTTATGACGACTTCATCGAGGCCTTCGTGTCGGCGACCATGGAGCGGTGGCCGCACGTGTTGCTGCAATGGGAAGATTTCGCGCGAAACAATGCAACACGGCTGCTGGAGCGCTACCACGACCGGCTTTGCACGTTCAACGACGACGTTCAGGGCACGGCCGCGGTCGCGGCCGGAACTCTGCTGGCTGCCGTGAATGTCACCGGTGAATCGCTGAAGGATCAGCGGATTGCCGTCCTTGGTGCGGGGTCGGCGGGATCGGGCATCAGCTCGCTTCTACTCAACGCCATAATCGCCGATGGCCTTGCTGAAAACGAGGCCCGTTCGCGCTTCTTTCTGATCGATCGTGAAGGGCTTCTCGTCGAAGGAATGCCCGGAATTCTCTCCTTCCAGCGGCCGTTCGTGCAGTCTCGTGCGGAGATTGCAGGCTGGCGGCTCGAACACCCGGACCGGATCGGGCTGCTCGACGTGGCGCGAAACGGTCGTCCGACCGTGCTGATCGGGGTCTCGGGTCAGCCGGGCGCATTTGCGCACGATGTGGTGCGCACCATGGCCGATACGGTGAAACGCCCGATCATTTTCCCGCTTTCCAACCCGACGTCGCGGTGCGAGGCCACGCCCGAGGACCTTCTCGCCTGGACCAACGGACAGGCCATCATCGGCACCGGCAGCCCGTTCCCGCCAGTCCTGACCAACGGTGTGTACAGGAAGGTTGACCAGACCAATAACGCCTATGTGTTCCCGGGCGTCGGCCTGGGCGCACTGGCCGTGCTGGCGCGGCGCATCAGCGACGGCATGTTCATGGCGGCCGCGCGGGCACTTGCGGAGGCTTCGCCCGCGCGGCTCGATCCGACCGCCAACCTTCTGCCGCCGGTCAGCGAGCTGCGCGAAGTTTCATATCGGGTTGCAGTGGCGGTTGCGGCTCAGGCCCAGGCCGAGGGTCTCGCGCAGATGACGACCCGAGACGAGATCGAAACGCGGATTCGGCTGAAGATGTGGTCACCTGTTTATCGGCGCTATCGGCGCGTGCCGCGACCTGTGTCTTGAGCGGCAGCGCGGCGGTTATCCGCCATCCTCCTATCGTACCCACTCCATTTTCAATTGGTCGCTAAACCAACTGGTGTCGGCGCGACGAGAGACGCTCACGATTTGGTCCAAAGGGCAAAAAGCCTTGCCGCTCAGCAGCAACCTCGGAACCTGCCATTCCCCACTGCGTAACGGGCATTCTGGCGTTCCAGGAAGAACTCCTCGTATGGGCTGGTCCGGGTGAAAGATGCGCCGGTGCTCCACATAAGCCTGATAGTCGGGGATGCCGACCATGAGGCGGGCGGTCCGGAAGGTTCACTCCTTGAGCGTCAGAATGTCAGGCATGGATCCCTCCCGGCACGGGCCCGGCGGCGCCGACCTCGATCGCGTGACCCTGGAATTTCCCAAAGCTCGTCGAATGCCAATCAGGCCATAGACCGTCATTGCAAACACCACCACAACGAACAGAGCTGCGAGCGTCGCATCAACGTAATCGTTAAGGACCACCCGATGCATTTCCTCGAGCGTCTTGGCAGGTGCGAGGATCTTCCCGGCTGAGGCGGCCTCGTTGAACTGCCACGCGTGACTAGAACAATTGGCAAGCAAAAGACAATCCGCCAGCTGTCTGGACCTGGGGGCGGCGATGCACCACCACACGAATTCCAGGATTTTCGCGGTTGCGGGCCGTCACATCATCGTAACGGCAGATGAGGCCCGGTGAACCGTCTCCTCGTGAGATGCAGGGAATGTGGAATCCACTGAAGAGCTAAGTCCCGAATGTCTCCCGACAGTAGTTCGCCAACGCCCATTCTGGCGCTCCAACTCCCAAATTGCGAGATAAGCGCGACCCCGCAGTGCCGCGGCTCGGTGCGCTCAGCGCGTGGACCCGAAAGCAGTGAGGAAACCTGCTTGGCGAGCGCGCTGAGCGGCGACGGGAGTAGTTCGATCAAATCTCGAATTCAATGCCTATTTCAGCAATTTGCGCGCTCGGAATTTGAAAATACGCGCCTGGCTGTTGAGCATTGTGATGCATCAACGCGAATAATCGCTCCCGCCAACGCGACAGACCCGGCACGCGTCCTCTAGCAATGATTGTCTCGTGACCGGTGTAGTAGGTCACTCGCTGCAGGTCATATTTGGCAACCTGTCCACGGCCCACCGCAAATTCGAGTCCCTTGGGGACGTCTGGCTGCTCCATGAAGCCGAAGCGCAGTTCGACCCGCGTGACCTCGTCTGAAATCGCTGTGACCTCGACCCGATCTTCATCCGATACGCGCGGTGTTTCCGTCATTGTCACGGCGACCAGCAATACTTTTTCGTGCAGTACGTGGTTGTGATGCAAATTCTGGGTCAGTGCCAGTGGCACGCCCTTCGTCATGCGGCCGAGGACGACCGCCGTGCCGGGAATGCGAAACGGCGGATCCGCCTTGACCCGCTCGATGAACTCTTTCATGCGTAAACGAATCTCCAGCCGAACCTTGTCCATGATCTCCTCACCCCTCCGCCAGGTGAGCATGAGAAACGCGATAATCGCGGCGAGAAGCAGCGGGAACCAGCCACCCTCGAGGAGTTTCGTCGAGGTCGATGCAAAAAACACTAAATCGATCACCAGCAATCCGCCGTTCACGGCGTACACGATGAGGGGACTGTGTTTCCAATGCAGAGCAACGAATGTCGCCATTAGCGTCGTGATCGCCATCAACAGCGAAACGGCAATACCATAGGCACCGGCCAGCGCGTCGGAAGATCCGAAGCCGATGACGGCCACAAGAGTAGCGGCTGCCAACGCGGAATTCACGAAGGGAATGTAAATTTGGCCGATCTCGTGTCCGGTGGTGTGAACGATATTCATGCGTGGCAGGAAACCGAGTTGGATGGCCTGCTGTGTCAGCGAAAACGCCCCGGTGATGATCGCTTGCGATGCGATGACGGTAGCAAGCGTTGCCAGGATCACCAGACCATAATGCGACCATTCCGGGGCCAGCTGGTAGAAAGCGTTATCGACAGCGCCGGGCTGCGACAGTAGTAGCGCCCCTTGACCGAAGTAGTTGAGCGTGAGCGCCGGCAGCGCCACGCCGAACCACGCGGCGCGGATCGGGAACCGACCGAAGTGACCCATGTCCGCGTACAATGCCTCGCCGCCTGTGACCGCAAGAAAAGCCGCTCCAATCACGGTCAGAGCCAATGTGCCGGCGTTCCACAAAAAGCTGATTGCTGGCAGAGGGCTCAACGCGGCGAGAACGGCGGGGGCCCGCACAATACCGTAAACCCCGAGCAGGCCGATTACAAAGAACCATACCAGCATAATGGGACCAAATATGCCGCCAATCCAGGAAGTACCCTTGTTCTGGACAGCAAACAAAACTACCAAGATACCGATTGTTAAGGGTACGACAACGTGATCCAACTGCGGAGCATAAACCTTGATGCCTTCGATCGCGCTCAGAACAGAGATGGCCGGCGTGATGGCGCCGTCACCGTACAGCAAGGTCGCGCCGAGCAAGCCGATGATGACCATGATGGCTCGCCGTCGGCTCTGCTTGGCACGACGCGGACTAATCAACGCGAGAAGCGCCAGAATGCCGCCCTCACCGTGATTGTCGGCGCGCATGATCAAGATCGCATACTTCATGGAGATGACGAGGATGAGAGACCAGAAGATCAAAGAAACGATGCCCAGCACCGCCTCTGCTGTCACTTGTCCAGCCGGGCTCACGGCTTTGGCCGCTACGTTGAGCGTGTAGAGCGGACTCGTGCCGATATCGCCGAAAACGACGCCCATAGACGCAAGGGCAGCCGCTGCCCAGGCGCCCTTCGTCTCCGCCGGGGCCACGTCGCCGATCTTTGCGGTTGCACTCATGAAGAGTGCTCCGTTATGACCCCTGCCCCTACACGATCACAACCCTAAGCGCTGCACGCCGTCTTCGCAATGGTCGACTATTGCGAGTCTCGCCTCTCCCCTCGCCTCTCGCATCTGGGCCGCGATCTCGGACCGATGGCACTCACCAGGCACTCGAGGTGCTCCACACGGGATCCTCGAGCGACCTTGCTGAAGTGGCTCCGTCGCGCAATGTAACAATTCGCAGAGGCGCTCATAGCTGGGAGGGCGCTAGGAAATGTTGGTTCTAGAATGGATCAGCAGGCACATTGCTCAGCGAGGGCGGGAACCCAGCGGCTCGCTAACACCTGGAGAGCCTCCTCGGGTAGTGGCGTAACTGTCGCAGACCGCGCAATGAGCTCGCTGAACTTCATCAGTTCCGCACCGATCTGGGGCTCGTCGCGCAAGACATGGATCTTTCGCCATGGGATCTGCGCGGTTACCATGCAGGGGCCGGCGATGCCGCCATTCCACGCCGTTTCGACCCCAAGCAAGCAAGGGTGAAGAGCGGGGATAACGAGCCCGCGGAGCTTGACTCCGGATCTGACTACTGCACGCTCTCGAGTGCCAGGTCTCGGGGGGAAAGCGAACGGGGGGCTGTCATGACAGAAATACGTCACCGCGATTTGAGTCAGGTTGAACGCGGGGTCGAAACAGCATTGCGCAATTTCACTAGCAATGGCGCGAACGGTGGCGGTGAGATGCCGGAGATCACCGCAGCCGAGCGTATCGAGAAAATCGGCAACATCTCAGCGCTTGCGATCATAGAAGCGAGCGAGACAACGGCGAAGGACATTGAGTCAGCCGCACAAGCCGCGGTGGACATTGCGGCTGATATCTTGAAAGAAGCTCAGCAGCTCGCGACCGAGTTAAGAGCGAACGGAAAGAAAATGGGCGAGCACCTGAAGGAGTTCGCCACACTCGCAAACAAGGTGAGCACCGCAATGCGCAACACGCGCGCCAAGGTGTTGAACCCGTCCGAGACACTGCCAGAAAATTAAAAACGTGAGCACTCAGGATTCCTTGCTCGGCATCTACAACCTACCCCACCTCGATGTGGCCTATTTCTCGCATCCGCGATGACCGATCGGGGCTCCTTCTGATGTTGTTTGTACGGAGCGGAGATGCGGGTCCCGCTGCTCCCAGCGACGTTTATTTTTCTGTTCAGTGGGTACCTCAAGCCGGATCTCCGGGACCCGTGAGAGCGGGGTACCTTCATATTAAAACACCGCACCATCTTACCCTAGCGCCGTTTTCGTGCGCTCCCGTTACTTTGCCTGCTGGCTCTCATCACCTCGTGCGCCGCATCTGTAGGTTCTTGGGGTTTGATGATCATGGCTGTCTGGAGGCAAGAGGACGGGTTACTTCCACAAGGTAACTGCAGGGTGAGGGTGAAAAGACGCTTCCGGCCTTCCTTGCCACTGTGCCACCCCTGCCATCGTGACCGGGACGAGATCAGACATGTTCGCTCGATGTGCACCCAACCCGACCGCTGCCATTCACTTAGACATTTATTGACGCTCTCTCGTGCCGCTCCGACGATGTTGCCCAGCTCACGCTGGGACACGCGAACCCTATCAGCGGGGCGGCTTAGTGCCTCAGGGTTTGTGTTGGCAAGATCACAGGCGAATTTTGCGGCCACACATGGCCGGGCGGGCGACATCACACCCTCAGACCATTCTGCCAAAAAATTCAGGTCCGTGGCATCTCCCTGCAATACGGCAGTCCACCCGCTGAACGCTTCACGATCCGCACGCGCTTGCCGCGCGCCAAGAGAATCCGCGCCAGCGGCTGACCGACCTGCCCGCTGCCGAACAATACGTGCAACTCTTCCGCCATCACTCACCTCGGAAACGCCACCGCACCTTGGCCGTTACGGGGTTGGACGCATGATGTAGCCCCCGCGGAGCTACTGTCAAAATCTTGGTGACAGACGGGACTCAAGCGGCAGTTGCTTGGGGTCGGGTTACCTCGGGCGGGCAACTTTTCCCATATTGGCGCGATCCCTCGCCTGCCGTCGCTTATTCAGTCAATAGGAG
>WNFY01004828.1_pt1 | contig 12310 bp, 11 predicted proteins | sample 5400091 | NCBI WGS metagenome assembly WNFY01 (sample SAMN13153364, study PRJNA577476) | soil metagenome | isolation source: 60 cm soil or saprolite under grassland replicate 1 | place: USA:California | collected 2016-06-15 | reverse complement strand
ATGAACATTATGGGCATTCAGCCGCTGATGGCCGCGATCAGGGCATAGTCAAAGTCGGGAAAAATAGCTCGCGTCGCCACTTCGTCTAGTTCCGACCTCTTACAGGAAAACGTTTTAACACGGCCAAGACCCAAAGCGGACATAGGTCGGTTCAAAAGGTCGCAGTGCAGCAGCCTCCTGTCGAGCTTTGGATCTGAACGACTGTGGCAAAACATACACACTTCATTTGTTTTAAACGATGGGACTCACTTCGGTGGGTCGTATCGTTGACGATCGCAATCAAAAACACAAAGATGGTTCTGTCATCCTATTGCGTGCGAGACCACCATGATCGCGCCGGCCTTCACGCGCGCGCCACGGATGTTGCTTGTGATCGGCGAAGACGACCAGGGTCTGCCGACGGAGACAATCATCCTGGAGCCCAGCGTGTCCCAGCTGTATGACGAGCTGCGCTCGTGGCTGGCGAGTTGGCTGCCGAACTGGCTTGGCCACGCGCTAGGTCTGACTAGGACCATTTATGCTAATCCACTTCCGGTTTCCGAGCCCATATTGATTGACGTCCGGCTAAGGTGGGCTGGTCTATAAATAGGACGGCGCAGTCCCACGGGCCGCCAACTGAGGCGGCCTATTTTTCTTTTTTCTTCGGCTGGATTTGCTGCTGTTGCTGCATCGTTGGCTGCGGCTGCGAATTCACGCGCAGCGGGAGCATCTGCTCATCGTTGAACTCTTGCACAACCGCCTCAAAATCTCCGGGACGGGCACTCGCCATGTCGTAGAGCTTCTGAGCCATGGTGAGCAGGGCCGCCCGCGCCTGCGAATCGATTGTGGACCGCGACAGCGCCAAGCACTGCGCAGCTATGGCTCTTAGCTCTTCACGACGATCGGCCATGAGGTGCCCTCACGCTACTCCCGCCCAATGACTCTGGCACCAATGGGGCCGTCCCACAAATCAAATTAGGAGACGGCCAAACAGACAATATCCGGCTCCTCGCCCCGAGAACCACCCTCCCACGGTAGCGGTTTCGGCGACACAGCAGACGGACCCTACATCGCCCGCTGCGGTGCGGTCCGGAGCAGTTCCTCAAGCTGCTGCTTGTAGAACTTGGCCATGCCGGTAGTGCCGTGGCCCCGCGTTTCGTCGCTCCCCGGGATCAGGTGCTGGCGGCCGTTCTTCACGCGTTTGAGCGTGGACTCCATAAGTCCGGTCTCCGGCGGGTTGCGCTCATCGTCCGCGGCGTTGACGACGAGCACCGCGGCTGCGATGCGCTCCAGTCCCGCCGATGGATTGTAATCCCGCGACGACTCCCACGCGTAGATGAAGTCGTTGGCGTCGGCGCGAAACTGCGCCGCCAGGCGATCCTCAATCAGCTTGTCAGCCTGCGCGCGCGTCGGCGCGAGCTTTTGATAGGCCAGCGTTCCGCCATTTGTGGCGGTGGCGTAGAACACGCTAGCGAGCTTCATGGAGCGCGGCTGCGCGGTGTAGTTCCCGTCGTTGTAGTCGGGATCGCTGCGGATGGTCTCGATCATCAGGCGGCGCAACATCCAGTTACGACTCGCCATCTCGGTAGGCTGCGACGCCATCGGCACCAACGCGTCCATGGCGTCCGGATATTTAACGCCCCAAATCCAGGCGTGCATGCCGCCCATCGAATTTCCGAGCACAAGGCGCAGGTGGCGAATGCCCAAACCTTCTTGCACCAGCCGGTATTGCGCGTCGACCATGTCCTCGTAGTCGTACTTCGGGAATTTGTTCCGGAGTCCGTCCGAGGGCTTCGAGGTCCTGCCGTGGCCGACCGAGTCCGGGATAACGATGTAATACCTGCTCGCGTCGAGCGGCTGGCCCGGGCCGAATAATTCGCCTGCGAAAGCCGGCGTCAGCATGCTGTTCGCGGACCCCCCGGTGCCGTGCAACACCAGCACTGGCCGGCCGGAGGGTTCCCCGACAGTCGTGTAGCCGATGTGCAGCTCAGGCATCACCTCGCCGGTGTGAAACTTGAAATCCTTCGCGATCCACTCGCTCTGTTTCGGCGTGGGATAGTTCTGGGCCGGAGTGGTGAACGGAATCAGCGCGAATGCGAGCGCGGCTGTTGCCTGCAATAGCTTCATGGGGTTTCCTCACCGTGCGTTAGCGGGGCGCTGATCGTCCCGCTCAACAGATGTTCGGAGTGTATGTCTGCCCATAGCATTTGGCTGCCACTAGCAATAAAGGACTTCGGCACCTCCCGCTGCGGCTCTCTACCATACACTACTTGTGACTATGCGCCGAAGGTCGGCTCATGGCACTTCGCGACAATTCAATGTGACTCAAGGACTCGGTCGCTATTGGAGGCATAGCGGACATAAATGGACGTGCTGCCTCGGCCAACTCGGTCGAGTCTGACCCGTAGCGGGCATTTCAAGAGTGTGGACCAAACCGCAGGCGCAATCCGCACGCGCGCGTCCCTCAGAGCCGAGGTGAAAAGCGCGAGGGCTCGCGGGATCCGATCTGACCGAAACGGGTTCTAGGGCACGCCATGAGCGGAATAGCAAACGCATAGCGCTAGGCTAGCCCAGACCGCCGCACTGAAATAAAGCGACATCCAGGCAATCTCATCCTTCCACTCAGCGATGTCGTGTGTCACGACCCAACGAAAGCTCGCGTCACGGAGACCCTCCAGAGGGCTCAGAGGTCTGCTGCCGTTTGCAACTTCGGCCCGCCATCTCGTCAGATACATCGGGACGTCGATGGTCGCCAGAAACGCGAGATAGCCTGCGATGCCGATGATCGCGACGACGAGGGCCATGCGAACCGCACCGTCAAATTCCGGCAGCACCCGGCAAAGGCCAACCGCGACGATGAAGAAAGCCAACGCCCATATCGAATTTTCGATAGCGTTGCCAAAGTACTTCTTGGTCAGCACCGCATGCCATGAGAAGCATTCCGCGATCAGGATCAACGGCACAATCACCCACGCGGCGTTCAAGGTTGTGTCCGCTCCCGTCATCGTGCCCAGCTGATCTAGGGCAATCGCCCACTGCGCCGCGAAGCAGACCTCGGCCACGGTCGCCACCGACCGTCCGATTATGACGCTCGACAGCCAGGTGTCGAACAGGCAGATCCGCTGAACATCCGCGCGCGGAAGGAACGATCTGAATGCGCAGCCAAAGACATATGCCGCGCAGAGAAGGAGCATCAGCTCGATGCCGGACGTACTCCCGAGATCGCCGGTCCGCGGTTTCTGCAGGTAGTGGTACAGCGAGAACCAAGCCGCGATATTGATGGCGCTCACGAGCATCAACAGAGACCACCACCACGCGAGCGGATTTGACCAAGCCAAGGACCTTGACCGCGCCGGCCATTCCAGACTCATGGATCGCTCCGTGTGTAACCGAACTGACATTTGATCGTAGCAATTCTGTCACACAGATTGCGGCCAGGCCAAGACAAAAAAGTTTTGTGTGCTGGCTTGCGGGAAGAGCACGCCGGCGTGCGGTCTTGTCAGCCAGAATGGCGGCTTGTGGCACATCGCGACGGTTCGTTGCGAGGCACCGATTGGGTCGCTAATGGAGGCATAGCGGACATGCCGAGAGCGTCGCGAGCATACCGACGCGACGCGAATGACCCCAAGCCGACATAGAGGGACTGAAAATCCCGCAGTGCAGCGGCCTCCTGGGGACTCGTACAGTCAGCGGCGGGCGGGTTGAAACAGCTCGACGAGATTGCCCGAGGGATCCTTCAGCAGGATCTGCGATCCGCCCGGTCCAGTTACGATATCGTTGCGGAACTCGACGTCGGCGGCACGCAGCCGCGCGACCTCGGCCGAAATGTCCTCCACGATGAGGTGAATGCGGTTCCAGCCGCCGGGACGGGGGCGCTCGCCATCGGGCATCGGTCGTCCGGCCGAGCTCGTCGGCCCACTGAGCAACAGCCGTAGCGAGCCGAGTGTCACGTCGGCAAAAGCCGGGGCGGCATTAGATAGAAGCGTGAAGCCGAGATGTTTGGTGTACCACGCGACCGCGGCTTCCACATCGTCGACCATATAACGGACATTCACGGTGGACATGCTTTCCCTCAGTGCGTTCAATTCATCCCAGTAGTTAGCTAAGACGGCGCGACGGCAAGTAAGGAGCACGACATTAGACGGTGAACACTTCTTGGGCTTCGCGCACGCCCCTCAGCGGGTGCCGACCCAGGCGAACGTCCTCTCGGGCCGCCGCGTTCGATCACGTCCCGTCAGCGCCGACAGGCATATGCTACCCCCAACGCCCGCCGCGCGGCGTCCGTTGCAAGCCCCTGGATGAGGTCGCACGCCGCTTGCGCGCTGCGCCCCCGCGCCGTCAACTGCGAAAAAAATGGAAAACTGGTCAGGGCGAACAGCACGTCGATCAGGTCATCCAGCATTCTCGGGCGCAGTTTACGATTTGCGGCTATGCGGCGAACGAGAACGGACAACAAGCGCCGCCGCCGTTCGTTGCGCTCGCGCACGCTCGCCCCGAATTCCAGATCGCTGGCGCCGGCGGCGTGTAAAGGGCCGAGCGCATCGAAGCCGAAGCTCCAGAAGTCGCAAAAGATTGAAATGACCTCGAGCAATCCGGCCTGCGGATCGGAGCCTGCCATGATGCCGTGTATTCGATGCAGGCCGCCGCGCACGGCCATGTCGTCGAACACCGCTTCGAGCAGAGCCCTGCGCGACCCGAACTGATTGTAAACGGTAAGCCGCGTCACGCCCGCCTTCTCGGCGACTGCTTGCAGCGAAAATCCGCTGATCCCCTCTGCGGTGCCGAGAATGGTCCCCGCGGCGGCGACGATCCGCTCACGCGTCTGTGTCGCGGCGACGGTACGACGGGGGCTTTTGTAAGCGCGCGGGCTCACGTCACGCGAATGCCATAATTGGATATACATGATGTATATCCGATTGCCTGGCTTTGGTAGTGAAGGATGGTTGTCATGCAAATGACCCTCATCGTCGCCCTCGTGCTGCACGTTCTGTCCGGCGTGTTTTGGGCCGGCACGACCTTCGCATTAGCTCGCACGGACGGCAATCAAGCAGATCTCTTCTTCAGGCCGCAAATGGGCGCCGCCGCGATCGCGGTCATGACCGGCGGGGTGCTGTGGTTTTACCTTCATCACGGTCCGCTGGGCACGCCAGGCCACCTCCTCGCCATCGGAGCGTTGTGCGCGTTCCTCGCCCTTGGCGTCCAAGGCATGATGGGCGCATCGGCCCTGCGCAAACTCTCCGCTTTGGGCGAAACCGAGGGGTCGCGATTGCGCCATCGCGTGGCGAGCGGCCAGCGCCTCGCCGCAGCCTTGTTGGCGATCACCGTGACCTGCATGGCGGCGGCCCGTTACGCTTGATCGGGCGCGAACGGGCACACGTCGCGTGCGCTCGTTCACGTCATTGCCGCTGACTGCGAGCAAGAAGAATGGATCGCCTGAAGGACAAAATCGCATTGGTGACGGGCAGTTCGCGCGGCATCGGCGCCGCGATCGCCGCGCTGTTCGCGCGCGAAGGCGCGAAGGTCGCGCTCCACGGCAGGGATGCCGAGGCGCTGTCGGCGGTGCTGGCGGGCATCATGCAGGCCGGCGGCGAAGCCATCTATGTGACCGCAGACGTCACCAAGTTCGCCGACATCGAAGCCATGCGCCGCCAGATTGAACGAGAATTCGGGCCGGTCGACATCCTCGTCACCAATGCCGGCGGCAGCTTCACCACGCCCGGGCCGCTCGAGCAGACGCGCGAGGAGGAGTGGCGCGCATCGATCGACGGCAATCTCACCGCGACCTTCCTCACGATCAAAAGCTTCCTGCCGCGCATGAAGGAGCGCAGGAGCGGCAACGTCATCACGGTTTCATCGGCCGCCGCGCGCCGGCCGCATCCCATGTCCCCGATCGCTTATGCGGCGGCCAAGGCCGGCATCGAAGTTCTCACCCAGGACCTTGCCGCCCAGGTCGGCCCCTACGGAATCCGAGTGAACTGCGTTGCTCCCGAGACAATCCTGACCGAGCGGAACAAGCAGCGCATTCCCTCGGCTCAGCAGCAGGATCTCGTCGCATTGCATCCGATCAGGCGTCTCGGAACGCCGGCGGACGTCGCCCACGCAGCGCTCTATCTCGCTTGCGACGATGCAGCGTGGATTGCCGGCGTTATCCTGGACGTCGCCGGTGGGGCGGTCATGGTCTGAACACGCGGCACTCGCTGGTCACTCAGACCGACGACGCGCGGCGGCTCGGAATTCACCAAATGAATGGCAGGAGGCGATACGTCACCTTGTCTGATAGTCCGCGTAGCCCGATCGGATGCCACACGAACGCATACGGACCCGTCGTTTTGGCCTTTGGCGATCTTAATCGTGGAGGCGCCGTAGCTGTTTTGTGCGGGTTACAGGCGAACACTGAATGTCTGGGTGAAGAAGTGGAGAATTTTGATGCCAAAATATCTCGGAGCACTGACAATCGTCGTGTTGCTTGGGATGGTATTGACCCGAATCTCTGTCCTGAGAAGACAGGGCATAAAAGCGATGAAATTCGGTAATATGGACAAGACGGATTTCTTGATCCCGCCATTTGCCCTGTTCTATTTCTATGTCCTGTTCGCCGCGGCCTTCCACTGGCCTACTGTGACGACGCACCAGTTTTTCCATTCCGAGATAATCTCGTGGATCGGAGTGTTGCTTTGCCTGGCGGGGCTGTTGCTGTTCTTGTGGAGCCTGATTTCCTTTCGGCAGAGCTTTCGAGTGGGCATTGACGCTGACCATCCCGACCGACTCATAACCGACGGCGTTTTCGCTTTCAGTCGCAATCCCATTTATGTGGCCTTTGCGATTATCTTGATTGGAGAATTCTTCATCTTCCCAAATTGGATAAGTTTGATTTATCTGGTCGCGGCCACATGGCTGTTCCACCGTCAAGTCTTGCGCGAAGAAGAATATTTGGGCGGGCATTACGGCCAAGCCTACGCGGAGTATTGCCGTCGCGTTCGAAGATATGTCTGAACATATGGCGCGTCCGTCTAGTCCCTCGCCCGCGCCGACGAGGTGATCGAATAGCGATGCCTTTTGCTGCAATGCGCTAGGTCGCGATTGGCACAAAGCAGACATGCAGACCGCCGCACGAAATGTCCGCTTTTGGGGGGAATGTGTTGCAAAACTCTCATTGAGACGATGGGCAAACCGTGATTCCGTCGGATTGAGACGGTGATTCGCGGGAGCGATCCATGATGGGGCGGCGAAAGGGTGGACAGAGCCAATTCTTTTACGCGTTTGATCTCGACAAGGTGGTGCCTCCTGATCATTTGGTCCGGCAGATCGATGCGGTGCTCGATCTGAGTTGGGTGCACAAGGAGCTTGCGCCGTATTACTCGGACACAGGCCGACCGTCGATTGATCCGGTGCTCATGATCCGGATGCTGATCGTCGGCTACGTGTTTGCGATCCGTTCGGAGCGGCGGATTTGCGCTGAGGTCCAGGTGAATCTGGCCTATCGGTGGTTTTGCAAGCTCGGTATCGAGGACAAGATTCCCGATCATTCTGTGTTCTGCCGTGCGCGACACGAGCGCTTTCGTGAAAGCGACGCCTTGCGTCGGGTGTTCGAGGGCGTGGTGGCGACATGCATTGCGGCTGGGCTTGTTGGCGGCGAAGCGTTCTCGATCGATGCGAGCCTGATCAAGGCGGATGTGGACAAGAAGAAGCGAGTGCCTGGCGACCGGCCGATTGCGTGGCCGAAGGCGGAAGAGGCATGCCATGCGGTTCGGGAGTACCTCGCGGTCCTCGATGCTGCCTGTAGCGACAAGGAGAGTGGTGATGGAGGCGGCGGCTCGACTGGTGGCAGCGGCAAGTCTCCCAAACAAGTCTCGTTGACCGACCCGCAGGCGGCCTGGGTCACAAGGGAGGGCATCGATCCGTTCTTCGCCTACGATGCGAACTATCTTATTGACAACAAGGTTGGGATCATCGTCGACGCGGAGGGCACGCGTGCCAACCGCATAGAGGAGATCACCATTACCCAGACCATGGTGGACCGCGTCGAGTGCCGCTTCGATCTTCGGCCCCAGAGGCTCGCAGGCGACACGGTTTATGGCGTGGCGAGGCTGCTCAAGTGGCTGGTGGATCGTAAGATCACACCGCACGTTCCGGTGTGGGACCGCTCGGCGCGCCCCGATGGCACTTTCAGCCGAGCCGACTTCGTCTTCAACAAGGAGCGTAACGTCTACGTCTGCCCAGGTGGCGCAGAGCTCACCAGCACCGGCAACATCGATCAGGGCCACCTGGTCTACTACAGAGCTAGCAAGAACGACTGCTCGATTTGCTCGTTGAAAGCCAAGTGCACGACGTCGGTCGCACGCAAGGTCACCCGCGACGTCAATGAGGATGTGCGTGATAGCGTCCGCGCGCTCGCCAACACGGAAGGCTTTCAGCAATCACGCCGGGAGCGCAAGAAGATTGAGATGCAGTTTGCTCATATGAAGCGCATCCTCAAGCTCGACCGACTTCGGCTGCGAGGCTTGAGCGGTGCCAGAGACGAGGTGTTGCTCACGGCAACTGCTCAGAACCTGAGACGGCTTGCCAAGCTCCTCTGCCGTGCCCCGCCATCGGTGATGGCTGCTTGCCCAGCGTAGGCGTCGCGTCAGGCTTTGGTGCCAATGACGCAATACAAGGACTCCCTTAATGGGGGGCGGGACAACGGACGGCCAAAACTCACGGCCCCAACCCAGCCGCAAAAAACCGACCGAGTTTTGCAACACATTCGGGGGAAGAGCGGACGCCGTGTTTTATGAGCACACGCCCCAGTCTCGACCGTGCTCAGGCGGCGGGTCGATCCGCCGAAATCGGCACTGCATAGAATGTCCGCAGTCTGCCCAGACCGAGGGCGAGCCCGTTCGGGCGGACCAAAATTCCGCAATGAAAACAACGAGCAGCGCTTGGCACAGACTTTGCTGCTTTGCAGCATACCGGGCCAACGGCGGCCTTTGCGCGCTGCTTTGGCATGCGCGCTGCTTTCGCATGCGAGCTGCCCAAGCAGGGGCAGCCGGAAGAGCAAACGATGTCCGGCGATTTCAGCCCCGAGCAAAAACGCTATCTCGAAGGCTTCGTCGCAGGCCTGCAGATTGCCAAGGCCGCGCGCGCCCAGGGCGGCGGCAGCGCCCCGGCGGCGGAGCCGAGTGGTCCCGATGCCGCGCATCTGCGCGCGCAGGATCGTGTCCTCAAGGCCGGCGGCAAACTCTCCGAGCAGGAGAAATTCAAGCGCGAGCTGCACCCCTTCGATGGCTACCAACGGCTGAAGGCGCAGGCCGCGAACAATGAATATCCCAAGCCGCCGGACAATTTCCGCTGGCGCTTCTTCGGTCTGTTCTACGTCGCGCCCAACCAGAACTCCTATATGTGCCGGCTGCGCATGCCGAACGGCATCCTCGCGCATTGGCAATTCGCCGGCGTCGCCGATCTCGCCGAGCGCTATGGCGGCGGCTATGCCCACGTCACGACGCGCGCCAACCTGCAGGTGCGCGAGATCGAAGCCAAGAACGCCGTGGCGATGGTCGAGGCGATCCAGGATCTGGGGCTGTGCTCGCGCGGCTCCGGCGCCGACAACATCCGCAATGTCACGGGCTCGCCCACGGCCGGCATCGACCCGCAGGAGCTGATCGATACCCGGCCCTACGCCCGCGAGTGGCATTTCCACATTCTCAATGAGCGCGCGCTCTATGGCCTGCCGCGCAAGTTCAACGTCGGGTTCGACGGCGGCGGCATCATTCCCGTGCTGGAGGACACGAACGACATCGGCTTCCAGGCGATCGAGGTGAAGGCGGGCTTTGAGGTCGCGCCGGGGGTGTGGTTCCGGCTCCTGATCGGCGGCATCACCGGGCACAAGGATTTCGCGCGCGAAACGGGCGTGGTGGTCAAGCCGGCGGACGCCACCAAGGTGGCGGACGCGATCGTGCGCGTGTTCATCGATCATGGCGACCGTATCGACCGCACCAAGGCGCGGCTCAAATACGTCATCGACCGCTTGGGCCTCGACAAGGTGCTGGAGCTGGTCGAGGAAAAGCTCGGCCGCAAGCTCGACCGCGTCGCCCCCGCTGCGCTCGCACCGCGACCGCCCTTCGATCGCACCGCCCATATCGGCGTGCATGCACAGAAGCAACCGGATCGGAATTGGATCGGCGTCGTGCTCCCCGTCGGCAGGATGACGGCCGATCAAATGCGCGGGCTGGCGCAGGTCGCCCGCGATTTCGGCGACGGCGACATCCGCCTCACCGTGTGGCAGAACCTGATCATCTCCGGCGTGCGCTCGGAAGATATCGCAGCGGCGCAAGCGCGCATCGAAGCGCTCGGCTTGTCCATCAGCGCCACCTCGATTCGTGCCGGACTTGTCGCCTGCACGGGCAACGTCGGCTGCAAGTTCGCCGCCTCCGATACCAAACGGCATGCCGAGGAGATCGCACGCTGGTGCGAGAGTCGCGTCGCCCTCGACGCGCCCGTCAACATCCATCTCACCGGATGCCACCACTCCTGTGCGCAGCATTACATCGGCGACATCGGACTGCTGGCCTGTAAAGTGCAAACCTCCGAGGACGGCGACGCGGTCGAGGGTTATCACATTCACGTCGGCGGCGGTTTCGGCCCCGACGCGGCAATCGCGCCGGAAATCTACCACGACGTCAAAGCCGAGGACGCGCCGAGAATCGTCGAGCGCATGCTCAAGGCGTATCTCGCGCACCGGGCTTCGCCGCAGGAAAGCTTCCTCGCTTTCACGCGCCGGCACGAGGCCGGCGCGCTGCGCTCCCTTGCCGACGCCGAGGCGGTGAAATGATCCTGCCGCCGCAGGATCCACTGCCGTCGCTGATCCCGGAGAGCGCGCCGTTCAGCGCCGAGCAGCGCGTCTGGCTCAATGGCCTGTTTGCCGGGCTGCTCTCGCTCGAAGGCGGCATCACGGCGCTGTCGTCGGAGCAGGCGGCGGCGCTAGTGCCGGGCGCGCTCGAGCTCGCGGCGCCCGCGGCCCCGGCCGCCGAGGACGACGATGGCGCTCCGTGGCACGACCCGGCCATGGCACTCGCCGACCGGATGAAGCTTGCCGAAGGCCGTCCGCTGCGGCGGCGGATGATGGCAGCAATGGGACAACAGGACTGCGGCCAATGTGGATACAACTGTCAGGATTATTCGGACGCTATCTTCCTGCAAAAAGAAAAGCGGCTGAACCTCTGCGTGCCGGGCGGCAAGGAGACCGCCCGCATGCTCAAGGCCCTGCACGAGGAAGTCGGCAAGTCTCCGGCGGCGGCCGAGCCCAAGATCCCCACACCTGCCGATGCTACGGCTGCACCGGCAGCCGTGCCGGAAGGTTCACGCGAGTGTCCGGTCGAGGCGGTATTCGCCTCGCGCACGCGCCTGAACAAGCCCGGCTCGGAGAAGGAGACCTGGCATATTGAGATCGATCTGACGGGGAGCGGCCTCGAGTATGCGGTCGGCGACGCCTTCGGCATTTTTCCGAGCAATGATCCCGCGCTCGTCGATGCCGCGATCGCGGCACTTGATGCCCCGCCGGATTTTCCGATCGGCGGCCGGACATTGCGCGATGTGCTGATCGATGGCGTTTCGCTCGGCGCCGCCCCCGATATGCTGTTCCAGCTGTTCTCCTACATCACCGGCGGCGAGCGACGGCAGAAGGCGAAGGCGCTCGCCGCCGGCGAGGACCCGGACGGCGACGCGGCAACGCTCGACGTCCTTGCCGCCATCAAGAAATTTCCTGGCGTGCGTCCCGATCCGGAAGCCTTCGTCGAGGCGCTCGACCCGCTGCAGCCGCGGCTCTATTCCATCGCCTGCTCGCCCAGGGTCGGTCGAAACCGCATGGCACTGTGCGTCGACGCGGTGCGCTACCCCCTCAACGGCCGCACGCGGCTCGGCGTCGCCTCCACCTTCCTGGGCGAGCGCCTGCGCCCCGGCGACAAGGTCAAAGCCTATGTCCAGAAGGCGCAGCACTTCGGGCTTCCGGCCGATCCCGCCGCGCCCATCATCATGATCGGCCCCGGCACCGGCATCGCTCCGTTCCGCGCCTTTCTTTATGAGCGCATGGCGAGCAAAGCACCCGGGCGCAGCTGGTTGTTCTTCGGCCATCAACGCCGCGACCACGATTTCTTCTACGAGGACGAGCTTAACGGGATGAAGGCGGCCGGCGCGCTGACCAGGCTCTCGCTCGCGTGGTCGCGCGACGGCAGTGAGAAGTTTTACGTCCAGGACCGCATGCGCCAGCTTGGTCGCGAGCTGTGGGCCTGGCTCGCAGACGGCGCGCACATCTATGTCTGCGGCGATGCCAAGCGTATGGCCAAGGACGTCGAGCGCG
>WNFY01005082.1_pt1 | contig 12311 bp, 11 predicted proteins | sample 5400091 | NCBI WGS metagenome assembly WNFY01 (sample SAMN13153364, study PRJNA577476) | soil metagenome | isolation source: 60 cm soil or saprolite under grassland replicate 1 | place: USA:California | collected 2016-06-15 | reverse complement strand
CGGGCTGAGGTATCTACCTTAGCTCTCTTTTTTTACAGCAATCCATAATAATTAAAGTGATATTTTGTAGCGGTTGATAATCTTACAGCATTCCCTTATGCATTTGGCCAACGCTATACTTCATAATTTTATTTAGCAGATCACTTCGATATTCTATTCTTTATTCCATTTTATAACCTCCTCTATTTATTCCAGCAAAGATTTAAAACTATAACCCTGCTTACTGAAATGCTCCAATACTTTAGGAAGCGCAAAACTCATTTTATCCCATGCTTTTGCACTGTCATGAAATACAATAATATTGCCAGGCTTTGTATTGAGCACAACATTTTCCAAACAACGCTGCGGAGAGATTTTTGAATCAAAATCACCGCTCAAATACTTCGTACTTTGTACTTTGTACCTTGTTCCTGTCAACACACTTGCCTGAAATTTTGTGATTCGTCCATAGGGGGGACGGAACAAATCGCTGTCAATATATTTCGCTGCTTCAAAAATATTTTTAAAATAAATTTTATCATTTGTTTTCCAACCGTTAAGATGACTAAATGTATGGTTGCCTGCTTTATGTCCTTCATCAAGGATGCGGCGATAAATGGCTGGATGCTGCACCACATTTTTACCAATACAAAAGAAGGTTGCTTTTGCATTATATTGTTTTAATTGATCCAACACAAATGGAGTAGCGTTTATATGCGGACCATCATCAAAAGTGAGATATAAAATTTTTTCTTCAGCAGGCTTGTCCCATATCAACGAGGGATACATTATTCTTTTCAGAAGCCAGGGTGTTTTTATAGTATAGAACATGGTTCAAAAATACTAAAACCTGCAAAGTTATTTGTTCTGCAGGTTTTAGTGACTGTATTTTATAAATATTATTCAGGAAGTGTCACACCTTTCTCTTTCAAATATGCGCCGATATTGAAAATAACACCATCGAGCAATTCAATGTCATTATTCCAGTCATAAGTTTGCCATGGCTGTTCAGGAACTGCAACCATAACTTTTTTAATATTGGTTAAAACCCATATTACCTTTTCTGTTCCAAACTGATGGAGCTTGTTAATCTTTTTTTCTACATACTGATAATCTTTCAACTCTTCTAACTCTATGGTAATATCTAATTCAATCTGAACTTTTGCAGGAACGTTAGCGTAATGTGCACTGATTTTATCGGGCGTCATTATTTTTGGATCGTAAATAAGAATATCAGCAGCAAGATTGTTTTTATTATCAAGATAGAGTCCAGCTTCATTCGACAATATGTGATATTTACTATCTAAATTCTTTTTTGCAATAAGCATAACTAAATAAGTTACGATGTATGCTTGCAATGCGCTTGATCCCATAATATCTTCAAGGGTTCTCTTTTTATTTAATACTTCTTTATACCCTTTATAGTATAAGGGTTTTCCATCTATCCATTCACGAATAAGATAGTCAGGAATTTTTCTTTTTCGCTTATCTTTTTTGTTGCCTTCAACTTCTGCTATCATAACAAATTCTTTTATTCTAAGTTACAAATATTTTAAACGTATGAAAGTTTATGTATTGGTAAGAATATATTTCGCTTTACAATAGATCCTCACAATAGATCCTCTTTCAAATACTTAGAGACCTGCACTTGCTGACTATGGATAAGAAACCACAAGTGAGTGACACAACCAAGGCATCATAGTAGTAATGCAGATTGTCCCAAAAAGAATATTTTCAATCAACTCTTTACTTCAAGCACAATTACTTCATCAGGTTCATCACTATTACGCGCTGCAGTAGTGAGTTGTACAGTGCCATTATTGAGTTGAAAATTAATTGTTGTTTTATCTTTCAGTAAATATGCTTTTGAAATTGTTTTAAAAGGAAAACTTTCAAGTTCAACTTTCGTTGAGTTTTTATCCAGCACATGCACAAAAACTTTTCCTTCTTTTTGTGTAACACAACCCCATTTTTGTGGACGAATATATCCCCCTTTCGTATTATAAATGCTTTCGCCATAAGTCTTCAGCCAATTACCCATCCAGTGCAGCCGCTCTACAAATTCAGGCTGAATTTTACCATTAGGCATAGGCCCGATATTAAGCAAAAAATTAGCGCCATATCCTGAAGCTTTTACAAGATATTGCACCAGTTGTTCGTGTGTTTTATAAGTAGTGTCCGTGATATTAAAACCCCATGAATTATTAATTGTTTCGCAAGTTTCGAGTGGCAATGGAGAAACAGATGCACCGCCAAAACCGGTTGTATTACTTCCGGGCAAATCTTTTTCAAACATTTGAAAATCTTCACCAGGCAGCGGAGTGATATGATGGTTATTGCCCACAAGACACTGTGGCTGCAACTTATGAATAAGATTATATATTTCTCTGAAATGCCAATCAACTCTTGGTGTTGGATTATCATGATTTGTATTATCGAGTTGATCCCAATAACCATCAAACCAGATGCCTGCAATCTCCCCATAATTGGTCAACAGTTCCGTTAACTGGTTTTTCATGAACTGAATATAATCTTCCCATTTGCCATGTACGGTTCTTCCTGTGCCATGACCTGTATTACCAGTCCAGTAACTGTAATCATTTCTTCTCCAATCGAGCAATGAATAATACAAAAACAATTTAATGCCTTGCTTATGGCATTCATCTGCAATCATCTTCACAATGTCTTTGTGATAGGGTGAATTCACAATATTGAAATCGGAATATTTTGTATCCCACATACTAAAACCATCATGATGCCTCGTGATAAGTGTAATATATTTCATGCCTGCATCTTTCGCCATTGCAACCCATTGATGCGCATCAAAATCAACTGGATTAAAAAAGTCCATTAACCTTGTATAATTCTTTACGGTGATGTTGAGATTATTCATGACCCACTCTCCCTGCCCCGGAATACTGAACGGACCCCAATGTATAAACAAACCAAACTTTGCATTGCTGAACCATTCTCTTGCTTTCAAATTTTCGGGAGTAGGTGTGTAAGGCTGTGCAGATAATTGTAAACTAATAACGATAGTGAATAAAGAGAAAATAATTTTTTTCATGTGGTTATGCTTTTAATAAAGATATTAATTAGTTTATAGTTTTTAGTTTACAGTTTGCAGTTGAAAACTGAAAATATTTATTCATCGTACGCAACAAGATGTATCACATGATTTTGATAAGTGTATAATCTTCCATGCTTTTCAAGATACTCTTTTTGTTGCTCCTCTGTTTTAAGAAAATTATCCAGAAATATTTTTACCTTATCGTTTGAAACCTGCGGCACACCATCGTTTTCGGTAATGCTTCGTGAATAGCTTTTCAACATTACATCAAAAGACGAAATACACAAATCATTGCTGCCAAATAATTCACAATTGATAATACGATTACCTGTAATAGCCACAAAACCCGCATATGCACTATCACTTTCCATCATTTTTCCTTTGAAAAAATGCATGCAGGAAGTATCAACAGAAAATGTATCTCTGTAAAGATCAAGATAATCCCATGTTTTATTTTGCATACCCTGCTCTTCAAGTTGCCGGTCAATTTCTTTCCAAACTTTGTTTTGCTGTTTTGTTATATCAATCTGTTTTCGCAAAGAAGCATCCGCCATTCCTGAGTAACGAAATGTTCGCGGCTTTCCATCCCATCTTCCTTTTTCGATACAAAAAACGGGAAGATAATTTTCATCTTCACCGGATGGAATAATTGTAGTATTGCCAAAAGCCCTGTCCTGCCTGCCTCCTGCAACTATTTCACCGCTGTGTATTAAGATATTTTTCTTTGAATGGTTTTTTACTTCCAGCAAACTTACATCGGAGCCGCCAGGTAAATTTGTTTCTTTCACTGATACCTTTCCCTCCTTAAATGCCTGTTCAAAACTTATAAGGCCGCCTTGCAAAAAATTATCTTGTGGACCGCCATTATCCTTAAATCTTACGGGAATCAATTTTAGTTTTCCGCAAATCCAGGGCGAATCATATTGAACAGCTAAGTGTTGATAGGTAAGTTGAGCAAATGAATTTGATACAAAAAAACAAAAGATAATTACAATGATATAACAGGAAATTTTTTTCAGAAATATTTTTTCCACAAGATGCTGTGCATTTGTACCAAGCTTTTGAAAATTATGGCATCTTTTGTTGCGACGCACTCTTGTACTATTGTAAGATGTTTGAGCAATTACGTCCATCGGGCTTACAGAGGTTTTACTAGTGAATTCACTTATGACGAAACTACATTACAATTTTAAAATAAATTGGTAAAGTAATCAACAATTCACAGGTACGATAACAATAGGCAATGGGCAATAAACAATGGTCAATAAGAATAGATAGCTATAACTTCAATTAATAGACTATACGGCACATCCACTTTTAATTCTTCACTGCTGATTTAATAAATTCCATGATTCAATATCCCAATATCTTAACGTGTTGTGCGATTGAATTTATTCATAGTGCTCTTTGTGCTTCTTTGTGAACTTAGTGTCCAAGAAAAGGTCACAAAGAATATGAAGTATACACAAGGGACACGAAGTCAGTCATCTCTTCAAAGTACAATGGGTTATCTTAATAATCCAATATCTTGACGACTTGACTTTATCTTTGCGCAATTATGGAAAACGATAAAAAAGTAAGAGTACGTTTTGCACCATCACCCACAGGTGGTTTACATTTAGGCGGTATGAGAACGGCATTGTTCAATTATTTATTTGCAAAACATAATGGTGGTGATTTTATTCTTCGTATTGAAGATACTGATCAAACCCGTTTTGTTCCCGGTGCTGAAGAATACATATTTGAATGTTTGAACTGGTGTGGTCTTCATCCTGATGAAAGTCCCGCACATGGCGGCGCTTATGGACCTTATCACCAAAGTGAACGGAAGCATTTATATAAACAATATGCAGAGCAGTTGATAAAAAATGGTTGTGCTTATTATGCATTTGATACACCACATGAATTAGAAATAAAAAGAAGGCAGGAAGCAAATTTTCAATATAACTATATTACAAGAAATCAATTGAAGAATTCCCTTACACTTGAAGACAACCATACAAGAAATTTAATAGACAATAATGTTCCGCATGTTATACGAATAAAAATGCCTGTGAACGAAGATGTGCAATTCACAGACATGATACGCGGTGAAGTGACATTTCATTCATCACAAACAGATGATAAAGTTTTACTGAAAGCGGATGGTATGCCGACTTATCATCTTGCTGTAGTGGTGGATGATTATTTAATGAAAATAACACATGCTTTTCGTGGTGAGGAGTGGCTGCCATCAGCGCCGGTGCATATCTTGTTATGGAAATATTTATTTGGCTGGGAAAATATGCCGCAGTGGGCACACCTGCCATTGATATTAAAACCGGATGGCAACGGCAAACTTAGCAAACGTGATGCTGAAAGACTTGGCTTTCCCATTTTCGCTATAAACTGGACTGATCCGCGCACAAATGAATTCACACAAGGCTTTCGTGAAAATGGATTTCTACCGGAAGCGTTTGTAAACATGCTGGCGCTGTTTGGCTGGAATGATGGAACTGACCAGGAAATTTTTACACTGGATGAACTGGTGCAAAAATTTTCTATGGAGCGTGTGCATAAAGGCGGAGCGAAGTTTGATTATGAAAAAGCAAAATGGTTCAATCATGAATGGATAAAAAGGTTGCCAGTTGCCAGTTACCAATTGCCAGTAAAGAAAATTTTTGAAGAGAAAGGAATTACCATTGATAATGATGAAAAATTTGTAAAAGTGTTAGAGCTTGTAAAAGATCGCTGCACATTGCTCACAGATTTTTTACAACAAGTATCATTCTTTTTTCAAACTCCTGCTATTGATATTACTTCTATTAGGCCAAAATGGGGTGAACAAAAACAATTATTCTTTACAAAATTGATCCGCGCATTTCAACTCATTCCAGAATGGGAGCATGATCAACTTGAAAAGGAATTTAAAGAAATGGCTGCGGCACATCAGATAAAACCAGGCGAATTAATGTTGCCGCTCCGTATAATGCTTGTAGGTGGAAAATTTGGTCCCGGTGTTTTTGACATTGTAACAATACTTGGTAAAGACGAAACTATCAATCGCATAAAAAACACTTTATATCTGTTCCGGGCATAAGTATTACCAACATTCCATACACGGATGATTATCTTCTGTTTGTCAAAAACCGTTTCATGAAATAAAAGCCTGTTGTATCTTTCTGCAAATAAACCAACATGCAAAAACACAACAGGCTTTTGTACATCCTCGCACTCATAAGATTTATCCTTCCTTATTTATTACAAAGCCCCTTTTATGAACCACACAGGGATGAATTTTTATATTTAGCAGAGGGTCATCATATGGCATGGGGCTTTATGGAAGTGCCGCCGCTCCTGTCAGTTTTTGCATGGCTCACACACATTTTTGGTGAGAACATGTTTTGGATAAAATTTTGGCCTTCTTTATTTGGCTCACTCACTTATTTAATTGTTGGAAAAATTGTGTTATCTCTCGGCGGAAAATCATTTGCATTACTGCTCGCATTCCTTCCTTTTATTTTTGGTGTTTACCTTCGGCTGTTTTATTTGTTTCAGCCAAACTTTCTTGAAGTATTTTTTTGGACAATGCTTGCTTACAGCATCATCCGTTATATTCAAACTGCAAAAAATAAATGGCTCTATATATTCGGCATCAGTGCTGGATTAGGAATGATGAGTAAATATTCGGTTGCATTTTTTATAGTAAGTATTGTACCCGGATTATTGTTTACACCACAACGAAAAATTTTATTCAATAAACATTTTTGGTTTGCCGCACTTCTTGGGTTACTCATTTTTCTTCCGAATACTTTATGGCAAATTCAATATCATTTACCTGTTGTATTTCATATGAAGGAGTTGCAGCGAACACAATTGCAGTATGTAGATACACCGGGTTTTCTTATTGATCAAATATTAATGAACCTGCCCTGTGTATTTGTGTGGATAGCCGGTTTTTGGTTTGCTGCATTTACACAAAAAGGTAAACCATATCGCTTTGCTGCATGGGCATATGTATTCGTGATCACATTCTTAATTGTATTACATGGAAAAAACTATTATTCAATTGGTGTCTATCCATTGCTGTTTGCGCTGGGGTCTTTTCATCTTGAGCAATTTACTTTGCAGCGCAGAAAATATCTTCAGTATGTTTTTGTGCTTGTTATTTTTATTCTCGGTCTTCCCTTTGTACCGGCGGCCTTACCTGTTGCTTCACCTGAAAAGCTTGACCGCTATTACAAGCTGATAGGGTTTTCCAATACAAATATTTTGAAATGGGAGGACCTGCAACATCATCCTCTGCCACAGGATTTTGCTGATATGCTTGGCTGGGAAGAAATGACACAAAAAGTAGCTGCAGCTTATAACATACTTGACAGTTCTGAAAAACAACATACCATTTTATTTTGTGATAATTATGGTGAAGCTGGTGCTGTAAATTTCTATGGCAAGAAATATCATTTGCCCGAGGCCTACAGCGACAATGCAAGCTTTTTATACTGGCTGCCCCATAGCATGCATATTGACAACATCATTCTGTTAACAGATGATCAGCAGGAAATGCAACATGCTTTTATAAAAAACTTTTCGTATGCTGTTGTAAACGATAGTGTAACCAATGTTTACGCAAGAGAAAGAGGCAGCCTTATTATCACGTTAAAAGGTGCAAATGAGGCATTCAATCAAATGTTCAGAGAAAAAATTGAAAAAGATAAAGCTGAGTTTAAATATTAATGCAGAAATTTTTTTGGCACCGATCCTTATTATTATAATTAAACTGTTGTTGCGTCGCACTCGTATACACGATAGCTTTGAGCGGCATCTTACTTCCATTGCAAAATAACAGTTCAACAATTTAATAACTTTAAATCACAGTACTTTTGAAGAGAAAAAATTAATGAGAAAATTTATTTTTTTTAAGTTATCAATTACAGCATTTAAAGAAAAAATATTATGAGTGATGCATTACAAAATTCAATTTCAGAAGAATTTAAAAGGCACAGACCTATTCGTGTATTGGTAGCAAAAGTTGGTCTCGATGGTCACGACCGGGGCGCAAAAGTAATTGCAACTGCTTTACGCGATGCAGGTATGGAAGTGATTTATACCGGTCTTCGCCAAACGCCGGAGATGGTTGTAAATACTGCATTACAGGAAGATGTGGACGCAATTGGCATAAGCATTTTAAGCGGTGCCCATATGACCGTTTTTCCAAAGGTTTTACAACTGATGAAAGAAAAAGAAATGAATGATGTATTGCTTACCGGTGGTGGCATTATTCCTGAAGATGATATGAAAACATTAAATAAAATGGGTGTTGGCAAATTATTTGCACCGGGAACAAACACCTGTGAAATAGCTGATTATATTGTAAATTGGGTGAAAGAAAACAGGAATTTTTAAATTTGAATCATGGGCAAAATCTTAAAAATATTTAACTCATTTGAGGAGCAGGAATCGTATCATTTGAATCTGAAAAGACAATCAACGGTAACTGATCGTTTCAAAAAACTTTACAAAATGCAGCAATAGACAAAACTACTGCGCCCCTTCCAAAAACAAAATGGTAAAATAATTATTCATAAAAATGGACATCCTAAATGATGAGTTTTTGCTATTTCTGAATGAGCCTAACAATCAGAATTAAGGTATCTTTTAATAGGAGGTTACGCTGTTATCTATTATGGGTATATCCGAAATACAGTTGATATGTGGCTGGCTCCAACTGAAGAAAATAAATAAGCATTTATCAACACATTGCTTTGGATGAATTACAGTGCTGTTTAGAAAAACAAAACAAAAAATATTCATTAACTATGTTGCAGGCGAGCTTACAAAAGAATGATATTAAAGCAAAGCAATTAATATGGATTTTTTCAATAGTAGTATTCACTGCAGTGATATTACTTGGAAATTTCAAATTAAATATTCATCTCAATTTTGATGTGCACATTTTTGCTGCGATAAATGCATTTATCAATACTACAATTGCTTTTCTCTTAGTTGTCGCTTTAATAGCTGTAAAAAATAAAAAATATCTCATCCATAAAAATTTAATGCTTATAGCCTTGGTGCTCTCTGTAATTTTTCTGATTTCTTATATAGCTCATCATTTACTTGCAGGCGAAGCAAAATTTGGCGATATAAATCATGACGGCATTTTATCCAATGAAGAATTAAAACAAGTTGAAGGTGTGCGCAACGTATATCTGGTAATTCTTTTTTCTCATATTTTTCTTGCTGCTGTTATGTTGCCCTTTATTTTATTTACTGCATACCGCGGATTAACTGCCGAATTTGCGGCACATAAAAAATTAGCACGTTATACGTGGCCTTTGTGGTTTTATATAGCTGTAACCGGGCCTGTTATTTACCGGATGATCAGCCCTTATTATCATTGATGGGCTATAAAAAAAAATAGGCCCGCTCTGGAAAGAGCTGGCCGTTGCTAACCTATGAAAAACACCTATTTAAATAAATTTATTTTTTACGTCTAATTTTTTCGTTTGTGTGGTAGTGGTTGATTTTGATTAGGAGGTCGCCGTAGTCTTTGCCTGTTTTGTAATTCCTTTTTCAGCAGGTCTCTTAAATTTTTTTCTGAAACGAATACCTTGTTAGCCCTATCATCAGAATTTAGGATATTTCTAAAATGACCTTTATATTTTTTTCTTATTTCTACTACCTGTTCTTCAAATGCTACTTCATCATTAGCGTAATTTTTTCTTGCTTGTTTTATTTCCTTGAAATAATTATTATAAACAGGCCAAAATCTTTTTGCTTCTTCAGGAGTTAAATTTAACTCCTTATTCATAAATGTACTCTTTATCCCTTCTATCTTATCACCACTTGTGTCGGGTTGTGTCTGACCTACACAAAAGTAATTATGTAATAATAATAAAGAAAGAATAAAAACAATTTTTTTCATCTTTAAGCAAATTTAAATCCCTTTAACCGGTTTTTCAGCGGGGTCGCTATAATCATCAAGGTAATTCTGTATTTCTTCGTCACTCATTTTTTGCAACAAATTTTGTATTTCCGAATCCTGTTCCACTGAAGCAGGGATTACATCACCAGAAATAATATCCTCGTTCTCTTTTAGATAATTAATAATTTCCTGGTCATTAAGTTTTGCGAGTCTTTGTTCAATAGTAAGATTTTTTTCAACATCCGGGTTATGTGTAGATACATATAGGTAAGACATTGTGGCAACAATAAAAAGCACTGCTGCAGCAGCAGCATAAGTAACCCATTTGCGAATAGTATTGCCAATTGTAATCACTTTAGCAGGTGTTCTTTCTATGGGAGGAATAGAAAGCTTTTCAAAGTAATCGTCGGGTATTGAGAAGACGTTTGCTTTATTAACAGTATTAAGCAAAGGTGCTACTTCTGAAAGCTCCCGGTATATTTCATTTGAAGTGCTTGCCCGAATCTTATTTAAAATAGAAGCAGCAAGGTTATCAAAATAATCATCGGATACAGAGTATGGATTAGGAGCTGAACGTATCTCAGTTAATTTAACAAGACTAAGAATTGAATCAGCCAAAGAATCAAAATAATTCAAGGGTACGAAATAGGGATTATAATTTCCAAGGTTAGCAACGGCTGGAGCTATATCCCTTAATTCTTCAATATTATTGTGTTTATTTTCCATTTTAACAAATTGTTAGACAAGCTATATATCTTAAAGTTTAATTTTTCCTTATGAACTCCTCGATTTTCCTGGCAGCATGATGATAACTTGCTTTTAAAGCACCTTCACTGGTATCTAAAATCCTGCTCATTTCCTCATAGGGCATTTCATCATAATAGCGCAGATTAAATACTATCCTTTGTTTTTCCGGTAATTGTTGTATTGCCAGTTGCAACTTCCATTCAAGCCTGTTTGCATCAAAATTTTTATCTGCTATTATTTTATTTTCCAAATTGGTTTCAACATCACTTAAACTAACAGATGCTCTTTTTTTCTGTTGCTCAAGAAACGTAAGTGATTCATTTGTGGCGATTCTGTATAACCAAGTATATAACTGGCTTTCTTCCTTAAAATTTTCCAAACCTTTCCATACTTTAATGAACATATTTTGTAATACATCATTTGCATCTTCATGATCAATTACCATGCGTCTTATATGCCAATAGAGTTTCTCCTGATATTTTTTTATGATTGCTGTAAATGCCCTTTCTTTCGTTTCAGATTGTCTGAACTGGTGCAATAATTCTTTGTCGTCAAGCTGCATGCAGAGTTTTCTTTAATACTATAAAATTAAAAAACTCACCATACTAAAGATGAGTTTTTATAAATCAGGTTTAATAAGAAAAATTTTTTAGGATTTTTTTCTTACCAGCACCATTTCAGCCGCTGTTACAATATTTGTTGAATCCAGTCCATATTTTTTTAACAATTCTTCTGGTTTGCCACTTTCGCCAAAAGTATCTTTGGTGCCTACCAATTCAATTGGTATTGGTCTGTTTTTCGCTGCAACACGAGCCACACTTTCACCTAATCCGCCATAAATATTATGTTCCTCACACGTTACGGCACAGCCTGTTTTTGAAATAGATTTTATGATTGCCTCTTCATCCAAAGGTTTAATGGTATGCACATTAATCAGTTCAACACTATATCCCTTTTCTTCAAGAATTTTTCCTGCCTGAATCGCCTTCCATACAAGATGACCACAAGCAAAAATGCTGATATCAGTTCCCTCACTTAAAATCTGTGCTTTTCCAATGACAAAATCACTGCCATCTTCCTTTGTAAAGTTAGGCCATTTAGGACGGCCAAAACGTAAATAAACAGGACCCTTATAATCTGCTATAGCTATTGTAGCAGCGCGGGTTTGATTAAAATCGCAGGGAACAATAACCGTCATCCCGGGCATCATTTTCATCAGACCAATATCTTCCAAAATTTGGTGAGTAGCGCCATCTTCTCCTAATGTGAGACCTGCATGGCTTGCACATATTTTTACATTTTTATTGCTGTAGGCAATACTCTGGCGAATCTGGTCATATACCCGTCCTGTACTAAAATTTGCAAATGTAGTAGTATAAGGGGTTTTGTTTCCAATTGTTAAGCCGGCAGCGATGCCCATCATATTGGCTTCAGCAATACCGCATTGTATAAAGCGTTCGGGAAACTCCTTAATAAATGGACCAAGCTTTAAAGAGCCTGCGAGGTCAGCAGTTAGTACAACTACATTATTATTTTTTTTACCAACTTCATAAATACCTTCCCCAAAACCACCTCTCGTTTCTTTTTCATTTAATACCTTAATATCTT
>WNFY01008893.1_pt1 | contig 12313 bp, 4 predicted proteins | sample 5400091 | NCBI WGS metagenome assembly WNFY01 (sample SAMN13153364, study PRJNA577476) | soil metagenome | isolation source: 60 cm soil or saprolite under grassland replicate 1 | place: USA:California | collected 2016-06-15 | reverse complement strand
TGTTTGCCTCTTTCCTTTTCTGCCTGGTGCTCCCGAAAATTTTCAACGAGAAATCCGCAAAACACGGCGAGAAATAGCATCAAAAATTCATAGAAGTAATGCCAGAAATTTTTTCTCCCGATAGCCATCGGGACTTTATGCAAATGGTGGGCATGGGTTTCCATTTCAATTGGTGGTTGTTACCCGGCCGATGATGTGAATCGGGTGGCTGTTTGCTAATTGGTTTCTGAAAAAATACGACTTAGTAAACCAGGATAAGGGTTAAGTTTTTATGGCTTTATTTCTCATTCATTTCCACCACGCCGGCTTTATTTTCGGGAAATCCGTTTTCAATGATCTGCTTTGTATGGCTAAAAAAGAATTTCGCCGTGCGATCTTCAGGGTGATGCTCAATAACTTTAAGAAATGCGCTATTTGCCCGGCTAAATGACTTGTCCAGGTAATGTGAAACGCCTTCATTAAAATCAGGAAGAGTTTCTAATTTTTTTTGTAACTCCTGCATGGGATTACCACTGAAACATTCATGTATGGTAACGGATACCTGTTTGCCTTTTAGCTGTACCATGCCGAGGCTGCGCAGAAGAAATTTCTCTTTCGGAATAATTTGATCCAGGCTCGCATCACTGAGTAAGATGCCGGCTTTGTAATGTTTGGTCAAACTTTCGAGTCTTGATGCAGTGTTCACGGTATCTGAAATGGTGCAGGCATCCATCCGGTCTTTATCACCTGTAATGCCCATAATTAGCGGACCCGTATGCATACCGATTCCGATCTGGATCACGGGTTGATTTAATTGCAGCCTCTCAGTGTTGAATTTTTCAACATCCATTTGCATTTCAACTGCAGCTGTCAGGGCATCGGAAGCATTCCCGGGGAAAATAGCCATGATAGCGTCTCCAAGATATTGATTGATGAAGCCACCATGCTTACGTATGATGGGTCCTACACGTTCATTAAAAGAACAAACGAAACTAAAATTTTCTTCCGGCGTCATTGTTTCAGATAAGCTCGTGTATTCCCGGATATCGGAGAACAGAACGGTCACGATCTTTTCAACCTGGTCACCCAGTTTTATATCTGTAATAACTTCATGCCCCAACGATTTGATGAATTCAAAAGGAACAAACTTATTGGTTACCTCATAAATGATACGCATGGCTTCCTCCTTTTCGCGGGCCTCTCTTATATTCTCTTCATATAATAATGCACTCTCAATAGCAGCTGAAGACTGAAGGGCAAGTGTGGTTAATAATTTCAGATCAGCAGCCGTATATTGAACCGGCTCACTATTGGCAAGAATAATAGCACCCATGATACGGTGCTTTACCTTTAACGCAGAATAAATAACCGATTGAACCGATGGCAGGATAATGGCTCCCTCTTTTAATAAAGAAAGATCACTGAGGATCTCGCATTGACCACTAAAAATTATATTACGAAGCAATGGCAGTTCGGCGTTTATTTTTTCGGGATTAATTCCCCAATAGAAGCAGTTACCTGCAATTCTCTTTTTTTATCGTCCCATAAAACGACGACGCCGTTATCGGCACGAATCACACGGATTGCTTCTTCGAGTGTGATCTGGGTGATGGAAGTGGCTTCGATCATTTGTGCCAGCTTGTCAGAAAAATCAAAGATCATGTTCACTTCCTGGTATAAATTCAATACCTCGCTGCCGAGCTTTTTTCTTTCCACTTCTTTTTGTAACAATAAATGGAGCAGTTCAGCAATCAGCGCTCCATTTTCGTCACCTTTTACCCAGCCCAGTAGTTCATTGTCTATTTGAATAGCGTATTGAAATTTATCTGCTTCCTGTTTTGTGTTCAATAAAAATTTGCCTGTATTATCTTCAATCCAGACATTAGCCTGCAGCCGTACAATCAAAGACTGTAAAATGGCAGCAGTTTCAGTATTTTTTCCAACGATATTTTTTAAACTTATTCTTGACATATAACAGATGGAGTGGATGGTTTTGAAATAGTGCTATGATAGCCTCACCATTTTATCAGGCTTCCAGTCCCAGCACTTCCCTGGCTTTTTTCAATATCGTTTCGGGATCAAAAGGTTTGGTCATATACAGGTCCGCTCCTACTTCCTGGCCTTTTTGTCTGTCTAATTCCTGCCCTTTGGCAGTTAGCAAAACAATAAATATGTTATCAAGACCTAATTCTTTTTTTACCCGGCGGCATACTTCCATGCCATTCATTTTTGGCATCATTACATCAAGGAAAACTAATTGGGGATTTTCTTTCTGAATAATTTCCAATGCTTCTTCTCCATTTTCGGCAGTTAGAAAATTCACATCTTCATCTTCCAGTTCTTCGAGGGTTTGTTCAAGCAACATACGGATATGAGCTTCATCATCGACAATTAATAATGTTTGTCCCATGCTTTTAGAAATTTATGATTACGTTCTTTTATCTCAATCTACTGGTAAATAAAAAACAAAACATTTTCTAATCCCTTTTCAAAGCGCAGCGTTTGCACAATTTCCTGCTTGGAAGAAAGGACGGAATTTAAAATAATGATATCTGGCTGCGTGGCAATAGCCTTTTCTACCAATTCTTTTCCATCTGATTCCACTACATGATAGCCTTTGGCATGTAAAACATCGGTTAGTGTACGGACAGCGGCGCTGTCTTCATCCACAATCATAACTTTTTTCTTTGATTTTCCCTGTTCGAGTAAACTGCCTACCTCGGCAAATAATTGTGCTGTATCAATGGGTTTGGTTAAATACCGGTCCACACCGATACGAAAACCCCTCGCTTTGTCCTGCACAATGGATAAAACAATAATGGGAATATCCATGGTTTGCGGATCATTTTTAAGAATGGCCGCCACATCAAAGCCATTAATTTCCGGCATCATCACGTCCAAAATAACCAGGTCGGGACGATTCTTACGAATGCATTCCAATGCTTCTTTTCCATTTGCGGCTTCTTCGGTTAAATATCCCGCCTCATTAAGTTCCTGCTGAAGCAACGAACGTATAGAATCATCATCATCGACAATAAGAATGGTAGCGTTCTTTCCATTTATCTTCAATTTTGAAAAGACCATTTGTTCTTTCAACTGCTTTACCAGTTCATCCAGGTGAATAGGCTTTGTTTTGACAGGGTCCGATTTATCGATGGGTATTGCAAAAGAAAACGTACTTCCTTTTCTAACTTCACTTTCCAGCCAGATGCGGCCACCATGATGTTCTATAATTTCTTTACAAATCGGTAATCCCAGGCCGGTTCCTTTTGGTTTATCCGTTAATGTATCACCACCCACTTGTTTGAACTGTTCAAACACAGCACCAAAATCTTCGGGAGCAATACCAATACCTGTATCACTGATACTTACTACTACTTCGTTTTCATTTTTATGCAACCGGCAGGTAACAGACCCCTTATCAGTGAATTTTACAGAATTAGACATAAGATTGATGATCACTTGTATCAGTTTGTCACGATCACCGGATACTTCGGGTACGTCTGTTTCAATATGTCTTATGAATTTCAGATCTTTCTGATCAAATAAAGAAGTCGTTGCCGCGATCGCTCGTTCCACAATCTCTGCCATGTTTATTTTTTCAAAATTCCATTCCATTTTTCCGGCTTCAATTTTGGCAAGATCCAACACATCATTAATTAAATTAGTGAGCCGTTCACCTTCCGAGATCACAACTTTTAAATTGTCTGTAACCTGGCTAATTGTTTTGCCAGTCTTTGCATCTTTTTTATCAATGAGCGGGAATATTTTTTCTTCCAGCCGTTTGTTGATGATCTTGGCAAAACCAAGAACAGATGTCAACGGAGTTCTCAGTTCATGGCTCACCGTAGAAAGAAAGGCACTCTTGGCTTCATTGGCTTTTTCTGCAGCCTTACTGGCAGCCTCAGCTTCCATTTTAGCAAGTTTTACGTCTTCAAAAAGCGTTGCATTTCGAAGAGCCACTCCAACAGAAGCTGCAATGGTCGATAATAATCGTAAATCGTTTTCATCAAAGCTGTTTTCTTTTTCCGTACTCTGTACACTCAGCACACCAATTATCTCATCTCCTACAGGAATTGGCACGCCGAGATAGGAAGCCGCTGGAGTGCCTTGCCTCCGAAGGCCGAGCTTTGAATATTCTTTAGTCACATCTTTATTGATCAACAAGGGCATGCCGCTCAAAATAATTTTGGAAGTGAGGCCTTCGCCCAGTTTCATAGGCTTATTATCATCGCCAAACTGGTAAGGGAAATGAATGGTCTTTGTTTTCTGATTTAACAGGGCCAGGTAAACAATATTGGCTTTAAACAAATTTTTTATCTGGTCACCAACTAATTTTATCAGATCATCAGGATCCAGTTGTGATGCCAATGCTTTACTGATACTGTTTACGGTACTTAATTCGGTAGCCATTTGTTTTGCTTGAGCCAGCAGATGTGTTGTCTCATCAAATAAGCGGGCATTTTCAAGGGCGACACTCATACTATTGGTGAGAGTAGTCAATAACCTGAGATCAGGTTCGCTAAATGCATTCTCCTTGTCAATATTCTGAAGGCTCACAGAACCTTTTACTATATCACCGACAACCATTGGAACAAACATAGCAGATTTTGGCGGCTGGCCCATACTGACTCCTGTTCCGCCATATTTTTTAGCAGTATCCAAATAATTTTCATTTATTAATAAAGGCTGCTTACTATTGATAAGATGTTTGTTGGCCCAGATTATAGGCCGCGGATCACTATAATATCGTTCTCCTTTTTCTATTACAAAACGCCAAGATTCTGTTCCTCGTTCATGATCGAATGTTCTTATCAAAACTGTTTGCGTATCGAATAATTCACAGATTCGATTTCCCACCAGGTCATAAATAGCTTGCATATCCATTTCCCGGACAAGGCCTTCCTGCACACTATTAATCACGGCCAATTCACCGGTTCGTTGTTCAGTTTCTTTCAGCAAGCGGGTAGTTTCTTCAAACAACCTGGCATTTTCAAGTGCCACACTCATACTGTTGGTGATTGTGGTAAGCAGTCTCATATCAGAATCCGTAAACGCATTTTCCTTGTCTACATTCTGTAAACTAACAGACCCCTTTACGACATCACCAGCAAGCATGGGAACAAAAACGGCCGACTTCGGTGGCTGTCCCTTTGTAACGCCGGCTCCACCATGTTGTTTGGCAGTTTCTAGATAGTTTTCCCGGATATCCAAATGTTTTTTTGTTGATATAAGTTCCTTGCTGCTCCAATTTAATGGTCGTGCCTCTATCGGAAAACGGACGCCTTTCTCAATTGCATAATGAAAATGTTCCATTCCGTTTTCATGATCAAATGTGCGTATAACCAAAGTCTGTGTATCGGGAAATAAGCCACAAAGGCGTTCGCCTACCAGCTCATAAATTCCCTGCATATCCAGTTCTTTTGCCAAACCATCCTGCACACTGTTGATGACTGCAAGTTCCGCGGTGCGTTGTTCGGTTTCTTTTAGCAGCCGGTTAGTTTCATCAAATAATCTCGCATTTTCCAATGCCACACTCATACTGTTTGCTAAAGTCTCCAACAATCGTATATCGGATTTGGAGAAGGCATGTTCTTTATCAATGTTCTGAATACTCACATACCCTTTGATATTATTTCCGCTGAGAAGGGGAACAAACATCAGCGATTTAGGCATTTTTGTATCTCCGATCGCCGCTATCCCGTACTCATCTCTTGCCTTTTCTTCAGTTTCTATATAAATAGTTTGCTTTCTATCAATAATCATTTGACGCAAGCTATTAATAGGCCTGGAATCCAGCTTATATTTTTCACCGGTTTCAAATACGTAATTGAAATGTTCCATCTTATTTTGAAGATCGAAACTGGCAATGATTACTGCATGTGTTTGGAAGAGTTTTTGCACCCGCTCTCCCACCAAATCATAAATACCCTGCATATCCAGCTCCCTTGCCAAGCCCTCTTGCACACTGTTGATGACCGCAAGTTCGGCGGTGCGTTGCTCAGTTTCTTTCAGCAGGCGGTTGGTTTCATCAAAGAGTCTTGCATTTTCCAATGCAACGCTCATACTGTTGGCAAGAGTCTGTAAAAGTGATACGTCCGATTCGCTGTAAGCATTTTCTCGTTCATAATTTTCCAACCGAATGGTCCCATTTACCTGGCCACCTGAGACCAGGGGAACTCCTAACCAGGATTTCGTAGTATCCTCTGTTTCAGAAGAGGCAAACACGGCCCCCAATTCTTTAAACCGTTCTGCCGCATTTTCATTGATCAATAGCGGTTGTCCGGTTTCAATAATATGCGAAGTAAGTCCTTTGCCCAATTCAAACCCTATTTCAACAATACGTTTGCCTTTAAACAGGTAATAAGGATGGGTGATAAAATTAGTGTGGCGATCATAGTATGAAATAGAAATCCCCTGCGTATCAAATACATCCCTGATCTTATCGCCCACCAGATCATAGACTGCTTGTATATCCAGTTTAGAGGCCAGTCCTTCCTGCACACTGTTGATGATACCCAATTCTGCTGTGCGTTGTTCAGTTTCCTTTAATAAACGGTTGGTTTCATCAAAGAGTCTCGCATTTTCCAGCGCTACACTCATGCTGTTGGCTAAGGTTTCCAGCAAACGTATATCAGAATCTGAAAATGCATTTTCAATATCTACATTTTGAAGGCTGACATAACCTCTTATAACATTACCCGAAAGAAGTGGAACAAACAAAAGAGACTTGGGCATTTTTGTATCTCCGATCGCCGTTATCCCGTATTCATTTTTTGCCTTTTCTTCAGTTTCTATACAAATGGTTTGCTTTTTTTCAATCAAGAATTTTCTTAGTTTGTTGATGGGTCTTGGCTCGTTATGGTATTTCTTGCCATTTTCAAAAGCATAATTGAAATGTTCAATTTTATTATCAAGATCCAGGGTGGCAATGATTACAACTTGGGCATTAAAGAGCTTTTGAACCCGGTCGCCAATCAGATCATAAATACCCTGCATATCCAACTCTTTTGCCAACCCTTCCTGGACACTATTAATAACTGATAGCTCCCCGGTTCTTTGTTCAGTTTCCTTCAGCAACCTGGTAGTCTCATCAAAGAGCCGAGCACTTCCCAGTGCCACACTCATACTACTAGACAGCGTAGATAAAAGTTTCACATCCGAATCAGAAAAGGCATTTTCCTGGTCAAGATTTTGTAAACTGATAACACCCGTGACTTCACCACTGGCGATCATGGGAACTAATACGATTGATTTAGCTCCCTTCCCGATAATGACTGACTGATCATATTTTGATCGTTGCCTGTGAAGGTCCTTATTAATAACAAGGGGCTTTGTTGTTTCTATTACATGCTTCCTGAACCCTTTCAGAGGCCTTGGTCCCAATAAAGTGCGGTCGCCCTTTTCATAAGTATAACGGTCTTCTACCGTGTTATTTGTTTTATCATAAGTTACAATATCGATGACCTGTGCATTAAAGATCTCCCTCATCTTCTCGCCAACCAATTCATATATGCCCTGTATATCCAGTTCTTTTGCCAAACCTTCCTGCACGCTGTTAATCACAGAGAGTTCGGCAGTTCGCTGCTCCGTTTCTTTCAGCAAGCGGTTCGTTTCATCAAAAAGCCTTGCGCTTTCCAGAGCAACGGTCATGCTATTGGCAAGCGTTGTCAAAAGATTTACATCAGAATCGGAAAACGCATGCTCCGTATCAAGATTCTGAAGACTGATCATCCCTTTCACTTCATTTCCGGAGATCAGTGGAACAAATACTGCAGATTTCGGTTGTTCACCCTGGAGTACTTTGCTGTTGGCTTCAAGACTTTTATTATTAAGATCTTCGTTTATTAATAATAACTGGCCGCTCTCTATAACTGATTTTCTAAACCCTTCAGGCTTCCAGGTTCCGGCCAATGTTCTGTCGCCTTTTTCGAATGAGTACCGGTCCTCCATGAGATTGGTAGTGCTGTCATAGGTTACGATATCAATAACCTGGGCATTAAATATTTCCCGCATTTTTTCTCCTACCAATTCATAAATACCCTGGATATTGAGCTCTTTGGCAAGGCCCTCCTGTACACTATTAATGACAGATAATTCCGCAGTTCGTTGTTCGGTTTCGTTTAGCAAGCGATTGGTTTCATCAAACAGCCTCGCACTTTCCAGCGCTACACTCATGCTATTTGCCAGTGTGGTCAAAAGATTTACATCAGAATCAGAGAATGCATGTTCATGATCAAGATTCTGTAAGCTGATAATACCAGTCACTTCACCGGCAGCCATCATAGGCACATATATTTGCGATTTGGGTTTCTCACCAATCAAAATAACATTGTCAAAATCACGCATGGCCTGCTCAACATTTTCATTATGCAGTAATATTTGCTTTGTCTGAATAACATGTTTTCTAAAGCCTTTGGGTTCGCGGGCACCCACTAAAGTGCGGTCACCTTTTTCATAAGCATATCTATCCTCAATGAGATTTTCTCTCTTGTCATACATGACAATATCAATAACCTGGGCGCCGAATATTTCCCGTATTTTTTCTCCAACCAATTCATAAATACTTTGTATATCCATTTGGGCCACCAAGCTTTCCTGCACGCTATTGATAACAGCAAGCTCTGCATTTCTTTGTTCGGTTTCTTTCAGCAGGCGATCGGTCTCGTCAAACAACCTTGCACTCTCCAGTGCCACGCTCATGCTATTGGCAAGAGTAGTAATCAGGTTTACCTGAGAATCTGAAAATGCATGTTCGTGGTCCAGGTTTTGCAAGCTGATGATACCAGTTACTTCTCCAGCAGCCATCATGGGCAGGTAGATCTGTGATTTGGGCATCTCGCCGATCAAAATGACATTATCAAATTCCTGCATCGCCTTTTCAACATTTTCATTATGCAGTAGTATTTGCTTCGTTTGAATAACATGTTTTCTGAAACCTTTCGGCTCTCGTGGTCCCAGCAATGTTCTATCACCCTTTTCGTAAGAATAGCGGTCTTCAATCAGGTTTGCACTGCGGTCATACATGACGATATCAATTACCTGGGCATCAAAAATTTCACGGATCTTCTCTCCTACCAGTTCATATATGCCCTGCATATCCATTTGCGCCACTAAACTTTCCTGAACACTGTTTATCACGGCAAGTTCAGCGTTACGTTGCTCTGTTTCCATAAGCAAGCGGGTAGTCTCATCAAAGAGACGGGCACTTTCCAATGCCACACTCATAGAGTTAGAGAGTGTGGTGAGCAAGCTTACATTCGATTCGCTAAAAGCATTTTCGTGATCAAGGTTTTGCAGCGAAATGACGCCTTTTGCCTCACCTCCTACAATCATTGGAACGAACAAAACTGACTTGGGAAGTTCACCTTGAATTACTCCTGGATTCCCAAATTTTGCATTTTCAGTTATAATATCTTCATTAATCAATAACGGCTGGCGTGTTTCAATCACATGCTTACGGAAACCAACCAGAGGTCGGGGTTCCTCGTAGAAGCGTTCACCCCTCTCAATTACATAACGGGGATAAATCATCGCACTCGCAGAATCATATGTAACAATATCCACCATCTGAGCATCAAAGATCTCACGGATCTTATTACCTACCACATCATAAATACCTTGAATATTGATTTGAGCAGCAAGGGCCGCTTGCACACTATTAATGACTGCGAGTTCAGCAGCACGGTCTTCAGTTAATTTAAGCAAGCGGTTGGTTTCGTCAAAACGACGAGCACTTTCCAATGCCACACTCATACTATTGGCTAATGTCGTTAGCAAGCCAACCTGCGACTCCGAAAAAGCATGTTCTTTGTCAAGATTCTGCAGGCTTATCATTCCTTTTACTTCATTACCGGACACCAATGGCACAAAAAGAACCGACTTTGGCTGTTCTCCATGCAATACTTTGCTATCAAATTCAGCACTTACTCTATCAAGGTCTTCATTTAAAAGAAACAATTTCCCGGTATCAATTACATGTTTTCTAAAACCGGACGGCTTCCATTTTCCAACAAGTGTTCTATCTCCTTTTTCATACGCAATTGTTAATTACCGCCAGTTCAGCTTTTCCCTGTTCCGTCTCCTTGAGCAGGCGGTTAGTTTCATCAAAGAGTTTTGCATTTTCGAGAGCTACACTTATACTATTGGCAAGGGTTTGTAAAAGAGATATATCTGATGCGCTGTAAGCAAACTCCCGTTGATAGTTCTCAATCTTAATGGTGCCATTTACCTGGCCACCAGAAATCAATGGAACACCCAACCATGATTTACTGGTGTTTTCTTCACTTTCTCCAGGTGCATCCACCCCTCCAAGTTCCCGGAAACGTTCTATTGCATTTTCATTGATCAATAGCGGTTGACCAGTTTGTATAACATGTGAAGTCAAACCAACACCCAATTCAAATCCCTCTTGCTCTACACGTTTACCCATGAACAGGTTATAAGGGTGAGTGATAACGTTGGTCTGGCGATTTAAGGATGAAATGGTGATTCCCTGAGTGTCAAATACATCCCGGATCTTGTCGCCAACCAAATCATAGATAGCCTGAATATCCAGTTTAGAGGCAAGACCTTCCTGCACGCTATTAATAATAGCCAATTCAGCTGTTCGTTGTTCGGTTTCTTTCAGCAAACGATTGGTCTCATCAAACAACCTTGCATTTTCCAACGCCACACTCATGCTATTAGCCAATGTTTCTAACAGGCGAACATCTGATTCGCCGAAGGCATTTTCTTTATCAATATTTTGAAGAGTGACATAACTGGTAATTTTATCTCCAATCATTAATGGAACAAACACCGCTGATTTTATCGGTTCAGTACCCGGCACTACTTCTGTTCCAAACCAGGCATAACCCTCTTCCTCGTTGTTGATCACGATCTTCTTCCGGGTTTGTATCATATGAAGTCTCAACTTTCCAAGCGGTCGTGGTTCGGGATAAAACCTTTGGCCTTTTTCAACTATGTATTGAAATTTTTCTATTCTCTCTTCGTGGTTGAGTGTTGAAATGCCGACAACCTGTGCATCGAAAAGATGGCGGATCCTTTCGCCGACCATAGTATAAATAGCCTTCATGTCCAGCTCCTTTGCCAAACCTTCCTGCACACTATTTATTACTGCAAGCTCTGCAGTACGTTGTTCAGTTTCTTTCAGCAGGCGATTGGTCTCATCAAACAACCTTGCATTTTCCAAGGCCACACTCATGCTGTTTGCCAAAGTACTTAAGAGACGTACATCAGAAAATGAAAAAGCATTTTCTTTATCAATATTTTGAAGACTAACATAACCGGTTACTTTATCCGCAACTTTCAAAGGCATAAATAAAAGTGATTTCGGCATTTCCGTTCCCGGTACCACCCTCAAGCCAAATTCAGCTACGGCTTTAAGAACATCTTCATTGATGAGGATGTTTTGCCCGGTCTCAATAAGATGCTTTCTGACTTTATCAAAATGCCGGGGATCAGGATTAGATATTTCACCCTTTTCAAAGTGATAATTAAAATATTCCAGGTTTTTTTCCTGATCAAGTGTGGCAATAATTACAACCTGTGCATTAAAGAGTTTTTGAATCCTGTCACCTACTAAATTATAAATACCCTGTATATCCATTTCCTGAACTAATCCTGCCTGTACACTGTTAATTACAGCTAGTTCAGCTTTTCCCTGTTCAGTTTCTTTGAGCAGGCGATTGGTTTCATCAAAGAGTCTTGCGTTTTCCAATGCCACACTCATACTGTTAGCCAATGTTTCTAATAAACGAACATCTGATTCACTGAAAGCATTTTCTTTGTCCAGATTCTGCAGGCTTACATAACTGGTAACTTTATTGCCTACGATCAGCGGAACATATAATAATGATTTGGGCATTTCGGTCCCCTGAATCACTTTCAATCCGAACTCCGTTAGTGCTTCTTCTGCTTTGCTATTTATCAGAATTTTCTGTTTTGATATAATAAGCTGGTAACGTAATTTATCATATCGCCGGGGTTCAGGATGGAACTGTTCACCTTTTTCAATCATGTAATTGAATTTTTCCATTCCGGATTCATGATCGAAAGTGGCAATAATGACGACCTGCGCATCGAATACTTCACGAATTTTGTTTCCAACCAATTCGTAAATGGCATTCATATCCAGTTCACGGGCTAATCCTTCCTGTACACTATTGATTACTGCCAGTTCTGCGGTACGTTGTTCAGTTTCTTTAAGCAAGCGGGTAGTTTCATCAAATAGCCTTGCATTTTCAAGAGCCACACTCATGCTGTTTGCTAATGTTTCTAACAAGCGAACATCTGATTCACTGAAAGCATTTTCAATTTGCATATTCTGCAA